>WNGR01001363.1_pt1 | contig 35105 bp, 25 predicted proteins | sample 5407581 | NCBI WGS metagenome assembly WNGR01 (sample SAMN13153383, study PRJNA577476) | soil metagenome | isolation source: 80 cm soil or saprolite under Garry oak tree replicate 2 | place: USA:California | collected 2016-06-15 | reverse complement strand
CCCGAAGTTGGGAACGTCGATGACGTGCCCAAAGCACCGGCCGGGATAGGAGCCATCCGCATGATTGACCAATGAACATTCAATAGACTCCAGATTCTGTGAGGTCGATGGAAGTCGATTGTAACGTTCACGAAGGTCGTCGGGAAGACCCTCCCGCGCGATAATGCGTTGGTGTTGGCTCGCGACCCTGCCAATGAACCCCGGATCGCTGGTATAGGCCCGGTCTCCTTCGGGCTTGGCGCCCAGGATATGGGGATCGAGATCGAGTTTTACTGGGTGACCGGCGATGCGAAGATTCTCAAATCGCGTCCCAAGCAGGGTGATGTGCGGAACGTATCCTTCAGGCGGATGATCTGCGGACAATTGCGCTACCACGCGGTCAGCGGTCACGACATCCATCACGTTGAGGTCTTCAATCACGGAGGTACTCAGTGTGTTCCAGCCATGTCCCGGCTTGGTGTCCGGATTTCCTCCCACCTGAGTGTATGCAGAGCGAAATGAAATGACCCCTTCCAGCCGGTAGTCATTCGCATGCTGCGACAAGTAGCCCCCCTCATCAGGGAGCTTGGCGTAGGCTTGAGGTTTGATTTCCTGTTCGAGCGGCAGGCTCAGAAGGCCAGAAAGTACCGTGGCCTCCGCATGATATTTGTGATCTCTCTTCGTTTCATCGGGCATGGGGATCAGATTCTCTTTCAAAAGTATGGCTACTATTTTTCGTCAAAGTGGAAATCCAGGATCCGCAGTTCGATCTTGGTGCGTTCACCCTGGGAAGTAACACCATAGATCGCTAGGGAGTAAGAACCTTGTCGCAGGCGGGAAGCGGGAATAAAGAGCGACAATGTTCCGTCGCCATTGACACTCTCTTCTGGTGCGGGCACTGTCCGAGTCCAGAACTTTCTGCCCTCAGGATCGTACAACTCAAACGCATAGGATGTATAGGCAAGATTTTGAGGCGTGTCGAAGACCACGACGGCGCCCTGTTTCGCGTCGGCCCGTACCGGGACGTGAGCTGCGCCCCGCGTGCCAGTGTGCATGGAAACCAAGGGAAGGATGCGCGGTTCGTCCGCGGACGAGCGCAACGACGGAATCGTTGCGATGTTCTGGTACGCAATTACGCCAAGCAGCAAAGCGAATGCAGGCATCGCGAAAGCGGGCTGCCAGAACGACCATTTGGGCTTCTTTAGAGCAGGTTTGGCAGGAGCAGCCCAAGGAGATGAGGCTTGAGACGTTTTCAAATCAGGAAGTTGGGCCTTGGCCCCAGCAACGAATGAAGCTCCCGCGCGAACATCAAGGGCGCACTCTTCACAATCAAAGAAGTGCTGTTCGAAGTCGTCGCGTAACTCTGGCGTCAACTCATCCAGGAGGTATCGTTCCGCCGCCATTTGTTCAACCGCTTGACTGTGATCCATTGGTCTGTTCCCCACGAAGTCCCATTTCTTAGATAGTGGACTCGGCTGCCAATTCGTTTCAGGCTTTGTCGGCATAATAGCCACTGCCGACGCGTTTCAAGTATTCCGTCTTGAACTCCTGCTTGGCCCGGAAGAGTAGAACGCGAAGGTACTCTCGATCCACCCCAAATTCGCGGCAGACCTCGTCCCGGTCGCGTTCGTCAAGAAAGACGGCCTTCAGCAGGGACCGATCGCGTTCTGGCAGATCCAGGAGAATCTCGCGAACCTTGGCATTGAGCTGCCGGGTAGCGATCGCGCCGAGAACATCAACTCCGGTTGCGGGGAATTCAGGCTGGCCCTCTTGGTCAATCGACTGATTGCGCGAGGAGGAGCGATAGTGCTCGAAGAGAACGTTATTGCAAACCGTGTTGACAAACGGCCCAAGCCGCTCCGGCTGGCGCAGTGCCCCTTCTTTGCGAAGGGAAGTCAGAACCCGCGCGAAGGTCTCCTGACGCACATCCTCGATCGCCTGCGGAGACTTGAGCCGCGAGCGTAATTTGAGGTGGAGCAGTTCCGTGAAGTACCCAACGAAGTGCTCCTGCGTGCGAAGGTCTCCGGCACGGAGACTTTCGATGTAACCTGCATCGAACGCGTGAAATTGCAAAGCGGTCTCCGCTTGTCCGTGTGGACGCAAGTATAGCATCGACACGGGTTGCGAAGAACGGGTTCTCCGATCACAGGGTGCCGGGCGCCCATTCCGCTGTCCGCCGGAGCCCTGTTTCAGAGCCGAATCGCGACTGGGCGCGAAAGTCATTGGACCTGCCTGAACATCCTGGTTTGCATCAGGGATGCGGCGTCGCGCGCATCAACATGCTGCACCGGGCTCGACTTTGGAAACTGATAGATACGGCCGGTTACCGAACCCCTGACTTGCACGGAGTATTGCCCGCGGTAGAGAAGTTTTATGGCCGTGGAATCTGGAGTGACCTCGGATTTCATTGCGCCTCGCTTTTGACCGCAACACATGCTGTTTCTCCTGCAAAAGGTGGGAGTGGGGGAAACGCCGGTTCCCGCCCGCGCGTGAGTTTCTCCATCAGGCAGGCTGCCCCAGAGAGCGCCTGCCAGTGGAGGAGCAACCCGATCCAGCCGCTGCTGAGCCAGATTGCCAGGGGAAGAGAGATCCAAAGGCTAAGACAAAAGAAACAATCCATGAGGCTTCCGAAGAATCCCGTGCCCAGTTTGGCGCGGAAGCGCACGATCAGGTCCCCCGGGCCATCCTCTTCTGCAAAGAGGTGGGTGACCCGCCAGACCGCCAGCGCGGCGAGGATGAATCGCCATATTGTTGTGCTTTCGCTCATCCCGATCCAGTTCTTCGATTCGCCGGGTTGTGACGGAGTTCGATGTTGGGGGCGAACTCCGTCGGGTTAAGGGGATACGGTTGGCTCACTTAGCCAGCGATTTGCAGGCAGAAGCCAACCGAACTCTGGAAGTAGTTGCTGGTTTGACCGCTGTTTACGTTGGTGCGGTCCCACACGCCGAGCGTGAGCGAATACCCGCAGGGGTCCATTCCGGTCGTGTCCAGATTGAAGCTCTCGTTCACCACGCCAGGGTCGCTAATGGCCCCGCCAAGTTTTACAGAGAGTCCCGACGGTGGCACGGGCAATACGCCGTGCGCTGGTCCCGGAGGCAGAATCGTGAATCCAAAGGAACCAAAATCCGTTGCCGTCGCGGTGAAGATGCCAGTTATGGGGTCTCCCGGAGCGAGCTTGCCGCATTCGCCAAAAGTAGGCATCAGCGTGGCAACTGGAGTTTCGTTGTTTACCAGTACCGTGACAACGTTGCTTTGAATGTCCGGTCCAGGCGCACCATAAAGATCCACCCGCAAGTCGTAGGCGTAGCTGCTGTCAGCGGCCGTGGTGTTCCATACTCCCAGCAGTTCGCCCTCGACAAAGTGATCGGCTGAGTAGTTCTGATAGCTGTAGTAGCCGTCAGCATCCGCATGGAACGTCTGGTCGGTCTGTGTCCACACGCCGCCGCTGAAGGTGTTGATGGTCAGGGTCAATCCAGCCGGTTCGTTCACCACCGGACTGAACGCCGATGAGCCGTGGGGCGCCTTCATAATGCGATACTTCAGGCCCGACGTTGGATTGGATATCTGCCCCGCAAGCGTGATCCTTCCGCCGAACGGAGCATTCACGTAGTGGGCCCCCGTCGTGACAGTCACGGCATTTGTGATGCGGCCATCGCTGCCAATCTTGCTCGTTTCCACATCTCCCACCGCGCTGAGCACTGGAACCTGCTGGCCCGTGCCGATGATGTCACCGGGCGGAATCAGGATCAGGCCTTCACGGCTGTTGCCCCAGACCACCGGCGCATAAGGGTCGGTAGTCGACGGCGGTGTCTGCCACGAAAGCACCGCGCGCACCTTGGCGGTATGCGGGCCTGTGTAACAGGGCTTGGCGTGCGAAAGCAGGTCGACCGGCAGAAACACGTTATATTCCAAGGTGTTCGGCGCAACGATACTGTAGTCGTGCACCACCACCGAGGTTGTTCCGGCGTACTCCCAACCGGAGCCCCAGTCTACCCAGAAGGCCACATATTCTCGGCTGCCGGCGGTGCAAGGTCCGCCCGAGTAGCCGCTCCCTTGCTTTACTTCCAGGATGCCGGTCAACTGGCTGGTATTCGGGTCAAGCCCAATGCAGTCGAGTTGCTCAAAGCTGGTGTTGCCATTGGTATTGAGCCACTGCTCCACGAGGCCTACCAGATCAATATCTGAGATTCCGCCAAATAGCGCTTTCTGCTTGATGGGGCCAGGGAAAGGTATGGGCGGTTTTACAACGCTCGCCAGCGCAGGAGTCCCCGCGGCCGAGGCAAGCACCGGGGCCAGGTAGCGGTGCTGCGGAACCTTCGTATTCGCATAGAGCCGATGGAGTTCTACTGTGCTGAGAGCCTTGACTTTGGTCGCTTCGATGGGCTGTCCCAGGTCAATCGACTGGGCAATCTCGTCGGGCAACTGGATCTTGGCTTCTTCCAGCAGGCTGCTCAACAGGATGATTTCAAAGCCTTCGATCTGAATCTGCGCGTCTACTACATTGCCCCACACAGGCGGCCAGTTCGGTGATCCGGCAGGCGGCGGATAGTTCCACGAGAGAATCGCGCGCACCATGGGCAGATTCTGGATGAAGCAGAATTTCTCCATTGGGCTGATCTGCAACGAGACGGCGTATTCCAATGGCTTTGGGCCGGGTACGTCGAACACATTCACGGCCTTCATTCCCTGGTCCTGCCAAGTTGCGCCGCCATCGTAGGAGAGATAGAAGCGTACGTACTCCTCAGAGCCGCTTGAGCAGAGGCCGCCGGAGTAGCCGCCGGATTGCTTGATGTTAATAGTGGCGCGAAGCTGCTCGAGCTGAGGGTTGTAGCCTACGCACCCAATGCTCTCGTACGCCGTGTCTCCAACAATGCTGAGTACAGGCTTGAACGGACTTTCCTTGATGTTGCCGAAGAAATTCGGGTTGGCCAGAAGCACCGCGTGGAAGTTCTGGCGGGCCAGTTCGGGGGTCATCTTACCGATCGAAATCGGCTCGAATGTGGGCGGATTAATGGGGGGTATGGGACCTTTGGGGGGAGTCATTTTTGATTTCCTCTCGATTGGTGAACTCAGGCAAAACGGGTACAGGGGAACCCAACGATGGGACCGTCTTTCATGCCGCACACTTTTTATGCATGCCCTGCTTCCCGGCATGCGATGTGTGATAACCCGGTGCAGTTCGGGTTTACAGGGGATAGTGCGAGCAGATGAAGCAGCGTTTCAGCGGGTTTCCAGAAATGCCGAATCAATGCCCGTCAACCGCCGCGGAAACCGCCTGTGCGAGAATCACCGTGCTGGAAAGGATTGAAGAATAGGTAGGCTGATTTAATGCATGAGCAGGGCAGGTTCTACCGAGGTTCCAACGGCAGAATCGATTGGGATTCATTCGATCGGTCTCGCTAATAGGTACGCAGTTTCAGCGGCCGGTTGGAGCACTTTGAAGACGCTGCATTGCGCAATGTTCCACAATGAAACACGAAGCCCTACCCAGATCGCATAGCATCTTGTGCGTTTTCAGAAAGGGTGGATTTTGCCATCGGACCAATCGACTCGGACTTCAATAATCCCAACTACCTGACTTAGCTGCCCGCAAGAATTCCTTCAAGTCGCGAGTGATAACTGCGGCTCATCGCAACCTTTTGTCCATTAACGAGCTGAACGATAAAGTCACCTTGTGAGACGGTCCGGACTTCTTTTACATAGTGCAAATTGACAATGGCCGAGCGGTGGACCCGCATAAACATATGAGGATCAAGTTTCTGCTCGAGGCCCGTCAGAGTCTGACGCAGCAGGTGCGTCTCATTCCCCGTACAAATGCGCACATAATTTTCCTCTGCGCCGACCCAGCAAATATCTGAAACTGGCAGAAACAAAATGCGACCACGAGACTTCAATACAATGCGGGCAGTGTACGGGTTGCCATTAGGCTGTTGGCCATTCTCACGGACATTTGACTTGTCGCCCTTCTGCATGTGCTCGCGTGCGCGCTGCACCGCCGAACACAGACGTTTGCCAGTAAACGGTTTGAGCAGGTAATCAACAGCATGTATTTCAAACGCCCGCAACGCATATTGATCGTATGCGGTCGTAAAGATAACCTTAGGCACGGAAATGTCAGGAAACGCGGACAATGCTCCTAGAAGATCGAAGCCATCCATTCCGGGCATACGGATATCGAGAAACAGCAGCTGCGGTCCCGTTGTTCGCACCAGCTCGATGGTCTCCGAGGCAGACGATGCCTCCCCAACAATCCTGATATCCGGCTCTGCGGACAGCAGTTGTCGCAGTTTCAACCGGGCTAGAACCTCATCGTCGGCGAGTAACGTGTCGATGACCATCTTTTCAATCCCGATCGGGCTCGGCGACGTCTTATCGCTAAACCGGTTCCTCAATCTCGTTCGACCATCGAAGGGGTGACCTGCAGGTCTGATGCCAAACTCGTCTCCGCTGTAACCCCCACGATCTATTCAGCTAGCGCGCTATCCGTCATACAAAAAACGAGAACCGGACCGTCCGAATTCGCGTTCTGCTGTCCGATTTTGGACACCGCAATTGAGCCCGGAAATTCACTTCACTTGCCTGCGCTCACGCAAGCTGAATTCCGAAATACATAGCATCACCTCGCAAACTGGGACTTCTGAAACTGCGATTGGTAACTCCAAACATGCGCCTCGTACCTTGCATGGCGCAATTGGTCCCGCGATATGGGTCTTCATAGAGAGTTACTGGCTTTTGCCAGGTGGCCTACATTTCGTCTCATCTAACTCACCGTTCGAATCGACGCAACGGTCGTCACTCACTTGTTAATGTCACTCCGTCCCTCCAATCGACGCTCCGTCACATTACACGAAGCTCTGGCTTCGTTGGACTCGCGATTGCACTTTCCTCGTAGGTAAGTCGATTCAGGGCTCGGATCGGAGCGAGTTATGCGCACATCGTGTCTACGGCCTTTTCTGATTCTTGTCATCATGATCCTCGGCATCGGAGCGGAATTCAGCGTAAGCCAGGGAATAGTGACTGGTTCCGTGAGCGGACTCGCTCAAGATCCAAGCTCCGCCGTGGTGCAGGGCGCTGCAGTCACGGCGGTGCAGGATGCAACAAATTCTTCATTCAGGACAAAGACAAACGCCTCCGGAGACTTTCAGCTGCCAAATCTGCCCATCGGTGCGTATACCGTAACCATCGAATGCTCAGGCTTTGTCTCGCTCAGAGTTGAAAACGTGATTGTTCAAACCGGTACTCCGACATCTTTAGGAATTTTGACGCTAAAGTTAGGCGCCACCGCAGAGGCAATCACGGTTGAGGGTGCATCGGCGCTTCTTCAACCTGATTCCGTACAACTCAGTCAGCAATTCGACACGCAAAAGACGGCTGACTTGCCGATCGGAAACGGCTTCGACATAGTGGCGCTGCTTACTCCCGGTGTTGCCCCCTCTGGCGGCAAAATATCTTTACCAACAACAATGGCGCGGAGTTTTCGAGCAACGGTATTCGAGATAGGAACAATAATTTTCAACTCGATGGACAAGCCAACAACGACACAAACATAGGTGGGCCGAATGTCTTCTTCGGAAACGCCGATGCGATTGCAGAAGTACAAGTGATTACTGGTGAGAGCGCTGAATACGGGCGGAACAACGGTGCCGTGGTGAACTACGTCACGAAGTCTGGGGCCAATAGCATTCATGGCTCCGCCTACGAGTTCTACAACGGCAACTGGGCCGATTCATTGGCTAATCAGGAAAAGAATCCCTTATTCGGCTTTTGTCAACCGCATCAGGATCCTTCCACGGGATGCACTCCGCCGGCGATTCCCCGTTATGTCGACAACCGTTGGGGTGCCACAATCGGCGGTCCCGTCAAGAAAGACAAGCTTTGGTACTTCGGGTCGGGAAACTTCGAACATACAAGGGCAGGCGCGGCGCCACCCTCGTCTACACCGTTCATGACTCCCACTCCTACGGGTATCACCCAGTTGCAGAGTGCTTTCCCGAATAACCCCTCAGTTGGTGCCCTCGCAGCCATAGGTCCAGCCAGCGTCAAAACCGGTGCTCTCACATTTGGTACCCCAACCACCGTCGATGTTTTGGGAGTGCCAATCGAGTTCGCAACCGTCCGGCGGACAATCGCATCGCCGTTCAATGATAACGAGTGGATGGCGCGAATCGATTATCAACTCTCTTCAAAAGACCGCGTCTTTGGCAGGTATATTTATCAGAAGTCGTTTACATACGATTTCAACTTCTTCGCACCCTCCGAGGCGGTCACCGGAGGATTCGTCGATGTTGGCGGTACAAGTCACTATGTCGGTGCGGATTGGACGCATACCTTCAATGAACGGCTCGTGAACCAGGCGCGTTACAGCTACTCTCACTCCGCCATCGGCTTCGGGGGAGGTGGATTTCCGAAATGCACCACTTCGGCCATCTTGAGTGGCTGCCCGGTTCGGGTGAGCTTTGCCAACGGGACCGATCTCCCCATTGGCGAAATGAATGCTTTCTGGCCGCAAGGCAGAACGATTCAAAGCTCGCAAATTCAGGACAATGCAACTTGGCAGGTAGGCAGGCATACCGTGAAATTTGGCGGCGAATTCAGCCACTTTCCTGAATCAGACTCTGGTATTCCGTATATCAACGGATATCTGACATTTGCCAGTTTTGATGACTTTATTGAAAGCAACCCGGAGCTCACACAAATATGCCGAAGGCCTATCGATATACCCATTGACCTACAACGCCGGTGGGGCCTACGTTCAAGACGATGTTAGGGCGAGTTCGAGCTTCACGCTTTCGGTAGGCCTGCGCTATGAAATCCAAAGCCAGCCAATCAATGGGCTCCACGACTACACAACCAGGCGAGAATCCAACTCTTCAACCGCTTGGTGGAACACGGCTCTCCCCCTGAACCTTCGAACGGTTCAATCGCTTCCCATTGTCAAACACAACATCGGGCCCATCATCGGCTTCGCATGGCAGCGGCTCATGCACGGACGTAGCGAAACCGTGATCCGAGGAGGATTTCACATTGGCTTTGACTCAACCTTCAACAATCCATTTGCAAACATTGCGCAGAGCACACCTACTGTAAACTTCGCCACCCTGCGGCATTGCGATAACTGCATTCCAGCGGATGGGTCAGCCGCCTCCTTGCGCACCATTATCAATCCCCAAGTGCCGTTGGGTGGAGATCCTGGGCGTCGCAGCCAGTCCAACACTGACCCTCATCTTTACAATCCCTACACCGAACAATGGACGCTCGGAATCCAGCAGGCTTTCACTAGTCACGTTGTCGGTGAGATTCGCTATCTGGGTAATCACGGGGTAGGACTCCTGGAAAATCGTAACGGGAACCCAGCACTGGGCCCACTGGTTCAAGCTGGGTTTTCGAATGTAATTCCTTCCGGCATGACTCCATGTACAACTCCGGGGTTGCCGGGAGCCGCCGACGGGTATGTCGAATGCAATCGGACAAATCTCATCACGCTCGGCAATACAGGCTTTTCCAACTACAACGCCTTTCAATCTCGGCTTAGCGTCGAGCATTGGCACGGTATGACTGCAGGCTTGAGCTACACGTGGAGCAAAGACATCGATAACGTGAGCGAAATATATTCCACGGGTGCCGGAGGAAATACGAGCAATTTCTCCCAAAGTCCCTTCGATCTTACGCACGAGGAACGCGGTGTCAGTGGTCTTGACTATCCGCAACTCACGTCGCTCTATATGATTATCGAGTTGCCTTGGTGCTCTAAACAAAACACACTGGCAGGCAAGCTCCTCGGGGGATGGCAGGTGAATCCGATTTGGCGTTTCGCTAGCGGCCAGCCGTTCATGGTAATCGAAAACCCGGGCGCAAATACCAATCTGTGCGACCCAACCGAGACTTCCGGTTCCACAACGTGCCGCCCTATCCTCACCAACCGGCACGCTCCGTTTACTGCTGTCGGTCAATGTTTAGATCCGTCAGCCCAGGATTGCGGAATTGTTAACTACTACACCGGCGCCCCGGTTTCTATGCAGGCTGTTCACTGGATCGTCAATGACACCACTTCCGCGCAATACTTCGGAACTCCCTTCGCCGGAGGAGGCAGAAATCAGCAGCGGGGCGACACCATTAACAACGCAAATCTTGCTGTTTTGAAAAACTCCAAGATCAACGATCACATTACCATCGAGATTCGGGGAACGGCGCATTTTCGATACGATCACTTTACCTGAATATCAAGAAGCGTGGCTCCGCATGCCGGGTCATGATTTCAGCGGCCAGGTCTCTGTGTTTCGATCGAATGAATGGTTTCGGATCGACCGTCATTCGGTGAATGGGATTGACATGAGTATTGTTGGCTGCTATCGAGTGTTTCGCCGAAATAGATTGCATTTTACATGGCGGAAGAATGGAGCAACTAACAGCAGCGAGAGCCTTGTACAAATCCGCCTCCACGGTGACTTCGATCGAAGCACCATTCGTCTTAGTCACAGCGGGCTTCGTACAAACTGTGAGTATCTCTGGCACCATGAAATGTGGGCCGCCTCGCTCACGAAACTGGCCGCTCTTTTCTAGAAGAGCGACCATTCTCGCGAACGAAAACAATTTGTGACTGTAATGGAAAGAACAAATTGAGTTTTTACGACTGTCTTCGTCACTGCATTGTTGATCTCAATCCGGTGCCTGGTTTCCCGGATCCTCCATGCGGCGGCTCAACTGCAACCGACGCGCCTAATGTTGTCCCTTCGTTACAGTCTCAAAGGGAACTTTTGCGCTTGCTAGATCAGCCATGTGGCGGTGAACGGTAAAATTCTGGGTGATCGACACTGCAAGAGGAAATCTCCAATGAAAATTTCTCCGCGCCATCTGACCTGTTTGGCATTCTTAGGTTCTGCTCTCACGGGCCTCGGCATTGCGCAACCTGCGAATCCGCGAATTGACTCCGCCATGCGCGACCGCCCGTTCCACGTCGATATGCCCGGTGTGATCGGCCGGTCTGACATCATCCTAGGTAGAGTGAATCTGGACCCAAGTGAAGCCATGCCGCTTGGAAATGGCAGGCTCGGCGTGGCCGTGTGGTCCGCAGACGGCCTCACCGCGCAGCTCAATCGAAACGATACTCTGCCGAATCGCCTCTCCTCAGGACAGATTGTCATTCCGGGGCTCAGCCACCTCACAGGCGCAAAGGATTATTCAGGGCGCCTCGATCTTTTCCGCGGCGAGTTTCGCGAGCAGGGAGGAGGTATGATCGCAACGGCTTTCGTTGAGCCAAATAGCGATGCCCTGATCGTCGAAGTCTCTGGCGCGAATCCCAGCCAATTGCAAACTGCAGTACTGAAACTCTGGACGCCCCGCACCCCTCAAACCTCCGTGAACCGGCGCGCTGGATTCCTTGCTCAATCGTGGGTTGACAACGAGAATCCGGGGTTCTCTGGCCGCGCATTCGGATCACTCTCCGCGATTACGGCAGAGGGTCGCGACGTTTCCGCTTCCGTCACTGACGCTTTCACCGTCACCATCTCATTTAAGCCGTATGAGGACGGACATTTCGGCGTTATCGTGGCATCTCCTCACTATGACGGCAGAGGAAATGCGCAGGAAATTGCGAGTACAGCCCTTTTGCCGCAGCCTGCTGCGGCGCACCTATCTTGGTGGCAAAATTTCTGGAATCGTGCCGCGGTCATCAAAATCACTTCGAAAGATGGCGCCGGAGAGTACATGGAGAATCTCCGCAACATCTACCTTTTCGTGGCAGCTATAGAAAGAGGGGTCGAATATCCGGGCTCGCAGGCCGGCATCGCTGACATGATCTCCGCAGCGCAGGACGACCATCGCTGGGATTCGTCCGCATTCTGGCATTGGAACCTGCGCATGCAGGTTGCCGCCAATATTGGAGCAGGGTTCCCTGAATTGAACGTGCCTTACTTCAACCTGTATCGAGAGAACCTTGCAAATATCGAAGCGTGGACCAGAGAGCACATGAAGGGCCTTCCCGGCATCTGCGTGCCAGAGACCATGCGTTTCAATGGACCGGGCATTGAGTATGAATCCACATGGAAACCAATCGCGATCGGCAGAAATTGCGATGCGGATTTCAAACCCTATTACAACGCACGAACGCTCTCAACAGGTGCCGAAGTATCGCTGTGGGTTTGGCAGCAGTATCTGGCTACGGGCGATCGCAAATTTCTGTTCCGGAATTATCCTCTCATGGCCTCCGCTGCGCGCTTTCTTCTCGCCTATCAGAAGATGGGTTCCGACGGTCTGCTGCACACTAGCCCTTCCAATGCGCACGAGACGCAATGGGATGTTACCGATCCGACGACTGACCTTGCCGCCATCCTGGCTCTCTATCCTGCAACCATCCAGGCAGCCAAGCTACTGAACAAGGATGCGGACCTGATCCGGCAGATGCAGGCAGCACTACCCAAGGTTCCGCCCCTGCCGCGGACGCAGCACGCTGGTCCGCGTACGCTGTTGCCCTCCCCTGCCGATGACGATGCAGCAGACGTCATTGCAGAGTCATATTCGCCAGCCGCAGAAGACCATAACATCGAGAACATAGGGCTTGAGCCAGTGTGGCCGTTTGGCATCATCGGAGACACCTCTCCTTTATTCGCCCTTGCACAGCGCACATTTGAACATCGTCCGAACGTTTCAGCCGTCGACTGGAGTTTCGATCCAATACAGGCTGCACGCCTGGGCCTTGGCAGCCAAGTTAGTTCAACGCTCATCGCAAACACTCAGAGATTTCAGGGCTTCGTGAATGGAATGGCAAAGTGGGAAGCCTCGGCGAAGGAGTTTTATGTTGAGCAGACGGGCGTCGTCGCTGACGCGCTCCAAGAAGCATTGGTGCAGGACTATGACGGGCTGATCCGGGTCGCTCCTGCGATTCCGCCAGGTTGGGATTTCGAGGGGAGTGTTTATGTCCAGGGCAATTCGAAAGTCAGCGCCCAAACCAGGAATGGCGAAGTAATCGCTGTAATGATCGAAGCCGGAACCAACCGATCGTTCAAGATGCGAAATCCTTGGCTTGGCAAGCCGGTCGCGGTCATCTCCGCGAAAACCGGCAAGAAGGTTGTATCGGGTGTAGTTGGGCCTGTGATTGAATTCTGGGGGACGGCCGGCGCGACCTATCTTATCGAAAACCACGACGTCGACGGCCCCATGGCGCGGACCTTGTCGGTGAGCGGAATACCAGCCGTGAAGGCCAAGAGGCTTGGACCAGTTCAGATCGGCCTCTTTCCGGATAGCAATTAAATGAGCGGCGAACTATCCACTCGAAATCAGTGTGGGCAAGCCCCCGTGCGACTCATGATTTGCATTGCGGGAAGGCCGTGATGCGAAGCTTCGCCGCCGCATATGGAATGAGCGTGATCGTCTCTTCTGGCTGATCGCTTACGACAGGGCTTTGCGGCAGCGGATTCGCAACTCCATCCTCCGCGCGCCACTCGTCGATCTTCCGCGCTTTCACCCTCAGTCGCACCGGAGTGTGCCGGCCCGTGAACGGACCTTCGCCCACTTCTGATTCGGTGACCAAAATGCTCTTGGCTGGCGATTCGGCATTGATATTCAATGCATAGTTCCATTGGGAAGTTGGAAAAACCTGCCAATCGGCGGTCATCCCTCGATCACGCAGTTTTACCCAGATTTCACCGACACTGTGCGAGAAGACCAAGGGTCCGCGCTCGATGGCGATTGAGTCGTGGAACCAGCGGGAGACGCGTGGCGTCATTGGAAAAGTGATTTCCACCCAATCGCCACCTTTCCATGTGCGCTCGATGTTTGCAAATGACCCCGGCTTGGGTTCCGGAGCTGCCTGGTCATTGACATGGATAGTGGTTCCCGCAGCCCACGCGGGTACGCGAAGTTGCAGAGGAAAGCTCAGTGGCGATGCAGGGTTGACAGTGAGGCGCACTGAGCCCTGGAACGGATAGCCGGTCTCTTCAACGATATGGACCGCGACACCACGCACTGTTGTCCGCACGTCGCAAGGTGCGTAAACTGCCGCGACCAGGCCATCTCCAGCGGCATTGTCTTGTGCTCCGGATAGCATGAAAAGACTGGCAGCAAACTTGGGCCAGCCCTGGTGAAAGTTAGCCGTGCAGCAGCCGAAGTTGGGCTCCAGCCCATATAGATTCGATTCCGGCCCATCCGTGGTCCAAGGCTTGCGGTGTAAGCTGCACTCTACCTGGTTCGGCTCCTGATTGTACTGGTGCGCCCACATATCGTCAGTGAATGTGCCAGGCAGCGCGTTGAAGGCCAACTGTTCGAGCCGGTCCCCAAGCGAAGGATCGCCAATAATTGCCAGCGAATGTTCAAGTGAAAACATATATTCGACTACAGTACATAGTTCCGAGCCCTGCGATGGATCAAGGCCAGCTAGGTGCTCGTCACAGGAAAACATGCCATTCGGCAGACCGTGGTATTTGTTCAACTCCGAGATCATTTTCAGAACTGCTTCTCGATCGGCTCCGGATGCGGACACTTGTGACCACACCGGTCCTGTCTTGATAGCCTGCCCGTTGTTCACGCCATGCGTAGCGAGCGCCAGATCCTTGAGCCCTTCGCCCTTCTCAAGCTTTATGTACTCTGCCGTGATTCGATCTGTGTATTGAAAATTTGCGAATTGCGCCATCCAATCGTAGCCTTGCTTTCGCAACAGCCGAGCTAACTCGAGAAGATATGGAGAACCGGTCCGGTTATAGAGCCAGATGACGCTGAGCAACTGGTCTTGCCAGCGAAACTTACTCCAGTCCCGGAGTGGCTGCTGAGGTAACTGCTGAAGCTGATAACGCAGGTATTTTTCCATCACAGGAATCACGCGGCTGTCCCCAGTGAACTCCTGGTACTGGGTAAGAACCTTCAGCATCACAATGCGCGGCCACCAATCGTTGTTAGACGAAGGACCGATCATTCCACTGGACGCCTGATGATCGAGCGTCCAGTCAATGTACTTTTGAGCCTTCGCTTTAAGGCGCTCATCATCCAGCAAATATGCAAGTGGCACCAGGCCGTCGAGGAAATATGGACCTCGTTCCCATGATTCGCCTTTCCCTCCGAGCCAGCCGCTATTTGGCCCGACATCCGCCCAGGTCTCATCCAGGTGTCCGCTCAATCCATCGGCCTGAGTACGAAGTTGCTGCTTGAGCCATCCGGCAGGCCGAATAGAACCAAGCGGGAGGAAGTGAAAGATGCTGGGCGCCAACGGCGCACGATTCTTTACCACAGGCATTTCGCCTGAAAGTCTTGGAGAAGCAGCGAGTACGGACGCTCCGGAAGAGAGGAAAAAGCGTCCGACGGGAAGAGAGGACGCCAGGCTGAATAGGCCGAACCGATTCAAAAAATAGCGACGCGTGAAAAAGGCTTTCGTCGAAGACAGCACGTTCAACTCCCGGGTCACGTTTGCCGCTATGGTACATAAAATGCCTTTCTTGTGCATAGTTGAGATTGTCAAATAGCCCAGGCTCCATGAATTCTACGAAGTGGGCGAGTCTGCATCTCACGCCGCAAGGTGTGCATCAGAGATTTACGGAGGATTATCTAAATGTCTCGTCTGGCCTTATACATCGGGGGAGTCTCGGCTATTTTGGCAGCCTGCGTCGTGTTTGGAGATCAGAGAAGGGCAACTCGCCGCGTACCTGTAAAACGGGCGGCGGCCATGCTGCAGAAGGCTTGGGCCGATCATCACACAACTGCTTGAAAACGACGGGAGCTCATTTCTCATTCCGAAATCATCGAAAGCTATTCACGAAGCTCCAATACTAAACCGAGAACGCTTACGGCGTGCCCTCCAAGGACAGTCAACATCTCAGAGCTGTTACCCATTTCAAAGTTCTTGGCATTGCTGGTTGCAGCACCATTATGCGGCCCATGCTCGGGCATCGGAACAGAATAAACAACCAACCGTTCAGGACGACTCACATCAGCCCGCATCAGTATGGCACCACAGAGCACATATGTGCTTTCCATCCGTCGGCATGACCAGGGCTGCGGACGCGCCGGTGACCGTGCCTGTCTAGTCGGCGCGGGCCAACTGATTGTCAATTTGATCGGCGATCTATTCGTATTTCACAAGTTACGTAAGAGGAGGTCCTTTTCATTGAGGTTCGTAAGCTTGCCCGCGCAACACCTTTCCTGGCAATGCGCCAGTCATCTGGCCTTTCGCCACCACGGGTACTCCATTAACAAAGACGAAATCCATCCCTTGTGAAAGCTGATTGGGTTGTTCAAATGTTGCATTATCGCGGATTGTTGCTGGATTGAAGATAACCACATCCGCCCACAGTCCTAGCTTCAGTACGCCTCGATCATTGAGCCGCATCCGGTGTGCTGGCAATGCGGTGAACTTGCGAATGGCATCTTCGAGCGTCAAAGAATGATCCTCGCGGACATATTTGCGCAGGATGCGTGGAAATGTGCCGTATGCGCGGGGGTGGGGATGCTCATGGCCGAGGAGCCCGTCAGGCGCGGTACCCTGGGAATCATTGTCCACTGACACCCATGGCTGCTTCAGTGCAAGCAAAACATCGGGCTCGCTCATGGCAAATACCGCCACTTCGGTAAATGCCTTATCTTTAATCAGCAAATCGCATAATGCGTCGATGGCATCTTCGTGCCAAAGCGCCGCCAAATCCGAGAGCCGTTTGCCCTGAAGAGGCAAGAGTTCCGGGTTCTGAACGACGGCGATCTGAATGGCGTCCGGTCCTGGAATCTCTTGCCACTCATTGTCCCAACTGCCATCGTTTGAAAGCATGTCTTTGCGAATCCGCGCTCTAGTCGCCGGATCCTTGAGGCGTTCTATGAGTTTCGCATCGCCGCCATCGTGCGCCCAAGGAGGAATGAAAGCGGAAAAGGTATTGAACCATGCCGTATATGCGTAGGTGTTGGCGCTGATGTCTACGCCCGAATCGCGCGCTTCGTTGATCTTTGCGATTACTTGGGGCATGCGGCCCCAGTTTGCCTTACCTGCGGACTTGAGATGCCAGATCTCAACCGGGATGTTGGCTTCGCGGCCGATGCGCGCGGCTTCATCAATTGCTGCGAACTCGGTATCTCCCTCGCTGCGCATGTGGGTGGCATAGATTCCGCCATACTTCGCCGCTTCGCTCGCGAGGGCGATCAACTCCTCAGTTTTGGCATAAGGCGCGGGCGAATACTGAAGCGCGGTCGAAACTCCAACTGCACCATCCTGCATTGCTTTTCGCACGAGCCCTTGCATCTCGGCAAGTTGCGCGGCGGTCGGCTGCACATCCGCATCGCCAAGCACCATTCGGCGAACGCTCGTTGCCCCAACATAGCTGGCGAGATTGATGCCCATGCCCTGGCGTTCCAGGCGAGCAAAATACTGGCGGAAGCTGGTCCAGTCCGGATCGATCTTCAGGTGATCGTACCCGGCACGGTCGCTGGCGATCATCGATGCGTTGATTGGCGCCGCAGAGTTGCCTTCACCGGTTATCTCGGTCGTGATGCCCTGGTAAATCTTTGAGGGCAGGCGGGGGGCCACGAGGATTGTCAACTCGGATTGGCCGAGCATGTCGATAAATCCTGGTGCTACTACGTCACCATGAGCATCAACGGTCTGGCGGCGAGGCAACGATTCGAGGTTGCCGATGGCTGCGATACGTCCGGCACGAATTCCCAATTGGCCCGAGTACCATGGCGACCCTGTTCCATCGATAATGTGACCGTTCACGATAACGATGTCAAACGGCTCCAGGTCAGGACGAGTAACGAGGTTCTTCTTCTGGGCTTGCCCAAAGAGCGTTCCGGAAAGAAGCACCGTCGCAACAACAATGAGTCCAGCGCGCATACTGCACCTCAACCGAAAAGATAGCCACGACGTGTGCGCATCGTATCATGGTCCCCTGCCGCAACTGTTGCTCGAACTAGGGACACCTGGAAGGGCTCGTCTTTGGGGACAATCAAGCCGGCTCTACACAACCAAACCGTATCGTCGCCAAGTTCCGATCGATGCGAAAATGCGATGCCATGCTTCGGCATGACATATGTTGCTGAAGCCGCTATCCTGTTCCCGAGATGATCGAGCGCAAACCAGGGACGGTCCTTCGCTGGTTGTTCGACTCCCGTCACGGTGCGCGGGATCGGTTGGTGCCCCGGTGGATTTTTTTGCGTGCTCTCGCCGCTATCTACTTCTCAGCTTTCTATTCCTTGCTGTTCCAGATCAAGGGACTCATCGGGCCACATGGCGTTCTCCCTGCAACTCGATACCTGTCCGCTATCGCCCGAGCGCTAGGCGGTGCGCGCTTCTGGTACGCGCCCTCTCTCTTTTGGATCTCTTCCAGTTCGCAAGCGTTGATGGTGGTTACAGGCATCGGTCTGGCGGCGGCAGTAGTCGCCTTCCTGAATTTATGGCCACGCCTAAGCTTTTTTGTCTGCTTCGTTTGTTTCCTCTCGTTCGTAGCTTCTTCCAGCACATTCTCCAGCTATCAATCGGACGGGATGCTTCTGGAGGCCGGATTTCTCGCGTTGTTCTTTGCGCCTAAGGGTGTGCTGCCCGGTTGGGGAGCTAACGATCCGCCGTCTCGGGCCAGCCTGTTTCTCCTGCAGTGGGAATGGTTTCGAATCTATTTCGAATCGGGAATGGTAAAGCTGATCAGCGGCGACGAGCAATGGCGCAACTTAACCGCCATGGAGGAGTACTACCAGAACGGCCCGCTACCAACCTGGATAGGGTGGTATGTCGAACACCTGCCGCATTGGTTCCATACAGCGTCGGCCGTGGGCACGCTGGTGCTGGAGTTGGTGCTTGTCTTCATGCTCTTCTTGCCACGCCGCTTGCGTTTGGTCTGCTTCTTCATCGTGACACCGTGGGAGATTGGAGTTATCCTGACCGCGAATTACACTTTCCTCAACTACCTGGTGCTTTCTCTTGGCTTCCTGCTTCTCGATGATCAGATCCTGGCGCCGCTGATTCCTGTCCATTTTCGTTGGCCTATCTTAGCGCGATCTCACGCTACTGATCGTCAGGCGGAGCGATCTAGGGCGGGGGAAGGTGAGAGCGCCACCAGCACGCAATCCAGCGAAACTGCTGTGGATGAGTCTCGAAAGAACTTGAGCCTCGGAGATCATTGGCATTTTGACAAACTCCGCGTGGGAGTTGCGGCGGTGATGCTTTCATGGATCGCCTACGACACTACAGCGGAAATGATTGCCTTGGCGCTTCGTCGCAATTTGTTTCCGACTGGGCCAATTGCGGCCCTCGAGCCTTTCCGAATTGCCAACCAATATGGCCTCTTCGCCGTAATGACACGGGGAAGGTATGAAATTGAGTTTCAGGGGTCGAACGACGGCGACAATTGGACGGCTTATCCCTTCCAATGCAAGCCGCAAGCGTTGAATGAAGCGCCGCGTATCTATGCTCCCTATCAGCCGCGATTCGATTGGAATCTCTGGTTCGCCTCGCTCGGTGACTGGCAGCAGAATGACATAATTCCGCTTACAGAAGAGCATCTGCTCGTAAATGATGCGGATGTCATAGGACTCTTTAAAAGCAACCCATTTGCACACGCGCCGCCTCGTTATGTGCGGGCGGTTTTGTGGCAATACTGGTTTACATCTGTGAATGAGAAGCGACGTACCGGCAATTGGTGGCGCCGACAGTTTCTTGGCGTCTATGCCCCGGAGTTTACGCTCCTCCCAGATGGCAGGCCGTCGGTGGTGAGATGGCCCGATGAACTGCCGGAACACGATTGAGATGAAGAGGTCAGGGTTGAGACGTGCCTATGTGATCGGATCAGGGCCGAACGGGCTGGCTGCCGCAATTGTCCTGGCGCAGGCAGGTCTGTCGGTCGAGGTCTTCGAAGCCGAATCCGAACCCGGCGGAGCCACACGCACCCTGCCCCTCACCCTGCCCGGCTTTCACCACGATTTCGGTTCCGCGGTGCATCCATTGGCAGTCGGATCACCCTTCTTCAGTACTCTTCCACTAGCGGAGCATGGATTGGAATGGATCCATGGAGAAGCACCCCTCGCACATCCGCTCAATGACGGAACTGCCGTCCTGCTCGAGCGCGATCTGAGCCTGGCTGAGAAGGAGTTGGGGCCCGACGGCAAATCATGGCGGCGATTGGTGCAGCCATTCGTGGACCGCTGGGACGATTTCGCTTCCGACGGCCTCGGTCCGATTATGCGGATCCCTCGCCATCCTTTCCTCATGGCGCGTTTCGCGTTGGCGGCGCTTCAACCGGCGCAGAGGCTCGCAGATCATCACTTGGCCAGCGTTCGCGCACGCGCGCTTTTTGCGGGACTCGCAGCCCACTCGTTTCTTGGCTTCGATCAGCCGCTTGGCTCATCGGTAGCCTTGATGCTTGGAATCGCCGCACATGCGGTAGGCTGGCCGATTCCCTACGGGGGAACGATCGCAATTCCAAATTCTCTGTTGGCTCATTTGCATACACTGGGCGGAAGAGTGCACACATCGCGCCGTATTGACGCGCAGTCATTTCGTGAAATATCCGGCAGTAACGCACTCATTCTTTGCGACACTTCACCGGCTCAGTTGGTTTTGCTCGCGGGAGACCGGCTTACACCTAGCCTTCGCCGCGCGATGAATCGCTTTCGGCACGGACCTGCCGCGTTCAAAATCGACTATGCTCTCTCTGATCCCGTTCCGTGGCGCGCGCCCGAGTGTCGTCGCGCAATCACGGTTCATATTGGAGGAACGTTCGAGCAAATTGCCGCGGCGGAAAACGCGGTGGCGGGAGATCGGCATGCCGAACAGCCCTTCGTGCTCGCCGCACAACCTACTTTGTTTGATCACTCACGAGCGCCGGAGGGCAAACACATTCTTTGGGCTTACTGCCACGTCCCAAATGGATCAACCTTCGACATGACGGAACGGATCGAGGCGCAGATAGAGCGCTTCGCACCGGGGTTTAGAGATTGCATACTTTCACGGCACATTTCAACGCCGGCCAAACTCGAGTCAATGGATGTGAACCTTGTGGGCGGCGATATCAATGGGGGAGCCCTTGGCGTGGGGCAATTTGTATTCCGTCCCAGTATCCACAATTACGCTACTGGTGATCCCAACCTCTATTTATGTTCGGCGTCTACGCCTCCGGGGGGAGGCGTTCACGGCATGTGCGGTTTCCACGCAGCCCATCTCGCTCTCCAGCGGATGAGCAAACGACAGACTGAAACCACTGTCCATTGACGATGGACAATTCCTGCCTCTCTGTTACGATTCTCGGCGAGTCAATTACCTGAGAGCAGGATCACCATAGACGAAGTCCCCTATCAGCGAAGCAAGAATCGCATGAATCTCCTGGGTACCAAATTCACCGAAACGTTAGCGAGCCCGCTTCCGGACGCCAGCCCCCACCGTGATTGCGGGTTAGTCGACAGATCGCACGATTACAAAAGGTTATAGCTACTCATTGTGCCATCACGGAGATTTTGATAATATGAACAGAGAGATGAATTGCGCTTCCCAAAGCCGCTTCTGTTGTTGCCTGTCGAACATCTTCGACGGGTGTACAGGCTAATCTCTGATCTCCAGCACAATTGATCAAGAAGACGCACCCCGTAGCTGAATAGCCGGGCGTGCTTGCACTTTGCTTTGGCCTTCAGTTTCGATCTTGGAAACAAATGAGGTCTTAATGCCGATCGCCGAAACTCAACCATTACCGCTTTCCCCAATTCCGCGCCTTGTCACGCCGCGCGCACTAGGTCATCTTCGCCTCCTCGAAGCCGAGAGCATTCACATTCTGCGCGAGGTGGCCTCTGAATTCGAACGGCCTGTGATGCTCTATTCCATCGGCAAAGATTCCTCTGTCATGCTGCGGCTCGCACAAAAGGCTTTTTTCCCAGGTCCCATTCCGTTCCCGCTGCTTCATATAGATACCGGCTTCAAGTTTCAGGAAATGCTGACCTTTCGGGATCAGATGGCGCGTTCAGTCGGTGCTGAATTGTTAGTGTGGCGCAACGAGCCTGCGATCGCAGCCGGAACAAATCCGATAGCGCTTGATACCAAGCGCTGCTGCGGGCTGCTCAAGACCCAGGCGTTACTCGATGCTCTGCGCCATTACAACTTCGACGCTGCGTTCGGCGGAGCGCGGCGCGATGAAGAAAAGGCGCGCGCCAAGGAGCGCATTTACTCCTTTCGGGATTCGGCCGGCCAATGGGACCCCAAAAATCAGCGCCCAGAGTTGTGGAATCTCTATAACGCGCGCATTCATCCTGGGGAAAGCATTCGCGTTTTTCCGCTATCCAACTGGACTGAGATGGACGTCTGGCAGTACATCCACGAGGAAAATATCCCTGTCGTTGATCTCTACTTCGCCAAGGAGCGACCCATGTATGTGCGTGGTGACGCTCTTCTTCCCATTGAGCAGAGTTTCGTGGCTCGTCTTGGCGAGAAGCCGCAACTCGTCAAGTCGCGTTTGCGTTCGCTCGGGTGCAGCCCGTGCACCGGAGCCATTCGCTCCAATGCCGAAACTGTCGCCGACATTATCGCCGAACTGCTTTCGTTCAGGTCGTCTGAGCGTGCCAACCGCGTCATCGATCACGACCAAGAAGGATCCATGGAGATCAAAAAGCGGGAGGGGTACTTCTAGATGGCTGCAACCACGGTTTCCCACTTTTCGATTCAGGAGTTCCTTCTTGAGGAACGCGAAAAGGATTTGCTTCGCTTTTCGACGGCAGGCAGCGTAGACGATGGAAAATCCACGCTCATCGGACGGCTACTCTACGATACTCAATCGGTCTATGAAGACCAGGTTAGGTCAATCGAAGGGAAGGGAACAACCACGCCCGGCCAGATCGATTTTGCACTACTGACGGATGGGCTGCGTGCGGAACGAGAACAGGGCATCACGATCGATGTGGCTTATCGCTATTTCTCTACCGCGCGCCGCAAGTTCATCATCGCCGACACGCCGGGCCACGAGCAGTACACGCGGAACATGGCTACCGGGGCATCCACTGCCGACGCAGCCGTTGTACTCATCGATGCCAGTAAGGGCGTCCTGATTCAGTCTCGACGCCACGCTTATATTACCTCTCTGCTACGCGTGCGTAACATTCTTGTGGCAGTAAACAAGATGGACCTGATTGGCTACGACGAGGCTGCCTTCCGCGCCATTGAGCGCAACTTTCGTCAAGTTCTCGACCAGATTGCGGCCGATACGGGAAACCCGGTCGAAGCCACTTTCGTGCCCGTCAGTGCCCTCGCTGGAGACAACATCGTTCACCGTTCGTCAGCAATGCCCTGGTACATTGGGCCTTCGCTACTCGAACTGCTTGAGTCGCTTCCATCGTCACTTGACACTCGCACCGAGCCATTTCGCTTTCCAGTACAAAGGGTTCTGCGCCCCGATCATACCTTCCGGGGCTTCTCCGGCCAGATCGGTTCAGGAACCGTTCGTCCTGGCGACACCATCACCGTGCTTCCCTCCGGAAGAAGCGCCCAGGTGGAACGTATTGTTACTTTTGACGGAGACCTCGACGAGGCTCGCGCACCGCTCTCGGTGACCCTGGTTCTCAATCATGAGCTCGACATCAGCCGCGGCGACCTTATCGTGTCGTCTCAAACGCCGGCAACAGTGGCAAAAAACGTCAAGGCCGCTTTGGTCTGGATGGATCAGCGGCCACTCGAGCTTAAACGTCGCTATCTCGTTAAACACACCAGCCAAACGGTGCCTGCCTTCATTTCGTCCATTCAGCATCGTATCGATATCGGCACTTTGCTCCGTGAACCAGCCACGACGCTGGAGATGAACGGTATCGGCGTCGTGAATCTCAATCTGCTGCGTCCTATCGCCCTCGATCTATATTCCGCTAATCGCAGCACTGGCGCATTCATTCTGATCGATGCCGAGACCAACAGCACTGTTGCGGCAGGGATGATTTCAAATGCCTCCAGCTACACGGCAGAGGGCGATCATATTCACGGTGACGCATGGGGACCAGTAACTGACGGCGAGCGGGAAGCACGTTGGGGCCATCGCGGTGCTGTTATGGAACTCTCGGGTCCTGCGGGGCTGATCGATTCCATCGAGCGCTCGTTGTTCATGGTTGGCGTCGTATCAGTTCGCATCGAAGCAGATGATGCCGCCTTCGCCCTTCATCCCACCTTGCTTGAAATCACGACCACTCTGCAGACCAAAGCAGGATTGCTCTCTTTACTTGTTCGAGTCAATGAAAGCCGCACTCTCACTGCGCGCGCAGAGGGCCAGGAACTCAGTCTTCACGCCGACGAGCCAAACAACGCAATATCAGCCGTACACCAGTTGCTGCATAACGCTGGAATCTTTATCCCCTCAGAGAAGGCAGGTTTGTGATGAGTACCGTTGCAATCAATCATGAAGTCAACGCCAAGCTGGACCAGGTGCGCGCCTCCCTGGCTCGCGAGATCACGGGCACCACGCATGACGTCTGCCTGACCTGCAGCTTCCAGGCTGAGGATGTTCTGCTCACAAAACTCGCTGTGGAGTTCGATCAGAATATTCCCGTTTTGTTTCTCGATACCGGATACCACTTTCGCGAGACCTATGAGTATCGCGATCGCATTGCCGGTGAATGGAATTTGAATTTATTCAACCTGCTGCCAGAGAAAACAGTGGCCGAACAGGAGTCAGAATTCGGCCTGCTCTATCAATCCGCTCCCGATCAATGCTGCAAGCTACGAAAGGTCGAGCCTCTCTTCAAGGCTGTTGCACAATATCGCGTCTGGCTGACCGGTTTACGACGCGAACAGGCCAAAAGCCGTACTGCGCTTGAGGAATCAGGGTTATTCACATTGCCGGGCGGCAAGCAGGTGCTGAAACTAGCGCCCCTTGCAGCGTGGACGACCCGCGATGTCTGGTATGCATGCGAACAGTTGTCCATTCCCCTGCTGCCATTGTATGAACGCGGGTATTCCTCCATCGGATGCGAGCCTTGCACTTCTCTGCCGCTCGATCCCAACGATCCGCGTTCTGGCCGATGGGCAGGACGCAAAGTAGAGTGCGGCATTCACATTGAGGCGGCGCCGGCGAAATAGGGCCGATGGGAAGAACTGAGAGCAACTCATGCAATACGTCATAGGATTTTTCATTGCGCTATTTATTGCGCTTACGGGTGTAGGAGCGGGAACCATTACGGTTCCGATCCTCGTGTTGTTCCTCGGAGTGCCCGCGCCTGTCGCAGTGGGTGTCGGTCTGGTGTTTGCAACTGCGGTGAAATTGATTCTGGTACCGGCGCAGATCTTGCGACGGAATGTAGCTTGGCGGACCCTCGGATACATGCTTCTTGGAGGAACTCCCGGTGTTCTTCTCGGCTCTCTCTTCTTGAAGCACCTGGTGAATGTGGGATCGCAAAACCTCTTGAACGCAATCCTCGGCGCAATACTGGTAAGCACTGCCAGCTGGCAAATCTTCTTTTCTTTCCGCGCTATGAAAGATAGGACTGACGTACGAGATCGAAGCCACTGGCTGTCATGGCTGATGTTCCCGGTCGGCGCGGAGGTGGGTTTTTCTTCTGCAGGAGCAGGGGCGTTAGGAAGCGCCGCGCTTTTGTGCCTTACTCCGCTGGCGCCGGCCCAGGTGGTCGGCACCGATATCGCGTTCGGCTTTATTGTTTCGCTTATCGGCAGCGGCGCGCACTGGTTTTCAAACGCACCCGACCCGACACTGCTGTTAGAGCTCATCGCGGGCGGAGTCGCCGGAGCCATTACCGGAACCATCCTCAGCACCCGCATACCGCGCCGGCCTTTGCGTTTTGTACTCTGGGTCTGGCTGCTGATACTCGGCGGACAATTTCTGTTCAATAGCTACCAGGTCTGGACCACGCCGCATAAGCAAACGGCAAACCGCATCGGAGTTATTCGTTTTAAGTGACGGAATGACCTTTCTAAAGGTCCAGGTGATCTGTGTCAAAACGAAGCGCGGGCTTGTTGATATATCGCTGGAAAGCGAATCAGTTGCAGGTCTTCCTCGTCCATCCGGGCGGTCCCTTCTGGGCAAAAAAAGACTTAAGCGCCTGGACAATGCCTAAAGGCGAGTACGAGGTTGGTGAACAGCCTCTGGATGCCGCAAGACGCGAGTTTTATGAAGAAACCGGCTTTGCTCCACCTCAGGGGGATTATTTCGATCTCGGCACTGTGAAACAAGCAAGTGGAAAGATTGTCGCTGGTTGGGCAGTCGAGGGAGATTGCGATCCGGCGGACCTCAAAAGCAATTTCTGCCAAAGGGAGTGGCCTCCGCATTCGGGGCGTCTCATCGACATCCCAGAAGTTGATCGCGGAGAGTGGTTCGATCTTGAAGAGGCAGGCGAGCGCATCTTGAAAAGTCAGGAGCCGTTCCTCGAAGTGCTCAGTCGTAAGCTGAATTGAAACTTTTGAAGACAGGTTTTAGGCTATGTCTGCATGCGCCTCTTTATCGGGATCCCATTGCCGACCAAAGTAAAACGGGAACTCTCTGCAATCTCATCAAGACTCCGATCGGCCGATGATGGGCTTAGGTGGTCTTCTCCTGAATCATGGCATATAACACTTCAATTTTTAGGCAATGTCGAGGCAGAACAGTACGAATCTGTAGTGCTTCGATTACGCGACCTCCGATGCCGTTCAATTGCAGTCTCTTTCGAGGGGCTGAGCTTTCTTGGGAACAGCGTTCTCATCGCCAGAGTGAAGCCTTCGCCCAGGCTGCTGGAGTTACATCAGCGAGTCACGAAGGCGACTGAATCATGCGGGTTCATTTCCGAGTTCCGAACCTATCGGCCACACGTCACCCTCGCGCGGGGCCGAGAAAGGCGCAGTGCAATACTCCACCGCGGTGTCGCAGGAAAGTGGAGTCTCGAGACAAGACTCGCTGGCTTCCGAGCAGTGGAATTCCTGCTGTATGAAAGCTTCCTCGAATCGTCCGGCTCACGCTATGAGATTCGTGAACGCTTTCCTCTGCGCGACATATAAACCTGAAGGATGACCAGACAGAGTTTCACCGCAATGCCACAATCTCCACCTCTCCGGTGCGACGGACGATATTGACGCCCACAGTTTCGGAATAGCGTTCAAACGAAAGATCCACGCACGCACTTCCGATGTGAAGGTTGCGAATGTGAACGTGCTGCAAGCTCTCGGGCAAAGCCGAGTAATGAAGATAGACGCGCGATTCATGCGCGCGAATCTCAAGTCCAAGGCATGCCATGCCTGCAGCACCATGAAGACGGCCCCGGCCGCCCACGCCTGCGGACTGCACGCAACCGGATAGAGTGTTGGGCCTTTGCCTGCTCTCCGCCCGAAGCCGCAGATCAATTCCGGGAGCCTATGCAAATTTACATTTCCCGATAACTCCGTGAGCGCCGACAATACTCTCAGTGCAAGGGTCTTGTCCGATTGCCGCAGCGCACCGTAAGCGATCATGGCGTTGTCGTGAGGCCACACCGAGCCGTTGTGGTACGACATAGGGTTGTATCGTTTTTCGCCTGTGACAATAGTGCGGATCCCCCAGCCGGAAAAGAACGCTGGTGAAAGCAGGCCTTCGCTCAGATGGCGACTTTGGGGACCAGAAGCAATGCCCGAAAACAGGCAGTGTCCTGAATTTGAACTGCGTACGCTGCACTGTCGCTTTTCTCCGTCCAAGGCCAGAACGAACATCGATAGTTCGTCCGACCAGAATCTCGACGAGAAGTTCGCGCGCAACTCCGCAGCATCGATCTCCAGCTTCTCGGCCATCTTCGTGTGGCCTAGCTCTTCCGCAACTGCGGCGATGCCCCGCTTCGCCGCGTACACGTACGACTGCACCTCGCAAAGCGCAATCGGCCCGACCGCCAACCTGCCGTCGCTATAAAAAACAGAGTCGTTTGAATCCTTCCATCCCTGCTGCACGAGACCATGATCCGTCTGGCGCGCATACTCGACGAACCCGTCGCCGTCACGGTCGCCATAACGATCGATCCATTCCAATGCAGCCAGAATGTTGGGCCAAATGCTGCGCAGAAACTCTAGATCGGCCGTCCGTTCGTAGTAAGCCACCGCGAGAACGATGAAGAGGGGCGTTGCGTCCACAGTGCCGTAGTAGCGTCCAAAAGGAATTTCGCGCAGTTCAGCCATTTCGCCCTTGCGCATCTCGTGCAGAATCTTGCCGGGCTCCGCGTCCCGCTCTGCATCGATTTCGGTAGCCTGCGTCGCTGCCAGGAACGCCAGGACGCCTTTGGCGATCGATGGCTCAAGCCACAGCAACTCCAGTGCAGTGATGATTCCATCGCGCCCGAACACGGTGCTGAACCACGGAACGCCCGCGTAAGGGTAGAACCCGAAGGGAGTGCGGGTCACAATCATTTCAAGATCCGACCGCGATCGACGATACCAATTGTTGAATTGCTCGTTGGACGTATGGATGTCTACCTGCGCAAGCGGTCCCGTATTCCGCTGCTGGATAAGGCGATGCAGGGCCGTTTCATAGCTGTCGTCTTGCTCGGCCGCACCCTCACGGCTGCATTCAATGGCCAACGTGAACGAGATTTCAGCTTGCGGCTCCAGGTGAATCGGCAGATATATGCTGCCCTCCTTCGCAACGCATGCTGCCAGCGAGCAACTCACTCGCGTATTGCGCCGCACTCGATCGAGGCCTTCGTAGCTCAACATCACCGTGCCCCGGCTAATTTCTTCCGGAAGAGTCTCGCCGCGGCGCTCGCGTTTTTCTCCACGCACTTCGAAGATGTCAGCAAAGTCAGCGTCGAATTCAATCGATATCTCTATATCGATCGGCAGATCTCCGTAATTATGCAATGTGATCTGGTCATGGCTCACACCATCCGTCAGAAACTTGGCGCGGTAGATGTGAAGCGTTCCACGAGCCAGGGAACTTCCCGACGCGAGCTTCAGATCGGGATTAGTCATGTCGACCGCGAAGATCACATTGTCTTCACGAACTGTGGAACTAAGCAGCAACGGTCGAAGACCACCGATGCGCATCTCCAGCCTCGACAGGTGTCGCGTCTCCATATGGAAGATGCCCTGCTGTCCGAATCCAACGGGCTGGATGTCGCCGCTGCGGTCGAAGACAGCGAAGGTATCTCCACTCAACAGCACGCGCGTTCGGTCGTCGGCCAATGACGACGACGCCCTGATATAGAACTGCTGACCGACTTCAATTACATCTGTGTTTGGCACAGTTTTTGCGGAGGGCATCAATAGAAAGCTCCTGCGTTTGAAGGATTGCCTTCATTCACTTCGGTCCTCAGGCGGCCTGCTCTTTCGCTTCAGCCACCCTCTTGTAGACCCGAACGTAATCGTGGCACATGCGCCGCGCACTGAAGCGCTCTTCAAATACCGCGCGGCACCTTTTTCTACTGAGTTTGGGGATGCGCGAAGTGGCTTCGGCGGCTGCTTCCACGTTATTTACCAGGAATGCGGTAACGCCATCTTCTAAAATTTCGCTGACCGACCCACCAGGAAAAGCAATCACCGGTGTTCCGCAAGCCATGGCCTCAATCATTACAAGACCGAAGGGCTCCGGCCAGTCAATGGGGAATATCAATGCAGCGGCGTTGCCCAGAAATTCGGCTTTTTCGTCTTCGCCAACTTCCCCGAGAAATTCGACGTGCGGGTCGTCGAGAAGTTTTCGAACATGCGTATCAAAATATTCCTGGTCGGCCGCATCCACTTTTGCCGCTATCCGCAACGGCACTCCAGCCAATTTCGCTATTTCTATCGCTCGATCTACGCCTTTCTCTGGCGAAATCCTGCCGAGAAATGCCAGGTATTTGCCAGGTTCATCGCGCGCCGGGTAAAGATCCTCGGGCAATCCGTGATAGACGGTGGCAACCCAGTTGGCCCATGGCATCGGGGCACGTTGCGAGTTAGAAATAGACACCAGTTTCATATCGTCGAACTCGCGGAACAGCGGATACAAGTCTGGAATGTCGAGCCGCCCATGCAGCGTCGTCACCGCATGGATCCGTTCGCTGCGAAATTGAGAAAAGGGCAGGTAGTCCAGATGCGAATGAACTACGTCGAATCTTTCCGACTCTTGCGCAATCATTTCCACCGACAGCATGTGGTGTGCCAGGGAAGAGGCCATAGGGTTGCCGTGCTGGCGCCTAGCCTTCGAGCACACCGGGCGCAATTTTGCCGAAGTGATTGAGTCGCCGCTCGCAAACAGAGTCACGTCATGCCCCTGCCGCACCAGTTCTTCTGTCAAGTAGGAAACGACCCGCTCCGTGCCGCCATATGTTCGGGGAGGCACACTCTCATATAGGGGCGCAACCTGCGCGATTTTCATATATTGTATCTCCCGATAGGCGCCACTTACCGGCACGATTTGGATAGATGCGCCTAAGTCCCAGGAGTGTCGTTTCGCGTTCTAAACATGCGCCTGTGGGTTTTGCAGTGGAGCAATCCCGACAACGGCTGCCAAACGCTATATGCTTTAAAATTCAGAGGATGGCGCTACACCGTTCCACCTGAAGCTGCTATTCCTATCCCGGGACGAATGGCCCAGCAACCAGGAACCGGGTTCTCGCCGCCTTTTTGCCTCAGAGTAATCCCGGAAACACGGACTTGCATCTCTTTTGCAATGAATTTTCCAGTGAAGCGGATAGACGTTCCTCATCGCCAGTTGTTACCCTCATGTGTTCTGAAGCTCCGCGGATGAAGATATCTAGTCAATTGGCACAACAAAAGACACTCTCAGTTGAGGATCATGCATGATAAAGCCCCCTAATGGCCGCAGCCGGGTGGTAATTGAAGAGATCACGCCCCAGGTTGACGCCGGCCGGCACCCTGCCTCCCGGATCGTGGAAAATGATGTCGTCGTCACAGCCGCAATATTCGCTGATGGGCACGACATGGTAAGTGCACATCTGCTGTATAGGCGCGTCAATGAACGCCGTTGGCGTTTCAATCCGATGACCCCGGTGAACAACGATATCTGGACCGGATCCTTCAAGGTCGATAAGCTTGGTTCCTGGCAATTCACGATCCTGGGCTGGGTCGACCACTTTGTGACGTGGGAAAGCGATCTGAGGAAACGGCTCGCCGCCCAGGAGGATCCGTTGCTTGTAACCATGCCGTCCGACGCGGATCCGGAAATCGGGTCAGGCATGAGTGTCGGCGCGGTAGCCGGAGCGCAAAACATCCCTATGGCATTGCGCTCTGGAGCAATCCTCCTGAACCAGGCGGTAGCGAGAGCTCGAGGTAATGACGCCAAGCGACTGCTTGATGCGGCCCGCGCCCTGATAGAGCAGGCGGATCGTAATGATGCCTTCTACGAGTATCCTCTGGAAGCGGGAATCGTATCTTTGATGGCGCGGTACCCCGACCAGACGCACGCCACCCGTTACGAACCTGAACTACCGGTCTGGGTCGATCGCGAACGCGCGCGCTTTTCGGCGTGGTATGAGCTTTTTCCACGGTCCACGTCGCAGGTGCCCGGCAAGCACGGGAGCTTCGCCGATGTGGAAAGGCAACTTCCCGAAATTGCAGCAATGGGGTTCGATGTTCTTTATTTTCCCCCGATACACCCAATTGGCCGTGCATTCCGCAAGGGCCCTGAAAACTCAACCGCCTGCGGTCCCGGAGATCCCGGCAGCCCGTGGGCGATTGGCGAGAAATCAGCAGCTCAGGCAACGCCCGGAGAGGAGAGAATCAAGGAAGATGATGGTGGCCACAAATCCATCCATGCCGAACTTGGAACCTATGCCGATTTCGACAGACTCGTCGGGGCAACCAAGGCTCATGGCATGGAGGTCGCGCTCGATATTGCGTTCCAATGCTCCCCGGACCACCCCTGGGTCACCGAGCATCCTACCTGGTTTGTGAACAGGCCGGACGGCTCGATTCAGTATGCCGAGAATCCTCCCAAAAAGTACCAGGACATTTATCCGCTTAATTTCGAATCGCCAGACTGGCGAGGCCTTTGGGACGAGCTCTTTTCCGTATTCGAGTTCTGGATCAAACGCGGTGTCAAAATATTCCGCGTCGATAACCCACACACAAAGGCCCTGCCCTTCTGGGAGTGGTGTCTAGGCTCCCTGCGGGCCAAGTATCCTGACACGATCTATCTCGCCGAGGCGTTTACACGTCCGCACATCATGTACTGGCTGGCAAAGGCGGGATATACACAGTCTTATACCTACTTCACCTGGCGCAACACGAAGGCGGACCTGCAGAGCTATCTCGAAGAAATCACCCGTCCTCCAGTGAGCGATTTCTTCCGACCCAATTTCTGGCCGAACACGCCGGATATTTTGCACAGAGAGCTACAGGTGGGCGGCCGCCCTGCATTCATGTCGCGGCTCATCCTGGCAACCACGCTGACAGCTAATTACGGCATCTATGGGCCGGCCTACGAACTTGGGGAGAATGCTCCTGCCAGACCCGCCCCCGGCAAGACGGAGTCGGAAGAGTATCTTCAAAGCGAGAAATATGAGATTCGCCCACGTGACCGCAACGCGCCGGGGTCGCTTGTCCCGCTTATCACCCGACTCAACGAGATCCGCCGCGCCAACCTGGCACTGCAATCTAACGAATCGTTACGCTTCCACGCCATCGACAATCCCAACCTGATTTGCTACTCAAAGTCCACAGCGAACCCTGAAAACACGATCCTGGTGATCGTTAACCTCGACGCTTTTAACGAGCACGGCGGATGGATTGACCTCGATCTTGCGGTGCTTGGGCTTTCGCCTAACCGAAGTTTCGTCGTCGAAGACCTTCTCAATGACACAAATTACACTTGGTACGATCGCCGCAACTATGTAGCCCTGCGCCCCGGCGTTCGACCTGCGCACATCTTCAGAATTGCCCGCCAGGCATAGGTTACGTAAAACCGCGCGTCATGTCGTCCGGACAGTTTCTAACGCAAAGGGTGCATCGAACCTTGTCGGAGAACGAGAATTTGAAGAAGCTAGCCAGCGCCACCGATCCATTCTGGTACAAAGATGCAATCATCTATGAACTGCACGTGCGTGCCTTTGCCGACTCGAATGGCGACGGCATCGGCGACTTTCCTGGATTGATGTCCCGCCTCGATTATCTGCAGGACCTGGGCATCACTTGTATCTGGCTCCTCCCGTTTTTCCCATCGCCGCTAAGGGACGATGGTTACGATATCGCGAATTACAACGACGTGAACCCGTCTTATGGGACGCTCGATGATTTCAAGGCATTTCTCAATGCCGCCCATCAGCGCAACATGCAGGTGATGATCGAGTTGGTCATCAATCACACCAGCGATCAGCACCCATGGTTCAAGGCCGCCCGTCTCGCGCCACCGGGATCGCCGGAACGCGAGATGTACGTGTGGTCCCAATCTGACCAGGTTTACAAAGACGCCCGCATCATTTTTACCGATACCGAGAAGTCCAACTGGACGTGGGATGATACGGCGAAAGCCTACTACTGGCACCGATTCTTCTCTCACCAGCCCGACTTGAATTTCGATAACCCATTGGTGATCGAAGAAGTTCTGAAAGCGATGCGCTTTTGGCTCGACATGGGCATCGACGCGCTACGAATGGACGCGATTCCTTACCTTGTCGAGCGCGACGGCACCTCGTGCGAAAACCTGCCCGAGACGCACGCAGTCATCAAGAGAATTCGCGCTGCAATCGACGCAGACTACGCCAATCGGTTGGTGCTGGCCGAAGCCAACCAATGGCCGGCCGACGTGCGCCCCTATTTCGGCGATGGCGACGAGTGCCACATGGCATTCCATTTTCCCCTGATGCCTCGCGTTTACATGGCTCTTCGCCAGGAGGATCGCCTCCCCATCACTGACATCATGGCGCAGACACCCCCCATTCCCGACAACTGCCAGTGGGGTCTGTTTCTGCGTAATCATGACGAACTCACACTCGAAATGGTCACCGACGATGAGCGCGACTACATGTATTTTGCCTATTCGGCCGACCCGCGGATGCGCATTAACGTCGGTATCCGCCGCCGGCTGGCGCCCCTCGTCGACAACAACCGCCGTCGCATCGAGTTGCTGAATTCGCTCCTGCTCAGTTTTCCGGGTACGCCCATCATTTACTACGGCGACGAGATCGGTATGGGCGACAATATTTATCTCGGTGACCGCAATGGGGTTCGCACCCCGATGCAGTGGACCTCGGACCGCAACGCCGGCTTCTCAAAATGCGACCCAGCGCGGCTCTATTTTCCAGTCGTAATGGACCCCATTTACGGCTACCAGGTGGTCAACGTTGAAGCCCAGCTCAGCGACCAATCAAGCCTGCTGCACTGGAATCGCAACATGATTGCCCTGCGCAAGCTGTTCCAGGTCTTCGGTCGCGGCACCCTCACATTCCTGAATCCTGCCAACCGTAAGATTCTCGCGTATCTTCGCGACCTCGATCGGGGCGACGGCTATCACGAAACCATTCTCTGCGTGGCAAACCTCAGCCGCTTTGCGCAACCCGTCTCGCTCGACCTCGCGAACTACGTTGGTATGGAACCGGTGGAGATGCTGGGCTACGTTCCATTTCCGACTATCACCGACGAAGCTTATTCGCTCTCGCTGGCCCCTTATTCCTTCTTGTGGCTCGAACTGCAGCCTGCCGGCGTGAAGGCCGAGCCGTTACTGGAAGCTCGCCTCGAGACGTCCGAGGAAAGGGTGGCAGAAGAGCCAGCAACCCTGGATCTGCTCACCAAGGGCTGGGCGGGATTCCTCGCTGGTCACGGACTTGGTGTGGTCCAGGCAGCCCTGCCCGGTTGGCTGCAGCAGCAACGATGGTTCGGTGCGAAGACTCGGCGCATTCAGTCGGTCCGCATAGTTGATTGGGTCGAAATGCCCGCCGCCGTGGCCGCGAACACAACGATTTATTCCAGCGACGAGCTTCCTTCTGCTAATTCCATCCCCCCGGCACTGTTCTTCATCGAAGTGGATTACGGAAGCAGCAGCTGTGATGTCTACCAGGTTCCACTTGCATTCAGCACCGGCGCCGAGGCGGAAAGGCTTCTCGCCAGCCATCCTCAGACCATCCTTGTAACTCTTCCCTCGCCAGCGGGTAACGACGTGCTGCACGACGCAACGGTGCGCGAGGATCTGCGTCAGGGGCTTCTTGCTTTGATCGAACACCGGGCGACCCTCCCTCTCTCCAACAGCCGCAGTGCGGCCTTGGAGGTGGCAGCGTCGCTCGCCGCATCAGCCACCGGACATACCGCAAAAGACTCCGTGGAGAGCGGGGAGGCG
>WNGR01002028.1_pt1 | contig 35108 bp, 32 predicted proteins | sample 5407581 | NCBI WGS metagenome assembly WNGR01 (sample SAMN13153383, study PRJNA577476) | soil metagenome | isolation source: 80 cm soil or saprolite under Garry oak tree replicate 2 | place: USA:California | collected 2016-06-15 | reverse complement strand
TACGCGGAGATCGTCGCGTCGGTGGCGTCCCGTTCGGCCGGGCCGGGCACCCGGGCCAACATCGACGAGTTCACCCACACCACCTCCCGCGCCATCGAGACCGTCGGCGGCGCGCAGCGGGGCAAGGCCATCATCGTGCTCAACCCGGTCGAGCCGCCGATGATCATGCGGGACACGGTGTTCTGCGCCATCCCGGCCGACGCGGACACCGACGCGATCGCCGCGGCGATCCGCCAGCGGGTCGCCGAGGTGCAGCAGTACGTGCCCGGCTACACGCTGCGCGCGGAGCCGCAGTTCGACGAGGCGCGCGAGTCCTGGCTAGGCAACGCCCGGGTGGCGGTCTTCCTCGAGGTCCAGGGGGCCGGCGACTATCTGCCCGAGTACGCCGGCAACCTGGACATCATGACCTCGGCGGCCGCCCGGGTCGGCGACGTCATCGGCCAGCGCAGAGCTGGCAAAAGGGGCGGGGCAGCGAAGGTGACAGCATGACCAGCCCCGGCGGGCGCGAGCTGCGCATCACCGACACCACCCTGCGCGACGGCAGCCACGCGATGGCGCACCAGTTCACCGAGGAGCAGGTCCGCGCCACCGTGCACGCCCTGGACGCGGCGGGCGTCGAGGTCATCGAGGTCACCCACGGCGACGGCCTGGGCGGGTCGTCGTTCAACTACGGCTTCTCCCGGGTGGACGAGATCGCGCTGATCGCGGCCGGCGTCGAGGAGGCCACCCAGGCCAAGATCGCCGTGCTGCTGGTCCCGGGCATCGGCACCAAAGATGACCTGCGTAAGTCCGGCCAGGCCGGCGCCTCGGTGGCCAGGATCGCCACCCACTGCACCGAGGCGGACGTGTCGATCCAGCACTTCGGGCTGGCCCGCGACCTGGGCATGGAGACCGTCGGCTTCCTGATGATGGCGCACAAGACCTCCCCGGCCGAGCTGGCCAGGCAGGCCCGGATCATGGTGGACGCCGGCGCGGAGTGCGTCTACTGCGTGGACTCGGCGGGCGCGCTGGTGCTCGGCGACGCGCAGGAGCGGATCCAGGCCATGCACGCGGAGATCGGCCACCAGGCGCAGATCGGCTTCCACGGCCACCAGAACCTCTCCCTCGGAGTGGCCAACTCGGTGCTGGCCTACCAGCACGGGGCCCGCCAGGTCGACGGCGCGCTGTGCGCGCTCGGCGCCGGCGCGGGCAACTCGCCCACCGAGGTGCTGGCCGCCACCTTCGACCACCTCGGCGTGCGGACCGGCGTGGACGTGGGCGGCGTCCTGGCCGCGGCCGAGGAAGTGGTGCGGCCGTTCCTGCCCCGGTGGCCGAAGATGGACCGGCCCGCGATCGTGCAGGGTTGGGCCGGGGTGTACAGCAGCTTCCTGCTGCACGCCGAACGGGCGTCCGAGCGCTACGGCGTTCCCACCCACGAGATCCTGCAGCGAGCCGGCGAGCTCGGCTACGTCGGCGGCCAGGAGGACATGATCATCGACATCGCCGTGGGCCTCGCCCAGGAGCGTGACCTAGCCGCGACGGGGGCCCAGGGAGGTCTGAGCGGCGGCTCGGTGTTAAAGCGTTACCCCTCTGTGACCTGCGCGAAATCGTTTGCTTCTGAGACGATGCGATCCTACGGCAAGGAGGCCAAACATGAAGCTGTCCGCCACTGCCGTACATTCCGCCCCGATCCAGCCGCCGTCCCGGCGCCGTCCCCGATTCCGTTATCGATCCGGATGGTCCGCGAGCGCGGCCGCGCTGGGCGCGCTGACCCTGATCCTGGCCGGCTGCAGCTCCGGCTCGCCGGCCAGCTCAAGCTCGAGCTCGCCGCCGGCGGCGGCCGGGCACAAGGGCGGCACCTTCACGATCCTGGCCAACTCGGCCTTCGGCGTCGCCGACCCGGCGCAGAACTACACGCTGGAGCAGTGGCAGCTGCTCATCGACACCCACGACGGCCTGGTGGGGTTCGCCAAGGTGGGCGGCGTCGCGGGTGCGAAGATCGTGCCCGACCTCGCGACCTCCATCCCCACGCCGACCAACGGCGGCAAGACCTACCTCTTCCATATCCGCAAGGGGATCAAGTTCTCCAACGGCCAGACGCTCAAGCCCAGCGACTTCGTCCGGACGTTCGAGCGGCAGTTCACCGTGCCCGGCCCGACCTCGTTCTACTCGGGCCTGATGGGCGCGAGCAAGTGCAGCACCAAGGGCTGCGACCTGTCCAAGGGCGTGGTCGCCGACGACTCGGCCTACACCCTGACGCTCAACCTGACCGCGCCCGACCCCGAGCTGATGGACCAGCTCTCGCTGCCGTTCGCGTTCGCGGTCCCCGGCAACACGTCGCCGAAGCTGACCGGCAACAACGTGCCGCCGGGCACCGGGCCGTACATGTGGAAGTCCTACAACCCGAACACCCAGGCCGTGCTGGTCCGCAACCCCTACTTCCACGTGTGGAATGCCGTGGCGCAGCCGGAGGGCTACCCGAACGAGATCATCGAGAAGTACGGGCTCCAGGTCTCCGACGAGGTGCGGGCGGTGCAGAACAGCCAGGCCAACGAGGTCTTCGACGGCGACCAGATCCCGTCCGACCAGCTCAGCCAGCTGAACAGTCCCAAGTACGCCAGCCAGGTGCACGTGAACACGCTGACGGCCGACTGGTACTTCGCCCTGAACACCAGGCGCCCGCCGTTCAACAACCTGCAGGCGAGACAGGCCATCAACTACGCCGCCAACCGGGCGGCCTACGTCAAGATCGCCGGCGGCTCCTCGCTGGCCGTGCCGACCTGCCAGATCCTGCCGCCCAACTACCCCTCCTACACGCCCTACTGCCCGTACACGGCGGGATCCAGCCACACCACGTGGACCGCGCCGGACCTGGCCAAGGCCAAGCAGCTGGTGCAGCAATCCGGCACGGCCGGGATGAAGGTGGTCGTCAACGGCACCAACGACCAGGTCGGCAAGGCGCTGGTCGAGCAGATGATCTCGGACCTGGACGCGATCGGCTACAAGGCGACCCCGCAGCTGCTCTCCACGAGCGTCCAGTACCCGTTCGTGCAGAACTCGTCCAACTCGGGCAAGTGGAACGTCGGCTGGTCGGCCTGGTACCAGGACTATCCGGCCCAGTCGGACTTCCTGAACGTGCTGCTCGGCTGCGGGACTATCCATCCGAACAGCGACGCCAGCCCGAACATCGCCGCCTTCTGCGACCAGTCCATCGAGGCCAAGATCAACCAGGCCGAGTCGCTGCAGGCCACCGACCAGGCCGCGGCCAACAAGCTGTGGACCCAGATAGACCAGGCCGACACCGACGCCGCGCCCTGGGTCGACATGTACAACCCGAAGCAGATCGACTTCCTGTCCAGCAACGTCCACGGTTACTCGTGGAACCCGCAGTGGTACATCCTCATCGACAGGCTCTGGCTCTCGTAGCATGGCCACCCTGCTCGAGCAGGCCGAGGTCGGCCCCGAGCTGACCTCGGCCGACCTCGGCCGGAACCCGTGGGCGCTGGCGGGCCGGCGGCTGCGGCGCAATCGCATCGCGCTGGCGGCCCTCGGCCTGTTCCTGCTGATCGTGGTGCTGTCCCTGGCCGCGCCGCTGTACGCGAAGTACGTGGCGCACGTGAACCCGTTCCCGCCCAACCTGAACGGCCACACGGTGGTGAACGGGAAGGTGGTCCCGGTGATGCAGCAGGGCGGCGGGACCCTGCACCTGGGCGAGACCCCGATCGGGCCGACCTGGGACCTGGGCCACTACTTCCTCGGCGCCGACAACGTGGGCCGCGACGTCGGCGCGCTGCTGCTGTACGGCGGGCGCAGCTCGCTGCTGGTCGGCATCGGCTCTGCCGTCCTGTGCGGCCTCGCCGCCACCGTCGTCGCCCTGTTCGCCGGCTTCTTCGGCGGCCTGGTCGACACGCTGCTGTCCCGCGTCATGGACATCATCTGGGCCTTCCCCGTCTACCTGCTGGCCATCTCGATCTCGACCGAGCTGCTCACCCACTCCAGCGGGTTCCAGTTCGGGCCGCTGCACATCAGCGCGTCCAGCCTGTGGACGCCCACGGTCATCATCGCGTTCATCTTCGTGCCGTACGTGTACCGCCCGGTCCGCGGCCAGGTGCTCTCGGTGGTCAGGAAAGAGTTCGTGGAGGCCTCGGTCGCTCAGGGCGCGGGTAACCTGCGGCTGATCTTCTCGGAGATCTTGCCCAACGTGGTGTCCACCGTGATCGTGCTGCTCCCGCTGATGGTGGCCACCACGATCCTGACCGAGTCGGCGCTGTCCTTCCTGTCCGTCGGCGTCCAGCCGCCGAACGTCAGCTGGGGCACGATGATCCAGGACGGCACGAGCCTGCTCTACACCCGGCCGTGGGTCTCGCTCGCCCCCGGGATCATGATCCTGCTCACGGTGCTCTCGCTCAACGTGCTGGGGGACGGGGTCCGGGACGCGCTCGACCCGCGGGCCAAGCTGCGGGTGGAGGGCTAAGTGGCGCCGTGCTGACGTTCACCATCCGGCGTCTGCTGTGGACCGTGCTCGTCCTGTTCGTGATCACGGTGGTCGTGTTCGTGATCTTCTTCAAGACCCCGGGCGTCGACCCGGCCCGCGCCATCGCGGGCCGCAACCCGAGCGCGCAGGTCATTCAGGAGATCCGGGCGCAGTTCGGGCTCGACAAGCCGCTTCCCGTCCAGTATGGCCTGATGATGAAGAGCATCTTCATCAGCCGGGACCTGGTCTCCTACTCGAACCAGGGCGTGAAGGTGGTCCCTGAGATCGCCGCGGCCACCCCCGCGACCCTGTCGCTCGTCTTCGGCGCCGCGCTGATCTGGGTGCTGATGGCGATCGCCGTCGGAGTGGCCGCTGCCCTGCTCAGGGGCACGGTGTTCGACCCGCTGCTGATGGTGCTGGCCCTGATCGGCGTGTCCGCGCCGGTGTTCTGGGTGGGCCAGGTCGCCAACATGATCACGCAGGGCAGCCTGCACGACACGTTCCTGTTCAGCTGGGTCCCGCCGCTGGGGTACACACCGCTCACGCAGAGCCCGCTGCTGTGGTTCAAGGGGCTGGTCATCCCGTGGATCACGCTGTCGATCCTGTACATCGGCCTCTACGGGCGGGTGCTGCGCGCCAACATCCTGGAGACGCAGAACGAGGACTTCGTCCGGACCGCCCGGGCCAAGGGAATCAGCGAGCGGCAGGTGCTGCTGCGGCACACGCTGCGCACGTCCATGATCACGTTCGTGAGCCTGTTCGGGCTCGACTTCGGCGCCCTGGTGGCCGGCGGGGCGCTGCTCACCGAGGTGGTGTTCGGCATCCACGGGGTCGGCTACCTCACCTACCAGGCATTGAACAACCTCGACCTGCCGACGATCATAGCCACCGTGGTGTACGGGGCGTTCTTCATCGTGCTGGCCAACGCCGTCGTCGACATCGGCTACGCCTGGCTCGATCCGAGGATCCGGCCCACATGACGGCCCACATGATGGGGGAGCCATGACCGGCGAACCGCTGCTCGACGTGCGCGACCTCAAGGTCTCCTTCCGAACCGAGGACGGCCTGGTCAGGGCCGTCGACGGGGTGTCGCTCACCCTCTTCGAGGGCGAGACGCTCGGCATCGTGGGCGAGTCAGGTTCCGGCAAGAGCGTGACGATGATGTCGGTGATGCGGCTGATCAACGACCCGAACGCGCGTTTCGAGGGCGAGGTGCTCTACAAGGGCCACGACCTCATGACGCTGAACCGGGACCAGATGCGCGCGATCCGCGGTACCGGGATCTCCATGATCTTCCAGGACCCGATGACCTCGCTGAACCCGGTGTACCGCGTCGGCGGGCAGATCGCCGAGCAGATCCGGGCGCACGATCAGGTCTCCAAGCAGGCGGCACGCGCCCGGGCGATCGAGCTGCTGGCCGCCGTCGGCATACCGCAGGCCGCCGAACGGGTCGACAATTACCCGCACGAGTTCTCCGGTGGCATGCGGCAGCGAGTAATGATCGCCATGGCGGTCTCCTGCAACCCGGACATCCTCATCGCCGACGAGCCGACGACCGCGCTCGACGTGACCATCCAGGCGCAGATCCTGAAACTGCTCAGGAAGCTGAAGAACGACTTCGGCACCGCTGTGGTGCTGATCACCCACGACATGGGGGTGGTGGCCGACCTGGCGGACCGGATCGCGGTGATGTACGCGGGGCGGATCGTCGAGCAGGGCACCCGGCGGGAAGTCTTCTACGATGCCCAGCATCCCTACACCTGGGGCCTGCTCGGCTCGATCGCCCGGCTGGACCGGCCCAAGCCCAGGCGCCTGGCGGCGATTCCCGGGCAGCCGCCCTCGCTGCTCCGGCTGACCCAGGGATGCGCCTTCGCCGACCGCTGCGCGCACCGGTTCGACCTGTGCGACGAGCAGCCGCCGCTGCTCGCCCGGGTCGACGGCGATCACCTGGACGCCTGCCACCTCGAGCCCAAGCAGAAGAAGGAACGGCGGGAGACCACCATCCACCCCGAACTGATCGAGAACGCCGAATGACCAAGGCCGAGGCCCCTTCCGCCTCCTCCGCCGCCTCCACCCCATCCACCCCCTCCGACGGCAACGGGGACGGCGAACTGCTGCTGCGGGCCGAGCACGTGACGAAGTACTTCCCGATCAGGAGCGGGGTCCTGCTGCAGCGTGAGGTCGCGCGGGTGCACGCGGTGGACGACGTCAGCCTTGAGCTGCGTGCCGGGGAGACGCTCGGCCTGGTCGGGGAGTCGGGCTGCGGCAAGTCCACGCTGGCCCGGTGCCTCGCCCGGCTGTACCCGCTCACCAGCGGATCGGTGGTGTTCGAGGGCCAGGACATCTCCACGCTGTCCCGGCGCGAGCTGCGCCCGGTGCGGCGCGAGCTGCAGATGGTGTTCCAGGATCCGTACGCGTCGCTCAACCCGCGCAAGCGGGTCGGCGAGATCCTCTCCGACCCGCTGCGCATCCACAAGCGCGGGAACCGGGACCAGGTCAGGCGCCGGGTGCGGGAACTGCTCGAGCTGGTCGGCCTGTCGCCTGAGCACATCAACCGCTACCCGCACGAGTTCTCCGGCGGCCAGCGGCAGCGGATCGGGGTGGCCAGGGCGCTGGCCCTGCACCCGAGGCTGATCATCGCCGACGAGCCGGTCTCCGCCCTCGACGTCTCGATCCGCGCGCAGGTGATCAACCTGCTCGACGACCTGCAGGACGAGCTGCACCTCACCTATATCTTCATCGCGCACGACCTGGGCGTGGTGCGGCACGTGTCGGACCGCATCGCGGTCATGTACCTGGGCAAGATCGTCGAGGTGTCGCCGGCCGAGGAGCTCTACCAGCGGCCCGTCCACCCCTACACCGAGGCGCTGCTGTCCGCGGTCCCGATCCCGGACCCGGACTTGTCCGACCGCCGGATCCAGATCGTGCTCGAGGGCGACGTGCCGAGCCCGATCGTGCCGCCCTCGGGCTGCCGTTTCCATCCGCGCTGCCGGTACGCCACCAAGATCTGCGCCCAGCAGGAGCCGCCGCTGGCCGAGTACGGCGGCGGCCACCTGGCCGCCTGCCACCACCCGCTCAACCTCGGCCTCCCGGCGGCACCGACCGCGGCGGCACCGACCGCGGCCGCGGAGCCGCTACCCGCCGCCGGGGAAGCCGCCGGGGGAGAGGTGCCGGCCGAAGAAGCACAGTGAGCTCTCCACCTCGAACATCGGCACGTCCGCGTGCCGGCCGGGGTTGGCATGCAAGCTCTTCTCGCGCGAGGCGAACGCGTCGAACAGGGCGAGGCCCGATTCACGCGGTATCAGCTCGTCGTCCCACTGCAGCAGGAACTCGACCGGGACGGTGACCTGGGCGGCCGCTTCGGCCAGGGTCTCGTGCCCCACCAGGCCGAACACGGCCGCGGCGATCCTCGGTTCCGCGGCGGCGAGCGGCACGCCGGTGGCGCTGCCCATCGACAGGCCCCAGACGCCGACCGGACCGTCCAGTCCGGGCTGGGCCTGCAGTGCCTCCAGGACGGCCCGCCACTCGGGGACGGCCCGCTCGGCCTGGGCGGCGTTGTAGCGAGCGACCTGCGGGCCCACGGGCTCGCCCGCCGCCATCCGTCGCCTGATCTCCGCGATGAACCGCTCGTCCTCCTCGGTCCTGGGGCGGTCGCCGGACCCGGGTGCGTCGATGGCGGCCGCCGCGAAACCGCAGGCGGTCACCAGGCGGCGGGCACGGCCCTGCATGGCCGGTGCCTTCTTGTGCTGACTGCCGCCGTGGGCCAGCAGCACCAGCGGCCGGCCGGCCATCGGCGCGGCCGCCCCCGCGGGCGACCAGAGGACGCCGGGAACGTCCCCGAGCGTGAACGGGCGTTCCGAGACGCCGTCGGTGATGGTCTCTGGCGTGAAGCGCATAGGTTCATTGCCTTCCGGGATGCCTGCGGGCGCTCCCGGGCCACCTATGTCAGCGAAACCCCATGGAGGGGAGCACCCATGCTGATACAGCGGTAATGGGTCTCACCTCCTCAGCTCGCTTGCCTGCGCCGACCTTACCAGCCCGCCCTCTCCCTCTCTAACGATTAAGGTCGTGGGTTACCCGCCCGCCCTCACCCTCTCTGGAGCTCAATGCGGCTGAGCCGAATGCCTCCCGGTCAGTTTCATGGCCGCCAACGGCGGCGCGGCCCCGAAAACCGGACTCAGATCCCACCGGTACCATCAGTCTCACGATCCGGGGTGCGCGGGCCAATTGGAACGCCATGAAACCCCGGATCCAGTGCGTTCTGGCGCAGTGAAAGCCCGGTTCCATGACGTCCGGCAGGCGTCCGGCAGGGGACCGAGGCTCAGGACTCCGTCTCGAATACCGCGACCTGGCTCTGGCTGTCGGAGGTGAAGGGGGTGCGGTCCCAGCCCGTCCAGCGGTCCCGGAATCCCACATGATCGAACCCATCGGTAGCAGCCTGCTCCAGGCCGGTGCCCGCCGCCAACTGGTTTTCGCCGGTACCGCCACTATCGATGTCGTCCCCGCTTGACGGCGCCGAAGAAAAACATCTATCATAGTGATATCAGTTTTTTCGGCGGGGGATCTGCAGATGGCGCGGGAGGTGCCAGCCCATGACGTCAGCGATTCAGAAGACGGGGTGGCGGGCCGGGGTGGTCGGCGCGTCCCTGATGCTCGCCGCGGGCCTAGCCGTCGGCGGCTGCTCGAGCGGCCCGGGTGCCGCGACCGCGGACTGCGCGGCAAGCGGCTCGTCCAGCCCGGCGGTCGCAGGCTCCCCGGTCCCGGGGAGCGGTGGCGCGACGAGTAGCGGGCGCGCTGCCGCGGGCTGGACGCTGCCGGGCGCTGACCTGGCCAACACGCGCGCGGTCACCAGCGCGATCACCAGTACGAACGTCTCGCAGCTCGGCGTCGCCTGGTGCGTGCCGCTCGCGGCCGCCAACGCCGGGTTCGGCAACTACGCGACGACGCCGGTCGTGGTGAACGGCGTGGTGTATACGCAGGACCTGCAGTCCAACGTGATGGCGGTCAGGCTGGCCACCGGCAAGATGCTCTGGACGCACACCTACAACTCGCGCAACGGCGGCCCGGACGGCGTCAACGTGGCCGGCCGGGCCGTGTACGCGGCCACGGGCAGCGCCGCGGTCGCCCTGGACGCCGCGACCGGAAAGCAGCTCTGGAGCCGGACGCTGACCGCCAACCGGTACGAAGGGGTTGACATGACCCCCGGCTACGACCACGGCACCGTGTACGTGTCCACGGTGCCGGTCAACGCGTCGACCGGGGTCGAATATGGCGGCGGCGGCAAGGCGGTGCTGTGGGCCCTGGACGCCCAGACGGGCGCGCCGGAGTGGAAGTGGGACGAGGTGCAGGACCTGTGGGGGAACCCGTACATCAACTCCGGCGGCGGCCAGTGGTACGCGCCCTCGTTCGACGCCCAGGGCAACCTCTACATCGGCGTGGCCAACCCCGGCCCGCTGGCCGGCGCCCCTGGCTACCCGTGGGGCACGAGCCGGCCGGGTCCTGACCTGTACACCGACTCGGTGGTCAAGCTCAGCCCGGCCGGCAAGCTGCTGTGGTACTACCAGCTGACCCCGCACGACCTGTACGACTGGGACCTGCAGGACCCGCCGGTGCTGACCACGGCCAACGGCCGCCCGGTGGTGATCGACGGCGGCAAGGCCGGCATCCTGATCGAGCTCGACGCCAAGACCGGCAAGCTGCTCTGGAAGCGTCCCGTCGGCGTGCACAACGGCCATGACCAGGACGGGCTGCTCACCGAGCACGCCACGCCCGCCTCGCGGCTGGCGCTGCCCGGCCAGGTCGACGTCGAGCCAGGCGCGTTCGGCGGCATCGAATCCCAGCTGGCCAGCAACGGCTCGGTCACCTTCGCCGCGGTCAGCAACCTCCCGGTCGTCTTCGAGAGCGAATCCGGGCCGTACTTCCCGTCCCTGGCCGCGCTGGGGACAGCCCTGGTCAAGGCCGTCGGCGAGATGGTCGCGGTGAACCAGGACACCGGCACGGTCGAATGGGATACCCCGCTCCCATCCTCGCCATACGGCGCCGCGACCGTGACCAACGACGTCGTCTTCACCACCACGTTCCACGGCGATCTGTACGCCCTCGACGCGGCCACCGGCAAGATCCTGCTCGCCAAGCCGCTCTCGGCCGGGACGAACGCCCCGGTCACGGTGGACGGGGACTACGTCATCACGGGCGCGGACATCCAGGCACCGGACACGCAGCAGCAAGCGCTGATCATCGCCTACAAGCTCGGCGCGAAGGGCACGCTCCCGGTCACCGTGGGCACGTAGCGGGCCGCGGGCCGCGGCCGTCGTCGGCCGCGTAGGCGCCCAGGTCCACGCGGTGGCCAGGGCCCGCCCGGGCTCGACCGGTAGATGCTGCTCTCGTTGGTCAGCGACGTCTCCTTATTCTGCTGCCATTTTCACCCTCAGCCCTCGATCGCAGTCATGCGCCACTCCCATATTTTTATTCGAAATAGCAAAATGAGCTTGTTATCTTGAGATGAAATCGCTATTATGTTCTATGGAGCCCTCAGTCTGGCTCCGTCAATCCATCACCTGGACGGGGGTACCGCATGAACCCCGGACCCGCTCCTCCCGACCCCGACCCCGACCCAGACCCAGACCAGGCCGCCCTCGCGAGTCGCGACGCGGGCTGGGAGGCGTGGCTGGCTAACCGGGAACGGTGCGAGGACGACGAGCCGCTGGAATTCGAGGACGAGGGGGACTACCACGATCCGGACGAGCTAGCCGAGATCATCGCCGAGGCCCGGCAGGCGTCCGCGGACCAGGCCGTCGCCGAGGCGCACATCGCCGCGTCGGGCCAGACCGCGGCCCTGGCCGCGGGCGCGTCAGTTGCCATGGGCCGTCGTGGCCCCGGCATGCCCGGCTCCGCAGAGCCGCTGGCCGGTGAGTACTCAGGACCCGGTGGAGCGTTCGCCACCGGGCAGGCGCTCGACCTGGCTCCCGGCGGCCCGGTGCTGCTCGGGCAGGTCGATTGGGCCGCCGGTGACGATGACCGGTTCGACGGCGTCAGCGACGACGAGCTGCTCGGGATTATCTGCGCCGCCGACCGCTGCGAGGCCGCCGCGTCGGCGCTGAAGCACACCGCGGTCGCCGAGCTGATCCGGCGGCGTCCGGCGTCCGGCTGCACGCCGCAGGGCCCGGCGGGCATGCCGGAGGCCTGGGACGAATTCACCCGGGCCGAGCTGGCACCGGCCCTGGGGGAGTCCCGGTACGCGGTGGACGGCCTAATGGACCTCACGCACGACCTGACGGTCAAGCTGCCCGAGACCATGGCGTTGTTCAGGGTCGGAGTGATCTCCCGGTACAAGGCACAGGTCATCTCCCACGCCACCCAGCTCCTGGACCCGGCGGAGGCCCGGGCCGCGGAGGCAATGGTGCTGGACCGGGCGGGCCGGCTGACCCCGGGCGCGTTGCGGGCCGCGATCGCTCGCGCCGTAATGGAGGTCGCCCCGGAGAAGGCGCGAAAGCGCCGGGAAAAGGCGGCCAAGAGCGCTGAGGTGCAGCAGTGGGCCGAGTTCTCCGGCAACGCCGCGCTGGCGGGCCGGGAACTGCCGCCAGCCGACGTGCTAGCCGCCGGCCAGCGGATCGACTCCCGGGCTGACCAGCTGAAGGCGGCCGGCCTGCAGGGCTCTGCGGGCGAACTGAGGGCCAGGGCCTTCCTGGACCTATTGCTCGGAAAAGACTCCCGTCCGGACAAGGCCGCTGCTGACGGCGCAGGCCCGGCCGCCTTCGTCGCGACGATCAACTTGACCATCCCGCTGGCCACGCTGCTGGACCTGGCCGACCGGCCGGGCGAGATCCCCGGCATCGGGCCGATCGACCCGTGGCTGGCCCGTGACCTGGCTCGCTCGGCCGCCAGCCACCCGAAGACGAAATGGTGCGTGACGGTCACCGACAAGCAGGGACACGCCATCGGGCACGGATGCGCCCGTCCCGAGCCCCGAGGCCGCAGGAAAGAACCCGGGCGTCAGAAAGGCCCGGGGCAGCCCGGGTACACGTTCACCGCCGTGGATCAGCATGGACCGCCCGGCGGCTACGGCAGCTGGCGGCTGCGCGCCCCGGGGGACGGACCGGACCTGCGGATCAGCCTCGACCCGTTCAACACCCCGGATTGCGACCACCGGTTCCAGGCCCGGGGCCACGATCCCGGGGTCAAGCTGAAGCACCTGTCCCAGGTCCGGCACGCCACGTGCGCCGGGCCCTGCTGCCGCAGGCCGTCATCCCGCTCGGACTTCGAGCACAACGTCCCCTACGAGGCGGGCGGAAGGACGTGCTTGTGCAACGGCGGCCCGAAATGCCGCTACGACCCTGCCGCCGGACCGGCCTGCCGCCGGACCGGCCCGCCGCCGGGCGGCTCGTTCTGACCAGGACGCTAGCCGCGCGGCCGCCGCACGTACCACTCGGTGAACTCTCGGCACCGGCCCGCGGAGTCGAACCGCATCACGAAGCAGTTGTCGTAGACCTCCTCCACCGGCCCACCCGGGCCGGATAGGTAGGCGCTGGTGCCGGTGGCCACCGCGACGTCCCCGTCGACCGCGACGGCCCGGTAGGCGGCGTCGTAGGTACCCGGCTTGTCCCGGTCCGAGGCGCCGGGATGCGAGGCCTCGCCCAGCCACGACCGCACCACTTCCGCCCGGCCCAGCACCGGCTCGTCGTAGGGGTGGTACCGGTACCGGACGTCTTCCGAGAACAGGTCGCCGATCTGCTTGCCGTCGTAGCTCTTCCAGGCCTCGACGTACGCCCGGAGCCAGCGGTCGACTTCCGCCTTCTCCACGAGTTCCACCTCCAGACACCAGCCTGCCACAACCGGCCGCGGCACCACCGCGGCACCACCGCGGCACTACCACGGCACCACCGGCCGGCGGTCTCAGCGGATCCACAGCTCGCAGTCGGTACCCTCCGGGCGTGCGCATACATGGGGTCTTCAAGGGCATCGGTTCCTTCGCCGTCAGATTCCGGTGGTTCGTGCTGGTCGCGTGGGTCATAGCGGCCGTCGCCGTGCCACGCGCCCTGCCGTCGCTGTCCAGCGTGACCCAGGGCAACAACGCGAACTTCCTTCCGGCCAGCGCTCCGAGCGAGCACGCCCTGAAGCTGGCGGCGCCGCTGGGCGGGTCGACCCTCACGCCCGTGCCCGTGGTGGCCGCCTCCACCCAGGGGACGCTCACCCCGGCGGAGCAGGCCTGGCTGCAGAAGCTGCAGCAGGACCTGGGCAAGGTGCCGACCGTCGTCAAGGTGCGCGATCTCGGTCACTCGCCCGACGGCCAGGCCGCGCAGCTCCAGGTGCTGTCGAACGTCAGCCAGGGCGGAGCCGGCAACGGCCTGACCACGCTGGTCAAGGACCTGCGCAGCGCGATCGCCCGCGATGGCCCGCCATCCGGCCTGGACGTGCACCTGGCCGGCGCGGTCGCGATCAACGTCGACCAGCAGGCCAAGTCGGGTAATACGGACAGCCAGATCCAGCTGCTGTCCGTCGTCTTCATCATCGGGCTGCTGCTGCTGGTCTTCCGGGCGCTGCTCGCGCCGCTCGTCACGCTCATCCCCGCCTTCCTCGCGGTCACCATCTCCGGCCCGCTGGTGGCCGAGGCCGCGCACCACGGGCTGAAGGTATCGCCGCTGGCCCAGATCCTGCTGATCGTGCTGGTGCTCGGCGCGGGCACGGACTACGGCCTGTTCCTCGTCTTCCGGGTACGGGAGAACCTGCGCGCCGGGCAGGACCGCAAGCAGGCGGTGATCGCGGCCGTGGAACGCGTGGGCGAGTCGATCACGTTCTCCGCCGCCACGGTCATCGCGGCGCTGCTGTCGCTGCTCTTCGCGACCTTCGAGTTCTACTCCGACCTGGGGATCCCGCTAGCGATTGGCATCGGGGTGATGCTGCTGGCCGGGCTCACGCTGCTCCCCGCGCTGCTGGCCATCTTCGGCCGGGCGGTGTTCTGGCCGAGCAAGACCCAGGCGGGCATGGGCAAGGCGGGCGTCTGGGGCCGCGTCTCGTCCCGGATCGTCCGCCACCCGGCGCCCACCCTCGTGGCCGGCCTGGTGGTGTTCGGCGGCCTGGCGTTCGCGGTAACCGGCTATTCGGCAGCCGGTTTCGGCGGGGACACCACGGCGCCCGCGGGCTCGGACTCGGCCGCCGGGGCCAAGATCCTCTCCGCGCACTTCCCGAACACGAGCGCCAACCCGACGAACGTCATCTACAAGCTCAAGCAACCCGCATGGAATGACCTGGAGACCCTGCAGGCGGCGCGCAGTCAGCTCGAGGCCAGCGGTCTTTTCACCGGGGTGACCGGACCGCTGAACCCGAACGGCGCGACGCTCACGCCGGCCCAGCTCACCGCCCTGCACGACCGGCTCGGGCCGCCGCAGCTGCTGCCGGCTACCCCGCCCCCGGGCACGAACATCCCGGCCATCGGCTACCAGCTGTACCGTGCGACCGCCCTGTACATCAGCCCGGACGGCCACACGGTGCAGTTCCTGACCGGGCTCAAGGCCGGGGACCCGTCCACGACCGCCGCGATGAACGCCATCCCCGCGGTCCGCGCGGAGGCGGGCACCGTGGCGCGCACCATCGGCGCCGCGGATTACGGCGTGGGCGGCCAGGCCCCGGCCATCTACGACATCAGCAGCATCTCCAACAGCGACCTCGCCACCGTGATCCCGATCGCCATCGTGGTCATCGGGATCCTGCTCGCCCTGGTGATGCGGAGCCTGGTCGCGCCGCTATACCTGATCCTCTCGGTCGGGCTGTCCTACTTGGCCGCGCTCGGCCTGTCGGTCCTGCTGTTCGTCGAGATCGCCGGCGACGGCGGGCTCGTCTTCTTCCTGCCCTTCCTGATGTTCATCTTCCTGCTGGCGCTGGGGGAGGACTACAACATCCTCGTGATGAGCAGGATCAGGGAAGAGGCCCAGCGTCTTCCGCTGAAGGACGCGGTGAGCCATGCGCTCACCGCGACCGGCACCACGGTCACCTCGGCCGGCCTCGTGCTCGGCGGGACCTTCTCCGTCTTCGCCATCGTGGGCGCCCAGCAGGGATCCACCCAGTTCCGTGACGTCGGCGCGGGCCTCGCGCTAGGCGTCCTGATGGACACCTTCCTTGTCCGTACTCTGCTGGTGCCGTCCACGGTCGTGCTGCTCGGCCGGTGGAACTGGTGGCCGTCGGCGATGAGCCGGGCCCAGGCCGGCCAGCGCGATGCCCCGGGCGACGCCGAGCCACTGAGTGTTCCGGCTCGCGACTGACCATTGCCGGCTCGCCAGGGCGCCCCGTAACGTGCAGTACACGGAGCCCACCCAGCCCTAGGAGACGCAATGGCCACGGTCATTCCCGTCGACGAGTTCATCACCGACGAGTGGTATCCCGGCTTCAAGCCCGGGTACACGCACGCGCCCTGGTACATAGACCCGGTTCAGACGTTCCGGAAGGAGGACGAGGAGAACTTCTGGTTCCTCGACTTCCACTGGCCGCGGGGCCTCACCCCGATGGGGCTGATCTGGAACGAGGACGGCTACAACTGGTCCTCCCAGCTGGCCGCCGAGCAGATGCCGCTGCCGCCAGGGCGCGGGATCACCTGCCGTCTCGGCGGCACGCACACCTACGGCTCGCCGCTGCCGGTGACCGACGTGCGCGAGATCGGCCAGCGGGCCAGGCGGCTCGAGCGCGTCCTCCCGCCGTTCCTGCAGAACTTCGACGAGATCTGGGGGCACATGCGGGAGGAGGTCAACGAGAGCTGGGACTACTTCCGCGGCGTGGACCTGTCCGCGCTGTCCCTGGCGGACCTGCGGGAGAACCTCATCCAGGCCCGCCAGTACCACAAGCGCGCCTTCGAGATCCACTTCCAGGTGATGTACCCGCTGCTGGCTAACTACGTCGGCTTCTACAGCATGTGCACCGAACTCGGCCTGGACCCGGGGCAGATCGGCAAGTTCCTGCAGGGTTACGACACCAAGATCATGGAGACCGACAGGGAGCTGTGGAAGCTGACCAGCGCCGCCCGTTCGGCCGGCCTGGAATCGGTGTTCGCCGCCCACGAGCCCGACGGGATCCGCGGCGCGCTGGCCGCCCACGGCGGCGCCGCCGGCCCCTGGCTGACCCAGCTCGACGATTTCCTGCAGGTCTACGGCTGGCGCACCGAGGGCTCGTGTGACGTCGCGCTGCCGAGCTGGATCGAGGACCCCACCCCGGCGCTGGGCACGATCAAGACGTTCCTGCTGAAGGACACCGACCACGACTTCGAAAAAGCGCGCAACGCCGCCGTGGAAGAGCGCGAGGCGGCCGTCGACGCGGCCCGGTCCACCCTCACCCTGGAGGAGCAGAAGCTCTTCGACGGCGGCCTGGCCTCGTGCCGGGCGGCGAACTTCCCGTGGTGGCAGGACGACCACAACTACTACATCGACCTGCGCATCGCGCTGCCGATGCGGTGGGCGTGCCAGGGGATAGCGGACCGGATCGGCGCGGACCACCCCGACGACACGCTGTACCTGTTCTGGGAAGAGATCCTGGACGTGTCCGGCGGGCGCCGGCCGTACGACGCCGGGCTGCGCAGCCTGGTCGAGCAGCGCAAGCAGTACTTCGACTACTGGCTGCGGCGCCGGCCCACCCTGCCCAAGGTGGTCGGCACCATCCCGGAGTCGGTCAACGACCCCATCCTGATCGAGATCTTCGGGCTGAACAGTCACTTCCTGCGGGCCGTGGAGGCGGTCAGCTCAGGCAGCCAGGTCAAGACGCTGACCGGGGTGCCCGCATCCAAGGGCACCGGCCGGGGGATCGCCCGCGTCCTGCACAACGCCGACGAGCTGCACCGGCTCAGCCCGGGCGAGGTGCTGGTCTGCGAGTCCACCTCGCCGAACTGGACCCCGGCCTTCGCCAAGATCGCCGCCTGCGTGTGCGACGGCGGCGGCACCCTGTCGCACGCGGCCATCGTCGGACGCGAGTACGGCGTGCCCACGGTGACCGCGGTCGGGCTGGCCACGATGGTGATCGCCGACGGGGACGAGGTGGAGGTAGACGGCAGCACCGGACGGGTCACGGTGCTCAAGCAGGCACCGAACGGTCAGGGCTGATCGCCCGTGCCGCCCGTTATCGCCTGGGTCGACGAGGTCGCCCCCGATGAGGCGATCTCGGTCTGCGGCGCCAAGATGGGCCGCCTCGCCGAACTGTTCCGGGCGGGCGTGAGCCTGCCCAGGGGGTTCACCGTCACGGTCGAGGCGTTCCGGCGGCACTGGCATCACGCGGGCCTGGACGAGGTGGCCGACGCCGCGCTGGGCGGGCTCGGTGCCGGTGCCGGGCCCGCCGAGATCGAAGCGGCCGCCGGCGCCATCCGGGCCGAACTGGCCGGCCGGGACCTCGGCGCGGACCTGGCCGCGCTGATCGCCGACGCGTACGACGAGCTGAGCTCGCGCTGCTTCGAGATCAACGTCCCGACCGCGGTGCGCAGCTCGGCCATTGGCGAGGACTCCGGCACGGCCAGTTTCGCCGGGATCTTCGACACCTACCTCGGGGTGTCCGGGCAGGACCGGGTGCTCGACGCGGTCCGGGCGTGCTGGGCCAGCCTGTTCAACGCGCGCGCGGTGGCCTACCGGTTGCGGGCGGGCACCCACTACCGCGACATGCCGATGGCCGTCGGCGTCATCGAGCTCATCCACGCCCGGGCCTCCGGGGTGGCATTCTCGGCCCACCCGGTCACCGGGAAGACCGACCGCATGGTCATCGAGACCAGCTGGGGCTGGGGCGAGGCGGTCGTCCAGGGCCTGGTCACGCCGGACCACATCGAGGTCGGCAAGGCCGACGGCCGGGTGCTGAAGTACCAGGTGGCGGACAAGACCGTGGTGTCCGCGTTCGACTACGCCGTGGGCCGCGTGATCGAGACGGAGATGCCGGCCCGGCTGGTCAGCCGACGCGTCCTCGACGAGGAGCAGGTCGCGGCGATCACCGACGCGGTGCTCGCCGTCGAGCGCCACTACGGCTACCCCGTGGACGTCGAGTGGGTCCTCGACCGGCACCGCCGCGAGGGCGAGCCGGTCTGCGTCGTCCAGGCCCGCCCGGTCACGGTCACCGCCCCCCAGACCGCCCCCACCGACTGGAACCCGGCCGCCATGGCGGCAAAATATGTGTTCGGAGGCAACTGATGCATGTCCTGACCGTTTGTTACGGCCACCCTGCGGACCCGGCCGCGTTCGACGCCTACTACACCTCGACCCACGCGCCGCTGGCCGAGAAGATCCCCGGCATGACCAGCTTCACCCACCGGCATTGCGCGTCACCCGACGGGTCGCAGCCGCCGTACTTCCTGATCGCCGAGCTCAGCTTCCCCTCGCAGGAGGCCATGGGCGCCTCCCTGGCCTCACCCGAGGCCCAGGCCGCGACCGCCGACGTACCGAACTTCGCCACCGGAGGCGTCACCATATTCATCGCCTACGACTGACCCGCACCACCACCACACGGCATCCCCGGTTTGTCTGCAGTTATGGGTGCTATAACCCCATAACTATAACTGCAGACAAAGGCGCGGGCGGCGTCCGTCAGGCCGGCCGGATGTTGCCGTTGAGGTGGAAGAGGTTGCCGGGATCGTACTCGGCCTTGATCCTGGCCAGCCGTTCGTACTTGGCCGCGCCGTAACTCCGGCGGACGCGGTCGCCGGAGAATTCGGTCATGCCGTTGATGTAACCGTCTCCGCTGCCGATGGCGTGCGGGCGCAGCGCCTCCCAGAGGTTACGAACCCAGCCCTGGTCGGCGGCCATCAGCCCGCCGTCGGGGCCGACGCTGACGATGAAGGTGCCGTACCTCGGCGAGCGCCCTCCGCTGAAGGCGGTCTCATCGTCGCCGACCTGGCTGTACGCGCCGTCGAGCCGGTAGAACAGCAGCAGTGACATCGGCGACTTCTTCCGCGGGACGTGCTCGGTGACCGTCTCGATCACCGCGTCGGACAGGTCCTCGACGTAGGTGCCCTTCTCGTAGGCGTAGACGCCCCAGGCGTTGGCCTCGTCGAGCAGCTTCTGCAGTTCGACATACGGCATCGGCGTGACCAGGTCGAACAGCGGCGGCAGGCGGTCACGGATCTGGGTGACGAGTTCGGCGTGTTCGGGCCCGGACCCGAATCCGGTCAGCACCAGCGCGTAGCCAGGCGCGAAGTGATGCTGCTCGGGCACGAAGGGCGCGGGTGGCGCGTTCAGCGCGCCGACCACGGCGTTGATCTCCGGCGGCATCGCCCGGGTGATCTCCCGGGCCAGCCGCATGGCCTGCACGCCCTGGTCCAGCGGCCAGAAGAACAGCCCGAGCTGCACTATCGGGTCGACCTTGTGCAGGGCGAACTCGAACGAGGTGACGACGCCGAAGTTGCCGCCGCCGCCTCGGATGGCCCAGAACAGGCCGGGATGCTCGTCGGCTGACGCCCGCAGCACGCGGCCGTCGGCGGTAACGACCTCGGCCGAGACCAGGTTGTCGATGCTCAGCCCGAACTTGCGGGTGAGCCACCCCATGCCGCCGCCCAGCGTGAGACCGCCGACGCCGGTGTGGCTGACCAGCCCGGCGGGCACGGCAAGCCCGTGCGCCAGGGTGGCCGCGTCCACATCGACCAGCAGCGCGCCGCCGCCGACCCGAGCCCGCCGACTCAACGGATCGACCTCTACCGTGTTCATCAGGCTCAGGTCGATCATCAGGCCGTCATCGCAGACGGCCGTGCCCGCCGGGTTGTGCGCGCCGCCTCGTACGGCTACCTCCAGCCCGTGCTCGCGCGCATAGCCGGTCGCCGCGACCACGTCGGCCGCGGAAGCGCACCGGGCTATCACCGCGGGGCGCCGGTCGATCCCCGCGTTCCACACCCGGCGCCCGTCATCGAAACCAGGATCGGCGGGCGTGATGACGGGCCCCTCTATCCCTGTGCGGAGTTCCCCGATACCTTCGATCGCCGTCTGCTTCATAGCTGTCCCTCCCCGCGGCATGCCATGACCTGCCCGGCCATCCGGCCCCCCTCAGGCCGGATGCCAGCCGGGCAACCCACCGCCGGGCAGGAACGCATCGGCGAGAAGCAACGCCGCCCCCCCGGCGGCCAGACACCCGGGACGATCCCGGGCGCCTCATGACGCCACCTGTGCCTGATACGTCACCGCCATCGCCACCGGATCACCCGGCTGCGCCTCAGTAACAAGCTCGCCCGCGCGTCGCGAGGGCCGACGTTAGGATCGGTCACCGACAGCGATCGGAAAGGAGCCAAGGGGCAGATGGAAAACGTGTGCCATATACAACTACCTGGGCTACGCCCTTCCCGTGCTCGACAGCTGGCTGCAGCGGGTGACGAGCCTGCGCGAGATCTCCCGGGACGACGTGCTCGCCGCAGTGAGCGCCTTGAGAGGCGAGGACGCTCATCACCTGATGGTCGCGCTGCGCAGCGTCTTCCGGGCGCTCAGGCAGGAGCGGATGATCTTCGCCAACCCGTGCGCGGCAATATCAGTAACCAGGTCCGAGGCGCTGCCCGCTGGCCTGCCGTCAGACCGGCTCGCGGGACTCATCGACCGCGCCGGAAGCCCGCTGGCCAGGCTCGCCGTCGCCCTGGTCAGCGTGCATGCTGTCCAGCCCGGTGAGCTGCGCCGGCTCACGATGGCTGATCTCGACCTGCCCCGCGCCCGGATCACGATCCGCAGCGATGCGGGAAGGCGCATCCTCTACCTCGATGAGCTGACTCTCCGGTGCCTGGACGAGTGGCTGCGTGAGCGTCACTCCCGGTGGCCACGGACGCCGAACCCGCACCTGCTCGTCAGTCAGCAGACCACAGCGGACACCACGCCGGTCGGATCCCGGTTCATTGCCGACTGCTTCGCGCCGACGGGGATCACCGCGATGCGGCTACGCCAGGACCGCATCCCGGATGAAGCGCGGCAGACCGCTGACCCCGTGCGCCTGATGCGGCTCTTCGGCTTCTCCGACACCACCGCCATGAAGTACGTCTTCACCGCGCATCCCGATCGCCAGTCAGTACCGGGACGCTAGGCCGATGCCGACCACGAGAGTGCCAAAATGGCTGCGCTAAGCGGAGCGTTCCCCGGGGCCGGCCCGCTTCCCCGCGAAGGTCAGGCATAGCCGTCAGGCGCGGGAGCGTCAACCGGAAGACCGATCCGCCGCGCGGCCCGCGCGGCGGCGCGCGACTGCAGGTCGCCTGGCGGGCCCCACGCCAGGAGCCTGGCTGCCTACGGGGCGCTTTCCCCCCGGCAGCGCCGGGGGAAGCCAGAGGAGAGTTTCTACTACCCGAGAGAATACTCGTGGGGTATTCTCTCGGGTATGAGTGTTCCGCTGACACTGCTTGGGCTGCTTGAGCGCGGGCCGAGCCACGGGTATGACCTGAAACGGGACTACGACGCGTACTTCGGCCAGGGCAGGCCGCTGCGCTACAGCCAGGTGTATGCGACGCTGTCCCGGCTGGCCAGGGACGGGAAGGCGGTCGCCGGGCCGGTCGAGCAGGAGGCCGGCCCCGAGCGCCGCCGGTACATCATCACCGAGGACGGCGTCGCCGATGTGGAGAAGTGGCTGGGCGAGCCGGTCCCGCCCGACCCCGACCTGCAGAGCGAGCTGTTCACCAAGGTCGTGCTCGCGCTGATGCTCGGCCGGCAGGCCGACGGTTACCTGGACGCCCAGCGCGCCGCGCACCTGCAGCGGATGCGCGAGCTCACCGAACTCAAGCGGCGCGGCAACCCCCTCGACGTGCTGCTCGCCGACCACGCCATCTACCGTCTGGAGGCGGACCTGCGGTGGATCGATCACACGGCGGCCCGGCTGGACCAGCTCGCCCGGGCGGTGCGGTCGTGACCGGCATCGAGAAGAAGGCCGTAACCGGGAACGTCGTCGAGGCGCGCGGCCTGTCGCTGTCCTTCGGGAGCACGCCGGCGCTGCGCGGCGCGTCGCTCGCCGTCCGGCGCGGCGAGATCGTCGCGGTCATGGGGCCGAGCGGCTCCGGCAAGTCCACGCTGCTGCACTGCCTGGCCGGCATCCTGGTCCCCGGCGAGGGCGAGGTCTGGTTCGGCGGGCGGCGCCTCGACTCGCTCAGCGACGACCGGCGCAGCGCGCTGCGCCGGGACCGGTTCGGGTTCGTGTTCCAGTCCGGCCAGCTGGTCCCCGAGCTGACCGCCGAGGAGAACGTCGCGCTGCCGCTGCTGCTGTCGGGCACCCGGCGCGGCCCGGCGATGGCGGCGGCCCGGCGGTGGTTCCCCGCGCTCGGGCTCGACGGCTTGGAGGGCCGCCGGTCCGGCGAGCTGTCCGGCGGGCAGGCGCAGCGCGTCGCCCTCGCCCGTGGCCTGGTCGCCGAGCCGGAGGTGCTGTTCGCCGACGAGCCGACCGGGTCGCTGGACTCGGTGTCCGGGGAGCTGGTGATGGACCTGCTCACCGCCGCCGTCCGCGAGCAGGGCACCACGGTCGTGCTGGTCACCCACGACGCCCGGGTCGCCGCCTACGCCGACCGCGAGGTCGTCGTCCGGGACGGCAAGGTCGGCACCCTCACCGGGGCCCAGCCGTGATCTCCCTCGGGCTGCGCCTAGTGGTCAACGGGGGCCGGGAGGCGGTTACCCGCCTGGTGATCCTCACGGTCGCGGTCGGCCTCGGCGTCGGCCTGCTGCTGACCGCCGTGGCCGCGACCAACGCGGCCGTCACCTGGAACAACCGCCACGCCTGGTTCTGGACCGGCACCTCGTCCGTAGTGCCGCACACCGCCGCGGCCGGCACCGCGCCCCTGTGGTGGCACCCCGTCGGCGACTTCTTCGACGGCCGGCAGATCGAGCGCTTCGACGTGGCCGCCGCCGGCGCCTCGTCCCCGGTGCCGCCCGGGCTGCCCCGCGACCCGGCCCCGGGCACGTACTATGCCTCGCCCGCGCTGGCCGCGCTGATTCACGACACCCCAGCCAGCCAGCTCGCCGACCGCTACCCGGGCCACCTGGCAGGCACGATCGGCGACGCCGCGCTGCCGTCGCCGGATTCCCTGGTCATCGTCGTCGGGCGCACGCCGGCGCAGCTGGCGCAGACACCGAACACCGTGCAGGTGAGGTCGGTCAACGACGTGATGCCCGGCACCTTCGTGCCGCCGTGCTATGGCCCGCATTGCGGGCGGGCGCCGGACCCCGAGGGCCTGGCCTACTTCCCGAACGCACCGGGAGGCGGGTCAAGCTCCGTCGACCTCATCCTGGCCGTCGTGGCCCTGGCGATCTTGACCCCGGTGCTGATCTTCATCGGCACCGCGACCCGGCTGTCGGCCGCCCGCCGCGAGGAGCGGTTCGCGGCGATGCGCCTGGCCGGCGCGACCCGCGGGCAGGTCTCGCTGATCGCGGCCATCGAATCGACGGCGGCGGCGGTGCTGGGGACAGCCATCGGGTTCGGGCTCTTCTTCCTGCTGCGCATCCCCGTCGCGGGCATCCCGTTCATCGGCCAGCCGTTCTTCCCCGCCGAGCTGACGCTCAGCCTGCCCGACATCCTCCTGGTCGCGATCGGCGTGCCGCTCTTCGCCGCGCTGGCGGCGCGGATGGCGCTGCGCCGGGTGAACATCTCCCCGCTCGGCGTCGCCCGCCGGGCGCGGCCCAAGCCACCGGGCGCCTGGCGGGTCATCCCGCTGCTGGCCGGCCTGGCTGAGCTCGGCTTCTGGACCATCCACGGTCACCCGGCCTCGATACCCGGGCAGATCCAGGCATTCGCGTCCAGCTTCTTCATCATCCTCGTCGGCCTGTTCATCGCCGGCCCGTGGCTTACCATGGCCGCGGCCGTGGCCATGGCCCGGTGGACCAGCCGGCCCGCCACGCTGCTCGCCGCCCGGCGCATCGGCGACGACCCCAGGGCCGCCTTCCGCGCGGTGAGCGGCCTGGTGCTCGCGCTGTTCATCACCACCGCGGCCGTCGTCGCGATCACCACCCAGGACGACAAGGACACCACCCCGTTCGGCACCGTGGCGCAGTCGAACCTGATGACCGACCAGATAGCGGCCCCGTCACCACCCGGCTCACGCGTGACTGACCCGGGGCAGGCCGCGCCCGCCGCCGCCCTCGCGGCGCGGCTGGAAGCTATCCACGGGATCCACGGGGTAGTTGTGCTCCGGGCGGACCCGACGCTGACCATCCCCGGCACGTTCCACGACCTGGGCGTCAACGCGTTCGGCGACAACCCCGGCGGCAGCGTCCCCCCGATCCCGGCCGACGTGGCCTCGTGCGCGCAGCTCGCGACCGTTCCCGGCCTCGGACGTTGCCCGGCCGGAGCGACGGCGGCGGCAATCCCGGCGGGCGTCTTCGGCCCTAACGGGTTCTTCGGCAACCAGGGCATCAGCGGATTCACCTGGCCGGCCGCGAACATCCCGGCCGCCCGGCTAGACGCCCTCGGCGTGGACACCATCGGCGTGGAGACGGACGGCACCACCACGGCGATCGAGCAGACGAGGACCGTGCTGGAGACCGAGCCCGCCTACCCCGTCCTCAACGCGCCGTCCACGCCTGAGGACAACGTCGTGGCGGACGACGCCGCGAACAACGGCTACCAGCAGCTCGCGAACGTGGTGATCCTGGTCAGCCTGCCGATCGCCGGCTGCACCCTCGTCGCGGGCATCGCGGCCGGGCTCGCCGACCGCAAGCGGCCGTTCAGCATGCTCCGCCTCGCCGGCGCCCGGCTGTCCACGCTGCGCAGCGTCGTCGCGCTGGAGGGAGCCGTCCCGCTGCTGTCCGTCGCCGCCGTCGCGATCGGCACCGGCTTCGCCGGCGCCGCGATGTTCGCCAAAGAGGCGCAGCAGCACCCGATGGCCGCCCCCGGCATGGCGTACTACCTGCTGACCGCCGGCGGCATCGTGATCTCCCTCGCGATCATCGCCGCCACCTTCCCCCTCCTGGCCCGCATCACCGGCCCCGAGGCCGCCAGAAACGAGTAACAAGCGGGGTGCCGCTGGTGCCTCGCCCGGCTCCTGTCGCCAGTCCAACGTCATGCGTCGGCGGCAGCCTGCCCGGAAACGGGCACCGAGACCAAGGGAGAGCCCCGCGATAAAGCCGAAGATCTCATAGGTCGCCGCGCTACCGCGATAGCGGCACTGGCCGCGTCCATCGGCGTCCTGGCCGCCGACGGCCCGGAACCGGACGCCAGCACGTTCCCCGGCACGACCCAGGACCTCCCGGTCGCGTTGCAGGAACGGCACTGCGCACCGAGTGACCACCAGTGGGGACTGTCACCTACGCCGCCAATCAATGCTGGTACGCGATCCTCCACCGGCCGCCATTCCCCGCGAGCGGATCCGGGCCCGCGCGGCTGCTGCTGTCACTGATGACACTGGCCTCAGGCACCTTCATCGCCTGGCGGTGCGTAAACGCCGGGCAGCAAGCCCCGCCATCCTCGCGATGGCCATGGCAAGCCTGCTGGCCAGCCCCATCTCCTGGACTCATCACCGGATCTGGGTACTGCTCATCCCCGCGCTGATGCCCCGTCATCGCACTGCAGGCATACCGCGACCCGTGCGCATCATGCTCTGGGGACTCCTCGCCCTGACGGTCGCCGCACCCTACTGGTGGTTCAGCCATGGCATCCTGGCGGACGCCGCAGAAGCCGTCCTGCCGGCCTGGACCGCAGCCGTTCTCCTCGTCTGGAGCGTGCTGGCAGCGCACCTCGTCAACCGGGCGGGAACCGACGCGTCCCTCAGCCCATCTGCCGCCACGACCGGCGGGTTCCGGCGATAGCGTATGCAGGATTCCGCGAACCCGCGCGCTTCGCCCGGCGGGAAGCTGGAGCTGCGCGAGGAGCCCGCTGACTGTGGTGCGTGAGATCTGCGAGGAGGCCGGCTGGGAGGTCACGGCCGGGCCGTTGCTTGATTGCTGGCAGTACCACATCCGCGAGGGCGTCGATGTCGTGATCGTCACCTACGGCTGCCACGTGCTGAGCGCCGATCCGCCGCTCGTCAGCAATGAACACAAGCGGGCGGGCCTGTGTACCTTCGGCGAGATCCCGGACCTCATCATGCCGGACGGCTATAGGCGCTCGATCGCCGCCTGGCCGCCCGCCCGGCCGTGCCGTAGGTCACGGTCACCGCGGTGAGGCACCTCTTCGGCACGTAGCCCACCGTTCATAGAGCAGGTCGTAGGCCTGCTGCCCGGCCGGGCTTGGGTACGCCACCCGCCCGGGGCCCGGGCTCTCCCGGCCCGCCCCCGGCGAATCGTCCGGCGCGGCGCTGGGCAGCAGCACCCCGGCCCCGCGGCCGGCCAGGACGGCGGCGCCGAGGGCCGCGGACTCGACGTGATCCGGCACGCTGACCGGGCGGCCGAGCACGTCGGCGAGAATCTGCGGCCAGAGGGTGCTCCGGGCCGCCCCGCCGGTGAGGACCACCGTGGGCCAGGCGCCGAGGCCGGGCATCTCGCTGATCAGTCCGGTCGTCAGGCGGGTGGAGTAGGCGGCGGCCTCCTGGATGGCCCGCGCCTGCTCGCCCGTCCCGGCCGTCGGCGGGGACGGGAACGGCGGCTGCCAGTGCGCCCAGGTCCAGGCGTCGGCCGGGGCCAGCCGCGCGGTGAGGCCGCGTGCTCCGGGCGGCACCGCCGCCGCCAGTTGCTCCAGCCAGGTGTAACCCTCCGGGCGGCCCGAGGCGGCCCGGACCCCTTGGTCCCGGAGCCAGCGCAGCGCGGATCCGGCGTAGAAGCTGATCCCCTCCACCAACCACTGGCCCGGCTGGACATGGCAGATCGTGCGCAGCCGTCCGGCCGGTTCCACGGCGGCCGAATCCGCCGCGACGGTCTGCTTCCAGAAGCTCCCGCCGGTGACCGTGAGACGGCCGGGAACCGCTCCCCGCGGGTCGGCCAGGCCGAGCGCGGTGTCCAGGCCGCCGGCTGCCACCGGCGTCCCCGGGGGCAGGCCCGTCTGGCGGAACGCCGCCCCCGACACCCGGCCGGCTACCGTGCCGGCCTCCACGACCTCGGGGAACAGGGCGGGTTTTAGCCCGCACAGGGTCATGATCTCCGGGGACCAGGCGCGCCGGCCGAGGTCGAACATGCCCGAGGTGGAACCGATCGACGCCTCGGTGACCAGCGTGCCGGTGAGCCGGAACACGATCCAGTCGGCGATCATACTGAGCCGGGCCGCGGCCGCCCACCGGTCCGGCTCGTGGCGGCGCACCCAGGCCAGCCGCGGCGGGGCGCTCAGCGAGATCCAGCCGCCCCCCCGCCGGTACAGTTCGGCCGCGGTCCCGCTGGCCAGCATGGCGGCCGCCTCCCGGCCGGCCCGGGCGTCGCCGTTGGCGCATGCCCATAGTTCACGCCCGGCCCGGTCGTAGAGCACCAGCCCGCCGCCCATGCTGGAGCAGCCGACGGCCAGTACCGCCGCTGGCCCGGGCACGGCGGCAAGTACCTCGCGGATGCAGGCGCAGATCAGCGCCCAGTTGCCGGCCGTGTCGAAGGACTGGGAGCCGGGAATGCCGGCGTCCGCCGGGTGGGACCAGTCGCGCCGGGCCAGCGCGGCCGGCCGGCCGTCGACGGTGAACAGGGCCGCGCGGCAGCCGCCGGTGCCCGCGTCGAGCGCCAGCAGGTAGCCGTCGGCCGCGGCCCCGGCGGGCCGCGCCGTCACCGGTGACCGCCACGGCCGGCGGCCACGGCGGCCCGGATGGCTGCGGTCATGCTGCCCGGGCGGGCCACGCCCCGGCCGGCGATGTCGAAGGCGGCCCCGTGGTCCGGGGACATGCGCAGGAACGGCAGGCCGAGGGTGACCGCCACCCCTTTGTCGCGGCCGAGCAGCTTGACCGGTATGTGTCCCTGGTCGTGGTACATGGCCACCACGAGGTCGACCTGGCCGGCCGCGGCCCGCGGGAAAAGGGTGTCCGCGGACAGCGGTCCGTCCGCGTCGATGCCCTGGGCCTGGGCCCGCGCCACTGCGGGGCGGATGAACCGCTCGTCCTCTTCGCCCAGGATGCCGTGCTCTCCGGCGTGCGGATTGAGCCCGGCCACCGCGATCCGGGCGGCCCGGCCGAGCAGCCGCCGTCCGATGTCGTCGGCCAGCTCGATGGTCCGCAGCACGCTGGCCTCGGTGACCGCGACGATGGCGTTGCGTAGCGAGCGGTGCGCGCTCACGTGGACGACCCGCAGCGGGCCCGCCATGAGCAGGACCCGCAGGTCGCGTGCTGCGCACAGGTCGGCAAGCATCTCGGTCTGGCCCGGCCACGGGTACCCGGCGAGCCGCAGCGCCTCCTTGGAGACGGGGGCGGTGACCAGTGCGTCACCGTCCCCGGCCCCCATCAGCCGGGCTGCCTCGCGGACCGCGGCTACCGCCGCCCGCCCTCCGGCCGCCGAGGGCCGCCCGAGGGTCACCTCGTCCATCCCGGTTTCCGGCGGGTCCGCCGGGTGAATGCGGGGCAGCGGCAGCCCGAGCGCCGCCGCGGCGCGCTGGAAGCAGGCCGGGGCGCCGACGGCCGTGAAATCGGCCAGGCCGCCGGTCCCCGGGTCGGCCAGGGCACGCAGGACCAGTTCGGGGCCGATACCGCCCGGATCTCCCGATGTGATCAGCACGCGTAGCCTGCGCACTAGAGCGTGGCCTCGACTTCGGCCAGCGTCGCGTCGAGGACGTCGGCGACCAGGTCGATCTCCGCGGGCGTGATGACATAGGGCGGGCTGATGTGGATGTGGTCGCCGCCCCGGCCGTAGTTGGCGCCCGGCACGCCGGGCAGGATGAGCACGCCCCGCTCCAGGGCCCCGCGCACGACCCTGCGGGTCAGGTCGGCCTGCTCACCGAACGGCTCCCGGCTGGCCCGGTCGGCCACGAACTCCACCCCGGCGAACAGCCCAAGCCCGCGGACGTCGCCGATGATCTCGTGCCGGGCGGCCAGCTGGCCGAGCACCGCGTGCAGCTGCCGCCCCTTGGCCTCCACCCCGTCGAACAGCCCGTGCTCCTGCGCGTAGCGCAGCACCTGCAGCCCGACGAACGTGCACAGCGGGTTGCCGCTGTAGGTAAAGCCGTGGCTGAACGTGCCCGAGCCCGCGGTGAACGCGTCGACCACCCTCGGCGCGGCCAGGACCGCGCCGAGCGGGACGTAGCCGCCGCTGATCCCCTTGCCCATGACCACGATGTCCGGCTCGACGCCCCAGTGCTCGATGGCCAGCCAGCGGCCGGTGCGGCCGTAGCCGGTCAGCACCTCGTCGGCGATGAACAGCACGTCGTAGGCATCGCAGATCTCGCGGATCCGCCGGTAGTACTCCGGGACCGGGACCACGCCGGTGACGGTGGAGCCGATGACCGGCTCGGCGATGAACGCGGCGATGCTGTCCGGCCCCTCCATCAGGATCGTCCGCTCCAGGTCGTCGGCGCAGGCCACGCCGCAGCCCGGGTAGGCGTGCCCGAGCGGGCAGCGGTAGCAGTACGGCGGCACGATGTGCGGGGCAGGCGGGAGCATGGGCAGGAACGGCTCGCGCCAGGCGGGACGGCCGGACAGCGACAGGGTGGCCAGCGTGCTTCCGTGAAAGCTCTGCCAGCGGGCGATGACCTTGTGCCGGCCTGGCCGTCCGCACTGCAGCTGGTACTGGCGGGCCATCTTCACCGCGGTCTCGTTGCCCTCCGAGCCGCCGGACACGAAGTACACCCGGCGGGCCACCCGCGGGTTCATCGCCACCAGCGCCTCGGCCAGCTGCTCCTGCCACGGGTTGGTGAACGTCGCGCCGTAGCTGAAGCTGACCTCGGTGCCGTGCCTGGCGATCGCGTCGGTGATCGCGCGTACCCCGTGCCCGAGTACCACGGTCCCGGCCCCGCCGACCGCGTCGAGGATGCGCTGCCCGCCATCGGTTCGCAGGTACATGCCCTCCGCGCTGACAACCGACTGGTAGGTCGCGTTCAGGTCACGGTAGAACACCGCCGAGCTCACCGGAGATCACCGCCCGCCCGGCGGGCGTGATCCCCGTGCGGAAGCAGGCTCGGGTCGCCCGGCCGCAGGCACACCTCGGCCATGTGCAGGCCGTCGGGGTAGCGGTGCGATGGGTGCCGGTCCCACAGCAGCTTCTCGTGCCCGGGCAGGATGCGGCTGGTCTCCCCGCCGGTCACCCGCATCAGCTCGTCCAGGGCCAGCATGCAGTTCTCCTGGCTGCCCATGGCCAGGCCGATGGGAATGTAGCGGCCGTCGCCGCCGATTCCCTCGATGTTCGCGTAGAGGAACATCACGTCGCCGGGCACCACCCAGACACCGGACGAGGCGGTGCGGATGACCACGTGCTGGTGGCCGTAGGTGTGGGTGTCGAAGTCGGGCACCAGGCTGACACCGGGGAACACGTCCTCGGCCGGGCCGTCCACCAGCCGCAGCCGGCCTTCGCCGGCCAGCCGCAGCAGCGTGGCCAGGTCGTCGAGGCTGACGCCCTGCTTCAGCCAGTCCATGCTCCGCGGCAGGCTGACCGCCCAGGACCACTTCTCCACTTCCCGGCGCTGGATGTAGACAGTGGCGTTGGGGAAGGCCGCGACGTTCCCGAGATGGTCGAAGTGAGCGTGGGTGACCACGATCGCGTCCACGTCCCCGGGCGCGGCCCCGGCCCGGGCCATCAGCCCGGCGGGGTCCTGCCAGACCGAGATCCCGTCCTCGTCCGCGAGCTCCCGGCCCCGCCCCGTGTGCTGGTACCCGGAGTCGACCAGGATCGTGTGCTCGGCGCTGCGCAGCACGGTGAAGCAGTACGGGATCTCGCGTTCGCCCGCCTGGCCGTGCAGCAGCAGCCCGAGAGGCGAGGTGGCCCGGGCGAACTCGATCACCCGGATGGAGTAATCGGCGGCGGCCGTCGTCATGCGGTCACGCCGCCGTCCACCAGCAGCGGGGAGCCGGTGGTGAAGCTCGACTCGGCGCTGGACAGGAACAGTGCGGCCCGGGCCACCTCGACCGGGTCGGCGAACCGGCCGAGCGGGTGGGCGGCCCGGTCCTCTTCCCGCACCTCGGGCAGCGGGCGGCCGCCGGGCCGGCCGCGCAGCCAATCCTCGTGCAGCGGGGTGGTGACCGAGCCGGGGCAGACGATGTTGACCCGGATCCCGTCGGCGGCGTGGTCCAGCGCCAGCGCCCGGCACAGCATCAGCAGGCCGCCCTTGCTCGCGCAGTAGGCCGCCCAGCTGCGGTCGGCGGCGAACGAGTTAGCCGAGCCGGTAATCACCATCGTGCCGCCGCCACCCGCGGCCAGCTCCGGGAACCCGTACTTGGCGAGCAGGAACGCACCGGTGAGGTTGACCGCCAGCACCCGGTTCCACTCCTCCAGCGTGGTCTGGGGCACCGTCTTGGCCACGCCCGTCCCGGCGTTGGCCCACAGCAGGTCGAGTTTCCCGAACCGTTCCGTGGCGGTGCGCACCGCCCGGGTGACGTCGTCCGCGCTGGCCGCGTCGCCGGACAGGAACACCGCCCGGCCGTGCCGCGCCGTGATCGCGTCCGCCACCCGCTGGCCGCCGGCCCGATCCTGGTCGAGGAGGACCAGGGCCGCCCCGTGGGCGGCGAACAGGTCCGCGCCCGCCGCCCCGATCCCGCTGGCCGCACCGGTGATGATCCCGACCCGGCCGCCCAGCCGCTGGTCGCCGGGCGCGGCGCGTCCAATGACCATGGCTTCGGCCTCCTTCGGGGCACTTGCTCAGACGATGATCATCCGCTCAGCCGAGTATTGACCACCGGGAGGCGATGTCGCAAGGAACAGATTCGGGCTTAGCTATACGCATGCCAGCACGTGCCCATCCCGCCGCGCACACGTTCCCGGTGTCGGTCAAGGGCGTCGCCGTCCAATCCGGGAGGGTCCTGCTCCTGGAAAACGAGCGGAATGAGTGGGAATTGCCCGGCGGGAAGCTGGAGTTGCGCGAGGACCCTGCTGACTGTGTGGTGCGCGAGATCCGCGAGGAGGCCGGCTGGAAGGTCACGGCCGGGCCGTTGCTCGATTGCTGGCAGTACCACATCCGCGAAGGCGCCGATGTCGTGATCGTTACGTACGGCTGCCACGTGCTGAGTACCGACCCGCCGCTCGTCAGCAATGAGCACAAGCAGGCGGGCCTGTTTGCCTTTAGCGAAATCCCGGACCTGGTGATGCCGGACGGCTATAAGCGCTCGATCGCCGCATGGTCCGCTCGGTTGGATGGTCGGCCGGCACCGTTGTAGAGAAGAGCCGAGGGCGAGCGGGGATCGCCGTCCGTATGATCACCCGGCTCACCTTCAGGTAACCCGGCGCCCGGCGCGGCTTGCCGGGTTTCCCTCACCCGGTTGCCAGCGAGCACTCCAGGGATCTGAGGGGCGATCTTGTGCGCCTACCGGCATGCCAGCGGGCTGACCCAGCAGCAGTAGTCGGCCCGCGGATCATGGCGTAATTAGGGTGAGGCCTTCGTGTCCGGCGAAGTCCCTGAAGTCCTTGATGTTGAAGGTCGCAAGAGGAAACCTGTGGACCAGGCAGGACGCCGCGATCCAGCTATCGTTGGCTGGCCGTGTACGCCCCCGCCGCCGGGCCGCTGCCGAGATCCTGCCCCATGCCCGCGAGGTTGCGTCATCGGAATTCAGGACTACCATGCGGTCGAGCCATTGCTCCAGTTCCTCACGAGTGCGCGGTCCCCAGCTCCGCATGGTTGCCCACTGCCAGAGTTCGCCAACCGTCACGAACGTCACGCACAATGTCACGCCGGTCAGTCTTGCTGCCAGCGGATCACCGAGCTGCCGCTTGATCACCCGAGACGCCACGTCCGTGTCAAGGACGACGTAGCGCATCAGCCCGCTCAGGCAAGGTCAGCGTGGCGAGCGGCGTAGACGTGTGCGAGGAACTGTTCCACTTCCTCATCCGACTCGAAAACGCCGTCCTGGGCCATGTCCTCGATAGACTTCACTGGCCGGATACCCTTGCGCTTCACCTGCTCATCGATCGACTCCGGGCGGGCTTCCGGCGACTCTCCCGCATAGTCGGTGTTACTCGTGGCCATCCCGCCCCTCCTCACGATGAGACCTGTGCTGGATACCCGGGGGCACGGTAAACATACCGCTTGATTTAGTGTCGCACCTTCTGCTGTGCGACGCGAACGGAAGCATCTATGCCTCCGGCGGGACGTGCGTACGCGGGAATAGCAGGTCGCGTCACGCTCTCACCGGCGCGCTCCTGCCAGCGCGGGCCGGGATTGGAATGTCGGCGGCTGGCCATAGCCTCTCGGTGCGGAGTGACCATGTTCAGCTTGGCGGGAAGGTCGTCGACGGTATGATAGGTAGTATGACACGGCGGAAGATCGCGATCACCCTGCCGGAGGAGCAGGTGGCCACGGCGCGGCAGGCTGTCGCCGAGGGCCGTGCCGCTTCGGTCTCCGCCTTCATTTCGCAGGCGCTCGCGCGCCGCGACGCGGATGAAGAGATGGCCGAGACGATCGCGGAGATCTACGCGGAGAGCGGCCAGCCGACCGAGGAAGACCGGCTATGGGCTCGCCGCGTGCTTGGCATTGAGCCGTGACCGGCGCGACCCTCGACACCGGGGCGCTGATCGCGCTCGAGTCGGGCAGCACACGAATGGCGGTGCTGGTGGAGGAAGCTCTCACTGGCCGCGCGGAGCTGGCTGTCCCGGCCGGTGTGCTGGCCCAGGCGTGGCGCGGCGGCAGGCGTCAGGCTCGGATCGCTCGCTTGATGCGCGCGTCGAACACGTCGGTCGTCCCGTTGGACGCCAAGATGGCGCTTCGGGTGGGTGCCCGGTGCGCGGCCACCCGGACAGCGGACATAGTGGACGTGAGCGTGGCCATCTGCGCGAGCGACCGGGGCCATCCCGTCATCACCAGCGACCCAGACGACATCGCCGCGATCGACCCGGCGCTGACGCTCGTTCGGCCGACATGACGCCGGAACCGCAGACAACCGCTCAGCGCAGCGACTTACTCGGCGGCCTCGTGGCCGAGGACACGGGCGGCCAGCACGATGTCGCCGGACCAGCCGCAGGCCCCGCAGAAGCAGACGAACACGCGATCCTGCCCGGCCCAGTACTCGCAAACAAGCCCCTGCCCGCCGTCGGCCAGCGACAAGGCCGCCGCGCACCCCGGGCAGTACCGGGGCGCGTCCCGCCGGTGCCGCTCCGCGTCCAGCGGAAACCAGCCCCGCCCGACGTCGCCGCCCGCGGTGACGTCGTTGCCGGGAGAAGCCCCGGAACGAGCCGCCGTCACCCGGCCGCGGCCTTCCCGTTCTCGTGCGCCTTGATGTGCAGCTTCTTCAGCGCGTCGGCCTGCGGGCTGAACCGGGACGAGGCCCGCTCGATGAACTGGATGGCGAAGGACCCGCCCGCGTCGAACTTGTTCTTCTCACACGGCAGGTCGATCCGCTCGCGGAAGTCCCGGTATACCCCGAGCGGGTCCTCGCCGCGCGAAACCCGCGCCATCTGCTCCTTGAACATCCGCCGCAGCATCGTCACGCCGACATCCGAACGCCCCAGGTGCTCCACGGTCCGGTCGGTGATCGGGCCCTGGGTGACCCACGCCATCATGTCCTGGCCCTCGACGTAGTCCACCCGGTGCCGCCCGTTCTCATCAAACACGGGGATCTGGTAGTCGGGCACCGAAGGCTGGTCCGGGTACTCCACGCCGACCGGCGCGTGCACCGTGTAGAGCATGAACCGGGTGGTGGTCCGGTCGATCGGCACCCGGATCTGCATCTGCTCGATGTTCGCCCCGCCGACCCGCATGTTGTAGGGGAACACCAGCGGGTGGCCGATCTTCCAGTCGTCGT
>WNGR01000801.1_pt1 | contig 35218 bp, 34 predicted proteins | sample 5407581 | NCBI WGS metagenome assembly WNGR01 (sample SAMN13153383, study PRJNA577476) | soil metagenome | isolation source: 80 cm soil or saprolite under Garry oak tree replicate 2 | place: USA:California | collected 2016-06-15 | reverse complement strand
CGTGGACATCCAAACCCAAAAATCGTAGCTTTTCTTTCATGATCGGTTCCTTCCGCTTATGGCTCTTGACTGTAGTTCCTCATACAAACACAGCCTAACCCACGACCAGCGCATCGAACCGGTCACTCCATAATGACTACTTCTCGTTTAACAGATATGGTGAACCGGGGCGGTATGGGCCGGTATGGTAGTCTGTGCCGGCAGGCGGGATTGGTAAGGGAAACAACGAGTTCACCTTCGACGCGGTCCCGAAGTCGGGTTCGGGGAACCCAGAGTGAACTGAGATCGCTCGTTCAGGTTTCACCGGCGTTGGACGCAACATGAATTGGGTGTTGAGCCGAATATTGGGATCAGTTGCCGTCGAGATCGCTTCCAAGTTACTTATCATCCTGCCGATTGTGCCAAGCAACTCTCAAATGGCTGTGCGTCCGCCATCGACGGCGAGGTTTGCACCGTAAATGAAACTGGAACGATCGGTCGCCAAGAAGACAATAGCCTCGGCAATCTCTTCTGCTGTCGCCGGACGGCCCGCCGGCGCCTCTGCCGCTAGTTGATTGAGCGCCTCGCCCATTGCGTCTGTGCCCTCGGTCCGGGTCGGCCCAGGGGTCACTGTGTTAATACGAATGCCGCTCGGGCCATATTCTGCTGTCCACGCTTTGGTGAGCAGATTGATTGCGGCCTTAGTAGAGCCATAGAGGCTCATCCCGGGCGCCCCGTAGTCGGCAACCATCGTCGATAGGTTGACAATCGCCCCTTTGCCTCTCTTCGCCATCTGTGGCGCGAGTGCTGCGACGAGGAAAAAGGGTGCTTTGACGTTGAGCGAATACACCTGGTCAAACAGCTCTTCTGTCATTTCATGCGTCGGCCCGAAGGGTAGATGTATCGACGTGGTCGTTGCCGAGTTCGACCGCTCTTCTCGCTACTTCTCTCGCACTCGAGGCATCGCGAAGGTCAGACGGAATGAAATCCGCTTTGCCTCCTACTGCGCGGATTTCGGCAACCGTCTTCTCCCCGCGCTCCACATTCCGGCCTACAACCACTACATGAATGCCCAGTTGAGCCATTTTCTCGCCGTCGCCAGGCCAATCCCGCTCGTTCCTCCTGTAATAAGTGCTGTCGACGTATCAATCGCCATAAATTCCCCCTTTCACTGTGTCTTGTGAGGTCGAGGCAAGAATGGTTCCCGACTATTCGGATGTTTGCACTCAGGAACACAACGCGGATTGCTTCGAACCTGCTGCTCTCGACCGCAACAATCAACGCCAATGCCTACATCGTGAGCACGGCTCGGAACCGTGCCTGGCCGTCCACAACGCGCTGATATGCCTTCGGAGCCTCAGCCAACGGGTACGTCTCGACGATCGTTTTAACTTTTCCTTGCGCAACGAAATCAAGGGCTTCGTAGAGATATTCGGGGCCGTTTTGCTGGCTGCCGATGATCCGAATGCGCTTCAGGAGAAGATCCATCAGCGAGACTGAAAGCGGCTCTTCGTCAGCGCCCATAGCGACAAGCCGGCCATCCGGCCGCAGTCCCTGAATGCTATCCACCATTGACTTGGTCGAATTGGAAGTACTGAGGATCACATCTGCGCCTCCCGCTGCAGCAAGGCTCTTTCCGTCGCGGACAATTTCATCCGCGCCGAGATCGCGAATCATTTTGTCTTTATCGGGAGAGTGTGAAACTGCGATGGTCTCGAAGCCTGCAGCCTTCGCGTACTGCACTGCGAGGTGCCCAAGGCCGCCGATCCCCAGCACGGCCACGCGCTCATGCGGCTTGGGATCGGCCCAACGGAGCCCGCTATAGACTGTGTAACCGGCGCAGAAGATCGGGGCTGCTTGCTCGTAGGAAACATTGTCGGGAATCAAATAGGTAGCGTCAGCATTCATTAGCATGTACTCCGCGTGACCGCCTTGTACATCGAGGCCCGTGCCCTTCAGATAAGGACAGAACATCCTGCGGCCGCGTTGACACCATTCACAACGTCCGCACGTAGATTGAATCCATGCGGTTCCAACACGGTCGCCTACCTTTCGCGTGGTGACGTCGGGAGCCATGCCAACGATCTCGCCCACCGGTTCGTGACCTAGGATTCGGGGAAACTGTCCTGGAATGTGCCCAAGTGTTTCGTGGACGTCGGTATAGCAGATGCCGCTTGCATGCATCTTCACCAGCACTTGATTAGGCCCGGGTTGAGGCTGGGGAACATCTTGGATCTGCCAAGAACTGCTCACGGCGGGTACGACTGCAGCTTTCATGAGTCTTTCTCCTAGTGCGGTTCGATGCAAGCGGCCCGCCGTTGCCGTGGAACTCAGCAACCAGCACACCCTTGGCATCTCGCGTCAGCTTTAGATTGTGATAGGCACTGAAATAGTCCGATTGAAGTGTTTGCATAGGGTTCTCCTTTCTGAGCTTGCCTGCTCGGGGTGAATCGTCATTCTCGAAAACTTCGCAGATTATTTCAGACGCCTCATATGGGCCTGGCGGATGCCAAACCCTGGTTAATGGCTATTCTGAATCGTGCTTACAAGCTGCGCCTCGAGACCTGCTTCCGCGTGACCAAATTCGATCCTCAGCATCTAACTCGCGTATTCCAGTCTTGCCCAGACTCGACCGTCTGCACGAGGCTGAAATCGAGGTATAGCATCGGGGAGCCTCCGAAGCGGAATTGCCCCATAGAACTCCAGGAGGAGATAGAGGAGATAAATGTCCCAGACTCTACAAGAAAAGAACAAGGCGCTTTTGCTCGAAGGCTTCGATGTTCTTTTTAACAAGCGCGACTTGGCCGGTGCGGAGAAGTACTGGTCACCGAACTACATCCAGCACAGCTCACATATCGAGCCGGGCAGAGATGGATTGTTCAATCTAGTGAAATCACTGCCCTCTGGATCCAAGTGGGTGCACGGCATCATGATGGCTGAAGGCGACTATGTGATGATTCATAGCCGCTACTCCAACCCGGACGGCTCCGCCATTGTTGTCGTCGACATTATGCGTATTAAGGGCGGTGTGTTTGAGGAGCATTGGGACGTGATCCAGCCCGAAGCAACCAAGGAGGAATCCAAGAGCAAGCTTCCCATGTTTGGGGACAACTTCCCGCGGTAGCAATGTTCAAATTCGTAGCCCGGGTTGGCCGTTCAGGAATGACCTGTTCGAGTCTCAATGCCTCGGCTCCATCAACCCCGCGGCGCGCTTGCCGATTTTCTTGAGCGCCACTTCGAGGCCATGAAGTTCCTCAGGGCTCAGTTCAGAGAACACTTTCCTCATTTGCCCCGAATGCTTTCGGAAGGCAGGAGCAATCAGTCCTTTGCCACGCGGGGTCAGGGCAACGATCCGCACCCGCCGATCTTCCGCGCTCTCGACACGGTTGACCAATCCTTGCTCGACGAGGCGGTCCACCGCGACACTGATCGAGCCGGGGGTCAAACCGACCATCGGGCCTATCGTATTGACCGGCAAGGCACCCTTGTGTAGCAGGACTTCCAGCACCCGGAAATCCGAGTTGCCCAGCCCGGTATCTTCAATACCGGCGGTTGCGTAGCGTGTCAGCGCCTGCATCGCCTTGATCATGACAAGCCAAACGTGATCTGAATCCTGAGTGTCCTGGGCCATAAAAATCCTGAATCTTCGAGAAGTATACGCCATCAAGTCTATTGACATCAAGATGATTGACGACACGATTAATGGCCGTCAACCCAAAGGAGAACTGTCATGAAAACCACATCTACAATCGCCAGATATCTGGCAGGTGTGATCTTCCTTGTTTTCGGCCTGAACGGGTTTCTGCACTTCGTTCCGCTACCTCCTCCAAGCGGTGTCGCAGGACAGTTTATGGGTGCGCTTTACGTCTCGCATTACCTGTGGGTGATCTTCGGATTTCAGGTCATCGCTGCGGTACTTTTGCTGCTCAACCGTTACGTGCCGTTGGCGGTGGCCGTGCTGGCGCCGGTGCTCGTAAACATTCTTGCCTTTCACGCTTTGATGGCGCCGAGTGGACTCCCCCTCGCCTTCTTCGTGACGGTGCTGTGGGCCTTGATCTTCGTCGATGTGCGAACGGCTTTTGCCGGACTGTTCCAGGCGCGCTTGCAGCCACGGGCCTGAGGAGGCACGACATGGCGAGCATTCATAAGGTCGAAGACAGAGTCTGACAATGGAACGGAGTTTAGAAGTGTAGAAGACTCTCAGCAAAAGGGAGGTTTCAGCTATGACGGGCGATCGAACGATTCTCATCACCGGAGTGACAGGTAATCAGGGCGGCGCGGTCGCGCAGGCGCTGCGGGGAAGCGGGTTCCGTCTGCGCGGTCTGACGCGCAAGCCGGAGAGCGAGCAGGCGGCGGCCTTGGCGCACCACGGCATCGACATCGTTAAGGGAGATCTCGATGACGAGGCGACGCTGCGCCGTGCGTTGGCCGGCGCGTGGGGCGTCTTCAGCGTGCAGAACGCGGGGGAGGCGGGCGCCGAGCGGGAAGAGGCGCAGGGCAAGCGTCTTGCGGCGCTGGCGCGCGAGGCCGGCGTCGAACACTATGTCTACACATCCGTGGGATCGGCGGACAAGCAGACAGGCGTCCCGCACTTCGACAGCAAGTGGCGCATTGAGGAAACCGTGCGCGACCTCAACTTCCCCTCGCATGTGATCCTGCGTCCGGTGTTCTTCATGGAGAACCTGCTGGCGCCCTTTAGCCTCCAGGACTCCACGCTGGCCTGGGCGCTCGGGCCAGGCACGAAGCTACAGATGATTGCGGTGGACGACATCGGCTGGTTCGGCGCGCGCGCGTTCACCGACGCCGCCGCCTTGAACCGCCGCGAGATCGATCTCGCCGGTGACGTACGGACGATGCCGGAGTCGGCGGAGATCCTGACGGAGGCGCTGGGTCGGCCGATTGCGTTTGCGCAGACGCCAATCGAACAGGTCCGGCAGTACAGCAAGGAAATGGCGTCGATGCTGGAATGGTTCGACCGCGTCGGCTACAGCGCCGACATCGCAGGACTGGAACACGAGTTCGGCCGCGCGCTCACGAAGCTTCCCGACTGGGCACGGCGCCACGCGCGACCAAATGGGCGCTGAGACGAGAGGACCCAAAGGAGAGCTCGCATGAATGCTGTCAGATTGTTGGAATACGGTGGGCAGTTGGTGTTCGACGATATACCGACGCCGACGATCGCACGCGACGAGATCCTGGTGAAGATCAGGAGTACCGCCGTCAATCATCTGGATCTCGTTGAGGCCTCCGGAACGGCAAGACAGATACTCCCGATCGACCTGCCGTGGATACCTGGTCAAGAGTTTTCAGGAGTCGTCGAACAGATTGGCAGTGACGTTGCAGGATATGCGCCAGGTGATGGCGTGTTCGGTGCCAGCGGGATGGGCGGCGCGTACGCGGAGTATCAGGCTGTCAACCCGGCGGTCATCGCAAGGAAACCATCCAACCTCTCATTTGAGGAAGCGGCATCAGTGCCGGTGGCCGCCCAGACTGCATGGCAGGGACTCTTCACCCACGGTCACCTGGAAAAGGGACAAACGATCCTGATTCATGGGGGTGCCGGCGCTGTGGGGGCCTATGCGGTGCAGTTGGCATCGCATGCCGGCGCCACCGTCATTGCCACGGCGAGCGGCGACGATGAGGCGTACCTCACCTCCATCGGGGCCAGCTGGGTTATCGATTATCGAGAGGCGCAGTTCGAGAAGGTTCTGCGAGAAAAGGTCGATGTGGTCTTCGACTTGGTCGGTGGCGATACACAGAAGCGTTCGTTCCTCGTCTTGAAGGAAGGCGGCCATCTCGTTTCTGCCGTCCAGCCCGTATCGCAGGAAGAGGCCGCGATGCATCGTGTGTCGGGCGAGATGATGCGGCTCGCGCCGTCTGGGGATGTGCTCGGCAGAATCGGGCGACTGCTGGAAGAGGCGACGATACGACCAGACGTCGCGACTGTGTACGCGCTCCAGGATGCGGCCCAGGCCTGGAAGGACATTGCCGCGAACCTGCCAGGGGTTCATGGGATATCGCCCAGTGGGCGGGGAGCGGCAAGACGCAGGTCACACGGCAAGGTCGTGCTTCGTGTGGCCTAGTGTAAGGAGAAGAAAATATGGCCGAACGAATTCATGAACTACTCTTGCGTAACCTTCAGGAAGTTTTTGGAGAGGGTGACCCAGCGAAGAGGCGCTCCGCTATCAAGGAGCTCTACACGGATGACTGTGTGCTCTATGTCCCTCCAGGTGTCTTCGTTGGGCATGATGACCTCGATAAATTTGCCGGTGACCTGAGAGCCACCCATCCTCACTACGCGTACGCCCCGCATGCTTCTCCCCAAGGTCTTCACAACGCGGGTCGCCTAAAGTGGGGCTCCGGCCCTCGCGGCGGCGTACCTACCTATACCGGTGAAGACGTGATCATCGTCCGGGATGAAAAGATCGCAGCGCTTTATGTGTTTCTTGACTCACCTCCCGCCTGAACGGGCCGGTAGTCTGCTGCATCATCCGAAAGAAGGAGCCGGATTGTAACAAAGCTGGAGGGCAATAATGATTATTTCCGTAATCGTCGGCAGCACACGTCAGAGTCGCTTTTCCGAAAAGCCGGCCCGATGGATTCTTCAGGAGCTTCAGAAGCGAGAGGGGATTGAAGCGCGGCTTCTCGATCTTCGGGACTTTCCTATGCCATTCTTTGACCAAGCCATGCCGCCGGCGATGCCGGGGCGGCCGGCTTACGAACACGACGTGGTTAAGAAGTGGACCGGCCAAATCGCGGCGTCGGATGGTTTTGTATTCGTTGCGCCGGAATACAACTACGGGCCCTCCGCGGTGCTGAAAAACGCGATCGATTGGGTTTACCCGGAGTGGAACCGCAAGGCCGCAGCCTTTGTGAGTTACGGGAGCGCCATGGGCGCACGAGGCGTGCAGCAGCTTCGCGAGACGGCCATCGAGCTTCAGATGGCGCCGGTTCGATCGTCCGTTCACATTCCCGTGGCAACGCTTTGGGCGCATTTCCAAGGTGGGGACGTCGAGAAAGGGCTCGCCGAGTTGGAGAAGCAAGCGAACATCATGATCGACGATCTGCTCTGGTGGACGGCAGCTCTAAAGACGGCGCGCGAGCGTTGATGGAAGAGAAGGAGATTGAGTCATGGTCGGCATCGTAGTCGTAACACCAACGGCCCTCTTGATCGCTCGGCGCGCCTCCACCTGGACCATCGAGGAACACTTGGGCGGACGATCGCCCGAATGCGTGGCGGTCGACCTGCGCGGCCCGACTCAAGTGTACTGCGGAACTGCGCGTGCCGGTCTCTTCCGAAGCCGCGACAGTGGCCGGAATTGGGAACCAGTTGGACCGGGCATCGACCACCCGATGGTCACCGCGGTTGATGTGGGTCAGGCGGAACAAGCTGGCGGGTTCGGTATCGTCTATGCCGGCACCGAACCAAGTGCGGTGTTTCGCTCCGACACTGGCGGCGACAGCTGGGTGGACCTCGCCGGCTTGCGCGCGCTCCCTTCAGCTGACACCTGGAGTTTTCCGCCACGGCCCCACACGCATCATGTCAGGTGGCTCGAAGCCGATGTGAGTGTCGCGGATCGCGTGTTCGTCGCGATCGAGGCTGGCGCGCTCGTGCGCACGTTCGACGGCGGGCGGACCTGGCGTGATCGCGTTCGCGGCGGTCCGTACGACACACACACGGCGGCTACGCACCCGCTTGCGCCCGGGCGGATCTACTCGGCCGCCGGCGACGGGTACTTTGAAAGCACCGATGCTGGGGATCGTGGAGATCGCCCGAGGATGGATTGAAGCACCTCTACCTCGTGGGCATTGCCGTGGATCCGGCGGATCCAGATACTGCGATCGTGTCTGCAGCAGCCGGCCCCGGGTCTGCCTATTCGCCCCGGCGGGCAGAGTCGTATGTCTATCGGAAGACTGGGCTCAAGCGATGGGAGCAGGCAATGAGCGGCCTGCCGGGCGCGAAGGGCACGACGGCGGCCCGGTTCGCTACTCATGCTGGCGAACCAGGCGTGATCTACGCCGCCAATAACCACGGACTCTTCAGATCAGATGATGCAGGATGGAGCTGGGAGGCTCTGGACCTCCCTTGGCCTGAGCCTGGGCTTGAAGATGGCGTGGAGGCGCTTGCCTGTCTCCCGGAGTGATATGGAAAGACGTTTTGCTGTCATGTCCCTGATCGTCGCGGTGCCGGACGCGCCGAGCAAATGAATCTCCCGAATTGCATCTCGGTTCGGGACGAAGTCGGGTTCTGGGAACCCAGCGTTGACTGAGATCCTTCGCTTGATAAGACTTCGAATTTGCAAGCGAGAACAAAATGCTCGGCACAGAAATCCCCGCCCCCACATACTAATGAAGCAAAGCCCCTACCTAATCGCACAGGATGCGATTAGGCAGAGGCACCTGCCAAAAACATCAATCAGTGTCCATGGACGGCGGCGACTAGATCGGGCGCGAGAGTAGCGGCATTGGGTGCGCCTAATCCTGTTACCGCGTCCCAGCCAGGAGAGGCGGAATAACCGGGAATGGTTGGGGCAAATAGCGCGTTATTGCCTACTGTCACGTCAAAGAAATCGGCGGCATAGCGGCTCGGATTGCTTCCAATCTTGTACAGGCCCGGGTTAATAAATCCCAGGTCGGTACCCGAAATCTGATCCGCGATGGCGACCAATCCCGCCCATTGAGGCGTGCTACAACTGGTCCCTCCCACGGTGAACCATCCAAACGCTCCCAGGTAGACAAGCGGTGCGGTTCGCCCGCTCGCCTGATAAGCAACGTCCGGAACACCACGCATGTTAGTGTTCGGGCCCGGCGCGCCGACAGAGCTGCCAACGTAGGAGCTACCGGCCGGCAAATTGTTCTGATAATCAGGTCGTGGGAACAAAATGCTGTATCCACCGCCACCAGCGATCCAGCCGACTTCGGCCTGGCCGGGGTTGGATTGGCAATTGACAGGCGGATCGATACTGTCGACGGTTCGGCTACTGGTGTTCAGCGGATCGGTGCAATGATAAGTTCCACCGACTGCTGTGACTAACGGATCGGATGCTGGCCAGCCGACACTGGGATAGGGAATAAGGGGCGGATTCTTGACCGGTTCTTTGAGGATGTTGGCCGATCCGTTATCTCCGGTGGCCGCCAGAACCGTGACTCCATTCGCTTGTGCGTTCACCAGGGCCGTTCGCAAGTTCATCAAGGCTGCGGCACCGTTGAACGTGCCCTCCCCGGCGCTCAGGCTCATGCTGATTACGTCGGCAAGATGGTTGTCGACGACGTATTGAACTGCGTTCATCATTGGCGGGAACCCTTGCACACCCAGCGTTTCCGCCGTGGGAGTGGTAACCAGGATGATGTTAGCTCCGGGCGCAGTGGCGTGGGCCCACTCAACATCCAGCGAGACTTCGACCGCCCATGCGAAATGATCTTCCTGGCCAGTGCCGTTATTGGGCGGCTGCGGATCAGGGGACGGTGAACCCTGCACTTGCAAAATACTGAACTTCGGCATATCTGGCGTGCAGGTAACACCGGTTTCGCCGCACATTGGCTGGAGTCCAAAGGCAGTGTCAAACACATGAAGATCGTCGGCAATCGTGGGACTGCCGAACGAGTCAATGATGGCAATCGTTTTTCCCTTGCCAGTCAACCCCGAGGCATACAGTGGACCGAAGTTGTAGCCAGCAGTCATCGATTGCGGTGTAAAGCACCGTATGCCCGCCGCGAAGCACGCAGATTCGGGTGGCGGAGCCGTGGTGTTTGACATCAGTTGCACTTCCGTTACCGCGGGCACGAATACATGGTTTCGAGCAGTAGAAGACGTCGCCCCTTGCGGGATGGACGCCGTCCTGTGAACCGTCACAAGGATTGTTCCTGAGATGACGAGGCATATTGTCACGGCTACGAATAACCGGCCAGCAGTCTTCATTGAAATCTCCTCACGGGAATTCAAGATTAGGGAGTCTGAAGGCGCGAATTTGTACCGAGGAAGGAGCGCCCAACTTACGCGCAAGGTACATCGCTTCGCAGCCGTTCTACCTCAATGTTGGCGGATTAGAAACAGGGTTATTGAACAGGGTTGCCCTTGGACTCTCGATCGGCCATGTTTCTCGCGAAGCCGCCGAGGGGCGTCAATTGGTCTGATCAAAGGTGCGAATTTAAGAGCTCCTGGCCTATCGGTATTCATAAACGCCGATCTCAACTGCGATGTGGTCCATAAGTCGGGATCTGGGAAGTTTGAAGCTGCGATCGCGCCTGCGTCGGATTCCGAGTGGGCGACGGGCTATACGCAAATTACTAGTCAGACAGAGACAGCGGTGACATTCTTGCTGCGCTATCCTTGGATACGGGTAATATGGTGCGTGCCGAACGGGTCTGCACCAGCAAGGACGCGACTAGCCAGAGCTGGTATTTGAGGAAGCCTAGACATGATGGGTCATTTTCCGCCGCTCGATTCAGATGACACCTTGCAGGGCATAGTCGCTCGTTACAATGATCATGCCCGGTCCTACGTACGCGGAATCCGCTGATGAGTTTAGAACACCACAAGAACCAAACGGCAATATTCCTGTGAACGCGTGTCGGCTCCCTCAGTCGAGGTCTCACAGGTTCGATCGGGTAAAGAGTCGCCGTGCAGCAAGGCATTCGTGAACCAATAGCTTTTATCCCGTTCCCAAATAGCGTATTCACAGCGAAGTCACAATCTGGGAAGTTTGAAGCGGCGATGGCGCTTGGGTCGGGTTTACTGCACGGTCGTCGCTCGACCAGGTCAGGCATTCGAATTGTCAATAATTGAATCATTATAAGTTCAGTAAAGGCAGTTACTTCCTCATCTCGGCTTCGATGGGCTTGCGCGGGGAGGACAGTAGGCAAATATCGCGAACGCCACTGTGGGCTGCGGGACAGGTGCTTTGCGAAAGTAGGCGAATATCGCGAACAAATCGATGGTCAGCAACTCGGATTTTGCCCGAAACCGTGGTGCTTTAGTAGGCGGAATTATTAATCACCTCCAGGGAGAGAGAGTGATGGGCGGGAGAATGAGAACGACGACGGACGACAGAAGTATCTCTTGGGCCGATCCTATTCGCGTGAAGTAGTGATAGCTTTTTGGCCTGCCCCATCCTTCACTGGAGGCAGGTTAAATGTTCTTCCCTATGCTGCTTTTTCCGCATAGGGATTCACGGGACACGCAAGGCGAGCACCACCAGACCGATTCCTGATTTTCTGCTTCCGATCCGAAACCGTGCTGCACAGTTCATCAATGTAGCGGGCGATGCAATCGTGGAAGCTGTGGTCACCGAGTACCCGGCTGGAGCTCCCATAGGCTGGCATCGCGATGTACCTCAATTCGAAACCATCGTCGGCATCTCTCTTCTTAGTTGCAGCCGGATGCGCCTGAAGCCGTACAAGGCCGAAGGGAAGATACTCTCCATCACTCTTGAGCCGCGATCGATTTACGTACTTGGCGGAGCGTCGCGATGGAACTTTCAACACGGCATACCGCCGGTGAAAAGCTTGCGTTATTCGGTAACTTTTCGCACGCTACGCGAAAACGCGCTCAAGAAAACAGGCTAGCCTCAGAGCCCGGAACTGCTGTATGTCATACTCTCTGCACCGTGCGCCCTCATCTGGCCACACTCGTCGATGACTTCCGCCGTCACGGAACGCAGAGAGCCGTGGTCGTGCATAGTGGCAATCGCCGTCACATATCCAGCTACGCTGAACTCGCGAACCTGTCGGAGCGTTTAGCCGCCGAACTCAGGCAACGCGAGATCTCCGTTGGTGACCGCGTTATACTCTGGGGAAAAAACAGCGCGGAGTGGATCGGCGCTTTTTTCGGTTGCGTGCTCCGTGGCGTTCTCGTTGTTCCACTTGATGCAACGGGCGGAGTAGATTTCGCGCAGCGTGTTATCGCCGAAACTAAGCCGCGCCTGCTGGTCGGAGATCAAATTCTACTCTCTCGACTTTCTGCCGATGTCCCGCGTATCGCAATCGAGGAATTCGCGAGCGCGCTACCGTCTCCGCCCTTCGACCCTATGTTGCAGGAGGCGAGTCTTGGACTGGACACCCCACTTCAGATCCTCTTCACCTCTGGCACGACCTCCGAACCAAAAGGCGTAGTCCACACACATCGCAATGTGCTCGCAAGCCTCGAACCCATCGAGCGCGAGATACAGAAGTATCTCCGATACGAGCGGATCTTTCATCCACTGCGTTTCCTGCACACGCTCCCATTGAGCCATGTGTTCGGGCAGTTCATGGGCTTATGGATTCCGCCACTGCTTGCGGCCGAAGTGCATTTTGAAAGCCGACTTCAGGCACCTCGCCTGATGCAGTTGATTCACCGCCATCGCATTTCAGTACTGGCCTGTGTCCCACGCGTACTCGATCTGCTGAAAGCGCATCTGGAAGAACGCCATCGCGATCTGCCAATGCGCATGGAATCTACGCGCGGGCAGAGGATATGGCATCGCTGGTGGCATTTCCGTGACGTTCATCGCGAGTTCGGATTCAAGTTCTGGGCCTTTGTCTGTGGCGGAGCCTCATTGGCACCGCAGGTCGAGCGCTTCTGGAACGATCTGGGCTTCGCTCTTATCCAGGGATATGGCATGACCGAAACAGCGGCTCTGATCACTCTCAACCATCCTTTTCACATTGGCCAGGGAACCATCGGTAAGCCGCTCCCTGGGCGTGAAGTCCGTATTGCCGACGATGGCGAAGTTCTCGTGAGAGGAGAGATGGTAGCCACAAACCGTTGGCAGAATGGCGGGATAAAGGCAAGCTCCGGCCCATGGCTGAATACGGGCGATCTTGTCGAACAAGATGAAGATGGACAACTTCGCTTTCTCGGCCGCAAGAGCGAAATCATCGTGACATCGGCGGGGCTCAATATTCATCCCGAAGACGTGGAGGCAGTGCTCAACCGCCAGCCCGGTGTCGAGGCCTCAGCGGTTGTACCCATGGAAACGCCTCTGGGAACCGAAGCTGCATCAGTTCTAATCTTTCGTGGCAGCCCGGAGCAGGCTCAGTCCGCAATCGATGCAGCAAACTCGAGTCTTGCTGAATACCAGCGCGTTCGACAGTGGAGGCTGTGGCCGCAATTGGATTTCCCGCGAACAGCCATCGGCAAGATCCGGCGTCAGGCTGTCACGCAGTGGATAGCAGCTCAGAAAGACACGACCTCATCAACTACGGTCGAGGTGGACCCTTTATCCACATTAATTGCAGCTGTCACCCGCAGCGAACCAAAACGACTCGACGACAGCGCCCGCTTCGACCGCGACGTGCATCTCGACAGTCTCGCTCGCGTGCAACTGCAAACCGAACTGGAGGAACGCCTGGGCGTCAGCATTGGTGACGAGGAATTCGAGCGCATTGAAACCGTGGGACAGTTGCGCGCCTACATGGGCTTCAATTGGACGGAAGCACTCGATCCTTTCGTCCGCGCGCCGCTCGCTACAGAGAACCCAGATACCCAATCCCTATCCCGCAGACTTCCGCGTGAACCGGATTTCATCTATCCGAGATGGACGTGGTGGCCCGCCGTCTGCGCAGTTCGCGTACTGTTTCAGGAAGCAATCATGCGGCCACTGATCCGGCTCCTTGCTGCTCCCAGTGTGTCACAGTTCGGCTCGTTGAGCTCTTCGAAGGAGCCAGTGTTACTAATCACAAATCACGTAACAGCATTCGATGCTGCGCTGGTTCTCTACGCTCTTCCTGCAACAATGCGCCGAAACGTCGCGATAGCCATGTCGGGAGAGATGCTGGAGGACTGGCGCCATGCGAGAAACCAGGGAAATTGGCTACTGAATGCTCTGGCTCCGCTCGAATACTGGCTCGTCACAGCTCTCTTCAATGTTTTCCCGCTGCCGAGAGGTGCAGGTTTCAGACGCAGCTTTGCGCATGTTGGCGAGGCTATGGATCGCGATTACCACGTGCTGGTTTTTCCTGAGGGCCGACGTTCTGCGGACGGCGCTCTGCAGCCGTTTCGCGCCGGTATTGGATTGCTCGTACAGGAATCCGGAGTCAGAGTTGTGCCAATCGCTCTGAAAGGATTAGGTGACTTGAAACTGCGTAAGCGCAGCTGGCTCCGTTCCCAGATCCTTGAAATTCGTATCGGTGAACCGATTGCACCTCGGACGCAGCTCGCGCCCGAGGTGCTTGCGAATTCTCTTCACGACGCAATCGGTTCCTTGCTGCAATGACTCAGCAATCTAAGCGCTTGCCGAAAATGTATCAGCGAGAATTTCTTCGATGCGTTCCAGCTCTTCGCTAGTAAATGTCAGATGATTGAGAGCAGCCACGTTGTCTTTGACCTGCTCGACGCGGCTCGCGCCAATCAGGGCGGAGACTACGGTTGGCTTACGCAGTACCCACGCGAGCGCGAGTTGCGCGAGTGACTGTCCGCGCTGTTGCGCCAGCACATGAAGCGCCTTGATCCTTGCAAGCTTCACATCGCTTACATCGCTCGCGTTCAGGAAGACACTGACGCTCGCGGCACGCGAGTCTTCCGGAATGCCGTAAAGATAGCGGTCCGTGAGAAGCCCTTGTGCCAGCGGTGTAAAGGCGATACAGCCCGCACCCTCCTCGTCGAGGACTGACAGCAACTCTGGCTCAACCCAGCGGTCAAACATCGAGTAGCGCGCCTGATGGATGATGAACGGAGTTCCCAATCGGCGCAGAATCTGAATGGCTGCGCGCGACTGCTGGGCTGAGTAATTCGATATACCAACGTAAAGCGCTTTTCCCGAGCGCACGATCTGATCGAGCGCCAACATGGTTTCTTCCACCGGAGTGTCCGGATCGGGACGATGCGAGTAGAAGATGTCCACGTAGTCGAGACCGAGACGGCGAAGGCTCTGGTCCACGCTGGCGATCAGGTACTTGCGCGAACCCCACTCACCATAAGGGCCGGGCCACATACCATAGCCAGCTTTCGAGGAAATGATAAGTTCGTCGCGATGTTGCGCGAAGTCTTCGCGCAGAATGCGTCCGCAATTTACTTCGGCTGATCCGGACGGAGGCCCATAATTGTTGGCCAGATCGAAGTGTGTGATGCCGAGATCAAATGCCTGATGCAAGATAGCCCGCGCGTTCTCGAAGCGATCCACGCCGCCGAAATTGTGCCAGAGCCCAAGTGAAATAGCAGGAAGGCGCAGGCCACTGCGGCCACAACGCCGGTAACACATCGTTGCATAGCGATCATCGAGCGGATGGTACACGCGAATCGCCTCTCCTGTAAGAAAGTAGTAAAGCTAACCAACGAAAGCGAAGGAGAGAATCTCAATCCTCTCCCCACACTCTCTTACTTTGCAGGTGCGGGTTGAGCATTGGGCTGCGGTGTCCCGAACGTCACCTTCGGCACCTGGCGCGATGCTTCGGTGGCAGCAAAGTACGCTCCGTTCGGTTTGAATCCTGCCCATCCGGCAAAGATGTTGTGCGGAAACACCTGTACGTAGGTGTTGTACTCCTGCAGTGTGTCGTTGTAGCGCTTACGCTCAACTGCGATCCGATTTTCCGTCCCGGCAAGTTCATCCTGCAGGCGCAGGAAATTCTCATTCGACTTCAACTGCGGATAATTTTCGACGACAACCAACAGGCGCCCGAGTGCTCCATCCAATTGTCCATTAGCGGCGATTTTTTGTTCGGGAGTGCCGGCCGAAAGCAGTGCCGAGCGAGCTTTCGCAATGTCGCCAAAAACGGTCTGCTCCTGCTGGGCAAAGCCCTTCACGGTTTCGACGAGGTTGGGAATAAGGTCTGCCCGGCGCTGTAAAACGATATCCACCTGGGACCATGCTGCCTTGACGGATTCATTCTTGGTCACCAGCGAGTTGCGAACACCGACATATTGTCCGAATGCGAGGAAGACAATCAGAAGCACGACCACAACGACAATTAACAGGTTCTTCATAAGTTCTCCTGAGCAACTGAGTGTAACGCGGGTTACGGGCGGGACGAGGGCGCATCTGTCTCCAGCGCTTGATCCACCGCGGAAGTGACCTGCTCTACCACTAGCAAGTAGCGGGCGAAAAGATCGTTTACTTCCAATTTCTTTGGATTCGTTTTGTTCTCCCGAACGTCAAGAACCTGGAGAACTGGAGACGGGTCGAGCTTCAACTTCTCTGTCAGTACGTTCACGGTCTCGCGCTTGCCGGTTGGAGCAACGTGTCCGAGCGCGATGAGGGCATGGCGAAACAGCGTGACGAAGGAAGACACGGAGCGCACCAGCAACCCCCACAGGCGCCGAGTGTTGTCTGAATTCAAGAGGAACTGCTGACGCAGCAAAAGCAATTTCTCGCGAAGCTCATATTCAACTTGAACACGATGGAGATACAGTGGAATTTGCAAATTCACGAGTACATCTTCACCATACAGAACGCGATGATGTTGCTGCATATCCAGCAATTCTATGGTGAAAACATCACTGGAAGCGTGCAGTTCGCGGCGCGTCATGAAAAGCGGCGCAGGCTGCTTCTGACTCTCCCACCAACGCGCGACCGGCGCGAGTGCCTGTAGATCCTTGAACGAACTTTCACCCAGCACACAGAATAGATTCAGGTTTGAGAATTCAGGATGGAAATCACCGGCCACAGCCGATCCGTACAGGATGACGCTCGCCAGGTTCGTCCCGGCAGCCGCGCGCATTCGCCTTATAAATTCTTCAATCTTGTCTTCCGGAATCATTGCGTCCTCACATGTTACCAACTGCTGCTTGCCCCGCCACCGCCGGAACTGCCGCCGCCAAAGCCCCCGAAGCCGCCGCCACCACCGCCGCCGCCCCCAAATCCACCTCCACCCCATCCACCGCCCGAACCTCGTCCGCCACCGAGTTGGGAAAGCAATAGCCAGAACAACAAGCCACGCAATGGAGTGAACAGAACGACCGCAAGGATTATCAGGAATAGGATGATTCCACCGAGGGAAAATTGCTGCCCGCCGGGGTCGTCCGAACGATAGCGCGCGGCAGGAGTCGGTAGATTGGCAATCTGAACTCCGGCATCCTGCGCTATGACTCCGGATACACGATTGGTGACCAACAGGAGAGCCGCGCTGTAATCACCGCTGCGCATCAGCGGTATCGCTTCGCGTTGAAAGCCTCCGACCTTTCCATCGGGCAGAATCGGCTCAAGACCATAGCCCACCTCGACACGCGCACGATGATCCCGGATGGCGTACAGTATCAAAACGCCGCGATTCGAAGACTTGTCACCGATGCCCCAGCTCTTGTAGAGATTGACTGCATAACTCTCAACGTCAACTCCGTCTAAAGAGCTGATGGTGACTACTGCAATCTGGGCGTGGGCTTTTTGATCGACCTGCTGGCAGATGCCTTCCATCTGCGCGACTGTATTCGGCTGAAGCACATGCGCGAAATCATTGACGTAGCCGGTTGCATGCAGTTGCGAGACCGGTTCCGCATATACAAACGTCGTCAGCAGCAAGAGCAGCAACTGTACGATGCCGGATTTTACCCTCCACCTCATCGTTGCCGATTGTACAGCACAGGTATGTTATTAAGTCCAGATTCGACTCCGCGCTCTTCCCGTACAACGCGCATCGAAGGGCTATGATGGATGCCATGAAAACCTTCCAATGCACACTCGTTCTCCTTGCCGCCGTCATCGCTTGTGCTTTGCCGGCAGCAGCGCAGCAGAAACGCATCAGCCCACACGAAACCATCAGCACCGTGATCGACGGCAATCGCGTCACGATCGTTTACGGACGGCCGTATACCAAGGACCCCAAGTCCGGCGAGGTGCGAAAGATCTGGGGCGGACTTGTGCCTTACGGGAAGATCTGGCGAACGGGCGCGGATGAAGCGACGCTGCTGATCACTCAAAAGCCGATCGAACTCGGTGGAACCACCATCCCTGCCGGAGCCTATACACTGTGGGTTCTGCCCGCTGCCGATAAAACGAAGTTGATCGTCAACAAACAAATTGGACAGTGGGGCATCAGCCCGCGCGATCCAAAGCAGACCTATGACGAAGCGTTGGACATAGCCAAAATCGATTTGAAAAAAGACACGCTGGATCAACCGGTCGATCAGTTCACCATCTCGGTAGAAGCAAAACCGAGTGGCGGGGGAACCCTGAAATTGTCTTGGGAGAACACACAGTTTTCTACGAACATCGCGGTAAAAAAATAGCTCCCAACCTAGTCACGAGGAATCAATTCACCATGCGCGACCAAGTCGTGGTCCGGTGCAAGGACCTGCGCAAAACTTACGAGGGAAAGGTCGAAGCTGTTCGTGGCATCGACCTGACCATCTACGCGGGACAATGCTATGACATGCTGCGCGCGATCATTCTGGAAGGCAGTTCACTCTCAACGCAGGTGGCTCCGCTTGCAGTAATTTGCGTGTGGGGTGGAGTTTGCTTCTTCTTTGCCGTGCGATTCTTCCGCTGGACCTAGAGGTCAAAATCCAGGCGGATGCTGATCGGCCACGGCAAATGCGCGCTCCAGTGCAATGCCAGCCCTGCCCAGCAGACCTTCGCCGAAGAGCGGACCGACGAGCGCGACTCCGTGAGGAACGCGGCGCGGCGGATCAAATTTCGGCAAAGGTCGAGCCGGATCGGGAGCCCAGTCGCTACGCGCTTCCGAGACCTGCACGAAACCAGCACGCAGCGTGAGTGAAGGATGACCGGTGAAGTTGCTAATAGTGAGCATCTCATCGCGTAGCGCGGGAACCAGCAGCAGATCTACTTGGGAAAAGATGCGCGCCATCTCAAGCGCAACCTTGCGGCGGAAGCGATCCGACTGCACGAAGTCCACGGCTGACAAGAAGCGCGTCTGGCGAAATGAGTTGGGCCAGGAATCATCTGTCTGCGACTTCAGTTGATTGAGTCCGCCAGCGAGCGTTAGTTCCTCGAATGCGGCGGCAGCTTCGGCAAAGAGCAAGACGTTGAGCGAGCCATAAGGCCAGTCAGGCAGCGACACCTCGACGGGAGTAAAGCCCAGCTTCTTTGCCGTTTCCAGTGCGGCGCGATCCACTTCGGTTGCGGGTGCCTCGTTCATCCACTTCGGAAAGTAGCCGAGCCGCAGCCCACGCACCGCAGCATTGGCGTCGAAGTCAAGATGGCTCGGAATGCAATTGAGGTCCCCCGCATCGGGGCCTGATATGGCGTTCAGCACCAGCAGGGTATCTTCGACAGAGCGGGCCATGGGGCCAAGCTTATCCAGCGACCAGCAGAGCGTCATGGCACCAGTGCGCGGAACGCGACCATAGGTGGGACGAAGTCCGGTAACACCGCAGCGCATGGATGGACTGACAATGCTTCCCTCCGTTTCACTGCCGATGGAGAATCCGACCAGCCCCGCAGCAGTCGCCGCTCCGGGACCAGCCGATGAGCCCGAGGAGCCTTCTTCGAGCAGCCAGGGATTCATCGTCTGCCCGCCGAACCAAACATCGTTCAACGCAAGCGCCCCCAGAGACAACTTGGCTATGAGCACCGCGCCAGCAGCGTGTAGACGCTTCGTTACTGCTGCATCCTGTGCGGGAATGCGGTTGCGGAAAGGCTCGGCTCCATAGGTGGTGGGAATACCAGCAGTGTCGAGCAGATCCTTCGCTCCCCACGGAATTCCATGTAGCGGGCCACGGTAGTGCCCGGATGCAATCTCCTTATCGGCCTGACGCGCCTGGGCGAGAGCGAGGTCGCGTGTAAGCGTGATAACGCAGCGAAGCTGCGGATCGAAGCGCTGGATGCGATCAAGATAAATGTTGGTGAGGCGCTCGGAGGTAAGCTTGCGCTGCTCAATCCATCGCGAGAGACGATGGACAGGCGCAAACGCAATCTCCGCATCTGACGATGGGAGCGGGCCGGGATCAGCCGTAGTGCGAATAAACCGATCGCGCGTGGGACCGGAGGATTGACCTGGCATCACGGGATTCCACTGCGACCAGGGCGCAATGCTCGATTCAATCGCCACCTTGCGCGGCCCAACGCGACGCTCGTAGTAGGGCGCAAGAGAGGTTCGCCAATTTCTAGCGGCCTGGGTGCGTTCGGCCTCGCTCAAGGGGAAGTTGACCAGCTTTTCCGACTCCGCAAAGGTTGGCGCCGAGACCTCTGGACCAAACGGCGGTGCGGTGCCAAAGGCGGGTGGCGCACCGGGAGGCGGTGTGCTCGATGCAGGCGGCGTGCTCTGGGGCTGCGTGCCCGGAGTCTGGGGAGCGGTTTCCGCTCTACCGGCAGCGGCGCTAAAAATGGTGAGAGCTGAGAGAGCGATGAAGTCACGGCGTGAGGCTGACATAGTACTCCGGGGATTCAGAGTGTCGGCTTTGGACAGCAAGCAAACACTATAACTCAGGAACAGCAGTCCCCGGCAATCGGCAGATCAGCTTGCGGGTCTTGGAATGATGTCGTCTCCGTTGATATGGAATTGCGCGGAGCACTGGTCAGAGCCGCAGATGATCGGAACGATTCCAGCCATCTGTTTCCGGGTGATCAGGCCCAGTGTGGCACACGACGGGCAGGCAAGCACGGCCCAGAACGGATCGCTCTCTTCGCCGGTTTCGCCAGCATTGTCGAGCACAAATACGGTTCCAGGACTCATCTGTTCGGGGATCCACTGAGGGAGATAGTTAATCTCAACGATCATGTGTCACCTCCACAGTCTCTAAAAGACTGGCTGATTACTGCCGTGCTGCAGCGCGTGCGGCACGAGCTGCTCGAACCGATTGGGAACTCTTCTTCGGAACTCGCAGCTCAGCGGTGGCCTGCAAGGGAGCCAGAACGCGTTCAAGAACTGGACCAATGCAGATGGCGAGCAGCGGTTGTTGGGCATTGCGCAAAAGGTCGATCACGCCGCGCTCGGAATCGCGCAGGTAAATGCTTTGTCCATCAGTCAGCAGATGCAGCCCGGGGCCGCGTGAAACCAGCTCCGCAAGAGAGTGACCGAATTCGCGGCGCAACAGAGCCATCAGCTTGCGAATGCGCTGCAAACTGAATCCGCGCTGGCGAAGATCGCACAGCACAGCTAATTCGGCTAAATCTTTGGCGGAGTATAGGCGGCGATGGCCTTGGCGCGCGGGCACCACGATTCCCTGCTCATCCCACCACTGGAGCTGCCGTGGCGTGAGGCCCGTTCGCTCGGAGACTTGGCTGGATGTGAAGCTCTGATTCATGCCCACCACCACTGCCTTACGACTTGCAAGGAACAAAGCTACTTAATTTGTTTGAAACATAATTGCATGAAAATGTTGCACTCATATTAAGCCCGGTTTTTCGGAAGTCAAGACTGCATTTGCAGGTGGAATGCAAATATCTGATGAAAAAGCCGAGCCTTCTTTCTGCTATTTTGTCTGTATGCGTCTGGTAATTAATGGGGATGAACGGAGTTTCACCGCAGCAAGGTTGGACTCGCTGATCGAAGAACTGGGCATGAAGGGCGACCGGGTTGCCGTGGAACTCAACCGTGACATCGTGCCGCGCGCAAACTGGGGCGCGACCGAATTACATGACGGCGATCGACTGGAAATCGTGCACTTCGTGGGCGGAGGCTAGATCAGCCAGCAACTACAAACATCTTGAAATAGAAAAGGCCGCTCGGGTGAGGAGCGGTCTTCTATCAATGTGAACTGCTACGCTTTTGTCTGAAGTTACTTCTGCTGATTTGCAGCGGCCGGCGGCGTCTGCTGTTGCGTTTGCTGCATCTGGCCCGCGTTTCCAGCATTAGCCTGCTGGTTGTTGCTCATCAGGCGAACGTCTACGCGGCGATTTTCGGCGCGGCCCTTGGAGGTTGTGTTCTTTTCAACCGGTGCGTCTTTGCCAAGGCCGATGATGAAGACCTTGTGCGCAGGCACGTTGTACTTGGAAGCAAGATACTGGGTGACAGCCGCGGCACGACGTTGGCTGAGCTGATAGTTGTAGTTTGCGTCGCCTACTGAATCCGTGCGCCCTTCGATCTGGACGATGTAGCCCTTCACATTCGGAATCTGCTGGCCGATTTCGTCGAGCTGTTCTTTATCCTTGCGGGATAGATCGGCCTTGTCGAATGCAAAGTGCACGGCGGCTTCGGTGACAGGACGATAGTTGTCGAGGTTGACTACCTGGTTGGTCAGATCGCCGACGCCGGTATTGGCCTTGGCAGCAAGTTGCTGAGCCTGGTCTGCCTGCTGACCGGCAGCAATAGCCTTTTGGTCAGCACTGCTGGCCTTGGCATCAACCCCTTTGATGCCCTGCTGTGCGCGCTGGTCGGTATCGCGAATCCCGCGAGTCGTCTGAGCCGTACGATCATCCAACTCATCGACCTTGTTGATGATCGGGTTGACCTGCTGCGCGACATGTTTCTTGGTGGCGCAGCCCACTGTGAGGGCCATTGCACCTACAACAAGCACGGGGAGTAGAAAGCGTTTCATAGAGGAGCTCCTTGGGACTGGATTGCTGATTTAGGCAACCCGAAAAGGTAGATGCCCTGCTACAGTCGATGTGTTTTAGAGCACGCGCGATGCCATGAGAGATCCAACACCGAATCAACAACTTAGAGACAAGCGCGTGAGAGAAAATCGGATATTCCTGCTCGGACGAGTAGAATTTTCATAGGAGATGATTGCGAGTTCCGGGAACCAGAGTTGGACCGGAACTCTGGAATGAGCAGGGGAAAGATGGATCTCTATCAGAAGATCAAAACGGTTCCGACCAATCCAGGGGTGTACCTCTACAAGAACGCCGAGGGTGAGGTCATCTACGTTGGAAAGGCAAAGAACCTGCGCTCGCGGGTGCGGTCCTACTTTGTCGAAGGAGCGAGTGAAAACGCGAAGACCGGGAGCCTGCTGCGCGAAGCCGTAGATATTGAGTACATCGTGGTGGCCAACGAGCGCGAGGCCTTGGCGCTTGAGAACAATCTGATCAAGCAGAAGAAACCGCGCTATAACATTCTGCTGCGCGATGACAAAACTTACCCTTACGTGAAGCTCACGGCGGAACGCTTTCCGCGAGTGTATGTAACCCGGAAACTTCGCAAGGATGGCGGAACGTACTTCGGCCCCTACTTCCCCGCGAACCTTGCATACCGGATCGTCGACCTGGTTCATCGCAACTTCCTGATTCCCTCCTGCAAAATCGACCTGACGCGAGAACATCCGCGCCCATGCCTGCAGTTCTACATCAAGCGCTGCCTGGGACCGTGCGTCCGTGAACTTACAACCGAGGAGATTTACTCCGAGGCAGTACGCGACGTGCGTATGCTGCTCGAAGGAAAGCCCACCGAGCTTTCGCATTCACTGCGCGAGCGCATGGAACGCGCCGCGGAAGATATGCAGTTTGAGATGGCAGCGAAGTATCGCGACCTGATTGTGACCGTGGAGCAGTTGCACGAGAAGCAACGCATGGCTTCCGCAGAGGGGGACGACATTGACGTCATCAGCTATCACTACGAGAACCATCTGCTGGCGGTGAATCTGTTTCACATGCGCGGCGGCAAGGTACTGGACCGTCGAGAATTTTTCTGGGAGGACCTGGGCGAACTGGAATCAGCGACCGGCTTTGAGGTTGGCGAGTTCTTCAGCACGCTACTGAAGCAGCTCTATCTTGATGCGCCGTACATTCCGCGGACAATTTACATTCCGGTCGAATTTGAAGATCGTGAGACGCTGGAAGATTTGTTAAGCGAGAAACGCGGCGGGCGTGTTCATATCGATGTGCCGCAGAGAGGTGACAAGCGCTCGCTCATCGATTTGGTCGGCAATAACGCAAAGCAATCGTACGATCAGCGTTTCCGGGTGATGAAGCCAGGAGCAGATGTAGTGAAGAGCGTGTTGCAGGATGTGTTTCTGTTAGCTGAAGAACCGAAGCGGATTGAGTGCTTCGACATCTCGCATATCCAGGGTGCGGAGACCGTGGCATCGATGGTGGTGTGGGAAGACGGCAAGATGAAGAACTCGGAGTATCGCAAGTTCATCATCCGGACCGTGGAAGGGATTGACGATTTCAAATCGATGCACGAAGTCGTGACACGCCGCTACAAGCGAGTTCTCGAAGAGGGACAGGCGATGCCTTCGCTGGTGCTGATCGACGGCGGATTGGGACAGTTGCACGCGGCGGCACGAGCACTGGAAGAACTCGGACTCGCTTCGCAACCGCTTGCTTCCATTGCGAAGAGAGAAGAGATCCTGTATTTGTTCGGACAGGAAGACGAGCCGATCGTGTTGGACCGGCACTCGCCGGTTCTGCTGCTGATTCAGCAGATCCGCGATGAGGCTCACCGCTTCGCCATCACCTTCCATCGCAAGCGCCGCCAGATGCGTGATCATGCAACAGAGCTGCGGGACGTGCCGGGGATCGGCGAGCTGACAACGCGGCGACTACTGCAGCACTTCGGTTCGCTCCACGCGGTGAAACAGGCGAACTATGCCGCCTTGACCTCGGTGGTCAACACGAAACAGGCAGAGGCAATCCTCGAATTCTTTCGGCAGGAACAGCAGTAGCACTGGGCTAACCGACTTGTCGGGGTTCGCTACTGGACGCGACTCGCTGGGCCAGGTACAACGCGCCTTCGAACGGTTGCCGCTCACTGATGCGCACGTGAACCTCTGGACGGTCGGTGCGAATAATGTTGCTGAAGACTTGGCGAATGCGGGCAGAGTTGTCGAAGACGCCGCCGGTGATGGCGATTTCCAGACTTGCGCGACCCAACCAGAGGCGACGCAGCACGATTTGAGCAATGCGGGCCAGTTCAATTCCAGCAGCAGTAAGGATTTCGCTGGCGATCGCATCTCCACTTTCAGCAGCAGACAAAACCATGGGGAACAGCTCTGCGAAGTTAGGAACCTGATCGAGGTTACAGCGCTGCACCAGTTGTTCGCGGGTGACGATACCCCAGCCCTCCATGATCGAGGTGATCAGGCCGCTGCTGCGCCCCATGTCCAGCGCTCGTATGCATTGCGAGATCGCGCGATGACCAATCCAATTTCCCGAGCCTTCGTCAGAGACTAACCTTCCCCAGCCTCCGGCGCGTGCAATTTCACCGCGTTCGTTGCGGCCAAAAGCAACGGAACCGGTACCGGCGATGCAGACCATGCCAGCCGCTCCGGGGAAGTACGATTCGAGGGCGATGACTGTGTCTCCGACCACTTGAGTCGAGGTGTGAGGAATAATTTCGTCGAGGATTTCAGCAATCTTTGCGGCGTTCGCAGGAGAGCCAGCTCCGGCCACGCCAGCACAAACGCTTGAGAGATCAGCGGCGGTAATTCCGGCTGTGGCGAGCGCGCCACGAATCGCTTCATGCAAGGCGACTCGTGCATCTTCCCTGGATGCGCTGTGAAGGTTGCAGCCTCCCGCGCTGTGAGTGGCAATGACGGATGTGCCGTCCGACACTGCGGCGGTTGACTTGCTTCCGCCTCCATCGATTCCGAGGAAGTATGGCATCGTGTTTTTATTCTGACACAGTCTGGAAAGCCGGAGCTATGGAAGAATACAGAGGAGCGTTTCTCCTTAGCTCTGCAGATAACTCCACGGCTATGGCGACGCGCCACTTCAACGGTTACGGTGAGTTGGTTATGACTATGACTACGAAGACCGAAGCGGTGCGGCCTGAACTAATACGGCGACTGAATGGTTGGCATGCAACGGCCATCGTGGTGGGCACCATTATCGGCAGCGGAATCTTCCTGGTTCCAGCGGAGATGATGCAGGCAGTGGGCTCGGCACGCATGGTTTACGCAGTCTGGATCGTGGGTGGGGTACTCTCGTTCTTCGGCGCGTTGACCTATGCGGAGTTGGGATCGATGAAGCCGCAGGCGGGTGGTGAATATATATTCATCCGCGATGCATACGGTTCGGCGGGCGGATTTCTCTATGCGTGGACGTGGTTCATCATCGCCAAACCGGCGTCGATTGCGAGTGTGACAACGGGAATCGTGCGCGTGCTTGGGACCTTTGCAGGATTGGACTTTTTGTCGCAGACGGCCTTCCACGCAGGAGTCACCGTGACTTGGGGACAGGTGTTGGCCATTGCGCTGACGGTGGCGATCTCCGCGTTGAACTATGTGGGAGTGCAGTGGGCAGGTAACTTTCAGCTAGTGTTTACGCTGGTGAAAGTGGCAATGGTGCTGGCGATTGTAAGCATGTGTTTTGGCTATGACGGCGGAAGTTTGCATAACTTTGCGGGAGAAGTTGCAAACGCGAAGGGCGGCGTCGCAGGCTTCATGGCCGCGCTGGTAGCGGCTTTGTGGGCCTATGACGGATGGAACGATTTGAACATGGTGGCCGGCGAAGTGAGACGTCCGGAGAAGACGATTCCGATAGCGCTGATTGTGGGCGTAGCGGTCGTGGGCGTGCTGTATATGTTGACCAACGCGGCGGTGCAGTATGTGCTGCCGGCGGCGGCCGTGGCCGCTTCGCAACACGCGGCAAGCGATGCGATGCGGATTGCGGCGGGAGCGTCCGGAGCCGCACTGGTAGCGGCTGGAATGGCTCTCTCCATGTTGGTGACACTGAACGGGACGGTGATGAGCGGAGCGCGCGTGCCTTATGCGGTTGCGCGCGACGGGTATCTGTTCCCTACCCTGGCGGAAGTGCATCCGGTGTTCAGGACTCCGGCGATGGCGATAGTCGTTCAGTGCGCTCTGGCAGCGGGTTTGCTGATGATTTCGGGAAAGTTTCGCGAGCTGTTTTCGCTGGCGATATTTGCGGAATGGCTTTTCTACATGGTGGCGGCGAGCACGATCTTTGTGTTTCGTAGTCGCGATCCAGAGGCTGAAAGGCCTTATAGAACGTGGGGTTATCCGGTGGTTCCGGCAGTGTTTGTGCTGGCTTCAGCGGTGCTGCTCTATTACTCGTTTATGGATAATCTGCGACTGTCGGTTGGTGGGGTTGTGGTGATCGCGGCAGGTTTTCCGGTGTATGGGTACTTCGCCCGAAAGAAGAAGGCAACGGCTAACGATTGACCTGAAAGTTAATCGTTGGAAGATGGGGTGGTTACCTGATGGATAACAGTTGTGCAGGCTCCTCAAGGATTGACTTGTGGTGAATCGCCAGAGGGCAGGATGTTTACATAATCGTTAATGGTGCTCGGCTCGCTCGGGCATTGACCAGACGGTAATGGTCCAAGGTTGACCTCCCGGTTAATCCTTTTCGTCGGATGCAGAGGGTTCAAGATAACAATATTGGTATTCGCCAGGTCGCTCGGTGCCGATTGATTTAGTGGCATCGAGGGGCATGAGGACGATTCGGTCTTTTCCGGATTCAGCGGCGGGTTGGAAGATGCCTCGGTACTCCCAGAAGTGATAGTCGCCGCTTTGAAAATTTATCTTGGAGGTGGCGGGAGAGAAAGAGTACTCGCCTCCGCCTCCGTGGCGATAGCTTTCGTAGTGACCGCTAGGAGATAAGGTCAAGGTTCCGGCTGGGAGATGGTCGAAGCCTCCGGACCAGCAGCGGTAAAGTCCAGTGGGCGGCTTCAGAGTTTCGGAAAATAGAGATTAGGCGCACAGGAGAGAACAGAGTAGGACGATCTTCCGAATATCCATCGCTTGATAGTGATGCAGTTCGGGTGAGGTATGTTTCTGGGGAGTGATACGGAAATTCAAAGGCAAGAGCAGAGCAAGGGCAACAGCAAGGACAAGGACAAGAGCAACGGCAAAGTCAACGACCCCAGGTCAGCCCCAAAGAACGGGGCGGGACCTGGGCACTACTTCAAGAATCGCTACTTCCAGAACCGCTACTTCAAGAAACTCTGCTTCCCGTCAGACGACACTGGTGCTCATTTTCAGGGCGCCGCAGGTGCGGGCGATGGTTTCTAGTTTGGCGCGGGTGTCGGGTTTCATCCTTACCATGGGGAGGCGGTAGTTTTCTTCGATGCGGCCCATCATGGCGAGAACAGCTTTTACGGGCATGGGATTGCTCTCGATGAAGTTGGCTTGCATCAAGGGCAGGAACTTGTGATACGTGGTGCGGGCGGCGGTCCAGTCGTTGTTGAGCGCGGCGCGGGTGAGTTCGGCCATTTCTTTGGGGATGGCGTTGGAGGCCACGGAGATGACGCCGACTCCGCCGACGGAAATTACGGGCAGGGTCAGGGCGTCGTCGCCGCTGAGGACGGTGAAGTCCTTGGGAAGCATGTTGCAGATGTCGGCGATCTGGCCAAGGTTTCCGCTGGCTTCTTTTACGGCTGCGATGTTGGGCAGCATGGAGAGGAGTAGAAGAGTGGCGGGTTCGATGTTGACGGCGGTGCGGCCGGGGACGTTGTAAAGGACTATCGGTTTGTCGACGGCTTCGGAGATGGCCTTGAAATGCTGGTACTGGCCCTCCTGGGTAGGCTTGTTGTAGTAGGGGGAGGCGGAGAGGATCGCGTCCACACCCTTGATCTTTGAGACCTCAGAAGCCTTCTGGATGGCTTCGCTGGTGGAGTTCGAAGAGGCACCGGCGACGATGGGGACGCGTCCGGCGGCTACTTCAATGGTGGTCTCGATGACCTTGCGCCACTCGTCGTGGGAGAGGGTGGGAGTTTCTCCGGTGGTGCCGCAGGGAACCAGGAAGTCGATTCCGGATTCGATTTGCCAGGCGACGAGCGCCCGCAGGGCCTTTTCATCCACCGATCCATCGGCCAGGAACGGAGTCACGAGCGCCGTTCCGCATCCACGTAATTTCACCATTGCCGTTAACCCTTCAGCTCTGAAAACACTTCTTGGAATTCGTAAAATCCGCGCTTGCCTTTGACCCACTCCGCAGCGCGAACAGCTCCTTCGGCAAAGCCACGGCGGTTGTGGGCGTTGTGAGTCAGCGTAATCTTATCCGCGTCGGACATCAACTCTACTGAATGTAGGCCGACGACTTCGCCCTCACGGACGGAGTCGATGCCCACTTTCTTGCCTCCGAACTGCTCCAGGGTTTTTGCCAGAGAGACGGCGGTGCCGCTGGGAGCGTCGAGTTTGTGGATGTGATGAGTTTCAGTGATGTGTCCCTCGTAGCCGTATTTCAGGGCTTTGGCGCCTTCGCGGACAACGGCGAAGAAGAGGTTGACGCCGATGGAGAAGTTCGAGGCCCAGACGAATCCGGTGCCGGCGCGCTCAACCATGTTGCGAACGTGCGGCAGTTCCGAGTACCAGCCGGTGGTGCCGACGACCATGTTGGCTCCGGCGTGGATGGTGGCTTTGATGTTGTTCATGACGGAGTCGGGAGTGGTGAAGTCGATGACCGCATCGACACCGGCAAGACGCTCTTTAGTCAGGGCGGCGCCGCTATAGTTCTCCTGCACTTCGATGATTTCTACGCTGTGACCGCGCATGGTGGCGATCTCGGCGACTAGCGCACCGGTTTTTCCCGCTCCCAGTAGTACGAACCTCATTTCTTTTCTCCGTGCTTGTGATGTGTTCACTGATTCTACTGGGAAATCGTGTTGCGTGGAGGTTTTGGTGAGGCTGACTTGACTGCTGAGGCGAAGAGCTCTAGCTGCGAACTGTTGCCTTGTCCCCACACATGCCAACAGAACAGAAGGCATATGTGGGCCACCTGGTTTGTCTTGGGCCACCTGTCGTGGAACCTGTGCTGCTAGCTGTTGCCTGGTCCCCACACATGCCAAAGGAAGGCATATGTGGGCCACCTGGGGGCTGATTAATCGAAAACTTCGGGGTCGACTTCGGTGAAGAAGGCGCGGTGGAGGCGGCGCATGGCTTCGGGGACGTCGTCTTCGGAGATGACGAAGGTGATGTTGATCTCGGAGGCGCCCTGGGAAATCATGCGGACGTTGATTTCGCCGAGAGCGGTGAAGACGCGGGCGGCGATCTGCGGGGTTTCGCGGATGTTTTCGCCTACGAGACAGACAATGGCGTTGCGTCCGGCATATTTTACGTCGGCAATCTTTTCGAGGTCGGCGGCGATGGCGGGGATGGCCTCGTTGGAGTCGATGGTGAGCGAGACGCTGACCTCGGAGGTGGAGACGACATCGATGGAGCAATGATGCTTGTCGAAGACGTCGAAGATGGCCTTCAGGAATCCGTGCGCGCCAAGCATGCGGGCGGCGACCACCTCGACGATGGTGATGCGCTTTTTGGCGGCGATGGCCTTGAAGGTGGATTTCGACTTGGGGGCGCGGCCTACGATCAGGGTGCCTTCGTTGCTGGGGTTCAGGGAGTTGAGCACGAGAACCGGAATGTTCTTTTGCACGGCGGGAAGAACGGTGGCCGGGTGCAGGACCTTGGCTCCGAAGTAGGCGAGCTCGGCAGCTTCTTCGAAGGAGATGACGCGGATGCGGCGGGCGTCGGGACAGATGCGAGGGTCGGTGGTCATCATGCCATCGACGTCGGTCCATATCTCGATGGCTTCAGCGTCGAGGCCGGAGCCGATGAGGGCGGCGGAGAAATCCGAACCGCCACGGCCAATGGTGGTTTGCACGCCGTGGACAGTGGCTCCGATGAATCCTCCCATGACGGGGACCTGGGCGTCATCGAGAAGAGGGCGCACGAGGTTCTTGGCGCGATGCTCGATTTCTTCGGCCTGGGGGATGGCTTTGCCGTGCTGGGCATCGGTGACCATCACTTTGCGGGCATCGACCAGTGCGGAGCGGATGCCACGGGCGGCGTAGGCTTCGGTGACGATGCGGGCGTTCAGGCGCTCGCCATAGCTGACGACATAGTCCGAGCTGCGCGGAGATAGTTCGCCGACGGCAACGATGCCCTTGAGGAGTTCGTCGAGGGTGTCGAACTCGCGTTCGAGGTCGGCGTTGAGGACGGTGTACTGCGCGGCGGAGACAAGTTCTTTTGCCGTGGCGTGATGACGCTGGCGGAGTCCGTGGGCTAGTTCGAGAGCTTTTTCGCGCTGGCCCTCTCCGGCGGCTTTTCCGGCGGCGAGCAGGGCATCGGTAACGCGGGACATCGCGGAGACGACAACCATAGGACGGCGCGGGAGGCGGCCTTTTACGATTTGAGCGGTGCGGTCGATGGCCGCCGCGTCCATGACGGACGTACCGCCAAATTTCATTACGATCATGGGAAAACCTGGTGTTTCAAAAGTTCAAAGTGCGAGGTTTCGCGAGGTTGAAATCAAACGCAACGGCAAAAGCAAGAGCAAGTGCAACGACAAACCCGAGGTCCTTCGCTTCGCTCAGGATGACACCTTAAGTACAAAGGCAACAACAAGAGCAAATGCAAGGGCAAAAACAAGAGCAAGTGCAACGACAAACCCGAGGTCCTTCGCTTCGCTCAGGATGACACCTTAAGTACAAAAGTACAAAGGCAACAACAAGAGCAAATGCAAAAGGCAACTGCAAGAGCAAATGCAAAGACAACAACAAGAGCAAATGCAAAAGGCAACAACAAGAGCAAATGCAAAAGGCAACTGCAAGAGCAAATGCAAGGGCAAATCGAGTTGCCGATTGTAGTTGTCTGCCTCCCCACACATGCCAAAAGAAGGCATATGTGGGCCACCCGGACTTCTTACTGATTTCGCTATTACAAATATCCTTTGGCTTTTAGCAGCTCCGCATTGAGCAGGGCGGCACCGGCGGCACCGCGAATGGTGTTGTGCGAGAGCATGGTGAACTTCCAGTCGAGCAGCGAGCAGGGGCGAAGACGTCCGCAGGAGACGGTCATGCCGTGTCCGCGTTCGATGTCGAGACGCGGCTGAGGACGGTCGGGACGCTCGTCGTAAAAAATTGGATCGGCGGGTGCGAAGGGGAGCTTAAGATCGTCGGACATGCCACGGAAGTCGCGCCAGGCAGCGATGATCTTCTCCAGAGTCGCGCGCTTTTTCAACTTGATGGAAATCGATTCGGTGTGTCCGTCTTCGACGGCTACGCGGTTGCAATGGGTGCTGATGACGAATGGGGCGGGCAGGACTTCACGGCCCTTGAGCTTGCCGAGGAGTTTGACGGCTTCTTCCTGCATCTTCTCTTCTTCATTCTTAATGAAGGGAACGACGTTGCCGAGGATGTCCATGGAGGCGACGCCGGGGTAGCCCGCGCCGCTGACGGCCTGCATGGTGACGACGAAAACGGATTCGATGCCGAAGGCTTTCTGCAAGGGGGCGAGGGCGATGGCCAAACCCATGACGGAGCAGTTGGAGTTGGTGACCATGAAGCCGCCGGACTGCTTGCGCCAGGTCTGCTGGTCGATGAGTTTGAGGTGGTCGGCATTGATTTCAGGAATGACGAGCGGCACCTGGGGATGCATGCGGAAGGCCGAGGAGTTGGAGATGACGGCGCATCCGGCCTGGGCGAAGGCAGGCTCCATTTCGCGAGCGATGTCGGCATCGAGGGCGGCAAAGATGACCTTGGGCGCGGACGAACTTCCGGAACCCCCGGGTTCGGCGGCGGAGAGCTTCATGGACGCAATCCGGCGAGGGATGGGCGTCTTCATCTTCCACTTGGCTGCCTCCTCGTAGGTCTTTCCGAAGGAACGTTCGCTGGCCGCGACCCAAGCTACTTCAAACCACGGGTGCCGCTCGAGCAGTTGGATAAACCTCTGGCCCACCATTCCGGTGGCTCCCAGAATGCCTACAGGGATCTTCGCCGTCTTTGCCATCAGGCCGATTCTCTTTCCGATTATTGCAAATCTGTGTTTCTCTTTTTTATACCATTGCAGAGCGCGGTTTGCCGTGAGATTCGCAGGAGAACGACACCTTTGGGGCGGGAGAGAGGGACGGCTTGTTAATCGACCTGTCGCTTTCGTGCAGTACAGGTTAGAATCACTTATATAGCAGTCATCGTCAACGTAGTCTCCCCTGGTTCGGTAAAGCCTGAATACTATTTCTGTGTCTGTTGGGCTTAGGTGACTGCGTGGACCTGGAACGCAAAAAAGGATTGGCATGATAAACGGCAAACGCGTGGTGGTGGTTTTACCCGCCTACAACGCTGAAAAGACGCTTCGCAAGACAATGGACGAGGTGCCAGAGATCGTTGATCATTGCATCCTGGTGGATGATCACAGCTCAGATCGCACGGTGGAAGTGGCACACGAGCTGGGTTTGGAGTGCTTCGTCCACGACCGCAATTATGGCTATGGCCGCAATCAACAGACATGCTATCGCGAGGCCCTGGCGGCGGGCGCTGACGTGGTGATCATGCTTCACCCTGATTACCAGTACACGCCGTTGCTGATTACGGCGATGGCGAGCCTGGTGGCTTATGACGTGTATGACGTGGCCCTGGGATCGCGAATTATTGGCGGCGGCGCGCTGCGCGGTGGGATGCCGGTTTACAAGTACATTGCGAATCGACTGCTAACCGCGTTTGAGAATTTCTTCCTGGGAGTGAAGCTTTCGGAATATCACACGGGCTACCGTGCCTTCAGCCGGGAAGTGCTGGTACAACTGCCGCTCCCGGAGAACTCCGACGATTTCGTCTTCGATAACCAGATGCTGGCGCAATGCGTCCATTTCGGTTTTCGTATTGGAGAAGTCTCGTGCCCTACAAAATATTTCCCCGAGGCGTCTTCGATCAATTTGCGGCGGAGCGTTGTGTACGGAATCGATGTGGTTCGCACGACTCTGCAGTTTGCGCTGGAAAAGTGGGGCCTGTCGCATTTTAAAATCTTCGACCGAAATGGACGGAGACTGACGACATCATTCGAAAACTATTACACGACACAAGCCGTTGAACGATAGCCACGTGGTGACAATCGAGCAGAGCGATCTAGTCTCGCGAGTGCGCGCGGATGAGCGCGTAGGGCCGGAGGCATCGCAGAATCGGCTGGGCATGCGGGGCGTGGCCCTGCTGCTGGCAATGACGGCGGCGGCGATGGGCGTGCATGGGTATCATCCCTATGTCGAGGATGCCGAGATTTATCTGCCGGGGATCAAGAAGATACTTGACCCTGCGCTCTATCCGCGCAATACGGGTTTCTTTGCTTCCCATGCGGGGATGACGCTGTTTCCCAACCTGATTGCCGCATCGGTGCGGATTTCGCATATTCCGTTCGACTGGGCGCTGCTGGCTTGGCAGTTCAGCTGCGTTTTTGTGCTGCTGCTGGCGTGCTGGAAGATCGGACGACTGGTGTTTCGCGATCCGCTGGCGAGATGGGGCGGAGTCGCGCTGGTGGGATCGCTGCTGACAATTCCGGTGGCAGGGACGGCGCTGTACATCATGGATCAGTACTTGAATACGCGTTCGCTTTCGGCGGCGACGGTGCTGATGATGGTGGCGAGCGTGGGAGAACAAAAATATGCTCGCGCTGGATTGTGGGCGCTGTTTACGGCGGCGATTCATCCGCTGATGTTTGTGTTTGGATTTACGTTTGCACTGGTGCTGCTTGGGTTGCGAGTGCTGCCGGTGGAAGTGCTAGAGCCGGAGATGGCGCTGGCGGCGCTGATTCCTGTGGGACTCTTTCCGCCGATATCACCCGTTTATCATGAGGCGCTGCAGAGCCGTTCCTACTTCTTTCTGTCGCGCTGGGCGTGGTACGAGTGGGTGGGACTGATCGCTCCGTTTGCGGCGTTCTGGTGGATTGGACGCTGGGCGAAGAAGCAGGAAATGTTTGAGCTGGAACAGATGTGCAATGCGCTGAATATATTTGGGCTGGTCTTTGCGGTGGCTTCCCTGCTGACGATTCCGGCTGGATTTGAGCGCTTTACACTGCTGCAGCCGATGCGATATCTGCACCTGACTTACGTGCTGCTGTTTGTGTTTGCCGGTGGACTGCTGGCAGAAACGGTTCTGCGACGGCAGGTGTGGCGATGGATTGTGCTGTTTGTGCCGCTGTGTGCAGGAATGTTTTTTGTGCAGCGCGACTTGTTCGCGGCAACACCGCAACTTGAACTGCCGGGCGCTGCATCTCCGAATGCCTGGGTACAGGCCTTTGCGTGGATCAGAGAGAACGCCCCAAGGGATGCCTATTTTGCGCTGAATCCTGAGCATTCGCGAATCGCAGGGGAAGATCAGCACGGATTCCGCGCAATCGCCGAACGCTCGATGCTGGCGGATAACAATAAGGATTCCGGCGCTGCCACGATGTTCCCGAGGATGGCGGAGACGTGGAAAGAACAGACGAAGGCGCAGGCGGGGTGGAGCCATTTTCAAACAGCGGACTTCAAGAGATTGAAAAAACAGTTTGGCGTGGACTGGGTGGTGGTTGAACAGAGTTCCGGCGCAGAGTTGGTTTGTCCTTATTCAAATGCGCGGGTTAGGGTTTGCAGGATTGAGTAGGACAGGGATTGGTTGAGAATAAAAGCCCCCTTCGCGGGGGCTCAGACTGCTGACAAAGTCCTCGATTTTTCGAGGGCTTTGTTGTATTCAGAGTTCATGCTGAAAAAAGCAGAGGTGCCGCAGGAGGAGATGGAGTTTGTCACGATCGGGATGCTGGTTCCCGACGACCATCTACTGCGGA
>WNGR01003772.1_pt1 | contig 35261 bp, 34 predicted proteins | sample 5407581 | NCBI WGS metagenome assembly WNGR01 (sample SAMN13153383, study PRJNA577476) | soil metagenome | isolation source: 80 cm soil or saprolite under Garry oak tree replicate 2 | place: USA:California | collected 2016-06-15 | reverse complement strand
CACCAGGACCTCGGCATGCGGATCGACCTGATCCTGGCCGGCACCCCGGTCGCCGAGCGGGTGCGGGCCGCGTGGGTGGATCGCAAGGCGCGCAAGGGCACCGGGCCGAGCGACCACGCCCCGGTGATCGTCGACCTGGATGAGGCGCCGGACGGTGACATCGGGCCGGTCGTGCCGCCGCCATCGGCCCAGCCGACCAGGCGTCGTTCGGTGAAGTTGCCGCAGTCATCGTGACTTCGGCGCTCTCGCCCGCGTTGGCGCCGTTGTGGCGGGCGTTGCACGCCCGGCTGTCCGATGGACGGGCGGTGAGCCGGGTCCGGCTCGGTCCGCTGACCGTCGAGCAGCGTGGTGCGCTGGCGGACCTGCTGGGGCTGGCGCGGCTGCCGGGGGAACATACGAGCGTTGCCTTGGTACAGCTGGACAACGCGCTGCGGGAGGCTGTGGGCATCGACACGCTCGACGTTGTCACGGAGCTGGTAGGGCCGATTGGTGATCGTGCTGGGGAACGTCGGCGTGCCGACGCGGAGCGGGCCGAGCTGTGGGCGTGGCTGGCCGGGCAGCCCGTGGTCGCGGCGCAGCCGGCGCTGGCCGTGTGGGTCGCCGGGGTGCGACGCGGTGGGCTGCTCGACGGGTCGGTCGCGCGGACCAGGGCCGAGCTCGAACGTGTGGCGCGGGTACTCGAACGGCTGCCCGCGGCCGGCGTGCCGCTGCCGGTGTTCGCCGACGACGTACTCGGCGAAACACACGCCCTTGACGAGGGAAAACGCTGTGCCGGCCTGGTATTGCGTGCCCTGGCCGCGATCTACGACGTCCCGCCGCCGACCGACGCGCGGCAGCGACGCGCGCTGTGGGAGCGGGCCGGTGTCGCGGAGGACGAGCTGTCCTCGACGGTGATCGCCGCCGGGTTCCGGGCCGACGGCGACGATGTGGTGAGCCGGATCCTGCAGGTCTGTGCCGCTGCCGGCGAGGCGGCGGTCCTCACGTTGCGGCAGCTCAGGGGTGGTATCGGGGTGACCGGTCCGGATGCCTGGGTGTTCGAGAATCCGAGCGTGGTGGCGTTGGCGCTGGCCAGGTTCGGCGATCGCTGTCCCCCGGTCGTGTGTACTTCGGGGTGGCCGAGCAGCGCGGGAATAGTGCTGCTCTGTGGCCTGAGTGCGGCTGGCACCCGGCTGCACTACCACGGTGACTTCGATGGCGAAGGGCTCCGGATCGCGGCGAACGTGGTGGCGCGGACCGGTGCGGTGCCGTGGCGGATGGGCAGCGCCGACTACCTGGCCGCGGTTGCCGACGGTCCGCCGGTCGGCCGGGTCACCGACGTGCCATGGGACGCCGACCTGGCCGGCCACCTGGTTCGGGTCGGCACGACCGTGCCGGAGGAGCGGGTGGCGCCGGCGCTGCTGGACGAGATCGGATGAACGGCATGGAACCGATTCGCGTGCCACCCGAGATGTTCCGCTTCACCAGCGGCGATCGCGCCGGGCTCTACGTCTCGGTGCTGCACGCGTTCGGTGAGGCCAACGAACGGCTGGAAACCGCACTCGGCATCGACGACGTGCGCGCTCGGCTGCGGTCGGTCGGCTGGCTCGACCCGCTGGAGGACGGCGACCTGGCCGCCGCGCTCGGCCAGTTGAGCGACTGGAATCTGGTCGACGTCATCCAGAACCACTCGGACAACTACCGGACCGCGAGCGAGTACGAACGCCGCAACCTCCAGTATTCCCTTACCCGGCAAGGGGAAGCGGCGTTCGCGGGCGTGACGCACGCGATGGGCGTGCTCGCGTCCACCGGTGCGTTGCAGACGGCGGTGCTCGACGCGATCGCCGACCGGCTCGGCGATCTGGTGCGGGAACTGGCTTCGGGTTCGAACCGGCGGATCTTCACGTCGTTGATCGAACTGGAAGGCCACCTGGAAGCACTGCGGAGCAACACCAAGCAGTTCAACGGCGAACTCCAGCGGCTGCTGCGCGCCGACGGCGTCGACCTGACCACGTTCCACGAGGTCAAAGGGTCGACAGTGGCATACCTGCAGGAGTTTCTCACCAATCTGGAACACCGCACCCACGCCATCGGCACGCGTATCCGCGAGATCGAGGAACAGGGTGTCGGCGTCCTGCACCGGCGTGCGCTGCTCTGCTCCGACCTGCCGCAACTGTCCGGCACCGATCCGGGACCGGAGTGGCTGGCGCACCGGCTCGCGCGGTGGGACGGCCTGCGTGCCTGGTTCCTGCCAGCGGACGGCTCTGCGGCGCGGGTCGAGCAGCTGCACCTGGTGGCGCGTCGAGCGATCATCACGTTGTTGCAGGTGCTGGACCGGATCACCGAGTCCCGGCGGCGCGCCAGCAGCGCGGTGGCCGACTTCCGTGAGCTGGCACGGTGGTTCACCGTGGTACCGGCGCAGGACGACCTGCATCGCCTGTGGTCGACCGTGTTCGGGCTCAGTTCGGCCCGGCACGCCCACCTGGCGCACGCCGATCCCGAACTGGTCAACGCCACGACCGCGTGGCACGAGGCACCGCCGGTCGAGGTCTCGCCGCTGCTGCGGTCGGCCGGCCGGACCGAGCGGTTCAGCCGCACCGCGCGGGTACGCGACGTGTCCGCGGTGCGTGCCGCACGGGCCGAGCAGGCCCTCGCCGAGCGGGCCGAACTGGAAGCGGCGTGGGACATGCTCGACACCGGCGGCGCGATCCGGCTGTCCGGCTTCGGGCGACTGGACCACGCCATGTTCGAACGGCTGCTCGACCTGCTGGGCCGGGCGTTGGGCAGCGGCGCCGACCAGTCCGGCACGCGGCGGGCCACCACAGCCGACGGGCGGATCGAGATCGTGCTCCGACCGGCGCGCGACCAAGCGATCGCCCGGCTACGCACGCCACACGGCGTGTTCCACGGCCCCGACTACGAGATCGAGATCAGCGCGTTCGGCGACCGGCAGGTGCGCCGGGCTCGCGGGAGCGGTGGCCCATGAGCGATCTTGCCAATCAACTGGTGATCGCCGAGCGGGAGGAAGTGGCCCGCGGGATCAAGCTGCTGCTGGCCACGCCGTTGATCACCGAACGTGGTTCGCCGGAAGAATTCGACCTGGTCCGACGGCGTCGCGAACCGATCAGGAAGTGGTTCGACTACTACTGCGGCTGGGCGCTGAACGTCGAGCCGCGCCTGGGCTACGCGCGGCTGGCCAAGGTCCGCGCCACCACCGACCCGAGCCGGCCGGCGCGCCGCCCGCGCTCCGGGCGTGCGCCGTTCGATCGTCGACGGTACGTCCTGTTGTGCGTGGCAGCGGCCGAACTGCTCGCGGTGCCCGTGACCACCATCGGACTGCTGGCCGACCGGGTGACCAGGGCGACCGGCGCGGACGACGTCGTCGCCACGTTCGACACCGCGAGCCGTGCCGAGCGCATGGCGTTCGTCGATGTCCTGCGGCTGCTGGAGTCCTACGGCGTGCTGGAGGTCGTCGACGGCAGTACCGAGACGTTCGTCGACTCGGCGTCGGCCAAGGTGCTGTACCGGATCGACGCGACGCTGCTGCTGAGGTTGCTGGCCGCGCCGATCGGACCGTCCCAGCTGGCGGTGCCGGCGGACGAGGTGGCGTTGCGTTTCGAGGAACTGCTGGCCATGGTCTCCCGTGAACGCCGCTACGGACCGTCGGCGGGGCAGCCGGACGAGGACGCGGGCGTGTCGGCGGTGCAGCGGAACCTGTGGCTGCGGCATTCGATCTTCCGCAGGCTGGTCGACGATCCCGTGCTCTACCTGGACGATCTGTCCGCGGACGAGCGTGCCTACCTCGCGTCGCCCACCGGTCGCCAACTGGTGCGGCGGGCCGCGGAACAGGGCGGGTTCGTGGTGGAGGAACGGGCGGAGGGCGCGTTGTTCGTCGACGTGGACGCCCTTGCCACCGACAGCCGGTTTCCCGACGACGCGAGCAATGCCAAGGTCGCCGCGCTCCTGCTGCTCGACTCGTTGACCGGCCCGGTCACCGTCGAGCAGCTGCACGTCGCGGCGGCCGCGCTGCTGGACCGGTTTCCCCGATGGGCCAAGGGTTATCGCGGTGAGGACGGCGTGGCGCAACTCGCGTCCGACGCGCTGGCGGTGCTGACCTCGTTCGGTCTGGCCCGCGTGGCGGCGGGCCGGGTCCTGCCGCTGCCGGCTGCGGCGCGGTACACGGTCGGCGAGGCCAGGAGCACCGATCTCGAGGAGACGCAAGCATGACGGTGACCGACCTGCCACGCCGGATCACCGAGGTGCGCGAAGATGTGGCGCCCCGGTGGATTCCCTCGCGCGCCGGCATTCTCAACGTGTGGCGCTACTACGACGAGGTGTTCGACTTCCACCAGGGCCGCCTGCTGCTGCGCGGCCCGAACGGCAGTGGCAAGTCCAAGGCGCTGGAACTGTTGCTGCCCTTCCTGTTCGACGCCAACCTGCGCGCGAACCGGCTGTCCACGTTCGGCACCGCCGAGCGGACCATGCACTGGAACCTGATGGGCGAAGGCGCGTCCGGCACCACCCGGGTGGGCTACGTCTGGCTGGAGTTCCGGTTTCCCGGCACGCCCGACCGGTGGTTCTGCTGCGGCGCAAGGCTTCAGGCGAGCACGCACACCACAACGGTGCACGCCGACTACTTCACCACTGAGTCACGCATCGGCACGCCGGATGGCCTCCTGCTGACCAACACCGCGGGGCAGCCGCTGACCAGGAGCGCGCTGGAGGAACAACTCGGCGACCACGGCACGGTGCACCCCAACGCCGGTGACTACCGCTCCGAGGTCCGGTCCACCCTGTTCCCGGCCCTGAGCGAACAGCGCTACGACGCGCTGATCACCGCGCTGCTCCAGCTACGCACCCCCAAGCTGTCGCAGAGACTCGATCCCGCGCTGCTGTCCACCCTGCTGTCCCGCGCGCTGCCACCGTTGGGACAGCAGGAGATCGCCGATCTGGCCGAGGGATTCGAACGGCTGGACGCGCAACGGGAACGGCTGGCCGCACTGGACGACGAGGTAGCGGCCAGCCGCACTCTTGCCGCGCGGCAACGGTCCTACGCACAGCGGGTGCTGCGGGCCGGCGCCGCCCGGCTGATCTCCGCGACCACCGAACTGGAGAACCTGGCTGCCGCCGCACGCGATTCGGCGCGGGAACACGAGGCCGTCGCGGCACGCAAGGACGCGGCGGCACGCGACGTCGTCGCGCTGGAGCGAGAGATCAACGCGGCCGAGGCACGCAAGACGGGCCTGACCGAAAGCGAGGCCTACCAGCGGGGACGCGAGCTGGACCAGCTACGGCAGCGCACGGCCGACGCTCGGACCCAGGCGACGAATCTCCGCGCGGACGCCGATGGCAAGCGCGCCATCGCGGACACAGACGAGCAATCGCGGCAGGCCGCCGAACAAACCGTGCGCCAGCAGGCGGATGCCGTGCGGGCGCAGGACACCGAGGTTCGGCACGCGGCCGCCCGGTCGGGTTTGCTGAGCGTGCACACCGAACTCGCGGCGACCCTCGACGCGGCGCCCCGGCAGTTGTTGCGCGCCGCGGTTCAAGCCAGGCAGGAGCAACTGGCCGCGGTCGGCCGCGCCCTGGACGCGCACGACCGGGCCGTGGATCGGCGGCAGCAGGCCGAAGCGGACCTCGACCTGGCCCGATCCGCGTTCTCGTCGGCACGGGCGCGGCTGGACGCAGCGGTCGAACGACGTGCACGCGCACTGACCGAGCTGAGCACCCGGCTGGTGGCGTGGGCGACCGGCTGCCGTGAGCTGGCGTTCCCGGATCCCGACGCGCTGCTCGACCACGTCGAGTCCGAGCCCGCGCTGCTGGCCGCCGTCGACGTCGTCGCCGCGTCGGTGCTGCACGACATCACCAGGGCGGAAGCGGCCCGCGAAGCCACCGTGGGGTCCGTCCGCGCCGAGCGCGACCAACTGCTGGCCGAAGTGCGGCGGCTGGACACCGAGCACGACCTGCCACCGGTGGCGCCGCCGACCCGGACCACCGATCGGGACCGGATGACCGGGGCGCCGCTGTGGCGACTGGTCGACTTCGCCGTCACCACACCGGAATCCGCGCACGCGCCGATCGAAGCCGCGCTGGAGGCGTCGGGACTGCTGGACGCGTGGCTCGGGCCGCGCGGCGAGATCGAGGGCCACGACGTGTTCGCCGACCCCGACGCGCTGTCGCCCGTCGCCGGCCGGTCGTTGGCAGATGTCCTTACCCCAGAACCGAATGCGTTGGGCGTGCGACGCCTGCTGGCCGCCATCGCCTTTGACGAACGGCTGCCGTCGGGCTCGGTGGCGGCCATCGGCGCGGACGGCTCGTGGCGCCTCGGCAACCTGAGCGGGACGTGGCGCAAAGACCATGCCGCGCACATCGGCGCGGCGGCCCGCCGTCGAGCCAGGGAGCGCCGGATCGAGGAACTGCGCGCCCGGCTGGCCGAACTCGACGTGATCATCGAGACGCTGGAAACCGAACTCGACACGTTGCGCACGCGTAGGCAGGTCGTCGCCGACGAGCGAGCGGCACGCCCTGATCACCGGGAACTGGCCGACGCCACCGGAATCGTGACCAGGGTTGAGTCCGAAGTGGATGCAGCGGACCAGGTGGTCCGTTCGCGGGTGTCCACTGTGTCCACCAGGGAGGACGACGTCACGCGGTGCCTGCGCGAGCTGACCGGCTTGGCAGCCGAAAGCGGCACGCCGACGGACCGACGTTCACTGGCGACCCTGGCCACGGCGGTCAGCACGTTCGGCCACCAGGCCGAGAACTGGCTGGACGGCCACGACCAGCTGATCTCGGCGCAGCGGACCGCCGAGGCGCTGACCACGCAGGCACAACGTGCCGCCGAGCACGCCGAGCAACGCGAACAGGAAGCGGCCGAGGCTGAGGGCCGGCACGACACGCTGGCCGCCGTGCTCGCGGCGATCGACAGCACGATCGGCATGGACTACCGCGAAGTCCTCACCGAGATCGACAACCTGCGAACCACGCTGACCGAACTCGGCGCACGGCTGCGCGCCACCCGTGCCGAGGTCACCGAACTGGCGGAACGGCTCGGCGGGCTGGCCGCCAGATCCGCGAACGACGCCGCCGCGCACGGTGCGGCGTCGACCCGTCGTGATGCCGTGGCACACCGGTTCCGCCGGCTGGCCACCGGTGTGTTCCCCGCCGACAGCGGCATCGACGACCTGGCACGGTTCGAGGCGACGTTGGCGGCGTCCGACGGTGTTCGTGCCGCACTCGACGCGGCACGGCTGGTCGCGGCGGCGTGGCCGTCGGTGCCGTACGCGCCGAACAATCTCGGTGACGCGCTGCACCGGCTGTCCGAATCCGTACACGCCTGCCGCAACACGCTCAGCGGACGCGCCGATCTCGACCTGGAAACCGACGAGGACGTGCAGATCTGCACCGCCGTCGTGGACGGTGTCCGCGTCGGCGCGGCGGAACTGTTGCACATACTGCAAGCCGAAGCCGAACAGGCTCGCCACGAGATCACCGAGCGCGAGCGGGAACTCTTCGACCAGACCCTCACCGGCGACACGCGCCGCCAGCTCGCCGACCGGATCCGGCAGGCCAACGAGCTGGTGGACCGGATGAACGCCCGCCTCGAACGGGTGCGCACCGCGTCGAACGTCGCCGTGCAGCTCGTCTGGCAGGTCGCGCCGGACCTGCCGCCCGGCACGAAGGCCGCCCGTGACCTGCTGCTGAAGGACCCGGTGCGCCTCAGCGACGCGGACCGCGAGTCGTTGCACCGGTTCTTCCGGGACCGGATCGAGCAGGCCAAGGCCGACGACACGGCGACCAGCTGGGAACACCAGCTCGCCCAGGTCTTCGACTACACGGCGTGGCACCGGTTCGTGGTGAAGGTCGACCGGGCCAACGGCGCCGGCTGGCAGCCGCTGACCAGGAAGCTGCACGGCGCCCTGTCCGGCGGCGAGAAGGCGATCGCGCTGCACCTGCCGCTGTTCGCGGCCGTCGCGGCGCATTATCAAGCGGTGCCGGACGCCCCGCGCGTGATCCTGCTCGACGAGGTGTTCGTCGGGGTGGACAGCGCAAACCGGGGACAGGTGTTCGCCCTGCTGTCCGCGCTCGACCTGGACCTGATGCTCACGTCCGACCACGAGTGGTGCACGTACCGCGAACTCAGTGGTATGAGCATCCACCAGCTCATCACCGGCAGCGACGGCGACGACGCCGTGACGACGGCCCGCTTCACCTGGAACGGCCACGACCTCGTGGCGGGCGGCGCATAGCCGCCCCCGCCACGGCCGCCCACGTCAGGACTTCTTCAGCACCGGGTAGGCCAGGTGCGTCACGTGGTTGCCCTCGATGACCGTCGGGTTCCCCAGTTGGGCCGTCCCGATGTTCTCGAACCAGCGGACGCCCTCACCGAGCAGCACGGGGACCAGGTCGACGTGGATGGCGTCGAGCAGCCCGGCGTCCAGGCACTGCTGGGCGATTTTCGCGCTGGCGACCAGAACGTTCTTGTCGCCGGCAGCCACGGAAGCCAGCGCCACCGCCTTCTCGACGCTGTCGACGAAGGTGAACGTCTTGGTGTGCGGCCAGCCGGCCGGCGGCTCGTGGGTGACCACGAAGACCGGGACACCCACCGGATGGGTGCCGCCCCAGCCGTGCGTGATGTCGAACAGGTGCCGCCCGGCGATCAGGGCGCCCGCGCTGGCCATTCCGTCGCGCATGTACTGCGCGCTGGCCGGCGCCATCCGGAACGTCGCCCAGTCGACCGCGGTCGGCACCTCGACGTCGCCGTTGCCCATCCAGCCGAACAACTGGTCGATCCCATCGGCCGGGTCGGCGATGAAACCGTCCAGCGACATGGACATGTTGGCGATGACCTTGCTCATCTCGATCTCCTTCGTGGTGGTCCCTTCTGGGCACCTCCCATGCTGCCGGCCGGCGCGGCGCGGAATATCGGCCAGGTGGCCAATCCCGATGCCGCGCCTGGTTGAGTCCGCGGCTGGCACACTGGGCCGCGATGTCTCACCTGCCCACACCACTGACCACGTTCGTCGGCCGCGAGCCGGAGCTGTCCGCGATCGCCGACGCGCTGTGCGCCGCGCGTCTGGTCACCGTCGTCGGTCCCGGCGGCTGCGGCAAGACCCGCCTGGCGACCGAGGCCGCCGGGCGAGCGGCCGATCGCTGGCCGGACGGGGTCCGGTGGGTCGACCTGGCGAGCACCGGCGACCCGGTGGTCGTCCCGGAGTTGGTGGCCTCGGCCGTCGGTGTGCTCCAGGGCGCGGTGTCGTCGCTTGCCGGGCAGATCGACGACCGTCGGCTGCTGGTGTGCCTGGACAACTGCGAGCACGTGCTGGGCGCTGCTGCGGATGTGGCCATCGAGCTGGTGCGCGGCTGTCCAGGCGTCACGGTGCTGGCGACGAGCCAGGAGCCGCTCGGTGTCCCTGGCGAGATGGTGTGGCGGGTGCCACCGCTGGCCGGCGACGACGCCGTCGCGCTGTTCCGGGCGCGGTCCGGACAGGCCGCGTCGGACGACATGCGGACCGCGTGCCAGCGCCTGGACGGCATTCCGCTGGCCATCGAGCTGGCCGCCGCGTGGTCGGGGACGCTGTCCGTCGCGGAGATCCTGCGTGGCCTCGATGACCGATTCGCGCTGCTCGTGCGAGGTCCGCGCGGGGTGGCCGCTCGGCACCAGACGTTGGCCGCGTCGATGAGTTGGAGCCACGGCCTGCTCGACGAACCGGACCAGGTGCTGTTCCGCCGCCTCGGCGTCTTCCACGGCGGCTGCACACTCGACACGGCCCGCCTGACGTGCGACGTCGACGACGTACGAGGCGGCCTGCGGCGGCTGGTCGACAAGTCGCTCGTCATCGCGGACACCGCCGGTTCCATTGCCCGGTACCGAATGCTGGAGACGATCCGCGAGTACGCCGTGACCCGCCTGGCCGCAGCAGGCGAACTGGACGCTCTGCGCGACCGGCACCTGGCCACGTTCCTGGCCGTCACCGAGGCCGCCGAGCCACTGCTGGACACGGACAAGGACACCTGGCGGGCCACTATCGGCGTCGAACAGGAGAACATGCGCGCCGCCCTGGCCTGGGGCCTGGCGGCGGACGATCCCACCCCCGCCCGCAGGCTCGCGGCCGGTCTACCGTGGCTGTGGCACCTCAACGGCCGCGGCCACGAGGGCCTGACCCTGTTGCGGCAGGCCATCGACACCCGCCCAACCGACCGAACCGCGCTCCAGGCCCGCCTGCTCACCGGCCTGGCGCTCGTCGCCGACACCACCCAACCGGTCGGCCTCGAATACGACGCGGCCCAGGCAGCCCTGGAGATCGCGACCGAGGTCGGTGACGCACCGACCGCAGCCCTGGCCAGGATGCTCAGCGCCGTCGGCCTGCTCTACCAGGACCTGGACGCGGCCGCGGCCATGGCGGACCAGGCCCGCGATGCCGGCGGCTTCGTCGCCGACGGCGCCACCGCCCTGCTGGGCATCGTCCGGCACCTACGCGACGACCACGACCAGGCCACGCCGCTGTTGCGAACCGCAATCGAGGGCCTGACCAGGCGAGGCGACCGAGGCGTCGCGTCGACCGCCCTCGGCATCCTGGCGTGCGGTGCGCTGTACGCGGGCGACGTCGCGGCCGCTCGAGAACTGGCAGCCGAAGGCGTACGGATGGCACGCCCACTCGCGGACTACCACCGAGTCGGATCCGCAGCCTGCGTGCTGGCAACGGTAGAGACAACGGCAGGCAGACTGGCGGAGGCACAAGCCGCCATCGACCCGATCCTCCGCCTGGTCGCCGGTGCAGAAGCGCCACCGTTCATCCCCGGCCTGACCCGCACCATGGGCGAACTACGCCTGGCAGCAGGCGATCCAGCCGATGCGATCACGTGGTTCCGCCAGGACGTACCCGGCCTGGACGGCGACCCATCGACGTTGACCAGCCTGGCCGCCGCCCTACGCGCCACCGGCGACACATCGGCCGCCGCACAAGCATGCGCCGCCGCACTGAACGTGGCCCGGCACGTCGGCCTACCAAGAACGGAGGCGGATGCCCTGGAACAACAAGCGTTCCTGAGCCGGGACCAAGCGGAAGACCTACACCACGAGGCCCTTGCCATCAGAGCAAAACACGGCCTGTGGCTGTACTGCGTCAACAGCCTGGAAGCCCTGGCAGCCCTCACCACCGACACTGAAGCAACGCGGCTACTGGCCGCATGCGCCCGAGCCCGAACCGAAATGGCCTACCCACCCGCCCCCACCGACCCGGACAGCACAGCACTCACTCTCGCCGAGGCAATCGACTACGCCCGCAGAGCCAGAGGCAAACGCGGCCGCCCCGCAACCGGCTGGGCCAGCCTGACACCCACCGAACAAAGCGTCGTCCGCCTGGCCGCCACCGGCCTGAACAACCCAGAAATAGGCGCCCGCCTGTTCATGAGCCGCAGCACGGTCAAGACGCATCTGTCCCATGTATACGCCAAACTCGGCGTCAACAACCGCACCGAACTGGCCACAGCCGCCAGCCCCCACCTCAACCCGGATTAGCCTTGATGTGTCTCAACGCGCGACAATCACGTCATGAAGGTGATCACCCGGCGTGAGTTCCGCAACAACTCCGCAGCTGTCATCGATGCCGTTGCAGCGGGGGAGACCTACCACGTCACTCGCAACGGCGTCGAGGTCGCCGAGGTACGGCCTCTTTCCGGCCGACGGCGGTCGACCGCGGAAGAGTTGGTCGAGCGACACCGCAGGTTGCCTCGAGTCGACTATGCGCGCATGCGATACGAAGCCGACGAGTTCTTCGGCACCGAGGACCGCATAGGTGACGACGATGTCTGAGCGTCACGAATCAGGGGTGCTGGACACCTGCGCCTACATCGACCTCGACCTACTCGAACCAGAAGCACTCCCCGCGGTTCCCGAGATCACCGCAATCACGATGGCCGAGTTGCATCAGGGGCTCGCGATGGCGAAAAGCGCCGCCGCCCGAGCCGCTCGAACCGAGAACGTTGGGCGCGGCAATTGTGGACTTCGCTCCGCTGCCGTTCGACGGTGCGGCGGCCGCGCGGTACGGAACCCTGGTCGCCCTTACCCTTGAGGCCAACCGCGATCCTCGCCCGCGTCGCATGGACCTGATGATCGCGGCCATTGCGTCCTCACGTGATTTGCCGCTCTATACACACAACGCGGACGACTTCAGGGGCTTGGGCGACATGATCGAAGTCATCGCCGTTTGAATCACCAGCGCGCCCTGTGCGCGCTACGGCGAACGCCGTTATTGCCGAGGGTGGAGTCGTCGCCGTGGCCCGAGTCGAACCAGGTGTCGTACGGTACCTGTCACCCGGTAGCACCATATGGCACCGCTGGGTACGATGGGGCTATGACCATGCAGCCCGAGATCACTCAGCGTGACCTGCGCAACCGATCCAAGGAGATCATGGACGCGGTTCAGCATGGGCAGTCCTTCACCGTCACACGCGATGGTCACCGAATCGGGGAGTTGATCCCGCTCCGTCGTCGACGTCGATTCGTCTCCCGGCAGGAGTTCGGGGCCATGTCTCGCAACGCCCCACGCATCGATATCGAGACTTTCCGTGCTGATCAGGACGCCGTGGCCGATCACGAGGTGGCCAGCCCGTATGACCACTGAGCGATACACGCAAGGGTTGCTCGATACGAACATCGTGATCCTGCGCAGATGGGTAGATCCGGCCGAGTTGCCGGACGAGATGGCGATCAGTGCGATCACTGGCAGAGTTGTCGGCAGGGCCGCACGAGGTTCGGAACAACGATGAACAAAGTCTATATGACGAGCATGCGGAACGTGCCAGCCGACTGGAGATTTTGCAACGCGCTGAAAATGAGTTCGATCCAATCCCGTTCGACGCCGAAGCCGCTCGTATCTATGGTCGCGTCGCCGCTGCTGTTATCGGAGCCGGTCGCAAGCCCAGACGCCGCCTTGCGGATCTGATGATCGCTTCTATAGCAATCGCCGAAGACCTGCCGCTGTTCACGACGAACCCGAAGGACTTCGCTGGCCTGGATTCGTTGCTGACGATTGTGCCGGTGAACCGTCCGACGATGCACGAGCGGTGAGGACGTTTCACCAGCCCGTTCGCGCCACTCCGCGACATGTCGGCGTGGCCGACGCCACCGGGTAACAACAAATCACACTTGAGGTGAACAGGCCCAGGGTGAGTGGGCGCGACCTGGCGCGCCGCACGGTCCGCGAACTGCTGGCCGCCGAGTCCGCGTTCTGTCGGTTAGGGTCCTGGAGGGTGGCATCCCGAAGTGGTCACCGAGGGCTGCTCGGACGTCAGCGGCACAAGATCAACGGTCATCTGGCCGGTCATCTTGTGGTCACCTAGACGGATGAAGTTTGGTCAAGTGGACGATACCTTGACGGTCATCTGGCCAGGGCGACTCTCACCAGCCACGTCCGCGCCATTCGGCGAGATGCGGCCGTTGTTCACCCAACGTGGAGTCGTCGCCGTGGCCTGGGTACAACCACGTGTCGTTCGGCAGCGTGTCGAAGACCCGGGACGACACGTCGTTGATCAGCGACACGAAGTTTCTCCGCTGACGTCGTCCGTCCCACACTGCCCGGAAATACAGTATCACCACAGCGGTGAATAGTCCGAGGTATTCGAGGTGGAGTGGTTCATAGCGCCAAACGTCGGACTTCCTCGGTGAAGCTGGATACTCCGCAGCGTTCGAGGCGGGCGAGTAGCCCACTGAGGTCCATGGCTGGGTTGCGGTATCGCTGTGCCTGTTTGGTGAGAGTGGCGAGCACCCTGGCCGGCGCGAGATCCAGTTGATCCAGGAGGAACGCGTCGGGATGGATCGCGTCGACGTGGTAAGGCGCCAGTTGGCCTGTGGGGAAGTCGGCCAGATTGAACGTGACGATGGCTTGCCCGCCACCTACGATCGCCGCAGCCAGGACATGCCTGTCGTCCGCGTCGGGGAGGTTGAGGTCCTCGAAAACCGGCTTCCAGTTCTCGACGAGTGCGCCGTCGAAGGAGTCGTTCATCAGGGACAGGGTGCGGTCGAAGGCTGAGGGATCGACATTTCGCTTGGCGACCACATTGCGGCGAATCTCGTCGAAGATCGCTTCGGACCACAGCGGCCGAAACAGGTCGTGTTCAGGGTGAGCAGTGAATCTCGTAGGACGTTGGGAAACAGGACACACGCGTCCAGTATGACTGTGTACACCTACGGTTACCTGGCCTCTGGTTCCTCGCCATACAGGCCCATTGCTTCGGTCTGCCCGATGAGCTCGTCGAGGGCGTTGCTGCGTTCCTTGCGACGTCGATCGCGGTAGGCAAGCAAGTCGTCAAGGCGGATCCTGCGGTGGCGGCCCGGCAGTTCAAATGGGATCTTGCCGTCTTCCAAGAGCTTGATCAGAGTGGGACGGCTGATGCCGAGCAGGTCAGCGGCCTCTTGTGTGGTGAGGCGTTGAGCCAGTGGAGCAATGGTGATCGCGCGTCCGGCGCGCATCGCGGAGATCACTTGGGAGAGTACTTCGTACACCGCGGACGGTAGATGTACCAGCATGCCATCTGGCGCGACTATCGCGGCACTGCCCGAAATGTTGGTGAGCAGCAGGGCAAGTTCGTCCAGTTCGAGACGCTCTGCTGGATCGGTCGGCGGGAGGACTGGCCGGTCGATGTCCACGGTCATCGCTGTCCATCCCTTCACAGGTCGGTGCCAGGCCGTATGAACCCATGGTGGCGCTAATTCGAAAAAATCGCAAGTCGACTGGAGTGCCGACATGGCGGCGAGATTCATTGTTGCTCAAAAGCTCTCACGCCGTTAGGCTGGGTCTCCGCGCATGACGTGCAGGTATGGGCATCCGATGGAGTCATGATGCATGAGTTGAGAGTCACTGAGCAGGCTTTGAAGCAAGTCCGGCTGCTAGCTCGTGCGTGGAGTACGGATGAGGCTGGTGTCGTTGATCAACTACTGGATCGATTTATGAACTCCGACGGGCCTGAGCCACCTGAGCCTGAGCCGGCCAAGAAGTCGAGGACCGTGTCGGTTCGTGCGTTCTACGAGGGAGTTTGGACCGAAGGTGTCTTCGAGATCGACTCGCAGCGGCTGAGCATCACCAGCGGTGAACTTGAGGGCCAGATGTTCAAGTCTCCAAGCGGAGCGGCGATGGAGGTCGTGAGATTGCTCAACCCCACAGTCCATCCGAACCGTAATGGCTGGACCTTCTGGACCACCGCAGACAGCGGACAACTCCTGGAATCGTTGCGGCAACGTCGTTTGAAAAATGGCTAGGCGCCGGCTTTGCGAGCCCATGACTGTCAAGGTGGTATGTCGAGCTGTCACCAGCCGCGGGTTCGCCACTCCGCAAGGTGCGGGCGCTCGTTGCCGAGCGTGGAATCGTCGCCGTGGCCTGGGTAGAACCACGTGTCGTCCGGCAGCGTGTCGAAGACCCGGGACGACAAGTCGTTGATCAGCGACGCGAAGTTCTCCGGTGACGTGGTTTTGCCGACGCCACCGGGGAACAGGCTGTCGCCGGTGAAGAGGTGGGGGTGGCCGGACGGGTCGCGATACAGCAGGGCGATCGAGCCGGGCGTGTGGCCGCGTAGGTGGATGATCTCCAGTTCGCATTCGCCGACGTGGATCACGTCGCCGTGGTCGACCAGGACGTCCGGTGGTACTGGCAGGGGGCCGGCGTCGGCGGCGTGGGCCACGGTGTTCGCGCCGAACGCGCCGGCTGTGGCGCCGAGGGCCTGCCAGTGGTCACCGTGTTGGTGGGTGGTCACGATGGTGCGCAGCGTCGGGCGGCCGGGGCCTGATCCGATCAGGTCCGACAGGCGTTCGGCGTCGTTGGCCGCGTCGATCAGCAACGCCTCGTTGGTCGATCCGCAGACCAGCAGGTAGGCGTTGTTGTCCATCGGGCCGACGGACATCTTCGTGATGCTCAGCGCGTCCAGCGTGCGGCGGGTGGGCTTCCCGGCGGGCTCGACATGGCCGGTGTAATCCTCGACGACGTCCACGAAAGAAACCCTACAGCCAGGCCGGCAGCCTCGGCACGTCGCCGACCAGACCAGCGGGCACCTCCCGGCCGGTCAGCCACGCCGCCGTGGCCGCGACCGATCCGTGCACGTCACTGGCGTCCTCGTCACTGGAGCCCAGTGTCCAGATCCGCTCGTCGCCGCCGGGTAGTTCGACCGACAGTCGGACCGCCGGCACGTCTGTGCGGTTCTCGTACCTGGTGACGACGTACTCGATGAACGGCTCGGCCTGCGGGCCGACCAGTTCCGCGACCCGGTCGAAATCGGCGCCGAGGTCGAGATCAACCTGGTGCACCAGCACCTCGGTCAGGCGCATCCACGGCACCAGCGACGCCACGAGCGGCCGGCCCATGCGATCGGTCCTCGATGTCCGCCTCCCGGTCCACCGCGCTGGCGTACATCGGGTGCTCGATGCCGGTGCGTGCCCAGCTCAGCAGGTTCACCAGGCCGTCCGCATTGCGGGCCAGGTGGCTGACCACGTGCCCTCGCGTCCAGCCATCGAGCCGGCTCGGGCCGTGCATGGTGGCTTCGTCCATCGTGCCGACGATCTCGTGCAGTGCCGCGCTGGCCCGTCTCACCGCGACGAGTCCGTCGCGCGCGAACGCCGCGTCGGACCGTTCGAAACGTTCGGACTGCTGCTGCAACGGCTCGGATCGCAAGGCTGGCACTGCGGCTCCCATGAGCTTCAGGTGCGGACAGAAGCAACGAAACCGCCCGGAAACGGCGGCATGATCAGGCGGTAACCCCAGCGTAGGCTCGTTGGCGTACCCCCGGTAGGGCCGAATCAGCGAAACCGGGCCGTGGGCCGGTTCGGACACCCTGAGATTTTGTCGGTGGGTACACCTAGCATGGTTGGCGGCCGAGTCGCGCGCTCGCGTGGCGCCCGCCGGGGACGGCCGACCACTCGTTTGATCACACCGCAGTTGTCAACACACGTAGGCGAAGGGACCACTGTGGCCGACCGACTCGTCGTGCACGGCGCGCGCGAGCACAACCTGCGCGGCGTCAGCATCGACCTGCCAAGGGACAGCCTGATCGTGTTCACGGGCCTGTCCGGCTCCGGCAAGTCCAGCCTGGCGTTCGACACGATCTTCGCCGAGGGCCAGCGCCGCTACGTCGAGTCGCTGTCCGCGTACGCCCGCCAGTTCCTCGGCCAGATGGACAAGCCGGACGTCGACTTCATCGAGGGCCTGTCGCCCGCGGTGTCCATCGACCAGAAGTCGACCAACCGCAACCCGAGGTCCACGGTCGGCACCATCACCGAGGTCTACGACTACCTGCGTCTGCTCTACGCACGCGCCGGCAAGCCGCACTGCCCGACCTGTGGCGAGCCGATCAGCAAGCAGACCCCGCAGCAGATCGTGGACCAGGTCCTCGCCATGGGCGACGGCACCCGGTTCCAGGTGCTGGCGCCGGTCGTGCGTGGCCGCAAGGGGGAGTACGTCGACCTGTTCGAGCAACTCCAGTCCCAGGGCTACGCGCGGGCACGGGTGGACGGCACGGTGCACCAGCTCACCGACCCGCCGAAGCTGAAGAAGCAGGAGAAGCACGACGTCGACGTCGTGATCGACCGGCTCGCGGTGAAGAAGTCCGCGAAGCAGCGGCTCACCGACTCGGTGGAGACCGCGCTGCGCCTTGCCGACGGCCTGCTGACGATCGAGTTCGTGGACGAGGCCGAGGGTTCAGCCGAACGCGAACGCACCTTCTCCGAGAACCTGGCCTGCCCCAACGGCCACCCGTTGACCATCACCGACCTGGAGCCCAGGTCGTTCTCGTTCAACTCGCCCTACGGCGCCTGCCCGGTGTGCACCGGAATCGGCGTACGCATGGAGGTCGACCCGGACCTGATCGTCCCGGACGACGAGCTGTCCCTGGCCGACGGCGCGATCGCTCCGTGGAACGGCGGCCAGACCGCCGAATACTTCCAGCGGCTGCTGGCCTCGCTCGCCGAGACCATCGGCTTCCGGATGGAGACGTCGTGGCGCCGGCTGCCGGCGAAGGTGCAGAAGGCTGTGCTGTACGGCGTGAACGAGCAGGTCCACGTGCGCTACAAGAACCGGTACGGCCGCGAGCGCTCGTACTACGCGGCCTACGAGGGCGTGATCCCGTTTCTCGAGCGTCGACAGGAGGCGACCGAGTCCGAGTACATGCGGGAGAAGTACGAGGGCTACATGCGGGAGGCGCCGTGCCCCGCGTGCCAGGGCACCCGCCTGAAGCCGGAGATCCTCGCCGTCACGCTGGAACACAAGACGTACGGCGACAAGTCCATCGCGGACGTGTCCGGCATGAGCGTGCGGGAGTGCTCGGAGTTCCTGAACAGCCTCAAGCTGGGCAAGCGCGAGGCCTTGATCGCCGGCCGGGTGCTCAAGGAGATCCAGGCCCGGCTGGGCTTCCTGCTCGACGTCGGCCTCGACTACCTGTCGCTGGACCGGGCCGCCGGCACGCTGTCCGGCGGTGAGGCGCAGCGCATCCGGCTGGCGACCCAGATCGGTTCGGGCCTCGTTGGCGTGCTGTACGTGCTGGACGAGCCGTCCATCGGCCTGCACCAGCGCGACAACCACCGGCTGATCGAGACGCTGACCCGGCTGCGTGATCTCGGCAACACCCTGATCGTGGTCGAGCACGACGAGGAGACCATCCGCACGGCCGACTGGATCGTGGACATCGGCCCCGGCGCCGGTGAACATGGCGGCGAGGTCGTGCACAGCGGGACGTACAAGGAGTTGCTGGCCAACGAGCGGTCGCTGACCGGGGCGTATCTGTCCGGCCGGGCGGAGATTCCGCTGCCCGCGCTGCGGCGGCCGTTGGACCGGAAGCGGCAGTTGACCGTGGTCGGCGCGCGGGAGCACAACCTGCGCGACATCGAGGTGTCGTTCCCACTGGGCTGTCTCGTTGCGGTCACCGGCGTGTCCGGCTCCGGCAAGTCGACCCTGGTCAACGACATCCTGGCAACGGTCCTGGCGAACAAGCTCAACGGCGCCCGGCAGGTCCCCGGCCGGCATACCAGGGTCAAGGGCGTCGACCTGGTCGACAAGCTGGTGCAGGTGGACCAGTCCCCGATCGGCCGAACCCCCAGGTCCAACCCGGCGACGTACACCGGCGTGTGGGACCACATGCGCAAGCTGTTCGCGGCCACCACCGAGGCGAAGGTGCGCGGCTACCAGCCAGGCAGGTTCTCGTTCAACGTCAAGGGCGGCCGCTGCGAGGCGTGTGCCGGCGACGGCACCATCAAGATCGAGATGAACTTCCTGCCGGACGTGTACGACAAGGGCAAGACGATCGCCGAGGTTCTCGACATGCCGATCGAGGAGGCAGCCGAGTTCTTCGAGCCGGTGCCCCCCATCCACCGGCACCTGAAGACCCTGGTCGACGTCGGCCTCGGCTACGTCCGCCTGGGCCAGCCGGCCCCAACCCTGTCCGGCGGCGAGGCACAACGCGTGAAGCTGGCCAGCGAGTTGCAGAAGCGCTCCACCGGCAAGACGGTCTACATCCTCGACGAGCCCACCACCGGCCTGCACTTCCAGGACATCGCGAAACTGCTCGGCGTGATCAACGGCTTGGTGGACAAGGGCAACACGGTGATCGTGATCGAGCACAACCTGGACGTGATCAAGACATCGGACTGGATCGTCGACATGGGCCCGGAAGGCGGCTCCGGCGGCGGCGTGGTGATCGCAGAGGGCACACCGGAGGACATCGCGGGCGATGAGGCCAGCTATACGGGCCAGTACTTGCGTCGCTTGGTCGAGCCCAACCTGGCGAGCGTCGCCGGCTAGCCTTCCTGGCTTGGGTTGTCAAGCCGCTGTCCACAGCTCCGCAGGTTGTCCACAGGGGATCGAGTAGCCCCCCGTTTGGGGCTTGACAAGGGTAGATTGAAAAAGGGCCGTAGCCCCCAGGGTTGGGCGGGGGTCTGCCTGTGGTTCGGCGAATTCGCGGTTGGTCCCGCGCTTGGCGAATTCGCTGGGTTGGCAGTGTTGTTTGGCTGGTGTGCACGCTGTGATGCAGAAAGACTGGACAAGCCAGGTAATTAGCGATGCCGCGAGGTTTGGGCCAATCCTCTCGGAAGCCAAGAGACAAGAGCGGCGCCTCGGTTGAGAGCCTGCTCTCGTTCGTCCGGCGGGTCCCGTCGAGGGTGGCTGGTTCTGTAGATGAGCAACCACAACAACAGAGGCCGCCGGACTCACCGGGGGTAGCCTCCCGGCCTGGGATGGCAGGCGGAACGGCCGCCAACTTCCGCAAACTATGAAGCGACGTTCGACGAGGCGACTTGCCACGCTTGGGGCCGGGCTGGCGATGGTGACCGGCGTCGCCCAGCACCGCGCTGGGCGGTCAGCATGCCTGGTTGGTTTGCAGGTAAGCCGCGTCGACGGTCTGTGCCAGCAGGATCGCGATGGTCATCGGCCCAACACCGCCAGGAACCGGGGTGATCAGGCGAGCTCGTTCGGACGCTTCGGCGAAGGCCACGTCGCCGACGTTGCCCTCGTTGTAGCCGGCGTCCACGACCACGGCACCGGGTTTGAGCCAGGCGCCGCGGACGAAGTTCGGGCGGCCGACCGCGGCCACCACGATGTCCGCCGTACCCACGATCGTGGGCAGATCTGTTGTGCGGGAATGACAGACCGTCACGGTGGCGTCGCGCGCCAGTAGGAGCATTGCGGCTGGTTTGCCCAGGATGGGGCTGCGGCCGACCACCACCGCGTGTTGACCGGTCAGCGGGACCTCGTAGTGGTCCAGCAGGCGGATGATGCCGGCCGGTGTGCACGACGCGAAGCCGGGTTCGCCGAACGCCATGGCCGCGAACGAATGCATCGTCACGCCGTCGACGTCCTTGTTCGGTGCGATCGCCTCGAAGGCCGCGCGTTCGTCGATCTGGGCGGGTACCGGGTGTTGCAGCAGGATGCCGTGCACCGATAGGTCTTCGGACAGTTCCTGGATCGTGTTCACTAGTTCGGCGGTGGTTGTGGTTGGCGGTAACACCACGTGGCGGGACGCGATGCCCGCCTTGCGGCTGCGGTTCTGCTTCATTCGCACGTACGTTTCCGACGCCGGGTCGTCGCCTACCAGGACCGTTGCCAGGCACGGCTGTTGGCCGGTCTGCTGGGTGAAGTCCGCGGCCCGCGCGGTGGTTTCGGCGACGAGTTGCTTGGCCAGTTCGGTGCCGGACATCAGGGACGCGGCGGCGGTCTCGGTCATGTGGCCAACCTAGCCGGGCTACCGTGCGGGGCATGGCGGCGGTGCGGCAGATCCACGGTGGCTGGGGGTCGCTCACCTTTCTGGTCGACGGTGAGCACGATCACATTCTTCGGTTCGCTCGTACGGCTGAGGTGGCTGCCGCACATCGCAGGGAGGCGGCGTTGTTGCCGTTGTTGGCGAGGTCCGTGTCGTTCGCGGTGCCGGTGCCGGATTTCTTCCGAGATTGGGGCGGTCGCACGTGCATGGGTTATCCGTTGATCGTCGGCCGGCCGTTGACCGTCGACGACGACTGGCGTGCGTTGGCCGGGGTGTTGCGTGAGCTGCACGGGTTTCCGGTCGAACAGGCGTTGGGCTCGGAATGGCGCGCCTATTACGAGCGTCTGTGGACGGACGTCACCAACGAAGTCGTGCCCGTCTTGGATACCGGGTTGCGGGCTTCGCTGGTTCGTGCGTACCAACGATTTCTGGACGGTGCCTGGGATTTCACGCCGGTACTCGTGCACCGCGATCTGGCGCCGGAGCACGTTCTTGTCGACGACGGCCGGATTGTCGGATTGATCGACTTCGAGGACGCGACGATTGGCGATCCGGCCATTGATTTCGCCGGTTTGTTGCCGATTCTCGGCTGGGCGCGCATCGAGACGTTGATCGCCGATTACGGCCGGCCGATCAGCCGCGATCGGTTGCGGTGTTACTGGTGGCTGGTGCCGGTACATGAACTGCGGCACGGCCTGGCCACCGGTGACCAGGCCATCATCGACACCGCAGTCGCCGAACTGCGGAAACGTGTCTGATCAACGAGGCCGGCCGGGCACGCCGGGCCGGAGTTGCCACGGGTTCGGGCCGGCCAATGGGCGGTATTCGACACCGAGTGCGTCCAGTCGGGCCAGGTGTTCGGCCTCCAGCCGGCGTTGGAAATCCGCCTGGTCGCGCAGTTCCGCCGGTGTCCACACCACCTCGGCGAACGCGGCCAGTCGGGGGAAGGCCGCGTAGTCGACCCGGCGCGCCGAGTCCAGGTGTTCCGTCCAGATCTGGGCTTGGGCGCCGAGCACACGGTCGGCGGCTGGGCCGGTCAGGCCGGCCGGGATCGGTTGGTAGCCATAGACATCGGCCAGGGTGTGCGGGCTGCCGACCGGGATCGGCTCTTGCACGTCGGCCGACTGACGGTGGTCCAGGTAGACGTACTGCTCCGGGCACATCACCACGTCGTAGCCGGCTTTGGCGGCGTCGATGCCGGCCCGCTCACCCCGCCACGACGCGATGATCGTGCCGGGCGGCACCGGGCCGACGCCCGCGATCTCGTCCCAGCCCACCGCTCGCCGGCCCCGACCAGCCAGATGGTCCACGATCTCCCGGACGAACCAGCCGTGCAACTCGCGGATCTCGGACAACCCCAGTTCGGCCAGGCGCCGGTGCGCGCGTTCGCTGGATTCCCACTGTGTCAACGGCACCTCGTCGCCACCGACACCGACCACTGTGGACGGGAACACGTCCACGACGTGGTCGAACACCGCGCGAAAGAAGTCCACAGTGGATGGCTCGACGTTCAGCACGTTCTCGCAGACGCCCCAGGACGTCCAGACGGGTACCGGCGCGGCCAGGTTGCCGAGTTCGGGATAGGCCGCGATCGCGGCCTGGGTGTGGCCGGGTATGTCGATCTCCGGGACCACCGTGATCGCCCGCTGCGCCGCGTAGGCGACGATCTCGCGCAGGTCCGCCGTGGTGTAGTAACCGCCGTGCGGGCGGCCGTCCAATTTCCGGCCGGCGGAACGCCGACCGTTGACTCTGCGCGCCACGCGCCGACCTCGGTCAACCGGGGGAAACCGGGCACCTCCAGCCGCCAGCCCTGATCATCCGTCAGGTGCAGGTGCAGCACGTTCAACCGGTGCACGGCCAGCAGGTCGATGAACCGCAGCACGCCGGCCTTCGGCATGAAGGTCCTGGCCACGTCCAACAGGCACCCGCGCCACGCGAACCGGGGCTGGTCGGTCACCACACCGCAGGGCAACGTCCAACCGCCGGCCGGCACGGCCCGGTACGCCTCCGGCCCGCACAACTGGCGCAGCGTCTGGGCGGCGTAGTGCGCGCCTGCCGGATCGGCCGCCACGACCAGCACGTCCGAAGGTGTGATGGTCAGCCGGTAGCCCTCGCTGGGCAGCGCCGGATCGAGCTGGAACCGGATCGGCTCGTCGTCCGCCATCCGCAACCCGAGTGCGCCGGCGAGCCACCTGCCGGCGTCATCAGAAAAACCAGACCTACCAATGCGGTCCAGCACGAACGTGCCCTCGGCCGGGCTGGCCGACACCGGCCGGGGCAGCAACAGATCGAATGCGCTCATGCGAACAACACCATCGCTACCGCCGTCGCTTTCGTAGTGCCGGCCACCTGGGACAGCAGGCCGCTGCCAGGGTCGCGCGGCAGCCAGGCTACTGTGCCGGACCGCTGGTTGGACACGTACAGCCATCGCCCTGTCGGGTCGAGCGTGGCGTGCCGGGGCCAGTCCCCGCCGCACGGAGTGGTGCCCAGCAAGGAGATCCGGTCGTCGTGCACCGCGAAGGTGGCGATGCTGTTGTCGCCTCGGTTGGTGACGTACAGGAACCGGCCGTCCGGCGCCATGACACCTTCGGCGGGAAAGTTCGGCGTGACACCGCCCGCCGGCACCGTCCCGATGACCTGGCCGGTGGTCAGTTTTCCGCCCGGCGGATCCCACCCACACACGATCACCTGCGACGAGAGCTCGCACACCAGGTACGCCCGGCCCCCGGACGGGTGAAACACCAAATGCCGCGGCCCGCTGCCGGTGGCGACCGTGACCCGATCAGACAGGCGCAGTTTGCCGGTTTCCAGGTCCAGCCGGTAGACGTAGACCGAGTCGTCACCCAAGTCGACCGCTAGCACCCAGTGCCCGCTCGGGTCGGTGATGATCTGATGCGCATGCGGCTGGCTTCCCTTGTGCCGCACGAGATCCGTCAGCGGCCCGAGCAGGCCGGACGGGGACAGCGGGAGCACGGCGACGCTGCCCGAGCCGTAGTTCGCGGCGAGCAGGTACCGGCCGCTGGGATGCACGCTCAGATGCGTCGGCGCCCCGCCCTCGGTGCTCTGCCGGTTCAGGACCGTCGGACCGGACAGGTCCAGCGCCGTCACCGAACCGGTCGGTTCCTGCTCGTTGGTGGCATAGAGGTAGCGGCCGGAGCGCGCCAGCCACGAGGCGTCCGGCACGTCGGGCACCGTCGGCCCCACGGTCAGCGTGCCGGTCGCCGGATCGACCGAGGCGGTGGCGAGACCGACGCCGCCTTCCGACGTGTAACTGCCCACATATGCCACAGGAACACTTCCGTTTCAGATGACAAGGCTGAGCGCGCCGGACACCACGAAACCGCTGACCGACAGGACCGTTTCCAGCGCGGTCCAACTGGCCAGCGTCTCCCGGACCGGGATGCCGAACGCGCGGGACACCATCCAGAACCCGCCGTCGTTGACATGCGACGCGATGATCGAGCCGGCCGAGATGGCCACGGCGATCAGCGCGAGGTGCGGTTGCGAGTAGTGCGCGTCGGCCACCAGCGGCGCCACGATACCGGCGGTCAGCGTGATCGCCACGGTCGCCGAACCCTGTGCCAGCCGCAAAGCGCAGCTGATCAGGTACGCCAGCACGATCACCGGCAGTCCGCCTGCGGACATCGAGGTGGCCAGGGCCTTGCCGATGCCGGTCGCCGACAGCACCGCGCCGAAGAACCCGCCCGCGCCCACCACCAGCAGGATCATGCCGACCGGTCGCAGCGCCTTCGCGGACAGTTCGGCGGCCTTGTCCTTGCTCATGCCACGCCGGAAACCCAGCAGCCAGAACGCGAGCAGCGCGGCGATCCCCAGCGCGACACCCGGCGTGCCGATGAACGTGGCTACACCGTTGGCCGGGGATCCCTTGGGCAGGAACAGACTGCCGAACGTGCCGCACAGAATCAGCGCCAACGGCAACCCGATGATGAACGCGACGAGCCCGATCGACGGCTTGCCTTCCGAGGATTCCGGAGATTCCTCCGACGCCACCGCGAGCATTTCCTCCGGCACCGGCAGGATGATCTTCTTGCCGATCCACAACGAATAGGCCAGCCCACCGACCAGCCACGCCGGCACGCCGCACAGCAGCCCGATCAGGATCAGCCAACCCAGGCTGACGTGCAGCAACCCGGCGGCCACGACCGGACCCGGATGCGGCGGCAGGAACGCGTGCACAATGGACAGTCCGGCCAGCAGCGGCATCGCGAACAACACGATGGACTTGCCGGTCCGCTTCGTCACGACGTACACCAGCGGCGCGAACACGAAGATGCCGACGTCGAAGAACACAGGAATGCCGAAGATCAAACCCGACAGGCCCATCGCCAACGGCGCCCGATTCTCGCCGAACAGCCGCAGCAACCGGCCGGTCAGCACCTCGGCGCCGCCGGATGACTCCAGGATCGCGCCGATCAGCGTGCCGAGTCCGATGATCAGCGCGATGTGGCCGAGGATGCCGCCGAATCCGGTCTCCAGCAGGCTGGTCGAACTCTTCTGGGCGGTCCCCACGATTTGCGCTACCGGCAAGCCCGCCGCCAGCGCTACGACCAGGCCGGCTGCGAGCAGCGCGATGAATGGTTCGGTCTTCAGCCGGATGATCAGGAACAGCAGCAGCGCGATGCCCACCACGGCCAGCAGGAGCAGGCCGGACGTGGAGTGTTGCAACCAGTGCACGAACGTGGTCATGTCGACTCCAGGCTGGGACTAGCGGCGGATCGAGTGGCCGGGCAGGGCGCCCGTCGGTCTGCCGTCCTCCAGCACCGGCACGCCGTTGACCAGGACCGTGTGGATGCCGGTGGCCGCCTGTCTTGGCTGGTCGAATGTTGCCGTGTCGGCAATCGTGTCCGGGTCGAACAGCACGAGGTCCGCGACCGCGCCGGCCCGCACGACGCCCCGGTCGGTCAGGCGCAGCCGGCGGGCCGCGCGTGACGTCAGGTGCGCGACACATTCGGCCAGTTCCAGCACGCCGAGTTCGCGCACGTACCGGCCGAGATAGCGCGGGAACGTGCCCCAGCCGCGCGGGTGCGGCCGGCCGCCGACCAGCAGTCCGTCGCTGCCGCCGGTGTGCGCGCGGTGTCGCATGATCGTCCGCACGTTGTCCTCGTGGCCGACGTGGAACAGACACGACGTGCCGAGGTTCTCCTCGCGCAGCGTGTCCAGGTACAGCTCGATCGGCGGCACGCCCAGCCGGGCCGCCGAGTCGGCGATCCGGTGTCCGACCAGGTGTTCGTTGCGCTGTTGCCGCACGGCGTTGATCTCGATCCAGTGCCAGTCCACCGGTACGCCGTAGCAGCCGTCCGAGCCCAGTTCCTCCATCGCCACCCGGATCCGCTCCCTTGTGTCCACATCGGACAGCCGGGCCATGGTCGCGCTCGGGCCGCCTTCTGCGGCCCAACTCGGCAGCAGCGCGGACAGGTAAGTAGCGCCGGGCAGGTAGGGATAGGTGTCCAGGGTGATGTCGCAGCCGCTGTCGATCGCGTCGTCCAGCAGCGCCAGCATCTCGCCGGCCCGGCCGGCGTTGACCGGGAAGTTCATCGTGGCGTGCGCCAGATGCAACGGCACGCCGGAGCGCCGGGACACGTCGACCATCTCGGCGTACGCGTCCAGGGCGCCGGCACCGTAGCTGCGGTGATGTGGGCTGTAGTAGCCGCCGAGCCCGGCCACCACCCGGCACAGTTCGACGAGTTCCTCGGTGTCGGCGTACATCCCGGGCGGGTAGGTCAGCCCCGACGAGAGCCCGACCGCGCCCTGCGCCATGGCATCGGCCACGTCCGTCCGCATGCCGTCCAGTTCGGCCGGGGTGGCCGGCCGGGCGTCCCAGCCGACGTGCCGCATCCGGACCGTGCCCTGTGGCACCAGATAGGCCGCGTTCACCGCGATGCCCTGGTCCAGCCGGTCCAGGTACTCGCCGACGGTGCGCCAGTTCCAGTCGAAGCCGGGCGGATCGTCGTTCCAGCCGGCGAGTTGCCCACGTAGCAAGTCGAGCACGTCGTCGTCGACCGGTGCGTACGAGAGGCCGTCCTGGCCGAGCACCTCCAGCGTCACGCCCTGGGACACCTTGGCCAGATGGTCCGGCTCGACGAGCAGCCGCAGGTCGGAGTGGGAGTGCATGTCGATGAAACCGGGCGCCAGCACCAGACCGGCCGCGTCCACGACCCGGTTCGCGTCGAGTGTGTGATCCGCGATCTCGGCGATCCGGCCGTCCGCGACCCCGACCGACGCGCGGAAACCCGGCGCGCCCGTGCCGTCGACGACCAGCGCGTCGGCGAAAACGATGTCGTGTGCCACCTGTGTCCCCGTTCAGAAGTAGGTGCGGACCAGGTCGACCACGGTGGTGCCGTTGACCACCGGGATCAGGCGCCACTTGTCGAACACCGTGCACGGGTGCGACAGCCCCAGCCCGACCCAGTCGCCGACGCTGACGGCCACCTCGCCGGTCAGGAACGCGTGCTGGTCGGCGAGCTTGCTGATCCGAGCTCCGGACAGCGGTTCGATCCGGCCATCGGCCGTGCGGATGACTTGCGGTATGGGCAAACCCTCGTCGAACGAGATGTCCCGCTTGCCCAGGGTCAGCAGGGCGAGGCCGGGCTCCGGCCGGGACGTCACCTGGGCCCAGGCCCGCAACGCCGGCCGCAGCGGCGGCGCGTCGGCGAGCCGGGGAGTGCAGCCCAACGGTGAGCTGTCCTGGTAGATGCCGTCGTCGTGGGAGACGTAGGCGCCGCCACGCAGCACCGGCCGGACCCGCAGCCCTGCCGGCCACTCCTGGCCCAATACCGTTGCCACCACGTCGAAGTAGGTGCTGCCGCCGGCGGACACGATCACCTCGGCCACGTCGGCGAATCCGCCGTCCGCGGCCAGCAGCGCCACGAGCGTGCGCAGGCTGCCGACGTAGTCGCTGATCAGGCGCAATGCGTTGACATGCGTGTCATGGCTGAGCACGCCCTCGTACCCGGCGACGCCGGCCAGCCGCAACACCGGACTGGCCACGACCGCCGCGCCGACGGCCCGCGCGGTCGCCAGATCCCGCGTACCGGACCGCCCACCGTCCGCACCCACGTCGACCAGCACGTCAACCGGCCGCGACACGCCCGACAACGCGCTGGTCATCAGCTCGACGCCGGCCACGGAATCCGCCCAGCAGCTGAACTCGAAGTCCGGATCGCGGTCCAACTCACCGGCGAGCCACCGCAGCCCGGCCGGATCGATCAACTCGTTGGCCAACTGCACCCGGCGGACGCCGAACGCCCGATAGACGCGCAGTTGGCTGACGTTCGCGGCGGTGATGCCCCACGCGCCGAGTGCGAGCTGCCGCGCGAACAACTGCGGCGCCATCGTCGTCTTGCCATGTGGGCAATGCGACATGCCGTGGCGGGCGCACCAGTCGGCCATGGTGGTCAGGTTGTGCGTGAGTGCGTCGTCGTCCAGCACCACGAGCGGTCCGACGAAACCATCGGCGAACAGGTCGAGCCGGGCGGCCGCGATCTCGCCGATGGTCCGGCCGAACACGGTGGCCGGCAGTCCCTTGTCCCGCCAGTCGACCCGCTCGTCCCGGATCGCGGCCAGTTTGTCCGCATCGATGTCCGGTGAGCCCATCCGCGCCACCTTCCGTTGCGTGACATGCAACGAGCATTGCGTAATTCGTCGCGAGGATGTGTAGCATTCCTCCCAATCGGTCGTCAACGTCGGCCCTGGGAGTTCGCGGTGAGTCAGAGCCTGGACCGTGCGCTCACCCTGTTGACCGAACTGGCGCGCGGGCCACGGACGCTCGACCAGCTCGCGGGCACCGTTGACGTGCACAAGTCCACGGTCATGCGGCTGCTGCGCACGCTGGAGTCGCGACGGTTCGTGCAACGCGCCGACCAGCGCCACTACCGCCTGGGCGCGGCCCTGTTCGACCTGGCCAACCGGGCTCTCGAGGACCGGGACGTACGGCGTTCGGTCGCGCCGGCACTGCGGCGGCTCAACGAGCTGACCGGGCACACCGTGCACCTGGCCAGCTACGAGGGCGGCGAGGTCGTCTACATCGACAAGTACGAGGGCCGCCACTCCGTCCGGATGTACTCCCGGGTCGGCCGCCGCGCCCCCCTGCACTGCACCGCGGTGGCCAAGGTGCTGCTCGCCGAACTGCCGGCGGCGCAACGCAAGGCTATCGCCGAAACAATGGACTACCCACGGTTCACCGCGAACACCATCACCAGTCCGGCGGATTATCTGTCCGAACTGGACCGAGTTCGCGCCGACGGATACGCACTGGACAACGCCGAACACGAGGACTTCATTCACTGCGCCGCCGCGCCGATCCGGGCACTGGAAGGCACGGTGCTGGCCGCCGTGTCGATGTCGGTGCCGAAGATGGTGCTCGACCTGGACGGGCTGCTGGCGCTCATCCCGGACCTGCTGCGCGCGGCGGCGGAGGCATCCGAAGAATGTGGCTGGATACCGGCAGCGGCACCATGACGAGAGGACGGCCGATGGCCAAGACGGAGATCCACACCGAGCACGCCCCCACCCCGGTCGCCGCATTCGCGCAGGGCGTTCGGAAGGGGAACATCCTGCAGATCGCCGGTCAGGTCGGGATAGATCCGGCCACCGGCAAGGTCGTCGGCCCGACCGTCGGCGAACAGGCCCGCCAGACCCTGCGCAACCTGGTGGCGGTACTGGAGGCGGCCGGCTCGTCCATGGCCGACGTGGTGATGATGCGCGTCTACCTCACGGACACGGCCCACTTCACCGACCTCAACGAGGCCTACGGCGAATTCGTCACGGCGCCCTATCCGGCCCGCACCACGGTGTACGTGGGCCTGCCCACCGGACTGCTGGTGGAGATAGATGCATTGGCGGTTCTGGACTGACCTTCACCCGAATGGACAAATAGTGGTCACGGTGGTCCTACCTGGCAATTCACGAAAGTAGCGCTCTTGCCAGAACAATCATGATGACCATCAAGCTAAGCCATTCAGGTGATGTGCCAGGACACTTCTTAGAAACTCTCTTGGCAAGGTGTGCGGAGCCGATACCCTGCGGAGTTGTCGGATTACCGCGCGCACTCCGGGGGTGGGCATGTCCGAGGGCAACCCGATCATTGATGGTGGTCAGCTCGTCTTCGATCCGCAAATCGGTCAATCCGTGCTGAAGACCCTCACTGACGCCCACCGGGAACTCAGCGCTCAGATCGAACAGCACTTCCGGTCCCTGTCAATCTCCAAGCTGGGGCTGACCGCAGGCGGCCGGGCCATCGGGCCATTCAACGGTGAAGTCACCACGACTGGCCCGAATGCGTTCATACCGGCTCATCAGGGGTTCTTGGCGAACCTCCTGACCGCGGTGCACGCGATCGAAGTCGTGATGGACAACTACGCGAGAGCCGAGCAGCACACCACCCAGTCGTTCAAGCCCAGCCATTGATCCGACTCATGACTGGGATGATCGTGATGCACAGGTCTGCTGTCCTTCCGGTGCTGGCGGCGGCAATCGCGCTGGTGGCCACCGGGTGCTCCGCGTCGGTGACCGGCAGTCCGGCCGCGACGACCGACCCACCTCGATCAGCCTCCGACGCACCGACGTCGGGGATGTCGGCCGCCATCGATCCGTGCGCGCTGTTGACCGGTTCGGATGTCCAACAATTCGGCCTGCAGGCGAATGGGCGGGACACCGCGGCCGGTGGACGCGCATGTAGCTGGTACAAGAACTTGCAGTACACCGTCGGCATCGAGGTTTTCGATCAGGTCGGCCTGGGTCAGCTCAGCACGCTCGAACGAACGATCACCGATCATCCGGTGGGCTCCCATGACGGTCGACTGGTGTTGAGCGCCGGTGGCGGTGGCTGCGGCGTATTTCTTCAGATCACCAGGACATCCATGGTGGACGTCGATACGGCGGGCGGTCCCAGCGATACGCGGTCGTGTCAATTGGCGGAACAGTACGCGATGCTCGTCGAGCCGAGATTGCCCGCGGAGCAAAAATAGGGGGTGCACGGTGGGTGTGGATCAACCGGATCCGGTGTCCAGCGACGAGGAATATGTCGGCATGGCACGGGCGCGAAATGACGGTCGTGCCTCGATGCTGGACCACGAGCCTGACCCGGTGCCCGGTTTGCTCGGCGAGGTCGAACATGCCGCGAACACCTCGGTCAATGACGTTGAGGCAAAGGTGCGGACGGCCGCGTGGGCAAGGTCGCAGGCCGCCCGGCTGGAGCATGGCCTGGCAACCCAGTCCGCACCGGACTTCGGTGGGCAGCACTATGCCGGGTACTCCGCAAGGGAACTGCAGGAAATGGTGACCACGAACATCGATCCTGGTGGGCTCGGTGAGGCTGGTGCGGCCTACAACGGCGTCGGCAACACCTATGCGCGGCTCGCGCAGGACCTCGGTTCGGCGGCGAGCGCGAGTGAGTCCGGCTGGATCGGCACGGCGGGCGACTCCGTTCGGGCGTTTCTTGCCGGGATGGCAAAGTGGGCCGACACCACCGCGCAGGGGGCGCAGCTGGCCGGCAACCAACTCGGCATGCAGGCCGACGCGGCGCAGACCGCGATGCACTCCATGCCCACTCCAATTGACCCGCCGAGCGCCGCCGACGTGCGGCAGGCGATGTTGCGTACTCCCTTGAATCCGGCCGCCGGTGCCGCGCAGCTCGGCCAGCAGTTCCAGGCAGCTCAGCAGACGCATGCCGAGGCCGTGCGGGTCGTGCAGGCCTACGACGCGAATCTGGCCGAAGTCGGCAACACGATGCCCGCGTTCGACCCGCCGCCGGCCTTCAATGCCAGTGCTGGCAACGGAACCACTGGCACCGTTGGCGGTGCTGGCATTCCGGGGACGGGGACGCATGGCACCCAAGGTCCTCGGCCCCGGGTTGCTGGCGCCGATCATGTCGGCCCGGCGCCGGTTCTTGCCGGGTCCGCAAGTAAACCCGACCCACCGACTCAACTCGGCCCATCCGGTCCGGCCGGCCAGCCCCATGGGCAACCGCCGACCATGACGCCCCAATCCGCCCCGATGCCGCCGCCGGTCGGCTCGACCATGTCGCCGCCGGCCGCCGGCACGTCGCCGCTTGCCGGCGGGATGAACTTGCCGGGTGGGCAAGACAGCGGCGCGCACTTATTCGAATCGCCGGGCGCGCCCGGCGGCCATGCCATCGGTGCGCCAGAGGGTCCGGGTGTCCGGGGTGGCGTCGCGGCCGGGGTGAACGAGGTCGCGGCGCGGCCGGCGTCGGGCGGTGGGTCGACGCCGGGTCTGATCGGTGGCCGGGGTGGGCGCGGCGAGGCCGACAAGGAGCACAAGCGGCCCTCGTACCTGGAGAATCCGGACCCGGACGAGACCTTCGGTACCGATCAGATCGTGGCGCCGCCGGTCATCGGAGCGTGATGCCCGAGATCATCAGCCTGAGTCTGGCGACCTTCGAGCTCTTATGGGATCACCTCGCGTTGGGACAGTTGCCGGCGCCGTTCGAGATCCGGCCCGTCGGCACCACCGACGCCGAACGTGCCGAGTTACGCAGCGCGATGTGGCACGACCTCCAGGCGCGCGGCCTGGCGCACGAGCGCCGGCTGGAACCCAGGATCGCGGCCATGTGCCACGCCATCGGCCGCGCGGACGAGTCGATCGCCTCGCTCGCCATCATGGACGACGGCCGGCTCGTCCGCGCGTTGGCGGCGGCCAGCGGGGAGTTGGCCACGCTGGCCGTGCAGGGCGTGCGAAACCTGCACCTGGCCGCGATCGAACCAGCGGAGTTACCGTTGTCCATTGTGGACCTTTTGCCCGCCGCCCGCGCGTTTCCCGGCCGTGCGGTGACCGTGCCGGACGGCGCGGGTTTCGGCGGCTTCCTGCACGCGATGCACGGATCGGAATCCGACGACGAGCAGGCCGCCCACATGCTGGCCAGCGCCCGGGTCCGTGGTGGCTACTTCACCGCCCGTGGCCGTGACCGGGCTTTGTCCGCCGAACTGGCCTGGATTGACACCGATCGTGGCCGGTTCTCCTCGCGCTACGTCACCGATCCCGCCGGTCGCCGGAGCACGGCACACACGCCGGTCGGCCGGGACGAGCTCGTGGCCCAACTCGCAGGCCTGCTGCGGGACGCTCAGTAGACCGCGCCGGGGCCCATCGCGCCTGGTCGCTCGGACACTCTGGTACCCTGACAGGTGCGACCGGCCCCCGTACCTGCGGGGGCGGCAAAGAGGAGTCCCGCTCCCACCCGATTCGTCCCAGTGGCGTCCGGGTCCGGTCCCGGGGTCAGGCACCGCAAAATGCCTGGTCCACGGAGTTCTCGGCACGCGTGCGTGCCGAGCGATCGGTCGGCAGCGGCCCCGCGCCATCAGGCGACGGGGCCTTGAGCCGTTGTGGGGCTACTCGCGCCGTTACCACGAACAACGTCGGTCGCGACGAAACATACCTCGAACCGAGGAGGCCCCATCAGCCCCGAGCCGCGCATCACCGAGCCGCGCATCAACGATCGTATCCGCGTTCCCGAGGTCCGCCTGGTCGGACCGGCAGGTGAGCAGGTCGGCATCGTCAAGATCGAGGACGCATTGCGACTTGCCCAGGATTCGGATCTGGATCTCGTTGAGGTCGCCGCCCAGAAGGCACGTGAGTCGCGCCGCAACCAGCAGTTCACCGTGATCAAGGAGCAGAAGCTCCGGCCGAAGATCGACTCGCACGACTACGAGACCAAGAAGGGCCACGTGGCCCGCTTCCTCTCGCACGGGAACAAGGTCAAGGTGACCATCATGTTCCGTGGTCGTGAGCAGTCCCGGCCAGAGCTGGGCTCCCGGCTGCTGCAGCGGTTGGCCGACGACGTCGCCGAACTGGGCTTCGTCGAGGCGTCGCCCAAATTGGACGGTCGCAACATGATCATGGTGTTGGCGCCGCACAAGAACCTGCAGAAGCCGCAGGTGCCCAAGGCCCGCGCGGGTTCCGCCGACGCAGGGCCAGAAGGCGCCGAGGAACTCACCGCGACAGCGGAGACGGTCGAAGGCCAGCAGTGATCCACCGGGTGCCGATCAGGCACCCGGTGGCATGAGAGAGCACAACATGGGTGACCGCCGGTACGACGCGGTCGCACGATGATGAGGACGAACATGCCGAAGAACAAGACGCACAGCGGGGCCTCGAAGCGCCTGAAGGTGACCAGCACCGGCAAGATCCTGCGCCAGAAGGCCGGCACCCGGCACAAGCTGGAGAAGAAGTCCAGCAAGCTGACCCGCCGCCTGGCCGGCACCGTGGAGATCGCCAAGAGCGACCTCGGGCGGGCCAGGCGACTGCTCGGTCGCTGACCGGCCCGTTCGCAATCCCCTTTGCACACCGGGGCAACGCCCCTTGAGACCCGACAGGATTTCCCGTGGCACGCGTGAAGCGGGCGGTCAACGCCCAGAAGAAGCGCCGCACCACCCTTGAACTGGCGAGTGGTTACCGCGGCCAGCGTTCGCGGCTGTACCGCAAGGCCAAGGAGCAGATGCTCCACTCGCTCAACTACGCGTACCGGGACCGCCGGGCACGCAAGGGCGACTTCCGTCAGCTGTGGATCACCCGCATCAACGCGGCCGCCCGGCAGAACGGCCTCACCTACAACCGTTTCATCCAGGGCCTGAAGGGCGCCGGCATCGAGGTGGACCGCAAGATCCTCGCCGAGCTGGCGGTCAGCGACCCGACCGCGTTCACCGCACTGGTCGACCTGGCCCGCGAGCACGCCGGCGCGCAGGGTAGTGCTGATTGATGGGCTCCACTGACTGAAACGACGGCAAGGACTGAGTTATCGGTACGACGAATCGATCCGGGGCGAGTCCGTTCACCGAACGGACGCCCCGGATCGTCGCCGCGCGCCGCCTGACCAGGCGCGCCGGCCGCACCGATGCCAGCCGGTTCCTGGCCGAGGGCGCCCAGGCGGTCCGCGAGGCGCTGGCCTACGGAACCGTGCACGAACTGTTCGTCACGACGACCGCCCACGACCGCAATCCCGACCTCGTCGCGACGGCTCTGGCGAATGGGATACCGGTGTCCGAAGTGACCGAACGGGCCGCGGCCGGGCTGTCCGAAACCGT
>WNGR01001418.1_pt1 | contig 35279 bp, 31 predicted proteins | sample 5407581 | NCBI WGS metagenome assembly WNGR01 (sample SAMN13153383, study PRJNA577476) | soil metagenome | isolation source: 80 cm soil or saprolite under Garry oak tree replicate 2 | place: USA:California | collected 2016-06-15 | reverse complement strand
TAGGAGACCAGGTCGTGCAGGGTGAACCCGTCGTGGCAGGTGACGAAGTTGACCGAGGCGACCGGGCGCCTGCTGTCCTGCTGGTACAGGTCGCTGGACCCGGTCAGCCGGGAGGCGAACTCCGGCACGGTGGCGGGCTGGCCGCGCCAGAAGTCGCGGATCGTGTCCCGGTACTTGCCGTTCCACTCGGTCCACAGCGGCGGGAAGTTGCCGACCTGGTAGCCGCCGTCGCCCACGTCCCACGGCTCGGCGATCAGCTTGACCTGGGAGACCACCGGGTCCTGCTGGACCAGGTCGAAGAACGCGGACAGCCGGTCCACCTCGTAGAACTGGCGGGCCAGGGTGGCGGCCAGGTCGAACCGGAAACCGTCCACGTGCATGTCGAGCACCCAGTACCGGAGCGAGTCCATGATCATCTGTAGCACGTGCGGGTGCCGCATGAGCAGGCTGTTCCCGGTGCCCGTGGTGTCCATGTAGTAGCGCCGGTCGTTGTCCGCCAGCCGGTAGTAGGCGGCGTTGTCGATGCCCCGGAAGGACAGCGTGGGCCCCAGGTGGCTGCCCTCGGCGGTGTGGTTGTAGACGACGTCGAGGATCACCTCGATGCCCGCCGCGTGCAGGGCGCGGACCATGGTCTTGAACTCCTGCACCTGCTGGCCGCGGGTGCCGCTGGCCGCGTAGCCGTTGTGCGGGGCGAAGAAGCCGATGGTGTTGTAGCCCCAGTAGTTGCCGAGTCCCTTCTCGTTCAGGTGGCTGTCGGTGACGAACTGGTGCACGGGCATCAGCTCGACCGCCGTGACGCCGAGATCGTGCAGGTGCGAGATGACCGCGGGATGGGCCAGGCCCAGGTAGGTGCCGCGCTGCTCCTCCGGGATGACCGGGTGCTCCTTGGTCAGGCCGCGGACGTGCGCCTCGTAAATGACGGTCTCGTGGTAAGGGATGCGCGGCGGCCGGTCCAGGTTCCAGTCGAAGAACGGGTTCACCACGACCGAGCGCGGGACGTACGGCGCGGAGTCGCTGTTGTTGCGCCGGTCCGGGTGACCGAACTGGTAGGAGAACACCGGCTGGCCCCAGTCGACGCCGCCCTCGATCGCCTTGGCGTACGGGTCCAGCAGGAGCTTGTGCGGGTTGCAGCGGGGCCCGTCGCCCGGGTGGTAGGGACCGTGCACCCGGTACCCGTACCGCTGGCCCGGGTTGATGCCCGGCAGGTAGCCGTGCCAGACGAAGCCGTCCACCTCGTGCAGGTCGACCCGCGTCTCCTTGCCGTCCTCGTCGAACAGGCAGAGCTCGACCCGATCGGCTACCTCCGAGAACAGGCCGAAGTTGGTCCCGGCTCCGTCATACGTGGCACCCAGCGGATAGCTCTCGCCCGGCCACACGGCAGTCGCCGCCAAATGTTCCCCATCCCTCGCTGAGAATGCGTTCCGACCCTTCACACTTTCCCATGTCGGCCGCAGCCATGCGCCGCACTCAGGATCGTCCCTGCGTAACAACCGCCAGGGCGGGCCGGCTTCCCGTCACCTGGCGCGGTCCGCTCGCCGGCGGCCTGACCACAGCGTGCGTCGCGCTGGGCGGACTGTACGCCACGCCGCGTGGTGGCGCTCCGCAGGCCCCGTCGCTGGTGAGTACCGTACGAAGCGCCGGCGTAACGGAGCGAGAAAAGGCCTTTGCCGGCGTATACCATGAGCGAAGACAGCTCAGGATGCATATTACGATGATGATATATAACAATTAGGCGCCGGATATGTCGCGGGGAGTTTGCAATCTGTCCGCGATTGTCCACAACTGTCCCTCGCCATGCTGGACTTCCTTGCCCAAGATTGGACTCGCCGAAAACTTTGCCGTTGTGATCACGGCGTGGTTGGCTACGTCGTATCGCCGCTCGGGGCAAGATTCGGAGGACGTCCGCGGCCCGCCGGATACCCTCATTAGCGGCAACACGGGCGGGTTCATCCCGTGATCTCGTCTGGAGAGAATGATGGCCTCGCAGGAAAAAGACATAGCTACAGTTATCCCGGACTTGCGGAACATTCCAGTGGACCACCTCGCCGAGCTGGGCTCCTCAGTCCTCGCCCATTCGATTGCCCTCTACCGGGAGCGCCTTAAAGACAACGGCATCCCGCTGAGTTCGTTCCAGGCGAGGATCTAGTTACTACATGACCCTGACGGGGCGGGAAGGGTCGAATTGATTACCCCCCATGTCCTGCCGGAAGCCGCGTTTACCGCGCTCGCCGAGGCCGCCGGCAGCCCGGCCACGGTCCGGCTCTTGCGCGATGCGCAGCTGAGCAAGCACGTGATGCTGCTGCATGCCATCGCCGAGGCCGCCGGCGGCCCTGCTCCCGGGCCAGCCGCGTTCCGGGCCGCCTATGAGCTGTTCGCCCGGATCCAGGCCGCGGATCCCGATGCCGCCGCCTGGCTGCTCGGGCTGCCGCACCTCGGCGGGTGGGCCCACGACTGTCTCATCCACATCCAGCAGGGGTCCACGGCGGACTTCGGTCACTTCGCGTCCATGGTCGCCGCAGCCGCCGTGCGCACAGGTTTCCGCTTCGAACTCGACGTCCCGGTACGAGCTGGCCGCGTCAGGCTTCCAGGGCTGGGATCCTTGCAGATCACGGACTCGTCGTCCTGGATCCGGCTGGGCTGCGACGGTGAGCGCGTGACCGCCGGCGGCCACCTCGAGGCTGACTGGCGGCTGCTGCGGCCAGACGACGGATCTGGCGGCGCGATGCCGCCGTGGTCAGGAACGCCGATGATCCAGGCGGTCGCTGATGGGCTGGCGTGGGACACGCTGCTGGAGACGGGCGAGCCATATCTCGATCGCTACACCCTGCCGATGTCCACGGACCTTTCCCTGGACGAACTCCGGCAGTGGCGGCAACGTATCCAGTCCGCATGGGCGCTGCTGGTCCGCCAGCACCCGTGGGCCGCCGGACCGATCGCGGACGGGATCTCGGTCGTCGTCCCGCTGACGCCGAACTCCGATACCGACCTGGTCAGTGCCACCACCCCGGCTGCCTTCGGCGCTATCGCCACGTCCTGGCCACCGGACCAGGTGACCCTGGCCGAAACCCTGGTCCATGAGTTCCAGCACGTCAAGCTCTGTGGCCTCATGGATATGGTGCCCTTGGTGGAACCGGGCGGCGAGAAGGTCTACGCCCCGTGGCGGCAGGACCCGAGGCCGGCCAGCGGCCTGGTGCAGGGCCTGTACGCCCACGTGGGGATCGTGCGCTTCTGGGAGGCGCAGCGGCACGCTGAGACCGGCCCGGATGACATCCTCCGGGCCCAGGTGCACTTCGCCCGCTGGGGACCGACCATTGACCTCGTCGCTGAAACCCTGCTAGGGACGGGTTGCCTGACCGCCGCCGGCGTCCGGTTCGTCGGCCTGCTGCGGGCCCGGGGCCAGGAGCTGGCCGGCCAGCCCGTGCCCGCTGGCGCACGGCAAATCGCCAGGGAAGTTGCCCTGGACCACTTGCTGATCTGGCAGATCCGGCACGTGGCCGCCGATCCCGCGACGGTGGCCCGGCTCGCGGCCGCTTATCTGGCTGGTGAGTCCTGGCCGGCGGGATTTCAGCCCGTGGTCCGGGTTGCGGACGAAACGCGCAAGGTCGACGCGGCCGTGCGGAGCAGGCTGCTGAACATGCGCTATCTAGGGCCGACTCGCTACCGCGAGCTATCCGCCGCCGTCGTGCTCCCGCTCAGCGAGGCCGATCGCCTGCTCCTGCGCGGCAGCGCCGAGGCCGCGGTTCAGGCCTACCGTGACCTGATCGCTGGATCAGCCGACCCGCAGCCGGACGCATGGATCGGCCTGGCCCTGGCCCTGCACCGGCTGCCGCCGTCGCGACTTCAGGCGGCGTTCGCCACCCGGCTGGCGCTTATGTTCGATGTGCACACCCGCCTCGGCCGGCGGACCGACCCCCTGGACCTAGCGAGCTGGTTCGGGTGACGGAGCATCCCGCGCCATGGCCGCTGCTTGATCCTGACATAGCCAATATGGGCCACAGCGGGCACCAGCCAGTTCCCTTCCAGCAATTCATCCTGAAGGCACACAGCCGCTGCAACTTGTCGTGTTCCTACTGTTATGTATATGAAATGGCGGATAAGGCGTGGCAGCATCTGCCCAGGCGTATGCCCCGGGCCGTTTCCGCTAAGGTAGCCGAGCGTATCGGCGAACACGCCAGGCAGCATGATCTTCCCAGCGTCGACGTTATCCTGCACGGCGGTGAGCCGCTCCTGGCAGGTACTGAATGGCTGACCGACCTAGCCGGTTCCCTGCGCGCTCAGGTACCGGCTCAGGTGAATATCAGCGTCCAGACCAACGGAACCCTCCTTCGTCCTGGAATGCTTGCCACGCTCAGGAATCTCGGCATCCGGGTCGGCGTCAGCCTGGACGGCGATACGGAAGCCACCGGGCGCCATCGTCGCTACGCCAATGGCCGCAATAGCTACGATGACGTAGCCGATGGCCTGCAACTGCTTGACTCGCCTGAATTCCGCGATGTTTACGGTGGCATCCTGTGCACCATCGACGTGCGCAACGATCCGGTGACCACGTACCAGGCGCTGCTGAAATTCAACCCGCCCGCATTGGATCTTCTGCTGCCGCACGCGAACTGGAGTTGCCCGCCGCCCGGCGCTGGCTACGCGGATTGGCTGATCACGGTCTTCGAACGGTGGTACTCGGCGCCCGAGCAAGAGACCCGGGTCCGCATGTTCGCCGAATTGATACAGCTCGTGCTGGGCGCGCCGGCCGCCGTGGAAGGGCTGGGCCTGCGTCCCGCTACGCTCATCGTGGTCGATACTGACGGCTCCATAAAACAACTCGACTCGCTGAGTTCGGCCTATCCAGGCGCGGCCGACACCGGACGGCACGTCTTCACCGACCCCTTCGACGCCGTGCTTGATCATCCCACCACGATCGCCAGGCAGATCGGCGTCGCGGCCCTAGCGCCGGAATGCCTGGCCTGCCCGGTCATGGGAATATGCGGTGGCGGCCTTTATCCGCACCGCTACCGTAGCGGCGAAGGATTCCGCCATCCCTCGGTCTACTGTGCCGACCTGCTGCGGCTCATCACGCACGTGGCCAGGCGGGTAACCGCCGATGTGGCCGGGCTCGGCGCGAGAACCTGCACCGCGGCGGGCCCGGCGATCAGTACGGCTCGATCTCGGCGGTGAGACGGGTCCGCTGCGCAGCCGCCAGCGCCTCAGGATGTTCCGTGGTCAGCGTGTCCTCATAGTGGCGCAGGGCGCCGCCGAGCAACCGGCCGGCCTCGGCGGGATTCCCCGACGCGGCCTCGTCAATGGCCAGGTTGACGACCGACATCAAGGTATCGGGGTGGTCTTCGCCCAGGGAGCTGCGGCACTTGGCCAGGGTCTCCTGGCCAACCCGGATCGCCGCGGCCAGGTCGTCGCACGCGGCCAAGTCAGAGGCATAGTTAATGCCCGCCTCCAAGGTAAACGGATGCAGGTCGCCGTACGCGTCGGCAAGCCCGTGCCACGCTTGCAGATCGAGCCGCCGCGCCTCCTCCACCTGGCCTTTCTCGCGCCGCACGGACGCCAGGTTGACCATCGTCCCGTAGCTGAGATCGAACGGGAAACCGGCTTCCCGGCAGCGGTCCAGGACTTCCTCGGCCAGCTCTCCGGCCCTGACGAGGTACCCCACGGCCCGCCGGTCATTGATCAGGTTGGCCGCGGCGCGCAGCGTATAGGTATGTTCCGGGCCCAGGTAGTCGCGGTAACGCTGGACCACTTCCTCGCTCTCCTGCAGCGCTTCCCAGGGATAGCCGACCTTTCGCAGCGCCGCGGCGAACCCTTTGCGGGCGTTGAGCATGTCGAGGTTTTCCCGGCCGCCAGCGGCCGCGAATCCCTTCATCACCTCGCGCGCGATGTCTAGCGATTCCTGATAGCGACCGAGCCCGCGCAGGTCGCGGGCTACCGCATCGTAGGACGTGAGGGTGCGCAAGTCGGTGGGACCCAGGATGCTGCTGCGGTCGCTATAGGTGCGCCGGTCGATCTCCAGGGCCTCGGTAAAACGACCGAGCCGCCGGTAGTCGGCGGCCAGGTTGTTCCTGACGTTCATCGTCCGGTCATGGGTGACACCGAAAACACGCTCGAATTTGGGCAGCAATTCGCGGTCCTGGCCCAGCGCCTCCTCGAATTGGCTGCGGGTGCGAAGGTCAGCACCCTGAGTATTGGCACACAGCAGGGTCACCTTGTGCTCGTCGCCGTAGCGGTTCTTCAGCAGGACGAGCGTCTTCTGGATGAGTTCGCTGGCATCGGCCGCGTGGCCGTCCCACCGCATGGCGATCGCCACCTCGACGGCGAGGGTCAGGACTTGCAGATCGTCGCGGCCAAGGCGCCCGCGCCACACCTCGAGCGCATCCTGTCCGAACCGCATCGCCTCGGCGTGGCCGCCGCGCAGATGCAGGCGCCTCACCTGGTCGATGATGAGGCGGCGCAGGGTCGGACTACTGGTCTCGAAGAAACTCCGGTCAGATTCGAGATGCTGCAGCGAAAGGTCGTATATAGCGTCGCTGCCACTACGATCGGGATTGCCGGGGTTGGATTCGGCCAGCAATGTCTCCACTGCCGCCCGGTACACGGCCTGGACGACCCGATGCACCTGGATCAAATCTCGTGCGCCATCGACCTTGGCCAGCGACAGCCTGCGCAGACGGCTAGCCGCGGCGCGGAACCGCCGCGAATCGGACAAGGTGTCACGCAAGCCGGGCGGCTCGGTGACAGCCTTGGCATTCTGCAGGAGCAGCTCCGCAGCGATAGGTTCGGGGGAAAAGAAGGCGCAGAGGCTGAACAAGTGCTCGGCATCCGCGTTCAGCAACGCAGTGGACATCTCCCAAGCCGCCGAGATCGGAGCGGAGAATTCGGACGACTCCTCGTCGAGCAGCCGCTGGACTTTCTCGTCAAACTGGCTGACATAATCACTGACGTCTTGTTTCGTCTCGGCCAGGTAAGCCGCTGCGTGCTCAGTCGCGATCGGCAAGCCGCCGAGTGCGGTGGCGAGTTGCCTGGCCTGCGCGGCACGGCGCCTTTCCTCCTCTTCACCGTGCCTTCCCGGCAGCGCGAGCGCGAGCACTCTGCGGCGCAGGAAATGAGCGGCTTCATCCGTGGAGAAAAGCGGGACTTCGGTGTTGTCCACGGGAACGTACGCGGGCCAGTTCCGTAGCCGTGAGGTAATGATGATGTGGCCGCCCGGCAGGCACTTCGGCAGGTACCTTTGCAGTTCGAGCGGCTGACTGGCGTTGTCGTATACCAAGAGCCAGCTCGCCTGGTCCCCGGTCCCCAGGGTCTCAAGGACGGCAGTGATCGCCCGGTCGCGACCACCTCCTGCTGCCGCCTGCCGGAGCTCGAGCCGCTGGCCGAGCTGGACGAGCGCGTCGCGGACGCGGTCGTGGTGCTCGGCCCGTATCCACCAGATGATTTCGTACTTGTCTCTGTGCAGGTGGATGAACTCCGTAGCTATTTCGGTTTTCCCGATTCCGCCCACGCCCGAGATGACCTGCACAGCGGGACGCTCCCGGTCCCGCGCCATAAGGTTGGCGCGCAGCGAATCCAGCACAGTGCTCCGGCCGGAGAAGTTGGGATTACGAGGAGGAATCTCGTTTGACCAGATCCGCAGGGACGGCCCGGCCGTGGATTCGATCGGATCCGCGATCGGCGGCCTCGTCGCCGGAACGCTAATCGCCGGCGTTCCGGTCGCGCTCTCGTCCTGCTGAGCCGCTTGCCAGAGAACCCGGACCTCGGCAATATCCCCGTGCAACGCCTCGACGACAAGTTCCAGGAAATTCCAGCGGGGCACATGGGGTCCGCGGAAGATGTTGTGAATGGTCGACCGGCTGATGAGACTGTGGCCCCGCCGACCCCTGATCTTCACCTCGATCTCCCGTACGGACGGCAGACCGGCCTCCATGTGAATCCGATGCAGGCGGTCGAACAGGTCGGTGACCGGCCCCGGCGGAGTCGGGTCCCGCCTGATTGCTCCCACTGTTGAATCCTCCAGGACTTCAGAGTGTCCAAGTTTGTCAAAGCTCGTACACCCTGGCAATGTCCACCCCTTGCGTCCGGGCAATTTGCCGCGTCCGCCGTTCTGCAAAGCCGTCCACGGCGGTCAAACCTCGTGTACCGCGCCCACATGGGCGCGGCCAGAGTTCACGCTAAGGAAAGAGTCTCTATCAGGATCTGGCCGGGAGGGCGGATGAGCATACAGCTCGCGGCGGTGCGCCCCATGGACGCGCGGTCGTTCGCCGGCCCCGTGCACCGCTCGATACTGGCGGTCGACCTCGAGGGATCGACCAAGCGGACCAACCCGGAGCGGGGTGAGCTCCGGCGCATCATGTATTCGCTGCTGGACCAGGCGCTACATGAGGCCCGGATCAACTCCAGGCACCTAGAGCCGTTGATCGATCGCGGCGACGGCGTGCTGATACTGATCAGGCCGCATGACGAGGTGCCCAAGACACTCCTGATCGGCGTGCTGATACCGGCGCTGACCGCACTGCTTGACGAGCACAACACCACGGTCTCTCAGCCCGCGCTGCGGCTGCGGCTGCGGGTGGTGATCCACTGCGGCGAGGTTCACGATGACGGCAAGGGCTTCTATGGTGAAGACCTCGATGTCGCCTTCCGGCTCCTGGATGCGCCCAGGGTCAAGCGAGCGCTGCGGGAGGCACCTTCCTCACCCCTCGTCCTGGTGGTCTCGGAGGAGATCTTCGCCGGGATAGTCCGGCACCGCTACTTCGACGGGGGCACCTACGAACCACTTGTCCGGGTACGCCTGGCCGAGCGGCAGCGCCGCGGCTGGGTTCATCTTCCGGTCCGGGCCGACGCTGACCGCCCGGCCGTGACCCGCCGGGCGAAGAGCCAGCCGCCCGCCACCTCCCTGGGTGTCGTATCCGCGGACGCACGACGCCAGGATCAGCAGGAGAACGGCGTGGCTGCGTTGAGCGTCAACGGGCGCGGAGGGCCTCGACCAGGGCCGGGATGACCTGGTGCAGGTCGCCGATGACGGCGTAGTCGGCGTGGGCCAGGATGGGGGCTCCGGGGTCGGTGTTGATGGCGATGATGTGCTTGGCGCCGGCGCAGCCGGCGATGTGCTGGATGGCGCCGCTGATGCCGCAGGCCAGGTACAGCTCCGGGGTGATCTTGGTGCCGGTCTGGCCGACTTGCTGCTTGTGCGGGCGCCAGCCCTCGGAGGTGACCACGCGGGACACCCCGACCACGCCGCCCAGCAGCCCGGCCAGTTCCTCGAGCGGGGCGAAGCCGTCCGGGCCGCCGACGCCGCGGCCGCCGCCGACCACGACCCGCGCGGTGGCCAGCGATGCGCCGCCCGTGCCGGCCGGCGATTCCACCGCCCGGACCACCAGGTCGGCCTCGGCCACCTCGGGCTTGTGCACGTGCACCTGGATGGAGGCCGGCCTGGGGGGTCCGGGGGGTGTTCCCCCGGAAGGCAGAGCCGCGGAAACCTCGTGCGCCGCGGCTGCCGCGGGCGTTTCCTGAAGGGAAACTTTTTTCCGCTCAGGAAACGCCGCCAGAAGGCTCGGGTGGCCCCCCGGCGTTTCCGCGGGAACGCTCACAGGCACCGGGGCCACCGCATCGGTGGCCACCGTGAACAGCGCGACGGGGGCCTCCATCACCGCGTCCTCGAGCAGCAGGCCGGCCCAGCGGTGCCGGACCAGCCGGTGCGTCTGGCCGCCGTCCGGGGTGACCAGCGTGCAGTTCGCCGCCATCGGCAGGCCGGTGATCGCGCCGAGGTGCGCCAGCACCTCGTTGCCGCGGTCGGTCCCGGCCGCCAGCACGGCGGTGGCGCTGGTCTGGTCGGCCAGTCCGGCCAGCGTCCGCGCCCAGGCCTGCGGCGCGTAGCCTTCGAGCGAGCCGGGCTCGATCACGTACACGTCGGTGACGCCATAGGCGGCGAGCGTGTCCGCCGGCACGCTCGCGGACTCGGCGAACACAACTGTCCCGATAGAAGTGTCCCCCAGGCTCCGGGCCAGGGTCAGCGCCCGCAGCGAGGCGTCGGCCGGCTCGGTGCCGTCGAGTTCGGTGCCGTCGAGTTCGGCCAGGACCAGCACGGTCATGAGAGCACCCCCCATTCCTTCAGGACGCGGACCAGCGACGGGACCGCATCGATCCCCTCACCCAGCACCTCGGCCTGGTGCTTGCCCGACTCGGGCACGCGCAGCGCCGACTTGCGCAGCCCTTCGGCGGCCCACTCGGGCGAGGACCGGTCGACCGCGGCGCGCTTGGCCCGCAGCCGCCCGGGCAGCGATGGGTACCGCGGCAGGTTGATGCCCTCCTTGACGGTGACGACGGCCGGCCGGGGCAGGGAGTAGGCCTCCTCGACGCCGCGGTACTCCCGCCGGGCCACGACGCCATCAGCGGATACCGACAGGCTCTTGATCCCGGTGGCCACCGGCCAGCCGAGCTCGTGCGCGAGCCGGACGCCGACCTGGTAGTCGCCGGTGTCCGCCGCCTCGTTGCCAAGCAGCACCAGGTCGTAGCCGTGCGCCCGGACCTCGGCGGCGATGGCGGCGGCGGTCGCGATCGGGCCGAACTCGCGGCCGTCGGTCTCCAGCAGGACCGCCCGCCCGGCGCCGAGCGCCAGGGCGCCGCGCAACTGCTCGATCGCCGCCTCGGGTCCCAGGGTCAGCACGGAGACCGTGCCGCCCGCCCGCTCGGTGATCTGGACCGCCTCCTCGACCGCGCACTCCTCGTGCGGGCTGATCGAGAACCCGGACATCCGGGTGTCCACCTCCTGCCCGTCCGGGGTCACCGCGATCTTGCCGCCCACGGTGGGGACGCGCTTGACGCAGACGAGAATCTCCATGACCGCTAGCTCCTGACCCGCGAGTTCGACGGGTCGAACAGCGGGGTGGCGCCGGCCACCGCCACGGTGACCGGGTACTGCTCGCCCATGTACTCCACCAGCAGCGAGCTGCCCTCGACCGCGTGCTCCGCGGGCAGGTACGCCATCAGCAGGTGCTTGCCCACCGACGGGCCCGAGCCGGCGCTGGTCACGTAGGACGGACGCCCCTTGGCGTCGACCAGGCGCTGGCCGTCCGGGAGGAGGACCGGCTCGCCGCCGAGCATGTACCGCGGCGTCCCGTCCGCCGAGGTGTGCGAGTCCACGGTGAGCGTGCACAGCACCGCGCACGGCGGCTCGGCCCGCTGCCGCAGGTACGCGTCCTTGCCGATGAACGCCTGCTCCTTTACCTTCGGCCGGGTCATGCCGGCTTCCACCAGCGTGTAGTCGGGGGTGAGCTCAAACCCGAACGCCCGGTACCCCTTCTCCAGCCGCCCGGTCGTGCCGTACACGCCGATGCCGGCCGGCACAAGACCGTCAGGCTGGCCCGCCTGCCACAGCGTGTCCCAGAGCCGCAGGCCCTGCTCGATCGGCACGTGCAGTTCCCAGCCGAGCTCGCCGACGTAGGAGATCCGCGACGCGAGCACGACCGTGCCGCCGGCCTCGATCTCGCGGCAGGTGCCGAACGCGAACCCGGCGTGCGATACGTCGTCGGCCGTCACCGCGGCCAGCACGTCCCTGGCCCGCGGCCCCCACAGCCCGATCGTGGTCCAGGCCGAGGTGAGGTCGGCGACGAACGCCCCGGACGGCAGGTGGTCGCTGATCCACTTGGCGTCGGACATCCCGGTCGCGCCGCCGGTCACCACCCGGAACCGGTCGTGGGCCAGCCGCATGATGGTCAGGTCGGCCCGGAACCCGCCGTTGTCGTCGAGCCACGAGGTGTAGACCACCCGGCCGACCGGCACGTTCAGCTGCGCCACCGACAGCGTCTGCACCGCCTCGAGCGCGGCGGGCCCGGACACCTCGAGCACGGCGAAGGCGGACAGGTCGACCAGGGCGCAGGTGTCCCGCATGGCCAGGTGCTCGGCGTTGATGACCGGCGACCACCAGCGCGACTCCCACTCCGCCGGCCGCTCCATCAGCCGCCCGGCGTACCGCTCGAGCAGGGCCTCGTTCGAGGTGTACCAGAACGGCCGCTCCCAGCCCGCGGTCTCGTAGAACACCGCGCCGAGCGCGCGTTCCCGCTCGTACGCCGGGCTGACCCGGACCGGCCGACCGGACTCCCACTGCTCGGCCGGGTGCACGATGCCGTACATCTTGTTGAAGCCCTCCCGGGCCCGGCCGCGGACGTGCTCGGCGGTCTGCTGGAACGGGTAGAACCGGGCCGCGTCGGCCTCGTGCACGTCCACCGTGGGCACCCGGCCGGACATCAGCTCGGCCACCGCGCGGCCGCAGCCCGGGCCTTCCTTGATCCAGCTCGCCGCCGCCGCCCACAGGCCCCTGGCCTCGGGCATCTCGCCGAGCAGCGGGTGCCCGTCGGGAGTCATCGAGATCAGGCCGTTGATCGCGTACCTGATGCCGGCCCGCTCGTCGCCGAGGAGCTCGGGCATCAGCTCGAGCGCCTGCTCCAGCTGCGGGTCGAAGTCCTCCTGGGTGAACGGCATCTCGGTGGGCGAGAGCACCGACTCCTCGATGGAGGGGATCTCGTCCGGCGGCACGATGATCGGGCGGTGCGCGTACGAACCGACCTCCATGTCGCCGCCGTGCTGGCGCTCGTACATGTTGGTGTCAACGTCCCGGACGATCGGGTAGGAGATCTCGCCCGGGGTCTCGGCGAACAGCGCGATCGGGCCGACGCTGATCATCTGGTGCACGGTCGGGGTGAGCGCCAGCCGGGCGCCGGCCATCCGGGCGACCCGGGGCGACCAGACGCCGCAGCAGATCACCACGTTCCCGGTCTCGATCTCCCCGGCGCTGGTCGTCACCGACCGGACCCGCCCGCCGGCCAGGCCAGCACCGCGGTCCACGGAGATGCCATACACCTCGGTGCCCGCCAGCACGGTGAGCGCGCCCGCCCGCTGCGCCTGCTCCCGCATCAGCGTGCCGGCCCGCAGCGAGTCGACCACGCCCACGGTGGGGAAGTGCGCGCCGCCCAGGATGACCGACTCGTCCAGGTAGGGCACCAGCTTGCTCACCTCGCCCGGGGTGATCAGCTCGGCCGGGATGCCCCACGCCTTGGCCTGGCTGCACCGCCGCCGCAGCTCGATCATCCGCTCGGGGGTGCGCGCCACCTCGATCCCGCCGCTCTGCGTGAACACGCCGAGCTCGGAGTACTGCGCGGTGCTGTCCTCGGTCAGATCGAACATCATCTTCGAATACTCGATCGGGAAGATGAAGTTGGACGCGTGGCCGGTCGAGCCGCCTGGGTTCGGCATCGGCCCCTTGTCCACCAGGACCAGGTCACGCCAGCCGAGCAGCGCCAGGTGGTGCACGAGGCTGTTGCCGACGATGCCGGCGCCGATGATGACGGCGCTGGCCCGCCCCGGAGTATCAGTCATGAGGCTCATCCCGCGAGTAGTGGTTTGTCGATTCCGGTGCGCTCCAGGGCCGCCCGCCGCCATTGCTCGGCCGGCTGGAGCTGGTTGAAGGTGAACAGGTGCAGCCCGGCCACGGCCGCGCTGGGGACGGTGATGGCCGGGGCGGCCCGGTCCAGGAACCGGTCCGGGCTGTACCCGCCGGGCACCCAGAACCGCAAGATCCAGCCGGGGTGCCTGGTAATGAAGCGAGCCGACTCCGAGACGCCGGCCACCGCGGCCATCCGCAGCAGGCGGCTGCGCTCGGCCGGCCCGGCCAGCCCCACGTACAGCGGCAGGGTCACGCCCCGCGCCCTGATCCGCTGGATCCAGCGGCCGAGCCCGGCCCCGTCGAAGCACACGTTGCTCACGATGTAGCTGGCGTACCTGCGCTTGTCCCACATCGCCTGGATGATGACGTCGTCGTGGATCTTGGGGTGGCTCTCCGGGTAGCCGGTGATGCCGACCCGGCTGAACGGGCGGCCCATCGCGGCCAGCCGCTCAAGCAGCGGCAGCGCGCCCTCGAACGGCCCGGCCGGGTGCGGGGCGTCCCCGCCCGGCACGAACACGTCGTCCACGCCGCAGGCCTTCAGCCGCGCCACGATGTCATCCAGGTGGGCGTGGCCGGCGACCGAGCGGGCGGCCAGGTGCGGTACCACCCGGTAGCCCCGGGCGGCCAGCTTCTCGGCGAGCTCGATGGTCGGGTCCAGGCCCTTGACCGGCGACGCGGTGACCGTGACGGTCATCCCGGCGGGCACCCAGTCCGCGACCGCCTGCTCGGTGCCCCTGCCCGGGAACACCTCGTACCGCGGGCTACGCAGGAGCGCGTCCAGGCCGGTCATGGCGTCTCCTCGACCAGCGCGGCGAGCGCATTTTCCAGCCGGGACAGGCCCGCCTCGACCCGGGTCAGCGGCAGGCCGAACATCCCCGCCACCCGGTCCGCCTCGGCCGCCAGCGCCGCGGTGGGCTGCTGGGCCAGCCAGACCAGCCGCCGGTAGTGCCCGAAATAGTCGCCCCACAGCTCCGGGTACCGGTCCAGGCCGAGCTCGGCCAGCACGGAGCGGTCGAAGCTGCGCAGCAGGAAGTCGGTGAGCACGTAGGTGCCGGGCTCCGCTGCGAACATCGCCGCCATCCGATCGGCGCCGGCGAACACGTCGTAGCAGTGCAGCCCGGGCAGCCGGCGCACCCCGTACCGGGCGCACAGCTCGTCCAGGGCGCCGTAGCTGCCGCAGTCGGCGTACGCCAGGACCACCTCCCGGCCCGACGCCAGGGCGGATACCACGGCCCGTTCGGCTTCCTCGATGATCTTCTGCGGCCGGTTGTGCAGCACGGCGGGCAGCGAGCGCACGGCCGCCGGCCAGCCGCGCCGGGCCACGATCTGGCGGACGTGCCCGGCCAGCGCCCCGCAGGCGACGATCTCAAGCTGCCGGCTCTGCTGGCCAGGGGGGACGACCCCCCTAACCCCCCGGGAATGGCAGCTGCTCGACGAAGCGGTCGTTGAAGTCGGCGCGGTCGGAGAGCTCGACATACTTCACCTCCTCGAGCAGCGCCAGGCCGCCGGCCCGCTCACGCAGGCTGAGCAGCGCCATCTTGGCCCCCTCGCCGGCCACGTTGCCCGCCGCGACCACCCGCGGCACGGGGACCTTCGGGACCAGGCCGATCCGGATGGCGCTGGCCGCCGACAGGTAGCTGCCGAACGATCCGGCCAGCAGCACCTGCTTGACGTCGGCCGCGGTCAGGCCGGCCTCCTCGAGCAGGATCTGCCAGCCGGTGGCGATCGCCGCCTTGGCGAACTGCAGCTCGCGGACGTCGCGCTGAGACAGGTAGATGCTGTCCTCGGCGGCCGGGCCCCGCCAGTGCAGGACGAATACCCGCTCCTTGCCGATGGTGGTCAGCCGGTCCGCGATGCCCGGCGCCGTCACCGCGGCCTGCTCCTCGGCGATGAACCGGCCCGAGGAGTCGAGCAGCCCCACCCGGACCAGTCCGGTCACCGCGTCCACCAGGCCGGAGCCGCACAGGCCCTGCGGCTCGGCGTCGCCTATCACCTTCAGGGTCAGGTCACCGGGGGTCATCGTGACCACCTCGATGGCGCCGTCGGCGGCCCGCATCCCGCACCTGATCGCGGCGCCCTCGAACGCAGGACCGGCCGGCGCGGCGGTGGCCAGCAGCCAGTCCCGGTTGCCCAGCACGATCTCGCAGTTGGTGCCGATGTCGACGAACAGGCGGATCCGGGCGTCCCGGTCCATCCCGCTGGCCAGCAGCCCGGCCGTGATGTCGCCGCCGACGTAGGCGCCGAAGGCGGGGAACACGACCGCGCGGGCCCGCGGATGAACCGCGCCGGCCAGGCCCAGGTCGGCCGCGAGCACCTCGGGCAGGAGCCGCGCGGACATGATGAAGGGGGCCATGCCGAGCGGTTCGGGGTCGATGCCGAGCACCAGGTGGGTCATGGTGGCGTTGCCCGCCACCGCGACCTCGTAGACCTCACCCGGCTCCACGCCGCCCCGCGCGCAGACCGCCCGGGCCAGCTCGCCGAGGGTCTCCTGGGCGAGCTGCTGCAGCTTGTCCAGCGCGCCCGGGTCCATCATGGTGGCGCTGATCCGGGTGATCACGTCGGCGCCGAACGGCTGCTGCTTGTTCAGCGTGGACTCCACCGCGGCCGGGGTGCCGGTGGACAGGTCGAGCAGGGTGGCCACCACCGTGGTGGTGCCGAGGTCGAAGGCGATGCCGAACCGGCGGCCTGTGGTGTCGCCGGGCTCCACCGCGATCAGCACGTCGTCCACGACCACGGCGGTGACCTTGTAGTCCGCCTCGCGCAGCGTCCGGCCGAGGGTCTTGAGCACCGGCAACTCGGCCCGCGGCTCGAGGTCGTCGAGCTGGGCCAGCACCCGCTCCACGTCGCTGGCCTGGTCGGCCAGGCTCGGCTCGGCCAGCTCCAGGTACCGTTTCTGCACCGCCGGGCGCAGGATGACCTGCCGGCCGACGCCCACGGTGGCGGCCTTCGGCCGGGTGGTCAGCGGCGGCACCTCCACCTGGGTATCGCGCGTCGCCGTGGTGCGGCAGGCCAGCCGCCAGCCGTCCTTGATCTCGGCGGCGGTGTAGGCCCGGATGTCCAGGCTGGTCGGCGCGGGGGGGTCGGCCGCGATCTTGATCCGGCACTTCTTGCAGGTGCCGTGGCCGCCGCAGGTGGAGTCGATCGCGATGCCGTTCCAGCTGGCCGCGTCGAACAGGGTCACGCCGTACGGAACCCGCACAGGGCGCCCATTAAAGAGCAGATTGATCCGTGTGGCAGGGTTTGCTGCGTCCTCGGCCGTCGTCACGTGACGCCCTGGCCTTGCGCTTCTTGTTCCCTGGCTCGCTGCGCTGCCTGCTGGGCTCGGTGGGCGGCGATCCAGGCGGCACCCCACTCGTCCCGGTTCAGCACCAGGTCGGCGGCCTTGACCGCGCGGACGATCTGCGGCGCCCGCGCGTCCATGATCGCGCTGGTCAGCCCGTGGCTGATGGCGATGGGCAGGAACGCGGCGGCGATCGAGTGCCGGTCCGGCATGCCGAAGCTCACGTTCGAGGCGCCCAGCGTCATGTTCACCCCGAACTCGCTCTTGATCAGCGCGATCGTCTCCAGCGTGCGGGCCGGGTGCAGGGTGTCCGCGCCGACCGGCATGGCCAGCGGGTCGATGACGATGTCCTCGACCGGGATCTTGTACTTCTCGGTGGCGACTCCGATGAGCTTGCGGGCCAGCTCCACCCGGCGGGCAGGCTCCTCGGGGATCTCCTCCTCGTCGTTCGGCAGGCCGATCACCGCGGCGCCGTACTTCTTCACCAGCGGCAGGATGGCCTCCAGCCGCTCGTCCTCGGCCGTCACCGAGTTGACCAGCGCCTTGCCCTGGTACGCGGCCAGGCCGGCGTCCAGCACCTCGATAATGGAGGAGTCGATGACCAGCGGCAGGTCGGTCAGCTGCTGGATCAGCGTCACGGCCCGGCTCATCAGGGCGGCCTCGTCGGCCAGCGGCGCGCCCATGTTCACGTCGAGCAGCATGGCCCCGCCCGCCACCTGCTCCTTGACGTCGATCTCCACCCGGGACAGGTCGCCGTTGCGCAGCTGCAGCTGGAAGATCTTCCGGCCGGTCGGGTTGATCCGCTCGCCGATGATCGCGAACGGCTGGTCATCACCGATCCGCACCGTCTTGGTCGCCGAGGACAGGATGGTGTGCACGGGCGTGTTCCCTCCGGTACTTGCTGGCGTCAGGCGTTCGTCAGCGCGCGGCGCTGCGCGAGCAGTTCCTTGGCCCGGACCACGGCGGCGGATGCGTCGGCCGCGTACCCGTCCGCGCCCACCACGTCCGCGTACTCCTGGGTGACCGGAGCGCCGCCCACCATGACGATGACCTGGTCGCGCAGGCCGGACTTCTGCAGCGCGTTGATGTTCGCCTTGAACATCGGCATCGTCGTGGTCAGGAACGCGGAAAACCCGACGATGTCGGGCTTGTGCTCCTTGATGGCCTCGATGAACTTCTCCGGCGCGACCTGCACGCCGAGGTCGATGACCTGGAACCCGGCGCCCTCGAACATGATGTTGACCAGGTTCTTGCCGATGTCGTGCACGTCGCCCTTGACCGTGCCCATCACGATCGTGCCGATGGTCTGCGCGCCGGTCTCGGCCAGCAGCGGGCGCAGGATCTCCAGCGCGCCGGCCATGGCCTTGCCGGCGATGAGCATCTCGGGCACGAAGAAGTCGCCGCGCTCGAACCGCGCGCCCACCTCTTCCAGCGACGGGATCAGGGCCTGGTACAGCAGCGTCTCCGGGCCCAGGCCCATGGCCAGCCCGGCGTTCGTGAGCTCGAGCACCGCGGGCTTGTTGCCGACGAGCGTCTCGTCGTAGAGCTGGCCGAGCAACTCCTCAGTGGTCATGCCGTACCTCCCGCTCGCCTCCGGGGACGCTCACGCAGCACCTGCCTTCCGGTTCTGCCGACCGGGCCGCTGCCGGTAGCCGAGCACGGCGGACAGGCCCGCCGCCTCCTCCGCGCAGTACCCGGCCACCGCCGCCACGCCGTCCTTGCTCATCCTGTTGGTCGGGCCCGATACCGACAGCGCCGCGACCACGGCGCCGTCGTAGCCGCGGATGGGGGTGGCCACCGCGATCAGGCCGGGTTCGAGTTCCTCGTCGGTCACCGCGTAGCCGCGGGACCGCACGGCGGCCAGGTCGGCGCGCAGCGCCGCCTCGGTGGTGATCGTCTTGTCGGTGCGCCGCTCGAGCACGCCGCCAGCCAGCTGAGCCGCGCCGTAGGCCAGCAGCACCTTGCCCAGCGCGGAGCAGTGCAGCGGTACCGACATGCCGACCCAGTTGGTGCCGCCGATCAGGTAGGTGCTGTCGACCTGGGCGATCTGCTCGACCAGCCCGCTGCTGGCCACGCCGAGGTTGATCGTCTCGCCGGTCGCCTTGCCGAGCCGCTCGAGGAACGGCTGGGCCACCGCCACCAGCCCGGCCTCGGCACCGCCGCGCCAGGCGAAGCTGACGAACATCTCGCCCGGCAGGAACCGGCCGTGGTCGTCCCGCCGGACCAGCCCGTTGCGCTCGAGCGCGAGCAGCAGCCGGGAGGTGGTCGACTTGGCCAGCCCGGTGGCCGCGCTCAGCCCGGTGAATGTCATCGGGTCCGCCGAGTGCACGACCTCCGCGAGCAGGCGAGCCGCCCGGTCCACGGCCTGCGTGCCGCTCTGGTTGCTCATCGCCGCGTGGGGTTTCCGTTCTTGCTCTGGTGAAGACATAGGTTCCACTTTATGGGACCGAGTTCTACTATGTGATCGTAGGGTCCGGGTCTAAGATCGGTCAAGTTGCTGCTGTTCCGTCCTAAAGGGCTTGGTGAAGTCGATGTTCGTCAACACGATGCCGCGGTATGAGATCTTGTCCGCCGACTCGATCGCGGTGCTCGACCGCGGCTGGCGCCGGATCGTCTCCGAGATCGGCATCCAGTTCGCCAAGCCCGAGGCGGTCGAGCTGTTCGCCAAGGCCGGGCAGCAGGTGGACGGCGACGTGGTGAAGCTCGACCCGGAGTTCGTGCTCGAGCAGGTGGCGAAGGCGCCCCGCGAGTTCGACGTGCAGGCCAGGAACCCGGCCCATAACGTGCACATCGGCGGCGACCACATGGTGTTCAGCCCGGTGTACGGCTGCCCGTTCGTGCGCGAGGGCGACGTGCGCCGGGACGCCACCCTGCAGGACTTCCGCCAGCTGGCCAGCCTGTCCCAGGCCTATGACGAGCTCGACTCGGCCGGCGGCGTGATCTGCGAGCCCAACGATGCCCCGCTGGACTCGCGGCACCTGGACATGATCTACGCGCTGCAGACGCTGACCGACAAGATCTACATGGGCAACGTGGTCTCCGGGCCGAACGCCGCCGACACGATCAAGATGACGGAGATCCTGTTCGGCGGGCGGGACGTCATCGAGCGGGTGCCCGCCACGATCTCCCTGATCAACTGCAACTCGCCGCTGCGCTGGGACGACCGGATGCTGGACGCCCAGTTCGAGTACTGCGCCGCGGCCCAGCCGGTGGTGCTGACGCCGTTCCTGCTGATGGGCGCGATGTCGCCGGTCACGATCCCGGCCGCGCTGGCCCAGCAGCTGGCCGAGGCGCTATCCGGCATCGCGCTGGCCCAGCTGATCCGGCCGGGCTGCCCGGTGATCTTCGGCTCGTTCCTGTCCAACATCGACATGCAGTCCGGGTCGCCGTCGTTCGGGACCCCGGAGTCGGCCATCGGCCTGCTGTGCACCGGCCAGCTCGCCCGGCACTACGGCCTGCCGTTCCGCACCGGCGGCGGGCTGAACTCCAGCCAGACCGCGGACGCGCAGTCAGCGTACGAGGCGCTGATGACGCTGCTGCCGACCTTCCTGGCCGGCACCAACTTCGTCATGCACGCGGCCGGCTGGCTGGAGGGCGGCCTAGTCAGCTGCTACGAGAAGTTCATCATCGACATCGAGCTGCTGCGCGAGCTGCGGGTGGAGTTCACCCCGCTGGAGATCACCGAGTCCTCGCTCGCGTTCGGCGCGCACGCCGAGGTCGGCCACGGCGGGCACTTCCTCGGCGCGGAGCACACGATGGAGCGGTTCCGCACCTGCTTCTACCGCCCGCTGCTCTCCTCCACCGCCAACTTCGAACGCTGGATCAAGCTGGGCGGCAAGGACACCGCGGCCCGGGCCGGCGAGATCTGGCGGGCCAAGCTGGAGTCGTTCGAGCCGCCGCCGCTGGACGACGCGATCCGTGCCGAGCTCGACGACTTCGTCCAGCGCCGCCGCCGCGAGCTCGGCGACTAGCTCACCGGACTGGCCCCAGGCCCCAGGCGGCAGGCGGCAGGCGGCAGGCGGCAGGCGGCAGGCGGCAGGCTATTCGGCCATGGCCGGGCGGACCGCGGAAGCGTATAATTGACGGCACGTTGGGCGGCGCCGGGTGCAGGAGGCGGCGATGAGGCTGCGACGGCATCGGCGCAACCTGGTGGTGTGGAGCTCGTCGGCCTGCCCGCCCGACCGCGGCCGTGGCCTGTGGTTCAGTCGGCCGGTACGCTCCCGGCGGATCCCCAGGTGGCTGCGGACCGGCGGCCTGCTCGCGGTCATCGGCCTGATCCGCCTCGCCGCCGCCGTCCGGCCCCGGTGGCGTCCCCTGACGGCCGGAGTGGTGCTCACGGTGACGGGCGTCGTGCTGCGCAGCGGCACGGCCGGCATCGTGATGATCCCCGGGATGCTGTTCCTGATATCCGCCCTGCTCGCCCCGGTCGGCCCGGTGGCAGCCAGCCCGCGGCGCCGTGAGCTGGAGCGCGAGCTGGCCGCGTACTGCACCCCGAGTCAGCGCTGCGACCTCGAAGCGACCCTTGACCGGTACCCGGACAGCGCTACCCGTGAGCTGCGTGACATCCTGCGCTGGCAGGCCATGACCGCGGCCCGCGGGCGGGAAGGCTAGGAGACGGCCCAGCCGAGGCGGCGGGAGACTTCGCTTGCGGCGCGGCCGATCGCGGCGGCCAGGGCGGGAATCCTGTCGGCGGGGATCCGGAAGCTCGGGCCCGAGGCGCTGATCGAGGCGATCACCTTCCCCTCGGCGTTGCGCACCGGCGCGGCGATGGCGGTCAGCCCGGCCTCGAGTTCCTCGACCGCGGTGGCGAAACCGCGCCGCCGCACCTCGGCCAGCAGCCGGGGAAACTCGCCTGCGTCGGTGATCGTTCGGTCGGTGAAGCGGGCCAGCGGCGGCGCCAGGCTGGCGGTGAGTTCGGGCTCGGGCAGGTAGGCCAGCAGCACCTTGCCGTCCGAGGTCGCGTGCAGCGGGATGCGCCTCCCGGCCCAGTTGTGCGGGGAGAGCGCCGCCGGGCCCGCCGCCTGGTCCAGGTACAGCGCGTCACGGCCGGACAGGATGGCCAGGTTGACGGTCTCGCCCACCTGCTGGGCCAGCGCCCGGCAGACCGGGCGGCTCTCCTGCACCACGTCGAGCTTCTGGCTGACCGCCGCGGCGAGCCGTACCAGGCCCACCCCGAGCCGGAACTTCCCCCGCGCCGTGTCCTGGGTCACGAGCTCGCGCCGGTCCAGCGCGGCGAGCAGCCGGGACGCGGTGGACTTGTGCACGTCGAGCTCGCGCGCGACCTCGGTGACCCCGGCCTCCCCGTCCCGGGCCAGGATCTCCAGGATGGCCGCCGCCCGGTCCACCGACTGCACCGGCCCGGCCCCAGCAGCCTCAGTGGGCCCAATAGCACCAATGGCCCCAATAGCACCAGTGCCCCCAGTGAGCCGGAAAACCTCAGGAGCATCCTCCCGCACCGTCACCCCGCCCCTTGTTCCGCCAGTTGTTGCCCATAGCGCAACACTACCTGGACCTCTCAATCATCGGGGATCTCTATACCTGCTATCACGAGTATTTTGATCCGCGATCATGGATCGACCCCGGAGTCCTTGACCGGAGCCAGAGCGCCGATGCACTATTGTTGCATATGGCGCTTATAGTTGCGTTATAGGCAACAACAAGGGGCGTGATGGGCATGGATCCGGGGCGGGAGTACGTGCTCACGCTGTCCTGCCCGGACAAGCCGGGGATCGTGTACGCGGTGTCCAGCTTTCTCGTCCAGCATTCGGCGAACATCCTGGACAGCCAGCAGTACGGGGAGAGCCCGGACGGCCGGTTCTTCATGCGGGTGCACTTCTCGGTGCCGCCGGGCTCCGTCGTGCCATCGGGCTCCGCGGTGCCGCCCGGGCGGCCGCTGGCGGAGCTTGAGCGCGGCTTCTCCTGGGTCGCCGCGGCCTTTCACATGGCCTGGCAGCTGCACGACCAGGCCGCGCGGGTCCGCACCCTGATCATGGTCTCCCGGCTCGGCCACTGCCTGAACGACCTGCTGTTCCGCTGGAAGACCGGCTCGCTGCCGGTGGAGGTGGCCGGCGTGGTATCCAACCACGGCGATTTCGGCGAGCTGGCCGCCTCCTACCGGATCCCGTTCCACCACATCCCGGTCACGCCGCAAACCAAGGCGGCCGCCGAGAGCCAGCTGCTCGAGGTGATCGACGCCACCGGCGCCGACCTCATCGTGCTCGCCCGCTACATGCAGATCCTGTCCGGCGAGGTGTGCAAGCGGGTGGAGGGCCGGATGATCAACATCCACCACTCCTTCCTGCCGAGCTTCAAGGGCGCCAAGCCCTACCACCAGGCCCACGCGCGCGGCGTCAAGCTGGTCGGCGCCACCGCGCACTACGTGACCCCCGACCTGGACGAGGGCCCGATCATCGAGCAGGACGTGATCCGGGTGAACCACACGCTCTCGCCGGAGCGCCTGACCGAGGCCGGCCGTGACGTCGAGGCGCAGGTCCTGGCGCGGGCGGTGACCTGGCACGCGGAGCACCGGGTGTTGCTCAACGGCGACCGGACCGTAGTCTTTCACTGACATCCCAGGGGCGGAGCGCAGCCATGGCGATCAGCGTCTTTGACCTGTTCAAGGTCGGCATCGGCCCGTCGAGCTCGCACACCGTCGGGCCGATGAAGGCGGCCGGGATGTTCGCCCGGGGCCTGCGTGACGACGGCCTGATGCCGCGAGTGCGGACGGTGCGGGTGTCCCTGTACGGCTCGCTCGGCCTGACCGGCCCGGGCCACGGCAGCGACAAGGCCGTGCTGCTCGGGCTCGAAGGCGAGCAGCCGGCCACCGTCGACGTGGAAACGGTCCCGGCCCGCCTCGAGGCCATCGCGCGACGGGGCACCGTGCGGCTGCTCGGCGAGCACGAAATCGTCTTCAGCAAAGGCGAGCACCTGGAGTTCAACCGCAGGAAGAAGCTGGGCTACCACCCGAACGGCATGCGGTTCACCGCCTACGACGCCGGCGGCGCGGCCCTCCGCGAGCGGGCCTACTACTCCATCGGCGGCGGCTTCGTCACCGACGAGACGGCCGCCGGCCCGGTATCGTCCGGGTCAGCAGCGTCCGGGTCAGCAGCGTCCGGGTCGGGCCCGGCCGGGAACGGCGGGGATGGCCGGGACCTGCCCTATCCGTTCACGACCGGCAAGGAACTGCTGGCCCACGCCAGGGCCAGCGGCCTGCCGGTCTCCGGCATCATGCTGGCGAACGAGCAGGCGCTCGGCCGGACGGCCGAGCAGGTTCAGGCCGGCCTGCGTGACCTGTGGCAGGTCATGCGGGCCTGCGTGGAGCGCGGCTGCGCGACGGACGGGATGCTGCCCGGCGGCCTGAAGGTACCGCGCCGGGCGCCGCGGCTGTTCCGGCAGCTCACCTGCGAGCGGAACGACGATGACCCGCTGCGGGCGATGGACTGGGTGACGCTGTACGCGCTCGCGGTCAACGAGGAGAACGCGGCCGGCGGCCGGGTCGTCACCGCGCCCACCAACGGCGCGGCCGGCATCATCCCGGCGGTGCTGCACTACTACGAGCGGTTCGTGCCCGGCGCGTCCGAAGCGGGCGTGGCGCGCTTCCTGCTCACCGCGGCGGCCGTCGGCACCCTGTTCAAGGTGAACGCGTCCATCTCCGGCGCCGAGGTCGGCTGCCAGGGCGAGGTCGGGTCGGCCTGCTCGATGGCGGCCGGCGGCCTCGCCGAGGTGCTCGGCGGCACGCCCGAGCAGGTGGAGAACGCCGCGGAGATCGGCATCGAGCACAACCTCGGGCTGACCTGCGACCCGGTCGGCGGCCTGGTCCAGGTGCCGTGCATCGAGCGGAACGCGGTCGCCTCCATCACCGCGATCACCGCGGCCCGCATCGCCTTGCGCGGCGACGGACGTCACTTCGTCTCGCTCGACAAGGCCATCGACACCATGCGCGTCACCGGACGCGACATGCTCGACAAGTACAAGGAGACTTCGCGTGGCGGCCTCGCCGTCAACGTCATAGAGTGCTAGCCCATGGGAGGGTTTGACCTGTTCCGTGGCGATGCCCTCGACGCCTACCGGAACTGGCCTGCTCCCGCGACGATCATCAGCGACGGCGCTTACGGCGTGCGCGGATTCCACGGCGACACGGTCGGCTCTGACGCCCTCCCGCTCTGGTACCGCCCGCACGTCGCGGCCTGGTCTGCGGCCGCCGGGCCGGCCACCACACTGTGGTTCTGGAACACCGAGCTAGGCTGGGCCAGCGTGCACCCGGTGCTCGCCGAGTACGGCTGGGACTACGTCCAGCTCATCGTCTGGGACAAGGGCCTGGCCCACATCGCGGGCAACGTGAACGGCCGCACCATCAGGCAGTTCCCGGTGGTGACCGAGGTGTGCGCGTTCTACCAGCGGATCTTCACCATCAATGGACCGGACGGGGCGATGCTGGTGAAGCCGTGGGTGAGGCACGAATGGGCCAGGTCCGGGCTGTCACTGCAGCGGGCGAACGAGGCGTGCGGGGTGAAGAACGCGGCCACCCGCAAGTACCTGACCAGGGACTGGCTGTGGTACTGGCCGCCCGGGGAGATGACCGAACGGCTCGCCGCCTACGCCAACGCACACGGCCGCCCGTCTAGCTGGCCGTATTTCTCGCTCGACGGCGAGCGGCCGGTCACCGCGGCGCAGTGGGATGCCCTGCGGTACAGCTGGCGGCATGCGCACGGCGTGACCAACGTCTGGGCGCGCCGGCCGCTGAACGACGACGAGCGGCTCAAGGGCACCCTGCGCCGCGCCGCGCCGCGGGTGCACAACCCGACAGCGGCCAGTTCGGCGCACCTGAACCAGAAACCGCTCGAGTTCATGAAGCGCCTGATCACGGCGGTAACCGAACCCGGCGACGTGGTGTGGGAGCCGTTCGGCGGGCTGTGCTCCGCGTCGGTGGCGGCGCTCACGCTGGGCCGCCGGGCCTTCGCCGCGGAAACCGACCTGGCGTTCGCGGACCTTGCCGCCGAGCGACTGCGGCGCGCCGGGGCCGGCCAGGAGCCCGCCGCCCTCGCCCGGGCGGCCGGGGCCCGGTGACCGTAACCTCCGCGGCGGCCAGCCCCGGCGCCGCCCGGCAGGCTACTCGCCCGGGCGCCGGGTTACGTGCTCGACGCGGAGGCGGAGGTGCTCGCCGGGGTCGAGGACGGCGGGGTGGACGACGGCGGGGTAGACGACGGGGGCGTCGACGACGGCGGGGTAGACGACGGGGGCGTCGACGACGGCGGGGTGGACGACGGGGGCGTCGACGACGGCGGGGTGGACGACGGGGGCGTCGACGACGGCGGGGTGGACGACGGGGGGGCCGACGACGGCGGGGCCGACGACGGCGGGGCCGACGACGAGGACTTGGTCGGCTTCGGCGAGGCTGAGCTGGTCGCGGACCTGATCGGCGTCGGCGGCATGGACGTGCTGAAGAACCGGGACAGGGCCGGGGTCAGGAACACGTTCGGCGAGACCGAGGCCGACGGCGAGGCCGGGGACGACGTGGGCGAGATGGCCGGCGGGTTCGCCGACGTGGCCGGCGCGGTCGCCGACGTTCCCGCTCCGGCCTGCGGCTGGGCGTGGCTAGCCGCAGGCGTCCGGTCGGCGCCGATCAGGGCGAAGGCAGCCACGGCCGAGGCGGCCACCAGCCCGCCGCTGAGGCAGGCCGAGGCCAGGGACCGCGAGATCCGGTGCCGTCCGGGACGGCTCGGACTGGCGGGCGGCCGACCCGAGGTCCCGGTCACCGCGATCAGGTTGCCCGGGCCGGCCAGGTCGAGGGGGGCGGCGGCCGGCCGGTCCTGGGCGAAGCTGCTCATGATCGAATCGGCCAGCCAGCCCGGCGCGGGCTGGAGGGCCCCGACTTCGGCCAGCAGCTCACGGGCCGTGGGCCGGTCGCTCGGATGTTTGGCCAGGCAGCTCCCGACCAGCGAGCGCAGTTCGGCCGGGACGCTGCCCAGGTTCGCCGGGCTGTTGACCAGCCGGTACATGAGCGCGGCGTTCGATCCGGTCCCGAACGGCCCCTGCCCGGTCGCGGCGAAGGTGAGGACCGCCCCCAGGCTGAACATGTCGCTGGCCGGGTCGATGTCCAGGCCCAGGACCTGCTCGGGGGACATGTACCCGGGCGAGCCGATCATGACGTTCGCGCCCGCCGCCACGCTCGCCTCGGCCGCCTCGGAGATGCCGAAGTCGATGACCCTCGGCCCGTCCTCGGCCAGCAGGACATTGGAGGGCTTCAGGTCGCGGTGCACTACCCCGGCCGTGTGGATGGCATCCAGGCCTTCCGCCAGGCCGGCGGTCAGCGCCAGCAGGCTGCGGACGGGCAGCGGCCCGTGAACGCGCACCGCCTCCGTCAGCGAAGGGCCGGCGACGTACGCGGTCGCCAGCCACGGCATCGGGCAATCCAGATCAGCGTCCACCACCAGCGCAGTGAACAGTCCGCTTACCTTCTGGGCGGCCGCGACCTCACGCCGGAACCGGGCCCGGAAGCTGGGATCGGTGGCCAGCTCCGTCCGGATGACCTTGACCGCGATCGGGCGGCCGCCGGCCGACATGCCCAGGAACACCTGGCCCATGCCACCACGACCCAGCTGCCCGAGCAGCCGGTAAGGCCCGATCTCCCGCGGGTCGTCGGGCTGCAGTCCCGCGTACCCCAATGTTCACCCCGAATGTCGGCAAAACCTGACTTTCATGGTATATCCGGCGGTCTAATCCTGACGATCCTAGTTCACGCCTGTATACATGTCGTAACGTCCCCGTAAGCACGGCTACGGTGTGGGCGACCCCGCGGACGGCACCGGATTTGCCGCAGGCGGCGTGGTGGATAGTGACCCGCTGGGCGTGGGCGAGCTGCTCGGTGAGGGCGAGCTGGTCGGCCTGGGCGAGCGGCTCGGCGTCCGGGACGGGCTGGGTGACCAAGTCGGGCTGGGGAAAGATCGCGGCGGACTGGAGGTGGCGGAAGGACTCACGGCCGGCTGGGTCGATCCCGCGGGCGCCTGCGCTCGCACGGGGCGCACCAGGATGTAGAGCGCCAGCACGGCCAGGAACAGCCCGCTGATCACCAGGGTCGAGGTGCGCGGCCGCCCGCTCATGAGGCGCCCCCGGTCGCGCGGGCGGTGTCGAGATCCGCCGTGACGTTGATGCCCTCGTAGCGGAAGGCCGACGCCACCCGGGCCCGGAGCTCACGGCCCACATCGAACTGAACGCCGGGCAGCGTGCGCGCCACGATCCGTACCGAGAACGTGTCGACTTCGATTTCCTCGACACCCATCACGGTGGGCGGGTCAAGCATCAGCTTGCGCAATCTGTCGTCGCTGTAGGCTTCCTCGCCGACGCGCCGGAGTATCTCCGTGACCCGGCTGACGTCGACGGCGGACGGGACAGGCACGTCGATGATCGCCCGGGCCCAGTCCCGCGACAGGTTGGTGACCTGGACGATCTGGCCGTTGGGCGTGGTGATGACCTCGCCGCTGACCGACCGGATGCGGGTGACCCGCAGGGTGACGTCTTCGACCGTGCCGGTAACCGGCTGCGATACGCCGGAGACCGCGATGCGGACCACGTCCCCGAAGCCGTACTGCCGCTCGCCGGTGATGAACAGCCCGGCGCCGATATCCTGGATGAATCGCTGCAGGCCGAACCCCAGCGCGGCGCTGAGCAGGGCAGCCGGCGCGACCAGGCCTGCCAGCGGCACGCCCAGGTTCTGCACCACCAGCACGGCGGTCACCACGTAAATGACGGCCAGCACCGTCCAGGTGACGACCTGCGCGACGACGTGGCGGTGCTTGGCGGCCTCCGAGCGCACCAGCTCGTCGGTCTCGTTCGCGCGGGCGTCGATCTGGACCATGATCCGGCCGCGCGCCCACACCGCCAGCCGGGTGAGCAGGATCGCTCCCAGCACCAGCAGCACGATCACCAGCAACTTGCCGCGCGCCCACCCGCTCAGGTCGTTCAGCGAGGCGATTACGCCTGTCAATGTAGCCCTCCCGTCTCGCGACGCTCACATCGAGAACGCACCTGATCAGGTGCCGGGAAGACCACGAAAGGGCGGCGAGAAGCCACGCCACCATGCCAGTTTGCGGCCACCCGGCAGGTGCGCCAGCCCGCCGACGACACGGCCGCCGGGCAGACCGATCGCCCATACCCCGCTGGCCGCCGGACTAAGCCGCCGGCCCCAGGGTTTCGGTTGGCCCGGCAGTGGGAGGGGCACGCCTGGCGGCCTCGCGAGGGACAGCTCGCTCCGCGCACTGCGGCGATTGGCCCGGCCGTTCGGTTACCTATGCAACTGCCTCAGGACCTGAATGGCGATGTCCGGACGGGGCTGCCCGCCGGGCGGTTCGTCACCCGGGCAAAGGCCTTTTGGCACTCGCATTCATTTGCTAGCTACTACAAACTGACAGTAGAAGTCAGTTGAGTGAGGCTCGGAAGGGGTGAGTGTCGTGACCGCGATCGAGGCTAAGGTGACGGCGGGGGCCCGCAAGTGGTGGGCGCTGAGCGCGCTTTCCCTGGCTGTGCTGGCCGTGGGCCTGGACGCGACGGTGCTGAGCGTGGCGCTGCCGACCCTGGCGGGCTCGCTGCGCGCTTCGGCGACCGACATGCAGTGGTTCGTTTCCTCCTACACGCTGGCGCTGGCCGTCGCGCTGCTGCCCGGCGGCCTGCTCGGGGACCGGTTCGGCCGCAAGAAGATGATGGCCGGCGCCCTCACCACGTTCGGCCTGGGGTCGCTGGCCTGCGCCTACGCGCCCGATGCGGGCGTGTTCATCGCCGCCAGGGCGCTGCTCGGGCTGAGTGCGGGCTTCCTGGTTCCGCTGGTGATCTCGGTCGTCGCCGTGATGTTCACCGACGAGGAGCGGACCAGGGCAATCGGCGTCTGGGGCGGGGCCAACTTCCTGGCCCTGCCGATCGGGCCGATCCTCGGCGGCTGGCTGCTGACCCATTACTGGTGGGGCTGGGTATTCCTGATGAACCTGCCGGTGGTGGTGATCGGGCTGGCCGCGGTCCTGGCGCTGGTGCCCGAGTCCCGGGCCAGCCAGGCTCCCGGCCTGGACCCGGCCGGTATCGTGACATCCTGCACAGGGCTCGGGCTGCTCATCTACGGCTTCATCGCGGCCGGGCAGTACGGCTGGACCACGGCCACGGCGATCATCGCGATGGCGGCGGGAGCGGCGATCCTGGCGGCCTTCGCTGGCTGGGAACTGCACCTGTCCCGGCGGCCCGGAGGGCAGCCGCTGGTGGACGTGAACCTGTTCCGTTCGGCCCGGTTCACCTGGGGCACCATCCTGCAGGCGTTCGGCATCTTCTCGATGTTCGGCCTGCTGTTCGCGGCGCCGCAGTTCTTCCAGGCGATCCTCGGGGTGACCGCGATGGGCAGCGGTTTGCGGCTGCTGCCGTTGATGGCGGGCCTGGCGTTCGGCGCCGGCCTGGCCAGCCTGGTGGTCAGGTGGCTGACGGCCAAGCTGACGTCCGCGCTCGGGTTCGCCATCCTCGCCACCGGCCTGGTGCTCGGTACCACCATGAGCGCCGCGAGCGGGGACGCGTTCATAGCGAGCTGGACCGCGATCACCGGGCTCGGGTTCGGGCTGGTGCTGGCCACCGCGGCGTCGGCGGCCCTGGCGGACCTGCCGGGGGAGAGCGCCGGCGTCGGCTCGGCGGCCATGCAGGCCGTCCAGAAGGCGGGTGCCCCGCTGTCCGCCGCGATCCTCGGCAGCGTGCTCGCCTCCGGTTACCACTCGCAGCTGCACCTGGCCGGGTGGCCGGCCGCCCCCGCCAGCGCGGTCCAGAGCAGCGTGTTCGCCGGCATCACCGCCGCGCACAAGCTCTCCTCACCAGCCTTGCTTGACATGGTGCGGTCCGCGTTCGTGCACGGCATCGACGCGATGCTCTGGGTCAGCGTGGGGATGGCGGTGGCCGGCATGGTCCTGGCGCTGCTGTTCCTGCCGTGGCGGGCCACGGCGGCGGCCCCGGCCGCCGACGCCGAAGAGGCTCCCGAGGGAGGTGAGGCCGCGCATGAGCGCGCGGCCTGAACATGCCATCACGGGCGGGGGATCAGCTCGCGGGCCAGCCCGGCCGCGGCGAGCAGCCCGGGATCGCCGGCAATGCCGAAGGCGTCGACGGCGGTGTCGGTGAACTTGATGACGTGCTCGTCACCGTGGCCCGCCGCACGGTGCAGCGCCTCGTCCGCGGCGTCGTCTCCGTGCCGGGCAGGTGCGCGGCGGGACGTGACGCGGGCCGGCGCGTACATCGCCTGGATCGCGGCGACGGCGGTCCACACGTGCCAGACGCTGTCCGCCCACACGGACTCGGGCAGGCTCGGCAGCGAGTGCCGCACCGCGTTGGGCGCGGTCGCCGTGTGGACCAGCAGCACCGGCGCGGCGGGCCCGTGGCCCAGGTACTCCTGCACGGCCGCGGCTACCAGCTCGGCCAGCGCCGCCGGCGCCCGCGACGCGTCGGCGGGCCGCATCGCGGCGACGCTGTCGGTCCAGCCCGCGGTCGTGGCCAGCCGGGCCGCCCGGTGGGCGATGAAGCCGCTCTGGTCGGCCAGCCGCGCGACGCGGTCCAGCGCCACCGCCGCCGGCAGCGTGCCGTGCGGGCGAGCGAGCGGCAGCGGGAGGTACCGCGCCGCCCAGAACGCGAGGCCGTGCGCCAGCTCCTCGCGGGCCGGGTCGCCCGCCCCGGCCCGCAACGCCCGGACGGCGTGGCCGACCCGGATGACGCCGTGGGTTGAGCCGGCGGCGATGCCGGGCAGCAGGCGTGGCCACCAGGTGCCGAGCACGTCCGTCCACGAGCGCTCGGCCAGCTGCGCGGTGAACAAGGCGCGCCAGTCCGGCAGCCGACGGTGATCACCCAGCGCGCGGGTCCAGTCGCGGACCGGACGGGACGGCGCCGGCAACTCGGCCAGGCGGCCGACGTACCGGTCGACCCACCGCGTGACGTCGACGTCGAGGCCGCGGCGCACCATGCCCTCCACCGCCATCGGCCCGTGGTTGGTCATGCCGTGATTGCCCTCTTCGTCGCCGCCGAACTCCGGCCCGTAACGGTGCAGGCGTTCGTAGGCCTCGTCCAGGTGCATGTCGCGGCTCCTCGTCCAGGTGCATGTCGCGCCTCCTTGTCCGTGCGCAGTCACGAGACTCGCCCACGGCCGCACCGGTTGTCGATGCGCTTCCCCGATCCTGCGGACAAGGACGTGGTGTACCTGGAGGCCGAGACCAGCGCGCTGTACCTGGAGAAGCCCCAAGACGTCAGCCGGTATAGCCTGATGATCGATTACCTGCGCGCCCAGGCGCTCGGCCCGGCCGAATCATGTGCCCTGATCGCGCGGTTGGCGGAACGATCGCCGGATTAGGCGCAGGAACAGGAAAGTTGAGGCGCTGAACGTGGACCTCAGCAGCGCCGTGTGGCGCAAGAGCAGTTACAGCGGCGGCAACGGCGGCCAGTGCTTCGAAGTCGCCGCCATCACCGGCAGCCAGGGCGAGTCAGGCGCGCTGTGCGCGATCAGGGACTCCAAGGACCCCGGTGGCCCTGTCCTGGCCTTCCGGCCCGGGCCATGGCGGCGGTTCACCGCTGCGGTCAAGGCGGGACAGTCCGGCCTGGCCTGAGAGGCAGCACGTCAGCCGCGCTGGGCGTACTGGACGTACAGCGGCGTGGCGAGCAGGTAGGGCGGCTCGCCTGCCGCGGGCGAGGGTTCCACCGCGAGGACCCGGGCGTGCCCGCTGAGGCGCACCGGCCTGGTCACCCAGCCGTTGGGGCGGTCGTCCCGGGTCTCGACCCGGCACAGCCAGCCGAGGGCATACCGCAGGCCCGAGCCTGTCTCCGGCGGGGTGAACTCGGCAGTCGCGGCCTCGTCGGGCAGCTCGGCGAGCTGGTGGGCGCAGGCGATGAGGGCGTCCATGTAGAAGTACCCCACCCGCTGGCCCGGCCCGTCCCCAGACTGCCAGCGGTCCAGGACGTGCACTGACGAGCCGCAGAGCACGAACGGCGCCCCGGTGTCGGTGGCGGCGAAGTAGACGAGCCCGGAAAGCGCGCCGCCGACCGCCTGGTCGTGACGGCGGAGATGGCGGCCCGTGGCCGCGTCGCCGTAACGGAACTCCTCCTCGAACTGGATCCAATCCCCGGCGCGCAGATCGGGGTCGGTCCGCCAGCGGGACCCTTTGTCCCGCTCGATCATCTCCACCACCGCGTCGAGCAGGGCGACCGGCGAGGGTTGCGGCTCACCGGGCAGGCTCGCCCTGGCCGACGCGATCCCCGCGTTCAGCCCAGCCTCGAAGCCAAGCCGCCGGCGGAGCTGGCCGGGCAGCTGCGGGACCAGCGCCCGCATCTTGTTCTCCGACAGGTACAGCAGATCGCGCATCATGGCCATCAGTGTTCCGGCCGGGCCCGCACAGCGGAAGCCCGCGGCCGAGTCAGCACGCTACCTGACTTCCGTCCGCTGCACCATGAGGCGATTACACCCGGCCAGGCGAGGAAGACCTGGCCAACGGCGAAGCATGGCTCTAGGCACACAGCGAACGGGGCAGCGTCACGCGCGTCCCGGAGCACTGATTACCAGCCTGCGGCCGGGTGGTACCGGGCACGTCATATCGGACCCCGGGACACTAGTCATCGCATCATGGACGGGCCCTTGCCGCGACATACGTCGAGGACCTAACTCTCCCGTACGCTGCTGCGCCCGGTGACGATCCTGTCCTTCACGCCGGCGCCGGTGATGACGACCGGGCTCCTCGGCCGTCCGATCAGCGCTGGTCAATGGCCTCGCCGTTGACGACCGTGGCATCCTTGGCGAGCGCCATCGCCGGGCCGCTCGCGGCTGCCGCACCCGCGGCCGCGACGCCGCGACTTTCCAGATCGTCCTGTCGGGGATTCGTACGTCGCCGGAGCGGCCGCCCCGCAACGCCTTCGCGGCCGGCTTCGGCGGCGTGGCGCTGGCTCGGCGCCGACGTCGAGGCCGGCGCCGGTGACGCCGTGGATGAGAGATCTCGTATCAGCGCCTCACGGTACGCGTCTGTGCACATGGCTGCGATCGCCGGGCGGCTCAGCGCAGCTCCTGGATGCGGATCAGGTTGCCTGCGGGATCGCGGAAGGCGCAGTCGCGAACGCCGTAGGGCTGCTCGACCGGCTCCTGGACGACCTCGGCGTCGCTGGCCTGCAGCCGCTCGAAGGTGCCGTCGAGGTCCTTGGTGGCCAGGAGGATCCAGCCGAATGTGCCCTTGGCCATCATCTCGGCGATGGTGCGGCGCTCGTCGTCGGTGATGCCGGGGTCGGCGGCCGGCGGCGCCAGGAGGATGGACGTGCCGGGCTGGCCGGCGGGGCCGACCGTGATCCAGCGCATCTTGCCCCGTCCGACATCGCTGCGGACCTCGAAGCCGAGGGTGTCGCGGTAGAAGGCTAGGGCTGCGTCCGGGTCGTCATGGGGGAGGAAGCTGGCGTGAATGGTGATGTCCATGGCAGTCAGGCTAGCTGCGGCTCGGTGACCGGCGCTTCTCGATTCCTGACCGGTCTGGTCACCTGTTTCGCCACGCACGGCGGCATCCCCGCCGTCGCGCGAGCTGCCTGGCTCCGGTAGGTGCTGGGCGGCATGCCGGTCAGTTCGGTGAAGCGAGTGCTGAAGGTGCCCAGCGACGAGCAGCCGACCGCGAAACAGACCTCGGTGACGCTGAGGTCGCCACGGCGCAGCAGCGCCATCGCGCGCTCGATCCGCCGCGTCATCAGGTAGCTGTACGGCGACTCGCCGTAGGCGAGCTTGAACTCGCGGCTGAGGTGCCCGGCCGACATGTGCGCGCCGCGGGCGAGCGCCTCGACGTCCAGCGGCTGCGCGTACTCCCGGTCGATCCGGTCGCGGACGCGGCGCAGCCGCGCGAGGTCGCGCAGATGCTGCTGCGCGGCGGGTCTGCTGGTCATGTGCAAAATCGTACGTCGCGCCGCAACCGATGCCGAGCCCGTGTCGTGGCCGGGCCGCGGGCTTCGCCCGTGTCGCCCGGCTCAGAGCGGTGCGGCCTCCCACGCGAACCCGTCCGGGTCGGTGAAGGGCCCGGCATCGCTGCCAATCATGAGCCGGTGCGATCCGGTGCCCTCGGGAGAGACGCCGGCGTCCTTGGCGGCGGCACGGCGCCCGTAGAGCGCCAGCTTGACGGGACTCGACGAACAGGCGAACTCGACGTACTTGCGGCCAAAGCTCTTCGCCACGGCGAGGCCGTGGTCAACGTAGAACCGCTTGCTCGCGGCCACGTCCGTGACTCCCAGCAGGAGCACGATCTGGTCGATCTGCCGGGTGGCCGGGTCGCCCGGTCCGCCAGGCACGACGGTACCTACTGGGCCACCGTGATCATGACCCGGCGGCTGGCCCGCTACCAGGCCGGCGCCCCGCCCGAACCGCGCCGGGCGGTGACCACCCGGCCCGCCTGAAGGCCCGCGACGATCAACCAGTGGAGCACCCCGGGTTTGGTGGAGACTCGATTCTCCCCAGATGCTCTGGTCTGGGTGGCCGTTGTCTTCCACGGTACCGCCGCCTGGCGGAACCACGGTCTGATCATTTTTCCGCTTTTGCCTTATCGAACATCTGTC
>WNGR01003427.1_pt1 | contig 35289 bp, 28 predicted proteins | sample 5407581 | NCBI WGS metagenome assembly WNGR01 (sample SAMN13153383, study PRJNA577476) | soil metagenome | isolation source: 80 cm soil or saprolite under Garry oak tree replicate 2 | place: USA:California | collected 2016-06-15 | reverse complement strand
ACTGTTGATCTCCGCCGCCAGTTCGATAAAGCGAGCAGTATAATCAAGGGTTTTGAGTTTCCAGGAAAGATAATGCGGATCGACCGGGATGCAGTGTCCGCCGAGCCCTGGGCCAGGTAAGAAGCGCATGAAGCCAAAGGGTTTGGTTGCAGCTGCATCAATGACTTCCCATACATCAATGGAAAGTTTTTCACAAATAATGGCGATTTCATTCACCAGGCCGATGTTGACGGCACGGAATGTATTCTCTAGCAGCTTAACCATCTCCGCAACACGTGCGGAGGAGACTGGCACGACCTTTTCAATGGCTGCTCCATAAAAGGCTTGTGCCAATTCTGTACAGGCAGGTGTGATGCCACCGACGATTTTGGGTGTGTTATGTGTGGCGAAGTCGGGATTGCCCGGGTCGATGCGCTCTGGTGAGAAGGCCAGGAAGAAGTCAACGCCCACTTTCAAGCCAGTGGCTTCCAATTCTGGCAGCAGGACTTCATCGGTTGTGCTAGGATATGTCGTGCTTTCTAGTATAACGAGTTGCCCAGGCGCAATGGAGTGGGAACACAGATACTGACTGCATCGATATCGTTCAATATAGCAAAGTCAGTGGTAAAATAAATGCGTTTTGTCTCGAGAAGTGCCTGTAACGTACTGCTCGAAACATCAGGGATATAGCTCTCACCGCGATTGCCCGCATCGACCTTTTGCTGGTCTGTGTCAATGCCAGTGACGTGGAAACCGGTTTCTGCGAACGTAGCCGCGAGTGGTAACCCTACATAGCCGAGGCCAATGACCGCAACACGTAAGGACCGCGTCGCAATTTTCTCTTGTAATGGGCGCTGCATCAGCTTCTCCTTTTCAAGGTTGTAGTTTATAGTTCAACACACCACAAGGTCACGATTTCTTATCCCTAGTCCGCTGCAGACTGCGCACGGTAATGGTAACATCTGGATCCACCACGCTGTCCACAGGAGGTGTATCAGGAGGCTTGATCATAGGAACCTTTGTTCGAGGCGGCATAGGGATAGACTTATCAATGCTTGTTCGAAATGGCTGCACGTCTTTGAAATACTGACGAATTTCGTTAGACTCTTGCCAGGGACTTTTGTTAATGACAACCCCCGGTATCATGGTACGCGTTCTGTTTAACATCTGCTTGGTACGTTGCAGCACCTTGCGAGGCGTTTTAGCTGCGTCAACAACCAAGACTATCGCATCCACATACGCAGCCAGCAACTGTGCATCTGCTACAGGAAGCAACGGAGGTGTATCGAAGATGATATAGTCAAATGACGCTTTTTCAAAATGTTCAAAGAGTTGATTCACCCACGGGGACTGCAGCAAGTTTGTGAAGTCAGAGCCAAGAACAGCTGCGGTCAGAACATGCAAATTCGGAATATCAGTCTCGGTCTGCTGAGTGTCCAGCTTCTCTTCAATGTGTGTCCATGTTTCTGAAGATGCGCTTGCATGTTCCGGAAACCCGTCGAGTTGAAAGTATGCATCTAATGCTGGACTACGCAGGTTGGCATCTACCAGAAGCACGCGCCTACCCGCCATTACCAGAAAGGAGGCAAGATTGATGGCAACGGTACTTTTACCTTCACTTGCCAGGGAGCTTGTGATCATCACCAATTTGAAGGGCGTGACTAAGTGCGCAATATTCAAGTTAGCCGACAGTATACGATATGCCTCTGCATAGGCAGGCATCTCCTCGGCTTTCATGGCGCGCTGTTTCCGTGAGAGCCGGGGGATAACGGCCAGAATCTCTGCACCCAGAAGCTCTTCCACTTCTTCAGGGCTTTTTAGACGATCATCCATCCATTCAAAAATAACGATGAGCGCCAGAGCAAGAGCCAGGCCAACCAATGCACCAATAGCTGTATTCCGTAGCGTAGTAGGGCGGATAGGCGCGGTAGGTTGCTGGACAGGTAGGGGGGTTACAGTTGCTGAGGTGGGTCCGGTGTTGACATAATGGGCAAAGCTGGTGCTAATATCGTTTGCCAGCTGCGTCGCCAGGTGCGGATTACTATTCTCAACGTCGAGTTCAATAAGTTGTGTATTGGTTTGAGGCTTCACTGTGATCATCGCTCTGAGTTGCTGGGACGTTAGTCCCCGTTGCTTTGCTACCCGATCAAGCACTGCCGAACTCGTAAGCAGTTGAGCATATGTGGATGCGGCTTGCTCACTCCCCACGGCGTTATCATAGGGTGATTGGGATCCGAGGTTGAGAAAGAAAGTTATAGAAGCTTGATAGACAGGTTGCATATTCTTACTGACCGCATAGGTTGCACCGCTGCAAATAACCATGCCTAGTACGATCATCCATGCCCAGCGCTTAGCCAGCGTAACATAGTAAGCCAACGGATTTTTCATATGAGGACCATCCTTGAGAAAATACTCGTGCTGAATCGATGAAATTCAACACCCATCCATGGAGTTTTAACAAATGTATTGTAACTCTTCAGGCCCCCGACTCATGCTGCCTGCGGCAGCGAGCGAGAAGGAGATGAGTGAAGTGGTGATTGCAAGCTCCCCCAGGCTTGCTTGCCCCGTTACCTATTTCCCAGACAGGGCGACTGAGTCTCCTTGCTGAATAGTTGCAACGTATTACTATGATAGCACAAACAAGCATTCAATGGAATACCTCAAGAGAAAACAGCGCGTATCTGCTCTTACCCCTCTGAAGGATATTATCTCCCGCCCAATAAGACGATTTTACCGACGTTTGGGTCACAACGCGAAAATCGAATCATTTGTGTATATTTTGCCTCCACTTCTGTTTAGAGTACATACATTTCATAATAATTTCTACGCATATGTCACTAATTCTTGATCTCCATGATCTCGTTTCAACATATGCTCACGTAAATTTGCCTGCTCACAAGCTGGCTTTTTTTATATCGTTGTATTATTATACATTGTGACCATTTCGATGTCTATATCTGTAACAGGGTGTAGGCCACTAAATAGCTGGAGGTACCTACATGAGACTAAGGCTTGTTGCAGGTGTTACAGCCTTCTTCGTATTAGCTGCAGCAATATTGGTTGCTCTATTATTTGGCCCAGGTTTACTGGCTTCTGGAACGAGCACCGGGAACTTGCAGACAAATGTGACTTCAGGCAACCCAATCGTCCTTGAGAATGCTCACCTGGGAACGAATAGTTGGAAGATTCCCAGCGGAAAAGAAGCTACCACCCAGATTCAGGCCTATGCGAGTGCGACCTCAGTCCTGCCGGGACAGCAGCTGACCTTCTACGTAAGCACCCAAGAAGAGGGCACCAGCTATTCGATCGACATCTATCGCCTGGGCTGGTATCAAGGTTATGGAGGACGACTGATGACCTCCGTACCCTCTCAGACCGCTCATGCCCAGGGCTACTACGACTCGGCCATCCAGCGCCTGGTGGACTGCACCTCCTGCCACGTCGATCCCAAGATCGGGCTGGTCGAGGCCAACTGGCACCCTTCCTACACCCTGGTGGTGCCTTTTGACTGGACTACAGGTATCTACCTGGCGAAATTCACGGATGCAAATAGCAAGCAGACCTATGTGCCCTTCGATCTCCGGGGCAACGCTCACTCACTCTATGTCGCGGTCACCCCAGACACCACCTATGCCGCCTACAATACCTGGGGCGGCTATAGTCTCTACCGGGCAGGAAGTGGCATCCAAGTGGACGAAGCCCAGAGCTTGTCCAGAGGGGTGAAGGTCTCATTCGACCGACCTTACATCCAGAATAGCGGTTCGGCCGATGTGCTGATTTTTGAGGCCAACGCCATCCACTGGATGGAACAGCAGGGCTACGATCTTTCCTACATCAGCAATGTCGATTTGCACCAGCAGCCTGCCCAGTTGCTAGATCACCGGGCCTACCTCTCGCTGGGGCACGATGAATACTGGAGCAGAGCGATGCGCGATGGCGTCGAGCAGGCCCGCGACCGGGGAGTTGGGCTGGCGTTCTTGGGAGCCGACGCCAGCTACTGGCAAATCCGCTTCGAGCCTGATAGTGCCGGTATCCCAGATCGCACGATAGTCTGCTATAAAGTGCAGACGCAGAATAATGACCTGGCATTGGATCCCCTCTATGGCCGGGACAATACGCGCTTGACCGCTCGCTGGCGTGATCCCATCCTTGCTCGTCCTGAAAATAGCTTGATCGGCGTGATGTACTCTGGCCTGACCCATCAGCAGCAAGGCTTTCCCTGGATGCTCAGTCCTCAGGCCAAATCCGCACTTTTAGATGGAACGGGGCTGCAAGCGGAGCAAACCTATGGATGCGGCCTGGTCGGCTACGAGTGGGACCGGGTCTTTGACAATGGGGTGACCCCAGCCGGATTACAAGTACTGGGTACGTCATCTACGGTCAATGAGGGCAACACAGCCGATACCAGCAACACGACCTACTATATCGCTCCTTCTGGGGCGATGGTCTTTGCCACCGGGTCCATCTATTGGACCCTTGCCCTCGACACCTATCGCTTCCAAACGGACAAATTGTGTACCGGTCAGAGCCCGGTAGTGCCGGGCATGCAAAAGTTGCTGGCTCGTGTCATGGATGCTTTAGTCATTCATCATCCCCTGCCGCAGCAAACATTCGCACCAACTGGCATCACGTTTTCGGTCTCAGTGGAGCTTGTTTTATGTGCGGTAGTTGATTGCTCCTCTCTCAAGAGGTGGTGAGCACGAGATTTCCTCCTTAAAAGGCCCCTGCCACCAGCTGCGACAAATAACAAGCCAAATCAACCGTTGCCGCCCAGGTTGGATAAAGAATCCTTTGCCAGTGCGGCATCAGTAGCGCCGGGATACAGCCTCACCTTTAATGCATCGTTAGAAAGAGAGCCTTTATGGATCTGCAACAGTTTTTTAATAAGCGACAGTCTCGACGCAGGGTATTGCGCCAGTTCGGTATGCTTGCAGGAATGAGCCTGGCGCTTGATGCATGTAGCTCGAATACCCCTTCTCCACCGTCAACTTCAACCCCGCTCGATCCCATCCAGCATGTGATTATTGCCTGTCAGGAGAATCATTCCTTCGATACGTACTTTGGCTATTATCCCAGGGCAGGCAAATTTGGCCTCCCTTCCAACTATTCGCAGCCTGACGGCAGTGGGGGCACTGTCAAACCACATCGTTTTCTGAGTCCTACCTCAACAGATATCGATCATACCTGGCCAGCCATTCACAGCGAATGGAAGCAAGGAGCGATGGATGGCTTTTTTACCACCAATGGCCCTGGTGCGCTCGGCTACTATGAAGACGTCGACTTGGCTTACTATTACGCATTAAGCGACTCGTTCACGCTCTGTGGCAACTATTTTTGCTCTATACTTGGTCCTACCGTCCCGAACCGCCTGGCGCTGATGGCTGGAACTGCTGGTGGCAACACGACTGACCAATTTGGTGTCGGCAGCCTGGATTATCCGACCATTGTCGACCTGCTGGATGCTTCCCACGTGAGTTGGAAGTGTTACAATCTCGGCAAGGGTACCGACAGTACCCCATCATTGACCCATTACAATGCGCTGAACTTGTTCAAAAAGTGGCACAGTGACCCCCGACTCCAGTTCAAGGAGAAGGACTACAACGAGGACCTGCTTAATGCAACCCTTCCGCAAGTGTCATTTTTGATTACGGAAGGGGGGATTAGTGAACATCCCCCGGAAAATATTCTAATAGGCCAGCAAAAAATGGCCCAGGTGATCAAAGCTCTCATGGCCTCGCGTGCCTGGAAAACTTCGGTGCTCTTCTTGACCTGGGATGAGGGCGGAGGCTTTTTCGACCATGTGGCACCGCCCCAGGTGGATGCCTACGGGTTGGGGTTCCGTGTGCCGATGCTGATTATCTCCCCTTATGCCAGGCGAGGGCACGTGTCAGGACAATTGTACGAACATAGTTCGATCCTGAAGTTCATTGAGCATCATTTTGGCTTGCCCTCGCTCGCCAGCATCAACCACCAGTTTGATACCTCGACTCCTAGCAGCAATAACGATGCGGCTATTGGACAAGCCTTTGGCCCGCCCGCTCCACCACGCGATGGCTTGCCGCACATTGGCGATTTTTCTGAGGTCTTCGACTTTTCGCAGGACCCGAACTATCATCCCTCTTTGCCCTTCTTATAAGAGGTGAGTCAAGGGATGTATTTGTGTCCATTGGTAGGCCGCAAATTTCTGTGGCCTACGCCAGAGGTATAGCAGCCAGTTGAAGCTCGATGTTTCACAGAGACTATGAATTCACCTGCCTGGAAAGAAGGCTCTGCCATTGTCATCGTGTGGGATGAAGATGACTTTTCCGGTGACCGTGGTTGTTGTAAGAGCCCAACAGGGGTTGGTGGTGTTATTCTTGGCGGTGCAAACACACCAGCCATTATCGTTACCTCGCAAGGACCACATCACATACTGGTGAGTAATACCTCGTACAACCACTATTCGTTACTTGGAACCATTGAGAAACTGTGGGGGCTAGGTTGCCTGGCCAATACCTGTGACTTCAATGATGCAGCCTTGATGACAGAGTTTTTTGAATGATTGTAACTCTTCAGGTCACACTCTTCCTAACTCTTTGAGGAGGACATCAGGAAAGTCGAAGGTCATTCCGTCAACGCCAGCCTGTATGGCATTTCTCATAATTTCGGTGTTGTTTACCCCACAAGCCCGAATGACTAATCCTAAAGAGCGCCATTGAGTAACTAAATGTTTGGTAATTTTTTCTGCCCGTGGACAAAAGTAGTGCATGTTTGCCTTGATCACTCTTTCTAAATTTTCCTCTGAGAAATCTGCTGTCAGATAGCCAACTTGAGCCAGAGGATTTTTCTTTTTGATATTGCAAATTATTGGAAAGTCACGAGAAGTGAAGGCCACACGATCTAAAAGATGTAATTGCTCAACCATCTCTAAAACTTCAAGTTCGATGCCCATTTGTTTTATTTCAAGGTCGAGAGAGGTTCGTGTTCCATACCTGTTGAGGGCTTCTAGGAGGAGGGGGATACGTTGACCCGCATATTTCTCATCAAACCACGAACCTGCATCAAGCTGTTGCAACTCTTGCCATGCTGTCTCTTGTAAAACTCCTCTCCCATTGGTGGTTCTGTCTAAACGGTCGCTATAGAAAAGCACTAACTTTCCATCTTTTGTCTTTCGGACATCTGTTTCTATCCCATCAACTCCAATTTCTAAAGCAAGGTCAAAGCCGGCAAATGTATTTTCTGGTGCCAAACCGGCAGCACCACGATGTCCAATAACTTTCATATTTTCCATCCTAATTAGAGCCCTGATCTACTGAGGGGTACTAAGTATCAAGACAATCCTACACCGAACTTAGCTACAATACAAGATCTAACATAGGGAGTATAATCCGACAACGGGATAGGATGTCAAAGAGAAATCAGGGTTCCCCTTGCTGAATAGCTACTGACTCCTATAACTGTGTTGCCTGAAATGACGTAATGGTCGCGATAGTCCCACTCTGTTGACGCGTCCTGATGCCACATTGACCAGAAGAGAAGGTACTATCTGTTGCAGTTACCATCCAATCGGCAGGTTCTACTGTGTCTGTTTGCCATGCTTTTGCTGATAGGGTGGTGCCATTTGCCTGAAAACGAATGATGTAGGATGTATGGGGAGAGGCAGGAAAGGATGTACTTTTAAGGCCGGTTACTGATCCGTTCACCACTCTTTGAATGACCAGTTTACTTCCGGTAATAACCGCACGATAATAATTCGACGGATTGCTCCATCGCAGCATGACTCCTAAGCTATTCGCTCCTCCTGCTAAAGCTGTCATTGATCCGCTCATGAACACCTCAGCATTGGCAACAGATAATCCTAACACGGCATTTAAATTGGCAGCAGAAGAGGGTTCTATCAAACCCATGTCATTGCTGATGGAAAAACTGCTTGAACTATTCGCATCGCCTTCCCAAGTCATTCCATTTGATGCAGTTCCCCAATAGCTCTGGTCTGATCTTTGAAAGGTATCCTGCGCCCACAAAGCAGGAGGAGGCGTATTCGTCGACGTCGGACTTGGTGAAGGCGTGGGAGTTGCTGGTAAACCATCAGATGTAACAAAGAGATCAGCAAGATCAGGAGCAGAAGAGGCATTAGCAAGAAGCGGGGAAAGACCAAAGATCGTCTCCACGGTTCTGACAAAGGAAGAGTGGGAGTAGAGGGTGGTGTTGGTATACCCGTTGCCTTTGGCCAGAGGAGACAAGACCATCATCCCGATTGGATTGTTGGTGGTTGACCCTGCATCCTCATCCCAGGTAATGAAGACCGCCCCACCATTTTTGTAGGCTTGAGCATTCAGAATGGTCGGCAAATTGTTTGAAAGCCATGTATCTCCTTGGTGAATAGGATCGTTAGATCCAGCGCAGGAGTTGTCGTGCATATCATCACAGAGGTTTGGCGTGATAAAGGAGTAGGAAGGAAGAGAATTGTTTTGCACATCAGTTGCCAGCTGGGTAAATGGAACAACATGCGAGGAACAGTTGGTACTTGTGGATGAAGGAGGATTGCCAGACACATCGGTAAAGAAGACAAAGGGATTGTGTTTGGCCGCATAGTTGCCAGAAGAGGTAATGGGACAGCCAGAGGGCATACTCTCTTCGTAGGCTTTCCACGATATTCCTTTGTTCTGCAGCAGGGTTGTGAGATGATTCGTTGAGGTGGTATAGTTCCCACTTGTTGCATCGTTATCGTTCGTAAAGGTATGATCGGCAAAACTATTTGTTCCTGCTTCCAGCCAGATATAGTTGGGTTCTGATGGATGCAGATAGCCGGTACTGGTTTCACTGGGCATGACGTTATGATAGTTTGAGGCATATGATGCATCAGATCGAGTCAGCAGGGAATTAATGTATGGAGCAGAGGTAGTATTGCCCTTAATCTGACTCCAATCTTGATTCTCCATGACAATCACAAAGACGTTTGTGATGCCGGAGGGATAGGTGGCCTGCGGCGGAGGGGTCGGTGTGGGACTTTGGGCAGGCGTTGGCGTCATTGTGGAAAAACAGCTATCGCCTGTCCCTGTGGGAGTGCAGGATTGGGAAAAGAGCAGTTCATCGACTTTCACTCCTGTTTGATTGCCAACCATAGTAATCGTATGCGATCCAGTCGCTAGCGCAAGGCTAATTGGCGCACTGTTCACCCAATCCCAGGAATTTGTTCCTATGGTATCTGAAACAAGATAGGGGCACCCACTATCAACCTGCAAATAGTAAGAATGAGCCGAAGAAGATGGTGCCATCATCCGAGTCCACAGCATATAGCTTCCTGTTGATGGAATCGTTATACTTGTTGTGGCCATACCGGTACCTGAAGGAAGCGTAGTGGTACATGTAGCGGTTGGAGAAGGCGTAATCGTTGCTGCCCCGTCCCGATGATTATATGCTCCCATATCCCAGGGTGGTATTTGTTGATAGCCTGAGCCACCACACGTCCACGTGCCGCTCACCAGGGAGCAGGGATTATCCGAAACGATAGAGATAGCAGGTGTAGGAGGGGTGCATGGATACGCCTCCGGGTCGCCTGAGCAGGTGGTTCCAGAAGGCGAATCAGAGTAGGTGGCAAACGGGCCAGCAGTCTCTGCCGCACCAATGGCAGGAGAGCTGCTTTGCAGGTGCCAGTCGCTGTAGAGATTGTAAAAGAGCGGATCTTGGCCGGTAATGCCATGTGCTTGTGGGTATAGGTTGGTGACATTGTAGAACAGATTGGAGTCAATGGTGAGGGTGCCGGTATAGCTGCCGGAGGGAGCAGAGAACCCATCAGTTGCATTAACCACAATATTATTAATAAAGGTTGGGTTATATGTTGGTTGCACTTCAGCGTATGTCCGTAATCCAATACTTGATCCAACTACGACATTATTGTTGAATGTGCAGTTTGAACATGCTTCAAGCGTGAGTCCTCTATCCAGTGAGGTGATAGAGGAGTTATCAGGGGCAACAATATTATTCCATGCGACCGAGTTATAGTTTTCATACCCCGATGATTGATACATGCATGTCGAACAGCTCGCTCCGCCAAGATCAATGCCGCCGGTTGCAATGCCGGTCAGATTGGTGTGAATATAGTTATTGTAGACCTGGCTGTTTCGCGTGCCTCCCTTTTGAAGGACTCCCCACACTCTTCCTATTCCTGATTGCGGATGAACAAGATGAATATCGTTATTGCTAATCACTATTCCTTGCGAATCTACCGAATCAACGGTGTTTTCAATAGAGTTGTGATCAATAATCGTAAAGTCACCATTGGGCTTAATGCCAAACGGGGCGGCAATTGAGGAGCTGAACGTAATTTTATTTCCCTGGATGATACAGTACTTACACGGATACCACGTTTGTATGCCATACACATAGATTGCCGGGTCAGCACTTGCAATGTAGACTTGAAAGTTTAGAAAATACTGATAAGGCGCATAGAGCATGATCGAGGTCTCTGCTCCTGTTGGTAGAGAGTAGGAAAGGGTTGCGCCCCAAGGGTGTTGAGACTCAAAGCAAACCGGGCTCATGGCTGTCCCTTGGACAAATACCCTCACCTCCTGTGTCTCGTTATATGTCCCATCCATAAAGATGGCAGTTTGACCCTGTTTAATACTTTGAGCCGTATGGTAAAACGTTTTCCAGGGTGCTGCCTGGGTGCCTGGATTGCTGTCTGAGCCGGTAGGAGAAACCCAGACGAGATTAGTCGTGCTGCAGTTGGCTGCTGGGCTTGTCGCTGTTGGGCTTGAGGTAGGCGCTGGTGTCGGACCTGTTGCTGTTCCAAACTGAATGTAATTCGCAGTGGTACTAGGGCCTGACGCATTGGCATCATACCCCGTGGTTACTGGTCCTGAAAGACTTGCGCTTTCTGCCTCCACCCGTCCTGAATCATTTGCTGCATATAGCCTGAGTTTTGGTGCTTGCCCAACAAGAAAAGTAGCAACAGCAAGGGCAAGGAGGATGAGAAGTAAGAAGAGGAAAGAAACGAGTCTTCTTGATGGTAAAGAAGAAAGATTATTGATTTTTTCTTTCCTTGTTTGCTCTCTTAGGTATGGCCTATCCATGTGCATCCTCCTCTATAGGTTCTCCAAGTGGTAGCCTCTGTCCTCTATTCAAGAAAATTCTGAGCGCCAAAAAAGTACTCTTTCGCGAGAAGGCGTCGTGAACTCACCTGAAAATTTCTGGTACATTCTTGTATACAATGACACTACTCTCAGGTTAGCATAGTTGCTCTCAGGGTTTTCGCATGCATGGCAATTTTCTAGTCAGAAGGTACTAAGCTGAGGTAAAGGTTTTTTCACGAAGCATGCTGGAGATTCACGGCGCTGCTCGATGTCAAAGATTGTCGCGAGATGAGCCCATCTGAAGCAAGTAGGTGAAATGAAGATTGACCAAGAGCTTACTACTTGACAGTTATACTACAGATATGATAGAAAAAGGGAAATCTGAGTGCTTTCTTATCCACCTGGATAGGTAAGTATTCCCATGAGAGCATCCATAGGTGTTCGCGTCTCACAGCGCTCTTCACCTAAGACGAACTATGATTCAGCGCCTTCTCCTTCCCAGAGCATCGTCCGCCTATGGAGCTAAGCCAAAAGCGGGATTCGCCTCTAGTTGGTTTAAGCGGCAATTAGAAGGTTTTGCCTATTTCTTCCAGCGACAGTCATGCTCTATGAAAGACTGGCTTATGCATGGGCATAGTAGCCATAGTCCTAAGGAGCAAGTGGTGTTTACCAGAGAAAAGGAGCTATGTATATGGAAAGTAACCAGGTTATGACTCGTGACTCACGACTTACAACGGGCAAGGTAGTGTACGATGCAATGGTGCTTGATGCCAGATTGCGGCAATCACTGGTTACAGTGCGTTCGCTTGGCAGTCGAGGACTGCGGGTTGTGGCACTGGAGAGCTTTGACGGGGTACCTGCTTTCTCGTCACGCTGGTGTCAACAAAAGGCTATTTGCCCGGCGGATGAAGGGACGAAGGAATATGTAGCATCTCTAGAGCAAGTACTGGACTCTACTGGTGCACGGGTGCTGATCGCCTCCTCCGATGGCACGATAGCATTACTACGCCAACATCGTGAGCAACTTGAGCAACGGGTACATATCGCGCTGGCCAAAGAACCGGCTCTGGGCATAGCCATCAATAAAGAGCATACTCTGGAAATTGCCAAGCGACTGGGTTTAGGGGTTCCTCAGGCTGTCAGCATCAGAGCAGTGAGTGAAGTGGAGGCGGCAGTCCATGAGATTGGGCTGCCAGCGGTGGTCAAGCCAGTAGAATCGTGGTTGTGGGGGAAGCAAACCAGGGTTATATCCCAGTTAGTGACGACTCGCGAGGAGGCCCGACGTGCGGTGGAGGAATTGACATCCTTTGGGGGAACAGTACTCTTCCAGCAGTTCCTCTCTGGCAGACGTGAGTCGCTGAGTCTCTTCTATGCGGATGGCGAAATTTATGCACGTTACGCTTTTTGGGGGAAGCGTACCAATCCGCCTCTGGGTGGGATATATGTGTTGCGTCAAAGTATGGCCTTTCCACCAGACACCGGTGAGCAAGCAGAACGGTTAGTGCGTGAAATCGAGTTGGAAGGCTACTCCCAAGTAGAGTTCCGGCGCGACAATGTCGGAAAACCCTACCTGATGGAGATCAATCCACGTCTCAATATGGGAATTGAGGTTGCTGTGCGTGCAGGGGTCGATTTCCCCTACCTGCTCTATCAATGGGCAAGTGGGGAGCCCATAGACGTGGTGAAGAGCTATCGGATAGGGGGTCAGATGCGTTATCTGAAGGGTGATTTCATGACAACAGTAGCATCGGTGCGGCAACGGGGTAGACCGGGAGTAACCCCGCCCGCCCGGGCCATTCTCGATTTCTTCCTTTCTTTCTTCATCCCAATGGGATATGATTATTTTGATTGGAGGGATCCTCTTCCAGCCTTCATTGCGATAGCAAACCTTACCCGTTCTTGGGTAGGAGGGGCTATCCTGAAGGGACTATCTCGCTTGAGGAAGAGGTTCCCGTGAGTGGATTATCCAACGGAGAAAAGTTGCAAGACCTCGTAGTGTAGATGAGGAAGTGGACAATGGCTCTGAAATCGATATGCCAGTGTTCACCATCAGCGGGCTCGCCACACCTGCACTGTCTTATCCAGGCTCCCCGAGGCGATGCGGATGCCATCGGGCGACCAGGCCACTGCCCAAATGAGGTTGGAATGCCCGCGATAGATAGAGGCATGACCTCCATTGGCTGCATCCCATACTTGCGCGCTTGTATCGCCTCTTCCATTATCGATATTCCCGCCTGCAGAAACGATACGCCCGCCATCCGGTGACCAGGCCACTCCCAAAACAGCATCAGAATGCCCGCGATAGATAGAGACATGGCCTCCATTGGCGGCATCCCACACCTGCACCGTACGATCATCACTCCCCGAGACGATACGCCTGCCATCCGGTGACCAGGCTACTGCACCCACATGGTCAGAATGCCCGCGATAGGTGTAGACATGGCCTCCATTGGCGGCATCCCATACCTGTGCTGTGCCATCGGCACTCCCCGAGACGATACGCTTGCCATCCGGTGACCAGGCCACCGCATTTACACGACCATGGTGCCCGTGGTAGGTGTAGACATGGCCTCCATTGGCTGCATCCCATACCTGTGCTGTACCATCATTGCTTCCCGAGGCGAGGCGCGTTCCGTCAGGCGACCAGGCTACCGTTACCACATGATCAGAATGCCCGTGATAGGTGTAGACATGGCCTCCATTTGCGGCATCCCATACTTGCGCCGTGTTATCGGAGCTCCCCGAGGCGATCCGCTTGCCATCTGGTGACCAGGCTAGGGAATTTACACGACCATGATGCCCGCGATAGATGTAGACATGCCGTCCATTTGCGGCATCCCATACATGCACCATGCCACTATAGCCTCCCGAGGCGAGGCGCGTTCCGTCAGGCGACCAGGCTACTGAACGCACAGGCTGGAAATGGTCGCGGTAGGTATAGAGAAGCGTTTTAAGAGTGGAAGGAGTGGGGGTCGGGGTTGCGAGAGCCCGGGATGCGAGGGAAGGGTTGGTAGGAGAGTTACACGAAGTGGCGAACGACATGATACTCCCCCCTGCGAGAGTGAATCCTGCTAGATTCCGTAAAATGGTGCGGCGAGACATCCTCTGCTCGCCAATTGGCAGGCCAGGGAGCCTGGCATCCTGTGAAAATGATTGTTGATGAGCCATTAAGAAAGGCTCCTTTCTGTTTGAGTACGACGGTTCCCCGCCCAGCCGCCCTGAAAAAGTGTGAATTTGGGGATGTGTGAGAGCCTCCCAGGCTCTCTTGCCTGCCCCCAGGCAGTGTTCCCCAAGCCTGAGCAGGTGGCTCCGCCAGCTGCATCCCCGGCCTTTTCATACGGATTTGCGGTCAAACGTATAATCTATTGTTGAGAGACAAGCTCACAGAGGCCAATGCGACGTTGTAAGTCGGAATGCAAATCCGTATCAATTTGTCAGGGCAATAGTCACGTTCAGGCAGAGGCTCTGCCTGAACGTGACTATTGCCCCCAAGGATTCAATGACCCTGTTTTGATAAGCTACTGTTTGCGATAGGCCTAGCCGCAGGCGTTGGCGCATCTATCACGCAGGTCTGAGGGCAATCAGCTGGGTGATATTGGAATAGGCGCCACCATTATGCGTGCCATGGATGGTGCCGGTCGCCCCGCTGGAAGCAAAGGGCTCCTGTGACATCTCAGAGCACGTCGCTGAACTACTGGCGCTCCACCACTCTTCCGTAAAGCCGGAGGGCACATTGACGGTGGTGGGCACAACGACCCCCACCGCGTAGACGAGCATATCGTTGGCGGTGGTAGTGGTCACCCCGCTATTATCCACATTACTGGTGGAGGAGTTGTACTGGCCATGGCTGGCATCCACCGGGGTGGTGGTATTCACCCCAACGTAGCTGCCAATTCCCCCCGAGGCTTGCCCGGCCGTGCCAAAACTCCAGCTATAGCTGGCCGGTTCGGAACCTCCGGCCACTTTCACATAGGTGGCCGTCGAGATCGAGGTACTACTATCTTGTCGCAGCACCAGCGTCCAGCCTGCCGGCGGGGTAATCACATTGCCGGCTGTCTGCACAATAAGTTGGGCCAGCATGGCATCCCCACTGCTGGTGCCGGCGGGTACACTGAGGGTCAGGCTGGAGCCGCCTGCGCCATTATTAGCTGCGGTTGCCCCTCGCAGCCAAATCCCACTTGAGGGCGGCGGCGGCAAGCTCGCACCCGCGGGTCTGAGGGCAATCAGATAGGTGATATTGGAATTGGCGCTGCTCAGGGTGCCATGGATGGTGCCGGTCGCCCCGCTGGAAGCAAAGAGCTTCTGTGACATCTCGGAGGTGGTCGCTGAACTACTGGCGGTGCGCCACTCTTCCGTAAAGCCGGAGGGCACATTGACGGTCACTGAGGAGACAACGATCCCCACTGCGTAGACGAGCATATCGTTGGCGGTGGTGGTAGTCACCCCGCTATTATCCACATTACTGGTGGAGGAGTTGTACTGGGCATGGCTGGCATCCACCGGGGTGGTGGTATCGACCCCAATGTAGCTGGCAATCCCCCCTGAGGCCTGCCCGGCCGTGCCAAAACTCCAGCTATAGCTGGCCGGTTCGGAGCCTCCGGCCACTTTCACATACGTGGCCGTCGAGATCGCGGAACTCGTATCTTGTCGCAGCACAATATTCCAGCCTGCCGGCGGGGTAATCGCAATGCGGGCAGTCTGTACAACCACGTGGGCCACCATGACATCCCCACTGCTGGTGCCGGCGGGTACACTGAGGGTCAGGCTGGAGCTGCCGGTGCCATTATTGGCGGCGGCTACGGCTCGCAGTGAGATCCCTCCTGCTGGTGGCGGCGTGGGCGTGGGACTGGGCGTCGCTGTGGGTGTTGGACTTGGCGTCGGTGTCGGCGTCGGCGTAGAAGTAGGTGTGGGCGTCGGCGTGGCTGTGGAAGTAGGCGTCGGCGTCGGCGTTGAACTGGTAATGCTAAAAGAATCAGTAAAATTATTAGAAGCAGAGGTGCCCATAAAATTCGCAGAAACAGTCAGTTGATCGGAAGAAAGGGTAAACTGCGTGAGCCCATGTGTTGGGTTAATGTTGTTCCCCATCCAGTTCGCAAAGTAGCCGGCATCTCCATCTGCAGTGTTAAGGGTATGGAGATCTTCTCCAACCGTGCCTACGATAACCGTGACAGGTCCCGCATCTTTTGTGTAATTGCCAGTTGAGCCATCATTGACGACACAATTGCTATTGTAGGTTTCTGCTTGAATAGCAGGACAGGTGGTGCTATTCAAAGCGAGTTGTTTACTTCTTTGGTAATCATGGTCATGTCCTTGCAAGATAAGATCCACTTTTTTACTGACGAGAAGGTTATTGAGATCATTGCCTATATCACAACTCATTATCCCTATGCTAATACAGACTTTATGCATGCCAACAATCACCCACTTGATACCTGCCGCACGTGCATTATCAATAGTATTTGCCACCCAGTTGTAGTGTGCTGTTCCTGCTGCGTATGAATAATACCCCCCGTTGGTAAAATCCAGATCAGGAGAGATCATAAGAAAGCGTGCGATCGGGGAAGAGGCAGGATAATCAAAGTAGTATTCTTTGCCATACGTTCCTACGCCTCCTAACCTATCGGGAAAACACTGCGCAAAATTATCGATCAATCCATCTTGACCGTCTACTCCATCCTCATGGTTGCCAGAAATAAGTTCAAATGGAAAGGTGCTTCCCACAGAACTTTGCACATAGGAGCACCAGGCTGATTCAGGAGTAATCTCAGAGTAACTGAGATCCCCCAAAGCTAAATGGAATTGACTGCCAGACTGTGCAATAAGATTAAGTGTTGCCGCACTGGCGCTATTTCCTCCGATATCCCCCCCTGCTGTAAAGGTAAAACTTGGAGCCAGAGCACCTGCAGAAGCCACTTTACTTCGTACCATTAAATACGGAACAGATAACCCTATAAATAATATTATAACAAGAATGAGAGGGAAGAAATATTTTTTCGTAGATTTCGCTCGCCAAGGGAAGAATTTCAAACTGGCGTGGAACGATTTCTTTTTATCTGGAGCATGTGGGCTATTCATGTTTTTGCCTTTCTGCCAAGTTATATGGCAAGAAGCTAAACCATTTGTTTGCTGTCAAGCCAGCAAGTACGTTAGTACGCCGCCACTTTATGGCTCTTGGTCAGATTTGGTGATTCGGGGTGGCAGAGCAATAGTTCTGCTTTTTCTTAGGGCTTCAGCGACTGGCTCTGAAAACGAGAGGTCTCCGATAAGCTCATCATTCGCCAAAAGTGGCCATAAGCCGACTTTATGCATCGGCCAAAGCAATAGTTTACTCGGTAAGCCACCGCAACCGACATCCCCTCATCAATCGGGGATGCAGGGAGCGAAGCCCTTGCCGGGGGATCGGGGGTGGCCTCCGAGATCTTCTCTCCCCCTCCGTTCGCCCCCGCAGGAGGCAAGGTATGAGTGGATATCAGACAGCAACCACTGTTGAGTATACAACATTCAGATGATTTTTACAAGAGGTCGTATTCCGATATTGAAAATGTGGCCATTGAGAGCAGTTCATACTCTTTTCTTGGGGGTACGTCTACGCGCTCTCCTCACTCTCTTTTCAGGGGAGTCTCCCATGAACGGGCGTTCGCCACCACTCATGAAAAAGCCTTTTTCAGAAGAGTGTCCAGAAAACCTCTCTTTACTTTTCGGGGAAAGTCCCTGGCGCTTACGGAAATGCAACAACAAGAAAAGCAGGAAAATGAATAGCACCATTGCAAGCCCATAGAACACGATGTTCACTACACTGCTCTGCATTGTTTTTTGTTGTAAAGATGCCTTTGGCGGAGTTGAAGCAATGGATGGAGGGTAGAGACCAGTAATGATAAAGCGAGGGGTACCCCCAACTGAGATTGTATGCACAATGTGCCGAGCAAGCAGGTCAAGCATGGCAACTCTACCTCCCTGTAAGGCGACGAAGCCGAGAAGTCCATCGCTTGTGATGGCGACCGCTTCGGGCGGAATAGTGGTGTGAATGACACGATTCGGCTCTTTGGGTAGTGTTGTACCAGCGAAAACGGGAGTCAGGACAGCAAGCAGATTGTTTTTCTTATCTGGGACGTAGACCTCATTTGTGTTCGCATCGTAATCCATTGGGCCAAACACTCCGCCGCTGAGTAGTTGATTGACTGCTCGTGTCTTGATCTCTACCGCATCAACAGTCCCTTGCCGTGTAGTGACGTAGACTGTCTCTCCAGGTGGAAGAGAGAGATACTGGGGGCCACCTGGTATAGGAATTTTGCCAACTTGCTGTTCTGTCAGGCCATCGAAAATTGTCAATGCTTTCATCCCCGCTACCCATAGTTGGTGGTTGACAGAGGAGCCTGTAGCAACCACAGCTACTGCCAGTCCATAAACAGGGCTTTCCATCTTGAAGACATGCTGTACTGCGCAGGTAGTAGGATCAAGAGCAGTGACGCGAGCGCCTCCACTCCCTGCTGCATACAGGATATTGCTGTACTGGTCAAGCGCCAGCAGTGCAGGTTCTCCAGGGAGATGAGCTGTACAAACAGGCCGCCCTGTTTCAGCGAGGATTGTAGTCACCTGTTCCAGTCCTGGTTGGGTAACGTACAGAAAACGCCCGTCGAGGCTAAGCAAGATGGTATGGGGGTCACCAGCTACGGGGATTATCTTCGTTACCTTTCCCTGTAGCACGTCAATCACACTTACGCCAAGGGGTGTTCCTGAGACATAGGCCAGGTTGGGTGCCCCGCCATCAGCACGAACTCTCAGAGGTGAACACATAGATAGCAGTATGAACACGAGCAGAAACGAGAGAGACCAACGACATCTTCTTGAGACCGTTCTCATCACTCTATGGCCTTTCGTGAGTTGCAAGTTATAAGTGCCACTACTTTACCCAAAAAGTTGAACGTTGTCCAGTCAGCTATTCATTCTCGCGACCTGCGACCTCCTGTTTTTTATTTCATATACATATGTTATACTATGAGGCACTTGAGCTTTCGTGTTCGCCTTAAATTGTTATTCGCAATAGTATGGAAGCGCTTAGTAATGTTCTCTCGACTATTGAGTAGACTCCTACCTTACTGGCTCGCAGGACTCGCGTTTCTCCTGATCCTGAGCGGTTGCGGTTTTTTGGGCACTAACAGCAAGCCGACAATAATAACTGTACCCGCACAGCCCACTCATTCTAGCACTGGAGGGGGCATACGCCACTTTATTGATAGCTGGGACAATATCCACCTCCTTCTGTCTTTTGACTACAAGATATCCGATCCGGCCCCTGTCGCGCAGCACTACGATTTTGTATGGGGTGCGGAAATGGATCATGTCTCGGCATATCGCTCAGCTAACCCGGCCATCTTCCTCACCTATTACGTGCCCTTTCACCGTGACAAGGGGACATTCTCCGACGAGAAGGCATACCATGATCTGACCTACTGGAAAACCGTGCAGCCAGACTGGGTACTCTACAAATGCGATCGAATCACTCCTGCTTATGAATTCGGTGACCCGAATATGCCGCTCGATTTTGCCAATCCTGCTTTGGTATCCTGGCAGATACAGACCTATGCGCAGCTTGCGAGCGAAAGTGGGTATGATGGTATCGCTGCAGATAATATGAACCTGCAAAACCTGTTTGGTGCCTGTGGTGTCTATAAAAATGGTCAGTGGGTGCAACGTTACACTGGTCAGTATGACGATCCACAATGGAGTGCAGATGTTATAACCTGGCTTACACGAATGCAACAGGCTCTACATCGCCTGCGACATCCGCTGGCTCTGATACCCAATCTCGGCATTGACGACTTGTCTCCAAGCGATCCATTGATGCAACAGGTGCTGAGCCACATTGATGGCATGGAGGATGAAGAAGGGTTCACGCGCTACGGAGATGGCTACCTGACTGGTGGCGCCTGGCTGCAAAGGATTCAGCTTATCGAGAGCGTGCAGGAGCAACATAAACCATACTATATCATCAATCAGTTTCCTTCGGTGGATCATGCCGAGATTCAGTGGGCACTTGCCTCCTACCTGATGGGTAAAGAACACAGTGCTGCACTGTTCATTTCGACGAGTCAAGGGTATGGAGTTGATCTCCGGTACGATGAATACAATTTGCAGATCGGTAGTCCAAAGGGTCCCATGTATCAAACGCAAAATGTCTATATGCGCGACTACAGCCATGGGTTGAGCATCGTCAACCCCAGTGCAGCAGATAGCTACACGGTAACTCTCAAGGCAGACAGTCACTATCGAGATGTCTCTGGCAACCCTGTTGGGCAAACGATTACGATGCCCCCTCACTCCGGCATGGTACTTTTGACAAGTTTCTAGTTTTTCGTTGAGTCTGGGGCAGAAACTAACCTTATCTATATTGATGCTCTTCACATCTATGGTATACTACGGTGTAGCTAACAAAATATCCAGGAGGTACATGTGAGACTACGGCTTGTCGTGGGTGTAGTGGTCTTTTTTATAGTAGTAGTGGCACACACAAAGTGGGGGGAAGTAGCTCATGCGTAAGCAACTGGGAATATTACTGGCTGCATGTTTCTACTACAGCGGGCTGGTAAAACTGGGACGCTGGTGGAGACGACGCTCGGGGCAACGCTTGATTATCCTCACTTACCACCAAGCAAGTGGTGGAGAGCTGCGTAGCCATCTGCTCTACCTGCGGCGTCACTACCGTATGCTGCATCTGGAAGAGGCTCTTAAAGAACTGTATACTCCGCCCCAAGATGGAAAGTATAGACGTGATCAACGTACGCTGCTCGTACTGACCTTTGACGATGGCTACCACGATAACTATACGCATGCTTTTGCTCTTGCACGTCAGTTACAGGTTCCTTTCACTATCTTTCTGATTCCAGGTTACATCGAGAGTGGGGAACCGTTCTGGTGGCGAGAAGGCGAACTTGTACGCAATGCTCAGGTGGACGAGGTGACGATTGAAGGTAGGACCTACCGTCTGCGGCAATCAAACGAGAGGCATCTCCTTGCCCAGGCCATCTATACTCATGTACGTCATTCCAGATCAGTTGCAGAACGGGAGGCCTTTCTGGAGACTGTACGCCAGGCATTAGCCGTCCCTTCATCTGCTTTTTCAGAGGAGGCAATACGGCCACTGACGTGGGAGCAGGTATGTGAGATGGAGCAGAGCGGCTGGGTCTCATTTGGGGCCCATACCATGCATCATCCCATTCTGGCAAACTTATCAGATCCTGCAGAGGTGTATCGCGAGGTAGCTGAGTGTCGTGCTCTGCTCGAGCAGCGGTTGGGCCATCCCGTGCGCACCTTTGCTTACCCTGTTGGAAAACCTGAACACATTGGCGAGGTCGCGCTAAGAAGCGTGCGCGATGCAGGTTATGATTGGGCAGCAACAACTATTTATGGTACCAATACTTCACAAAGCGATCCTCACCAGCTGCGGCGTCTGGCAGGTGAGGTGAGCCGGCATTGGCTGGTAATGGCAGCAGAGACGTCCGGCGTGTGGCATTTCTTCTCCCCTCTCTGGAAAAAGCTCTCTAGTTAGGCGGAGGGATAGATAGCAAGATGGCTGTAAGCACCTACAATGTCGGAATATTAGTAGGCCAGGAGGTACAATAGAGTGGGTGAGTCCGTAAACGCATCTCGAACTCCCGGTTTCGAGTTGCCAGAGGAGGGTGAGCAGATCATAACTCGCGACCCACAGTTCGCAGCTCGGAATGTCACATACGATGCACTGGTGCTTGATGCCGGGTTGCGGCAATCGCTAGCTACGGTACGCTCGCTGGGAAGCCGAGGGTTGCGAGTTGCTGCGCTGGGAAGCTCTGCTGGGCTGGCTACCTTCTCATCACGCTGGTGCCAGCAAGCCTTTGTCTGCCCAGTGGATGAGGGTACAGAAGGGTATCTTCCCTACTTAGAGCAGTTGCTTGACCGTATCAGTGTACGGGTGCTGATCATCTCCTCAGATGGTACTATAGCATTAATCCGTCGACATCGTGAGCAAATCGAGCGGCAGGTACGGGTTGCCCTGGCCAAAGAACCGGCCCTGGGCATAGCCGTCAACAAAGAGCGAACGCTGGAGGTTGCCAGGCGACTGGGTTTAGGAGTTCCTCGCGCTGTCACGGTGGGAGCGGTGAGCGAAGTGGCAGCTGCACTCCATGAAATTGGACTCCCGGCTGTGGTCAAACCTGTGCAGTCATGGGCGTGGGATGGGCAAGAAGGAAGCAGGATTAAGTCACAGTTGGTGACGACGCCCGATGAGGCACGACGTGCAGTCGAGGAGCTGACACGCTTTGGGGGAGCAACACTCTTCCAGGAGTTCATCCCGGGCAGACGAGAGTCCCTGAGTCTCTTCTATGCGCATGGCGAGATCTATGCACGTTTCGCTTTTTGGGGAAAGCGCACAAACCCACCGTTGGGTGGGCTATATACGTTGCGCCAGGCGATTGGCTTTCCAGCGGATACTGGTGAGCAAGCAGAACGTTTAATACGCGAAATCGGGTTGGAAGGCTACTCTCAAGTGGAGTTTCGGCGCGACGCTGTCGGGAAACCCTACCTGATGGAGATTAATCCGCGCCTCAATTTGGCGATCGCCCATGCGGTGAGTGCGGGGGTGGATTTCCCTTATTTGCTCTATCGATGGGCGAGCGGGGAGCACCTCGAGAGGGTGACGAGCTATCGGACAGGGGGCTGGATGCGCTACCTGAGCGACGATATAAGGACAACAGCAGCAGCGGTACGGCAGCGTGGCAGGCCGGGAGTTCCCTCTCCAGCCAGGGCCATCCTCGATTTCTGTCTCTCTTTCTTCATGCCTATGAAGTATGACTACCTTGAGTGGAGGGACCTTCGTCCAGCCTGGACGGCGACGAAAGGATTTTTTACCCATTATTGGTCGCGACTGCTAGGAAAGCGTCTTTCAAGAAGGAAAGCTCAGTGAGTGTTCAGAATAATGATGATGAATATGAGGAGGATATCGTGAGCAACCGCTCAGACAAATTGCGAGTTCTCAATTATCAGCTCTCCGAAGAAGATGACGCGGTCATAAGCCAGAACTCACCATTAGCAACTCGGCAGGAAACATATGATGCGCTGGTGCTCGATGCCAGGTTGCGGCAGTCATTAGCCACTGTACGCTCGCTTGGGAGCCGGGGATTGCGAGTTGCAGCCCTGGGAAGCTCTGCCGGGCTACCTGCCTTCTCATCACGCTGGTGCCAGCAGGCCTTTGTCTGCCCGGCAGACGAGGGTGTGGACGCCTATCTTCCCTACCTGGAGCAGTTGCTTGACCGCATCAGTGTGCGTGTACTCCTCGCTTCATCAGACGCCACAGTAGCACTGATACACCGTTACCGTGAGCGACTCGAGCAACGAGTACGGATTGCCCTGGCCGGAGAACCTGCCCTGGGCATAGCCATCAACAAAGAGCGAACATTGGAGGTTGCCAGGCACCTGAGGTTGAGTGCCCCACGTTCTGTCAGCGTGAAGGCAGTGGGCGAAGTAGAAGCGGCACTCTCTGAGATCGGGCTACCGGCCGTTGTCAAACCCGTAGAGTCATGGGTGTGGAACAAACAAAAGGGTATGCGACTGGCGCGTAAGCTGGTGACTTCCCCTGACGAGGCGCTGCGTGCAGTTGAAGAGCTCACAAGCTTTGGGGAAGCAGCCGTCCTCCTCCAAGAGTTCGTCCCTGGCAGACGCGAGTCCATAAGTCTCCTTTATGCGCAGGGCCAAATCTATGCCTGTTATGCTCAGCGGCATACCCGCATCGTGGGCGGTGAATCCTCCATGCGCCAGAGCATTCCTGTTCCCCCGGACATCGGGGATCAAGCAGAACGTCTCATACGCGAAATCGACCTGGAAGGCTGCTCTGAAATAGAATTCCGGCGCGATATTGCTGGCAATCCCTACTTGATGGAGATTAATCCGCGCCTCTGGACATCAACAGAGCTTGCTGTACGTTCAGGAGTCGACTTCCCCTACCTCCTTTATCAATGGGCCAGCGGCGAGAAGATTGATGAGGTGAAAAGCTATCCTGTGGGTGGCCGACTACGTTATCTGACGGGTGATATGAAATATATGGCGAAAGCACTGGCAGCGGTGAAACAACGGGGCAGACCAGAAGCGACACCGCCAGCCAGGGCAACATTTGATTTCTGCACTTCTTTCTTCATCCCTACAGGATATGACTATGTGAATTGGAAGGATCCCCGTCCGGCCTGGACGGCCACGGTTGGTTTTGTCCGTGATTTGCTGCGACGTTTACGCAGGAAAGTGTCTACTATCCAACTAAAATTTGTCCAGAGTAGCGGTAGTGTGCCAGCGGGGACAAGGGATTCGTGAAAATCAGGTACTAATGTGGAACCAATCAACATTTTTGATTATGAAACTCTTGCCCAGGCTCGTATGGAACCCGGTGCCTGGGACTACTATCAAAGTGGTAGTGACGACGAGGTGACGCTGCGTGCCAACCGGGCGGCATTTGAGCGCATCCGGCTTCGACCGCGTATGCTTGTAGATGTTCGGGCCTGTCATATGCGTACTACTGTGCTGGGTACCCGTGTAAGCATGCCTATTCTGATAGCGCCTACCGCATTTCATTGCCTGGCTCATCCCCTCGGGGAGTGTGCGACTGCGCAGGCTGCTGCCAGAGCTGATACTCTGATAGTGGTGAGCACCTCTTCAACTCGCAGCCTTGAGGATGTTGCGAGGGAGGGAGGTGGTCCACAGTGGTTTCAGCTCTACATTCATGACCGCAAGAGCGCGGAGGAACTAATTCATCGCGCCGAGGCGGCTGGCTACCGTGCACTCGTTCTCACAGTGGATTCTCCACTCTGGGGACGCAAAGAGCGAGCCATTCGAAGCGGTTTTCGGCTTCCATCAAAGGCCAACTTCTCAGGCCAAGATCCCACTGAGATAGATGCCGCCTTCACCTGGGAATCGCTGCTGTGGCTGCGGTCGGTGACCCCACTACCGATCATTCTCAAAGGCATTCTCACGGCAGAGGATGCGATGCTGGCCGTGCAGCATGAAGTAGATGGTATCATCATTTCCAATCATGGTGGGCGACAACTCGATGGTGTTTCACCAAGTATCGAAGCGTTACCCGAAGTCGTCGAAGCCGTCGATGGGCGCTGCGAACTCTATATAGATGGCGGGATACGCCGCGGCACGGATATACTGAAGGCGCTGGCTCTGGGGGCCAAGGCTGTGCTGGTTGGTCGCCCAATTCTCTGGGGACTTGCGGTAAACGGCATGGAAGGCGTGCTCCAGGTGCTGGAGTTACTGCGTACGGAACTTGAACGTGCAATGGTACTTGCCGGTCATCCTACATTAGATAGTATTGATCGTTCTCTTGTAAAGGTGGTCTGAGGATGGAGGGCTCCCTCGTGATCGATATGACCAATAAGTCTCGTCTGGCGCTTATCACTGCTCCCATCGGGGGACACCGGTTGGAGTACTTGCAGAGCCTCTCGCCCGATCTCCAGATTGAGCAACGGCCAGCCCGTTCTACCGAAGCACTCCAGGACGCTCTGTGGCAAGAAGCGGAAATTCTCTACACCTCGTTTGCCACCCCCTTGCCGTTGCCAGAGCAGGCTCCCCGGTTGCGCTGGGTGCAATTATATTCGGCTGGGCCGGACCGCATCCTCGATCATCCCCTCGTTCAGTCGCCGGTTATCTTTACCACAACAAGCGGTATCCATGCCATCAACATGGCTGAGCATGTACTCGCTATGATGTTGGCCTGGCTCCATCGGCTTCCTCGATTACTCTCATACCAGCAGCGAGGACAATGGCCGACTCCCTCTGAGCGCTCATCTTCGTTTGTGCCAGAGGAATTGAGGGGGAAAACTATCGGTATTGTGGGATATGGCAGTGTTGGTCGCCAGGTGGCACGGCTAGCCACCGCGCTTGGAATGCGTGTGCTGGCTATGCATCGCAGCACCGATCATCGCGATTACGGTTTTCAGTTCCCCGATATTGGCGACCCGGAGGGAACTCTGCCCTCTCGTTATTATGCACTTGATCAATTGCACAGTATGCTGAGTGAGAGCGACGTCATAGTCATCGCCGTACCGTTGACTCCCAGGACCAGGAATCTATTTGACGAGGCAGCCTTTCAGGCTATGAAGTCAACAGCCTTCTTAGTGAATGTTGCTCGTGGTGAGGTCTGTAATGAGACGGCTCTAGTTCATGCTTTAGAGGAGAAACAGATTGCAGGGGCGGCTCTGGATGTTTTTCACCAGGAACCTTTACCTCCCGACCACCCTCTGTGGCACCTTCCTAACGTCTTCATCAGCCCTCATACAGCCGGTCTCAGCTCATTGTATGATGAACGCGCCGCAATGCTCTTCGAGGAAAACTTGCGTCGCTACTTAGTTGGCGAACCCCTCTACAACATCGTAGACAAGGCGCAGGGATATTGAATAAGGATAGCAGGTATGACAGCCCCACAAGAACAAGTGAATGCTTATTTCCAGTCTCGGTCTTCCTACTGGAAGGACATCTATACTAGCGGTGGTGTGCAGGGTGAGATCTACCGAGATCGCCAGGCAGCAGTGCTCGCCTGGATCGACAGCCTCGCCCTTGCACCAGGCTCCAAAGTACTCGAGATCGGCTGCGGTGCCGGTTTCATGGCGGTTGCCCTCGCCGAGCGCGGGTTCCACGTCTATGCCATCGACTCAACCGAGGAGATGGTCAAGCTGGCGCGTCAACATGCCGCAGAGTCCGGGCATGCCACCCAGATCTCCCTGCATATCGGTGACGTCTATGCACTGAACTTTGAAGATGGGTTCTTCGATCTCGTGATCGCACTCGGCGTCATTCCCTGGCTCGAGCGAGTGGAGCGGGCAATCCAGGAGATGGCTCGTGTAATCAGGCCGGGTGGATATCTCATTCTCACAGCTGACAACCGGGCGAGACTGATCTATCTTCTTGACCCCCTGGTGAATCCAGCGCTCAAGCCACTTAGGAAGAGTGTCAAAGGGGTACTTGAGCGGCTTGGATTCCCTCACTGGTTTTCGAACAAGATCAATTCGACCCTACACGACCGCTGTTTTATCGACGGTACCCTGGCGCGTGCCGAACTGGTCAAGATGAGAGGCATGACGCTTGGTTTCGGGCCATTCTCCTTCCTGCACCGCAGAGTCCTCCCAGAGCCCTTAGGTACCGCAATCCATCGTCGGTTACAACGTCTTGCGGATCGAAATATACCCGTATTCCGTTCCACCGGTACTCAATACCTTGTTTTAGCCAGGAAGTCGGTACCCCGGCCTCTCGCACAATCGACAAGTGCCGAGAAACTCGTTTCCAACATCACAAGTGCACCATGATCAGGAAATGGAGGGTTATTAATGAGAAACGCTAGCAACAGTACACGAGAATATTTGCGCTTGATCGGCGTTGCGGACCTGCCGCCGTTGACAAGTCCCTTCGATCCCGGCTATGACCCGGTGACTCTCGAGGGCCATCTCGAGCAGAGCGCGCATCTGATGGCCACCCTGAAGATATCGATGGCATGCTGGCAGATCGCCAACGAGGCAGCGACCCGACGCAAGATCGCAGCAGCACGAGCCCACAACGTGCCGACGGTCACAGGAGGAGGTCCGTTCGAAGTAGCCGTGGCTCAAAGGCAGCTTGAAGCATACCTCGACCTGTGTGCAGACCTCGGCGTCACAGGGATCGAGTGCGGAGAGGGCTTCACCGAACTACCTCTCAAGCCACAAGCAATTGTACAGATGGCTCATGAGCGGGGACTGGCCGTTCAGTACGAGATGGGCAAAAAGCTCGAGGGTCCCTTTACCGAGGAGTCGCTCGAGGCTGCAATCTCAAGGGGGCACAGGTGGCTCGATGCCGGCGCTGTACAGGTCGTGGTCGAGGCCCGCGAAAGCGCACGCGGTGTAGGAATGTTCGATAGCGAGGGAAAACTCAATGCTGCCTATGCGGATCGATTCGCCCAGGAATTCGGGCTTGACGTTGCGATGTTCGAAGCCCCCAACAAGCCAAGCCAGTTCGCATTCCTCGAGCATTTCGGACCACATGTTCATCTCTGCAATGTGCGCCTGGAGGAGCTACTACGTGTTGAGATCTTTCGGCGCGGTCTCCATTCGGACGCATTCGCTATGCCCAACCTGCGACCCGCTCGACCCGCATCCGAAACAAGTAGATAGGAGCTGACGATGCGAAAGACAGTAGTGATCGACTGCTTCCCCGAGAGCCTGGTGTCATATCGGAAAGGCTACGCGATCGTAGCAGTTGATGTCATCAGAGCAACGACGACGGCTGTGACCGCTGTTGCTCTCGGTCGAAGGTGCTTTCCAGTCCCGTCGCTCGAGGCAGCAGTTCCGCTGGCCGCGAAGCTGACCAATCCACTGCTTGTCGGAGAACTGGGAGGAAGCATGCCGTACGGGTTCGACTTGAACAGCAGCCCAGCCGATCTGGAGGCTCGGACCGATATCCACCGCCCTATGATCTTCCTCTCCACCTCAGGGACCAGGCTCATTTGCGGAGCCGAAGAGTCACAGGCAATGTACGTTGCCTGCCTCCGCAACTACAGCGCACAGATCGCTTACCTGGCGACTCATCACCCAACGGTCGCCGTGATCGGTGCCGGGTCTCGAGCTCAGTTCCGCGAAGAGGATCAGTTATGCTGTGCATGGATCGCTGAAGGTCTCGTTCGTGCGGGCTACGAGCCGCAGGACGAGAGGACAAGCTCAATCATCGGACAGTGGAGCGGCGCGCCTGTCAGCATAATCACCGAAGGTCCAAGCGCCGACTATCTGCGAAACAGTGGCCAGATCAGAGACCTTGAGTACATCTTGGCTCACATCGATGACCTGGACGAAGTCTACCGATACGAGCGAAGCCAGGTGATAAAGCATATCGAGGAGTTACTACCCGATATGCCAGCATACAGATGACAAGGTACCATTAGCGGAATCTAGTCCCAGCGGAGGAAACGGCAAAGAGTTCAGGTCTGCATAACGGCCGTGCTTATCCTCCGCTGACAGCAATGAAGATGGAGAAGTAACTCATGCGTAAGCGCGTATTGACGTTTATTGCAGCGTGCCTCTACTATAGCGGACTGATCAAACTCGCTCGTTGGTGGATACGCCGATCAGAGCAACACCTGATCATCCTCAACTACCATCAGGCGACTGGAGGGGATTTGCGCCGCCATCTGCTCTACTTGCGCCGCCACTACCGTATCCTTCATCTTGAGGAGGCACTGGAAGAACTCTACATGCCGTCTAAGAATGGGAAGCAAGCGGGTGACCGACGTACACCACTCGTGCTCACCTTCGACGATGGGTACTACGATAACTATACGCATGGTCTGGCGCTCGCACGGGAGTTACAGATTCCTTTTACCATCTTTCTCGTCCCGGGTTACGTAGAAAGCGGTGATTACTTTTGGTGGCGAGAGGGCAACCGCCTTGTGTCTCACACACAGATGAGAGAGGCAACGATTGAAGGGCGCATCTACCATCTAGATCGACCGGAAGAGCGAAACAGACTGGCTGAGACGATCCTTACGCGTTTATGCCAGGCAACAGCGGTTGCCGAACGGGAAGAGTTTCTCAGATCTGTTCGTCAGGCACTACCAGTACCTCCATCGGTAGCTCCCGAAGAGAAGCCCGCTCTCCCCCTCAAATGGACTGAGGTGGGGGAGATGGAGGAGAGCGGGTGGGTCTCGTTCGGCGCACACACAATGTATCATCCAATTCTGGAGTATCTGACCGATCCTACCGAGGTACAGCGCGAAGTAGAGGAGTGCCGCACAATGCTGGAGCAGCAATTAGAGCATCCTGTGCGTACTTTTGCCTATCCCATTGGGCAGCTCCAGCACATTGGGGACAATGCAATCCGTGCCGTGCAGAAAGCAGGCTATGCGTGGGCGCTCACAACTCTATACGGCTTCAATACTCCGCGAAGCGATCCACATCTCCTGCGGCGTATTGAGGTGGATGTAAGTCAACACTGGCTGGTGATGGCTGCTGAGGCAGCAGGTTTATGGGGCTTCGTCGCTCGACTACGCTGGAGTTTTGCAATTCGAAAAACTCCTTACAGAGAGAGAACTAACGATCGATGTGCCACATTCTTAAGAAGGAGAAAGCGTTGAGAGAGTCCGCACTTGAACATCTGGCTTGTCCTAAGTGCCAGAGCGAACTCGTGATTAGCTCAGTGGAGAAGCGCAGGGGAGACATCCTGGAGACAGCCCACTTGAGGTGCCCGGGCTGCCAGGCAAGCTATCCGGTCGTTGGAGGCATTCCTCGCTTCGTGTCTAGTGAAAACTATGCCTCCGGTTTTGGGTTTGAGTGGACAGCGCATGCCAAAACCCAATATGATAGCTATAGTGGAGTGAAAGTGTCTGAAAAACGGTTCTTCGAGGAAACCGGCTGGCCCAGAGAGTTGTCAAGCCAACTCATCTTAGAAGTGGGCAGTGGATCGGGGCGCTTTACTGAACAAGCGGCCTCCACCGGGGCCTTTGTCGTCTCCTTGGACTACAGCTATGCGGTCGAAGCCAACTATGCCTCCAATGGAGGCAAAGAGAATGTCCTGATCGTGCAAGGGGATCTCTATGCCCTGCCTTTCCCAAGGGAGTACTTCGATAAAGTCTTCTGCCTCGGGGTCTTGCAGCATACCCCCGACGTCCACCAGGCATTTCTCGCCTTGCCTCCTATGCTCAGGCCCGATGGCGAACTGGTGGTCGATGTCTACAAAAAGACTTTCTTTAGAACCTATCTTGCTCCCAAGTATTCTGTTCGGAGACTAACACGAAATATGGAGCCGAAACGTCTTTATCAACTGACGCGAAGGTGGGTAGATTTAATGTGGCCGCTCAGCCGGTTGATTAGTAAGATTCCGCGCATTGGCCCTACGCTTAACTGGCGATTGCTCATCCCTGATTACAGCAGACTGGGACTGCAAGGGAGCATTTTGAAGGAATGGGCGTATCTGGATGTCTTTGACATGTTAGCTCCACGCTACGATTCGCCTCAGACCATCCAGACCCTGTTGAAGTGGTTCCAGGAAGCTGGCATGACCGACATTGTCGTCCAATATGGCTATAACGGCATTGAAGGACGCGGAAAGAGAGCAATAAGTGGGAGATGAGAGGATAAGTTCACCTAGTACTGCTTTGTTAGGTTCGATTCGCTCGCTTCTACAAGCCAACTGGCAGAAATCGCTTTTTAGCAGTCAATGCAAGAGCAATGAGCTTGCCATGAGGCTTGAGTGAAACCTGCCTCAGAGAAACTAACAAAGCAGTACTAGGAGAAGAACCCTCTCGTTTTTCGCTTACTTACATTCGGAAACTCATCAGCAAAGGTAGTCAACTCCTACATCCAGGTCTTTAGTTAAAGACTGGCTGAGCATCGCCATCTGCTTATTGTTAGATGCCAGCCCGCCCCATTTATTCTTCATCACTGCACATGATGGGAGCGTTATGCGCAAGTGCAGTGTCCACTGGGCACCGGCCTGCCGTTGTACTACATACTGGTAATGCCAGCCTTTTGCATCCTTCTTAGCTGCATCAGGCACCATCCATGTGAGAGTGATTGTGAGAGTTTGACCGTAGGAGAGCGTGAAAAAACCTGCCCATACTTCACGGCCAAAAGCTTTACTCGTGCCTTGTGGCTGCCAGCCATCCTGACTCTGCAAAATACTGCCGGGAGGCGCATAGACACGCACATAATCCCGATAAACGTCGGAGCCGTAGACTGGACCGTTAGTTGCCCATCTATAGCTGAGCATGGTGTGATGAATGGCGTTGCCCTTTCCATCAATGGTCACCTGGTCGTCTATGGTATTGACAATAAACATGCTCGCTTTATTGGGAGAGATGTTCGCGTCCACAACAAAGAGACTATCATCAACCGATGAACCGAATGCCGAATCGAGATGATACTGTTGGAGAAGATTTTCCGCTCTACTCGAGTTGAGGTAGATCTGCAGATCCTTCGAGCTCATTGATGTCACCAGCAGGTGCAACAACTTAGGTAGAGCGGAGGACGGAAGCTGGTGGGCACGTGCAAGAAAATGCTCCGCCAATAACTCTGTGAAGTGTTTCCGCACGGAAGAACGACTATCAGGTGAAGGAACATCGCCTCCTTCAGTCCCTGGCCCCACCTGGTGATAATGAATGCGATCAATCAGGTTTTGGGCGGTCACTGTCTCGTGATACTCTGGAACATTGATCGGCCCAGTAATGGCGAGTGCATGCTGAATGAGCGCTGGGGTAATGGCTATCACCCCTTGAACAGGAACCTTGCCACCCTCACGCATATAGTTTAGCTCGGCATAGCGTGCTGCTGTCGGAAAGTCTGCATCAAGATTGGAATCGCGCAGGTTCCAACTTGCTGGTGCCAGGTCAAACCAGGTGTAGGCCGATGGATAAGGGATGCTATGACCAGCACCATTATAAGCTCTATCTAATAAGTAAGTATCCGTAATATGGGCAGCTGTCAACCGTCCTCCTGAAATTGTTGCAATGCCATAATTGCCAATGAAGCCACCACCAGGTCTTAGTTCGGTCGAATCAAGCACCTCAATCAAATAATTTGTGGGCGTACCAATACCAAGGAGTGTAGGAACAACAGGGAGAAGCTTCTCTACGGCCCCAAGCCATGCCTGTAGCGCCGGTATATCTTTATGGAAGGTAGCAACTAATTTGCTCATGCGTGGATCGATCTGTAAATCAGCTGGCTGTAACTGACTGACTTGCTTAACGACGAGGTTGAGTGCCCCCTTAATCTGGTGAAAATTCGCGTCTATGATGGTGAGGTCTGCTTGAGTGAGACCATGTTGCTGCGTATTGAAGGGATCATGGAACTTCGCAATGATCAAATTCAAGGTATTGCAGGCAACTACTCCGACTTGAGATACCTCGATAGCTAGAGGTAAGACATGTAATGCGGCTCTTAGACGAGGGCCATAAACAGGGATAGACAGGCTAATCCCGGGCAATGACTTTAAATCATTTTTCAGCTGTACAAAGTCAGTGGACGCGGCGGCAAACTCATGCTGGGCCTGGCTAACAGAATGAGTGTCTAAGGGGTTTTTTGGCAACGCTTTCAAAAGAGCCTCAGCCGTTTGTAGGTGTTTTATGCCAGTTTGTGCTAAAGACATATAACTACGGTAGTCAGCATTGTATGTCCGATACCCAGCAATTGAAACTCCTGCTCCGATCATACATAAGAGTACCAGGCTAAAAAGAAAAAGATATAACTTTTTTGCCTTTGGCTTTTTGCTTTTCACCAAAGGCCTTTCTTCTATTTTCATGTTGCCCATCTTTTCTAATGTCAACCAGGTCTGGTTTGACTAGTACAGTGAGGCATAGATATATCCATGATTAGGCAAACCGCCAAGCCTGATATACGTTCACCGGAAGGCTGGGCTAGCGATTCTATCATCGATTCTCCTTAGCCTCACTGTACAAGATAGTTTCGTCTTCACTATAAAACAAAACCCCTATCCAATCAACTTGCGGGTTCCGCTAATCGAAAATAGTACTAGTATTTCCAGTACGTTCATGATAACTTTTATCCCCACTTGATCACCATTTTTACATATTAATGCTCACCTGTTTTACACCGCTGCTAGCTATGCTGTTTTACAGAGTAGTGTACTAGGAAACTTTGCTACAAGCGAGTGGAGGATATCATGGCAGTCCAATCAGCGCCTACGCAGAAAATCACCAATCATCCTGGCTATTCACGGGCAAAACGTCTTCTGGATATAGCATTTACCCTCCTCCTTTCGCCTCTCATCCTTTTCGCGGGTGTGATTGTCGCAATCTTGATCCGCTTAGACTCAAAAGGTCCTATCCTTTACCGTCAGAAACGTATAGGACAAAACGGCATCGAATTCGAGATGCTCAAGTTTCGCTCTATGTATGTGGATAATGACGACTCAGTCCATCGCGAAGCCATTAAGCAATACATGAACGGTGAAGCACTGAATGGTGATAGTAATATGCCATATAAAATGGGTGATGATCTCCGTGTCACGCGAGTAGGAAGAATTATCCGCAAGACCAGTATCGATGAGTTCCCCCAATTTTGGAATGTCTTACGGGGCCAGATGAGCCTGGTTGGCCCACGCCCGCCAGTTCCCTACGAAGTAGAACTCTACACACCACATGATTGGCTCCGTCTCTCTGGAAAACCAGGTTTGACCGGCCTCTGGCAAGTTTATGGACGCAGCAAGGTGAGTTTCCAGGAAATGATCGAGATGGACATCACTTATCTTCAGCGCCAGTCACTTTGGCTAGATATCAAGCTTATTGCTCTTACTGTTCCTGTCATGCTTCTAGGACGTGGTGCTACCTAAACAAGTTGTGTGATTTCTATTGCTAGTTTTTCTCCTTCATTTGGTCAGTGAGGACCAGCGCTATCGTATGGATCTGAAACAAGCTTAAAAAATGAGGCACTCGTAGCATTTCATTCCTGCGCTGTTCCCAGCATTCCATACGCTGAATGAGCAAGCGCATCCGAGCAGGCCGAACCCAAACGGGAAAAATAGGGCGTCCAGTGAGCTTAGTGAGTGTCTCAATTAAAGAACATGGGTAAGCGCCGTAAGTCACTATATTGCGGGATCAGATCACCATGCCCACTCGCTGCTGTAGCTTGCATCTTCATAATACATGCAGTTCTCATATTACACGCAATCCCCACACTATGCATTTTGAAGAGGTGTCTTAATGAAGTATAACGAGCCACTGTGTAAACAAGATGGACAAGAATGCGAATATATGGTGTCGGTATAGCCATAGAGGTAAAGACTTCGCTATGCGCCCAAACATGGATCATCCCAGATTTTAGGGGAATAGCTGAGCTAGTCAAAAGCATCCCTCCTGAGATAGGCTTGAGAGCAGAATAAGTGCATCAAGCCATCAAAGGAGGGATGTTCATGTCAGAAAAGTATCTCATAGTAGCCCAGCCAGAACAAGTGCCGCCATATGAGCCACAGGCGATAGCCGAAGGACTGGGTCTGACCTTGTTGAGTGACTTCCGGTCCGTTGTTGCTGGAACTGGATCAGTGGCTCGATAAGCGGCTGATCCGCACCTTCGTGCAAGCCATTGAAGCGATCCTCACCTTCCGCTCCCGCATCAATGGCTTAGTGTTATCCGAACTGGGCAGCTACCTGGATTCCATCGGCAAGGGAGGGGAAACCAAGCGCCTCAGTCGGAGGATCGCACAGCTCAAAGTGGACAGCGGCCATCATTGACCACTTACTGTGGTGGCGAGCCACAGAGCAAGTGGA
>WNGR01000798.1_pt1 | contig 35293 bp, 28 predicted proteins | sample 5407581 | NCBI WGS metagenome assembly WNGR01 (sample SAMN13153383, study PRJNA577476) | soil metagenome | isolation source: 80 cm soil or saprolite under Garry oak tree replicate 2 | place: USA:California | collected 2016-06-15 | reverse complement strand
ATACAGTGACCAGGGCCGCCCATCTGGGTGACTGGGGCACCCAGTTCGGCATGCTGATTGAACACTTGCTCGATACCGGTGAGGCAGCCGCGCATGCTCAACTGGCCGCCGGCGAGTTGACCGCGTTCTACCAGGCTGCCCACGCAAGGTTCGATTCCGGCCCGATCTTCGCGGAGCGGTCCAGGCGGCGGGTCTCCTGCCTGCAATCCGGCGATACGCAAACGCTCCGGCTGTGGCGGATGCTGGTCAGCGAATCCATGGACTACCTCACCCGGATCTACGCGAGGCTAGATATCACGCTCTCCGCCATCGACATGGCGCCCGAAAGCTTCTACAACGACATGCTGGCCGGCGTCTGCGCGGAACTCCAGGACGCCGGGATCGCCAGGATGAGCGAGGGTGCGCTGTGCGCGTTCCCGCCTGGCTTCACAGGCCGGGAAGGAACCCCGCTTCCGCTAATGTTGCGCAAAATTGATGGCGGATATGGCTACGGCACCACAGACGTCGCGGCGATCAGGTACCGGCTTGTTGACCTGAAGGCGAACAGGCTCATTTACGTCGTCGGGGCTGAGCAGGCTCAGCGGGAACAGATAGCGGAAGCGGTCGGCATCGGCGCGCTCAAGTACGCAGACCTGTCGGTTGCCCGCCATTCCAGCTATGCGTTCGACGTCGGCCGGATGCTGGCGATGACCGGCGACACCGGCCCATACCTGCAATACGCGACCGCGCGCATCAGGTCGATCTTCCGCAGAGCTGGAACGAGCCCAGACGACGCCGCCGGCCCGATCCTTGTGACCGAGGACGCTGAGCGGGCACTCGCCCTGGTCATGCTCGGTTTCGGTACGGCCGTATGGCAGGCGGCCGACAGGGCCGAACCGCATGTGCTAGCCGGGTTCCTTTTCCGTGTGGCGAGCGCATTCACCGCGTTCTTTGAGCAGTGCCCGGTCCTGAGAGCTGCTAGCGAACCCGTCAGGGAAAGCAGGCTGGCGCTGTCAGCCCTCACCCTGCGGGTTCTGGCAACCGGCCTTGGGCTGCTCGGCGTTCCGGTGCCGGAGCGGATGTAACCCGCAGCCGGTTCCCAGGGAAATCCCAGCTTTGGCTGGCCGATGTCCCAGGCTGGACCGCGACGATGGCTGGCATGAGCAACCTCTTCGAGCCACGGAACCGCAACCCGCAGGGCAACAATCCCACCGAACCGTTCTGGCCCCAGCCCGGCGGGCCCGAAGGCGCCGGGGGGGCGACCGGCCCGGGTACACAGGCTGGGCCGGGCTTGCAGGAACATATGGCCAAGGACCACCGCAAGGCGGTCCACTGGACGGCCGGTCTCGTGGCGGCTGCCCTGCTCGCGGGCGGGGGAACGATAGCGGGCATAGCGCTCGCCGGTCATTCCACTCCGTCCGGGACGGCCAGCCTGTCCGCGGCGTCAGGTCCCAGCGGGCAGGCCGCCCTGCTCAACACCACCCTCAGCGGCGCCGACTCGCCCGGCGCGCTGGCACCCGTCTCCGGCACGAGCGGGATGCAGGCCGGTGCGCCGGCGTTGCAAGGCGCCGCGCGGCCGTGCCTGCGGGCGCACCGGCTGGCCCGGGTTGCCCGGCAGGCTGGTTTTCCCCGGCTCGCGCGCAGAGCCCGCCTCGCCGCCGCCCGCTGCCACCTCGCCCGCCATCGGGTTTTCCGCTTCTTCCTGCTGCGCGGGATCGAGGGCCAGTTCACCTTCCAGACCAAGAACGGCCTGAAGACGCTCGCCTACGAGCGGGGCGTGATCGAGTCCGTCAGCCCAGGCAGTTCCATCGTGGTCAAGGCAGCTGACGGCACGGCCTGGACATGGGATCTGGTCGGCACCACGGTGGTCAGGGACCAGGCAGGCAAGGTGGCCGAGAGCACGCTCTCAGCGGGTGAGCCTGTCTGGGTGGGAGGGCCGGTGGTCCAGGGCACCAAGGATGCGCGGCTGATCGTCATCCGCCCGCCGGAGCCAGGCTCGGCACCGTCGCAATCGGGCAACTGACGGCCCGGCCGCGTGCGGGCAGCGGACCGGCCAGTGCCGGCAGGCGGATCGTTGTGGGCCACCGCCGGCAGCCGGCCGGTGCCCCGCACCTGGCTCCTGATCAGCGCACGTCGAGAGGCTCGCCGCTGGTACCGCCTCCCGCGGCCTTGTCCGCGGGAGGCGGTAGTTTGAGCTGCCATCGTTTGGCGGGTATTTGCTTTGGCCAGCGGGGCCTGGGCCGGAAGAATGTCCGCAAGAGAAGTGGTGATGACAGGCAACGACCGGATCCCCCGGGTGCTCGTCGTGGACGACGAGCCGAACATCCGCGAGCTTGTGCAGGTCGCGCTGAAGTTCCATGGCTGCGTGGTGAGCACCGCCGCCACTGGGGCGGACGCGCTGCGGCGCGCGGCGGGCGAGGATCCGGACCTGATCGTCCTCGATGTGATGCTGCCGGACCTCGACGGTTTCGAGGTCTGCCGGCGCCTGCGCGCCGCCGGCAACGAGGTTCCGGTGATCTTCCTGACGGCTCGTGACACCTCCTCCGACACCGTGACCGGGCTGGCGCTTGGCGGCGACGACTACGTCACCAAGCCGTTCTCGGTGGAAGCACTCGTGGCACGGGTGCGCGCCGTTTTGCGCCGGGCGTCCCGGCCGGATGCCGGTGCGGGCGCCAGCGGCGAGCTCATCCTGCGGGCAGGGGACCTGGAGCTTGACGAATCCCGCTGGCAGGTGTCCAGCGGCGGGATCCCAGTGGAGCTGTCCCCGACAGAGTTCCGGCTGCTGGCTTACCTGATGCGGCACCCGGGCCGGGTGCTGACCCGCGCCCAGTTGCTGGAGAACGTCTGGGGCTGGGATTACGCCGGGCAGTCGCAGATCGTCGAGACCTACATCAGTTACCTGCGCCACAAACTCGACCCGCTGGGCCCATCGCTCATCCACACCGTGCGGGGGGTGGGGTACACCCTCAGGCCGCCCGGGCGCGGTGATCATCCCGGGAACAGTGTAAGCGGGCCAGGCAGCGGCGCCCCAGCGGGCGGGCTGGCGGGATGAGCGGTTCCGGGCGGCTCTCGCTGCGCGCCCGGCTGCTGGTCCTGCTCATCGCGGTGACAGCGGCGTTCCTGGTCATCATGGGCGGGGTGACCACGCTGGTGCTGACCCGGCGGCTCAACACCCAGTTCAACGCGGATCTGCTGGCATCAGCCGCGCGCCGGCCGCAGGCCCTGGCCGCCGCGGCAGGCGGCGACCTTGCCGCCGCCGTCTCCGTCCGGACCGGGACGGTGGTGCTGCTCACCCCGGGCGGGCTGGGGCCGCAATTTCAGCAGGCTCTCAGCAACATGAGCCGGCAGCAGTTCCGCCGCGACTACGTGCGCCAGCCTTTCCCGCTCACCCTGGCCAGCGGCGCCAGGCTGCGGGCGGTCGAGCGGCTAGCCCCCGCCCGGCAGCTGCCCGGCAGCGGGCTGCCGCCCGGCCTGGTCCTCCTGGTCGCCGCCCGGCCCGTCACCGCCCTCACGGGGCAGGTGCACGGGGTGGTGGTTGCCGAGCTGATCACCGGCGGCGCCCTCTTGCTGCTGCTTGCCCTGGGCGGGCGGTGGCTGATCGGGCGCGGGCTCGCTCCGCTGGGCGCGATGGCCCGCACTGCCGGGCGGATCACCACGCAGGGTGACCTGGCCGCCCGGATGCCGGATGCCGATGAGAGCACCGAGGTGGGCCGACTGGGTGCCGCCATCAACACCATGCTGGACCGGATCCAGCAGGCGTTCGGCGCGCGGCTGCGGTCGGAGCAGAAGGTCCGGCAGTTCGCCGCCGACGCCTCCCACGAGCTGCGCACCCCACTGACCACGATCCGCGGTTATGCGGAGCTGTTCCGGCAGGGAGCACTCGGGCCTGATGATCTTCCGGACGCGATGCGCCGGGTAGAACAGGAAGCCCAGCGTATGAGCACGCTCGTGGCCGAGTTGCTCGAGCTAGCCCGCCTCGACCGCCCGACCTCTCTTGATCTGGCCGAAACGGATCTTTCTGTGCTGGTCCGTGATGCAGTCGCGGATGCCTGCGCGGTGGAGCCCGGCCGGCCGGTACGGGCGGAGGCACCGGCGGAGCTCATTGCGGTCGTTGACGAGGCGCGCATCCGGCAGGTGCTGGCGAACCTGGTCGCTAACGTGCGCGAGCACACGCCGCCCGGGACGCCCGCGGTGGTGCGGCTGGCCGCGGCGCATGGTGGCGTCGTGCTGGCGGTGGCCGATTCTGGTCCGGGCATGCCCGCGGATGATGCGGCCCGGGCATTCGACCGTTTCCACCGCGCGGCGGGCGGTGCGGCATCCGCAGGTTTCCCAGACGCGCCGGGTCGGCGGGACAGTGGCGGCAGTGGGCTCGGGCTCGCTATCGTTCAAGCCATCGCCCAGGCACACGGTGGTCATGCCAGGCTGGAATCGCACGTCGGCCGCGGAACCCGGGTCCAGGTGTGTTTTCCAGGCAGGCCACCGAACCTCACAAGGGGAGTCAATGGCTGTTAGGTCGACCCGCCGGCTCACAGCGGTGACCGGCATTAGCGCTTTGCTCGCACTCGGGCTCAGCGGGGCAGCTGCCGCCAGCGTTGGTGGCCACACCAGCCGGGCGACGGTGACCGGGGCCCGCCCATCATGGGCAACCTCCGGGCATTACGCCGGCGCGGCTGCCGCGAGCGACCGGGTGAGCCTGCGCGTCTGGCTGTCGCTGCGGGATCCCGGGGCGGTGGCGCAACTGGTTAAGTCCGTAACGAATCCGGCGAGGCCGCAGTACGGGCATTACCTGACGCCGGCGCAGTTCAACGCCAGGTATGCGCCGACCGCTTCGCAGGCAAGCGCCGTCGCGTCCTGGCTGCGCTCGACCGGGCTCCAGGTCACCTCGGTACCCTCAACGCACCGTTACGTGGCCGCCGGTGGCTCGGTCAGCCAGGTGGAACAGGCCTTCGGGGTGGCGCTGAACAACTACACAGTGGGCCAGCACATGTGGCGCGCGCCGGCGACCAGCCCGACGGTGCCATCTTCGCTGCGTTCCACGGTCCTCACCATCACCGGCCTGGACACCGGAAACCACAGCATGCGCCCGACGAGCTCGAGGCCCCAGCCGCCACCGGCTGGTTTCCGGAACTCCCCGCCGTTCTCGAGCTCCTACGGCGCCAACCCGGCCACGGTCGAGGGTGACGGGACCACGCCGCTGCCTCAGTTCAACGGGCGGACCCTTCCGTACGTTGTGCAGGGTTACACACCACCGCTGCTGCGCAGCGCATACGGCGTGACGGGCAGCAACCTGGACGGGACCGGGACCACGGTGGCGATCACCGACGCGTACTTCGCCGGCACGATCGTCAACGACGCCAACACCTACGTGACGAAGAACGACCCTGGCTCGCCGAGCCTGGTCGAGGGGCAGAACTTCTTCCAGTCGATACCGTCGTCGTTCTCGCAGACCCACCTGTGCAACGCGGACGGGTGGCCTGGGGAGGAGACGCTGGACGTGGAGGCTGTCCACGGGATCGCCCCGCAGGCGCACATCAAGTACTTCGCCGCCGCCAGCTGCGAGGACACAGACTTCATCGACGCGCTGACGCGGGTCGTCAACGACGGCAGCATCGACGTGGTCAGCAACTCCTGGGCAGGTTTTGAGACCCAGGAAACCCCCGGGATCACCGCCGCCTATGAGAACGTCTTCCGGCAGGGCATCGCCGAGGGCATGACCTTCTCGTTCTCCTCCGGTGACGACGGCGACGAACTCGCCGCCAGCGGCACCAAGCAGGTGGACTACCCCTCCTCCGACCCCCTTGTCACCGCCGCTGGCGGCACCAGCATCGGGGTCGGTTCGGACGGAACCTTCACCGGGCAGACCGGCTGGGGCACCATGAAGGCCACGCTGAACACCACGTCCGGCCAGTGGAACACCCCGGCGTTCCTGTACGGCGCGGGCGGTGGCTGTTCGGCCCTGTTCAGCGAGCCGACCTACCAGGTTGGAACCAACGCCGACGGTATGTGCCCGGGCAACCGGGGTGTGCCGGACATCTCGATGGACGCCGACCCCAACACGGGCTTCCTGGTCGGGGAAACCCAGACCTTCCCGCACCATGTCATCCAGTACGACCAGTACCGGATTGGCGGGACGAGCCTCGCCAGCCCGCTGTTCGCCGGCATGCTCGCGCTGGCCGACCAGGCCGCGGGCACGTCGATCGCCGAAGCCAACGTGCTGCTCTACTCGCTGGGTTCGAGCATCACCGACGTGCAGGCGGAGGGCCAGTTCGGGTCGCTGCCGGACCAGGGCAACGTCCGCGCCGACTACGTCAACGGCGTTGACGCCAGCGGCGGCACCGTCTACAGCGTGAGGACCTTCGACCAGGACTCCTCGTTGTCGACCGGGACCGGCTGGGACGAGGTCACCGGGCTGGGCACGCTGAACGGCACCGTCATCAGCGCGCTGGCGCAGGCCGCCGCCCCGTAACACCGGTTACTCGCTCCCTTGGCCCCCCGGCCAAGGAGCGAAGGGAAGCAAGGCGAGGCGGGCCTCGACCAGATGGGTCGAGGCCCGCCTCGTGCTGAGAGGGCCATGCGCCGGCCGGGCGCGCTTCGTGATCATGGGATAGGTGGTGCGGGCCCCCCACCAAGCCCATGATCACGAAGTAAATTCAGCGGCCCCAGAGCCCCGGGCGCGACCCCTGGCCGTCAATTATCAGCCGGGCTGGGCAGGTGGTCGAACAGGTAGTAGATGGCGAGCAGGCCAAAGATGATCATGGCTACCGCCGGAGAAAGCAACGCCGCCACCAGTGTCCCTGCCACATAGACGGCCAGGCCGCCGGTGAAGCCGGGGATGGAGCGGCGGAGTTCTTCCGCGGCCACCACCGCCCCCAGCCGCCCGCCGCGCAACGTCACATACACCCAGATCCCGGCAAAGCCAAAGGAGATCACGATCATGACGAGCCCGTAGGTCACCGTGGCCGCTGTGCCCCCGGCGTCACGCAGGTGCTCGGCAACGAGGGCGGTGGGGAACGGGATTACCACCACGCCCATGAGCAGCAGCAAGTTCAGTACCAGCAGGGGCCGGTCCACCCTGGAGACGTGGGCAAGGATCGTGTGGTGGTTCATCCACATGATCCCGATCGTCAGGAAGCTGACCACGTAGGCGGCGTACTGCGGCCAGGCATGCAGAAGCTGGTACGTCACCGAATGCCCAGCCGGGCCGGGGCCGGGCAGCCGCAGGTCCAGGACCAGCAGCGTGATCGCGATGGCGAACACGCCGTCGCTGAACGCCTCCGCCCGCTTGCTGTCCATGGTCCTCCGCTGCCCGCCCCGCGCTCTCCCTGCTCTCCCCGTCAGTCGCCCACGGACTGAGGTGCGGCGCTGCCCGGCTCAGCAGAGCCCGGCGCGGCCCGGACCGAGCGCGCCAGCAACTGGGCCACATCTACGACCTCAAGCGACTCCTTCGCCTCGCCCGAGGACTTCTTCTCGCTGATGGCGTCCCCCAGCATCACCAGGCAGTAAGGGCACGCCGTGGAGAGCGTGTCTGGATTGGTGCCCAGCGCCTCCTCGATCCGCTCACGATTGATGCGCTTGCCGATCCGCTCTTCCATCCACATCCGGGCACCGCCCGCGCCGCAGCAGAACCCCCGGTCCTTGCACCGGTGCATCTCTTGCGGCTGCACCCCGGGCACCTGCTCCAGGATGTCCCGCGGCGGCGTGAACACCTTGTTGTGGCGGCCCAGGAAGCACGGGTCGTGGTAGGTGATCTTCTCGTCCACTGCCGTAACCGGCGTCAGCCGGCCCTCAGCGACCAGCCGGGACAGCAGCTGGGTGTGGTGAATCACCTCGTAGGACCCGCCGAGCTGCGGGTACTCGTTGGCGATGGTGTTGAAGCAGTGCGGGCAGCTCGCGACGATCGTCCGCACCCCCGCCGAGTTCAGCGTCTCGATGTTCTGCTGGGCGAGCATGCTGTAGACGAACTCGTTGCCGATCCGCCGCGCTGGGTCGCCGGTGCACGTCTCGGCCGGGCCGAGCACCGCGAACTTAACCCCCGCGGTGTGCAGCAGTTCCGCGATGGCCTTCGTGGTCCGCTTCGCCCGGTCCTCCAGCGCGCCCGCGCAGCCGACCCAGAACAGGTACTCGACGTCGTCCCCGATGCGCCCATCGACCACCGGCACCTCGAAATCGAGCTCGGACATCCACTCCGCCCGCCGGGCATCCCCCATCCCCCACGGGTCGCCCTTGTTCTCCAGGTTCTTCAGCATCCCGGCCGCCTCCACCGGGAAGCTGGACTCGATCAGCACCTGGTACCGGCGCATGTCGGCGATGTGGTCGATGTGCTCGATATCCACCGGGCATTCCTGCACGCACGCACCGCAGTTGGTGCAAGACCAAATCACGTCGGGGTCGATCACTCCGTGCGCTGCCGAGTCGCCCACCAGGGGGCGTTTTGCCTCGTCTTTGATGTGATCGGGAAGGGAATCCCGTTCCTCGTCACTGGCCGCCAGCAGGTAGGGGGCCTTGGCCAGCGCGTGATCCCGCAGGTCCAGGATGACCATCTTCGGCGAGAGCGGCTTGCCGGTGGCCCAGGCGGGGCAGGCCGACTGGCAGCGCCCGCACTCGGTGCAGGTGGCCATGTCGAGGAAGCCCTTCCAGCTGAAGTCCTCGATCTTGCCGCGGCCGAAGACGTCGGTGTCCGGGTCCGCCTCCTCGAAGTCGAGCACCTTGCCGTTCGAGCGCATCGGCTCCAGCCCGCGCAGCCCGTTCGGCCGCCGCGAGAACAGCACGTTGACCGGCGCCAGGAAGATGTGCAGGTGCTTGGAGAAGGTGACGAACACCAGGAACGTGAGCACAACCCCCAGTTGCGCCAGGATTCCCACGGTCTCTAGAAACTTGTTCGCGCCCAGGCCCAGCGGCGCCAGCCAGTGGCCGACGGTCTGCGAGGCGAACGCGCCATGCGGGTAGGGGAAGTCGCCCGTGTTCACCTGCGCGCCCCGCATAAGCAGCAGCGTCGCGATCACCAGAAAAATCATTCCTAGAACGGCCCACGCCGCACTGGTGTGCGAACCAGCGAACCGTGAGGCACGGCCCTGGCGTTTGGGGGTGGTCCGCGCCCGGATGACTGTGAAGGTGACGATCCCGGCAAGGACCCCGACCGCGAAGAGATCTTCGGCGAACCCGATCACGGCCCAGTGCCCGATGACCGGGATCGCGAAGGTCTTGCTGAAAAGGTCGCCGTAAGCTTCCAGGATCGTCAGCAGCAGGACAAGAAACCCCCAGAACGTCAGGGCGTGGGCAACTCCCGGCACCGACCACTGGAGCAGCTTGCGCTGGCCGATCACCTCGGTGGCCTGGGTGCCCGCGTCGCGGCCGGGGTGCTGGCGCACGGCGGCGATCCGCTCGGGCGCGGGCTGCCCGGCCGTGGCGACCCGGTACAGCCACCACAGCCGGCGGCCTGCGAGGGAGAACGCGACCACCGTCATGGCGAGTCCGATGATGATGCGCAGGGCCACGCCGACCTCCTCGGGGAACGCTCCGTGACAGCGTACGCCGTGACGGCCCCGGGAGCATGATCGTCTCAGGCGAGGCTAGCTGGGTGCGCGGTGCGGAGCAGGGTCCCCGCCTGCTCGAAGGTCTGGGCTATATGCCGAAGGCCGCCGTCACCTTGCGGACGGCCTCGATCACCGGCACACCAATCTCGCCGACGACCGCCGCGACTCCAGCGATATTGCCGAGCGCCCGGCGCAGCGCTCCCTTGTCGCCGTTGCCACCTGCCTCGATGGTCTTCAAGGACTGGTCGACGACCGTGCGGTCATCCGCGGGAACCTGGTCTCGCAGGATCTCGACAAGGCTTACCAGTTCCCGCAACGCTGCCTGCGGGTCCTGACTCTTGATGATGCCGATGTTGTGGTCACCGCGCTGGACTACATTGTCGCCAAAGTGGATATTGCTCATAGCCCCACCTTGCCCACGTTCCGGTCCCCGACCTGCACAAAGTTGTCGCCGTATTGGACATTGTTGACCACGGTCTGAAACTCGGCCTCAGGGTTGTCAATCGCGTCCATGATCTCTTCGACGAGATTGCCCACCTGAGCCCCGTCCGTGCTGACAAGCGCGCGGCGCGGATTCCCCGACGTCTCGATGATAAGTGCGTAATACGGCTGCGTCTTCCGCCGAGTCAGCGCCACGACAATCGCGACGGCAACGATGGCGACCACCACCAGCACCCCGCCGGCGCTGTGAGCCGCCGCGCCCAGACCTAAAACGAACAAGAAGGCGAGGAACCCCAGGCAGCCTGCTTGCGCACGGCTCTTGCCCGTCCATCGGCTCTTCGGGATTACCCTCACCGCCTGCGCCCGAGCGATGTTCTGCAGCGGGTAGGCCTCCGATCCGACCCAGAGCACCCGCTTGCTGATCCGTACATTAACGGCGTTATTTGCTGAATCCATGCCTTACCGCCCCTCCCCGGCCACGGCATCCCTCCCTGCGACTACGCAAGTATGCACCGGAAACCCGAACTACGGCGCAGATTTGCAGGGTTTGAGCAATCCACTTCATCCGGCGTGGCTCCTCGTAGGCTCCCCGTGGCTCCCACCTGGCGAAAGAGCAATTGAGATATGCACGAGAGCGGCTGTGTGACGCATGCGGCGGACAGGAACGGCAGGTATCGGTCTGGGTGGCTGATTGGCTGGTTCGGTGATCCGTGGTCTTCTGATGATCCGGCCTTTCGGCGTGTGGATTGGATCATGAGGGAACACCGATGATGCGCATTCTTGGCCCAATCACCCCCAATCACCTCGCGCGACCGGGCATTGGCCGTACTCAGCCCGCCCCCAGGCGCGCAGCTCCCATGGCGCACCCTCCGATGACGGCTGACCCGGCACAGTTCCCCGTGATCGGTGTCCACCCGCGATGCTCGGATAGCGGCGCTGACGGCGAACGCGGCTGCGGCGAAGGCCAGCGCGTGCGGGGTCAGGGCGATGGTGGCGGCGGCCACACATGGGGCGGGCAGGCCGGGAATAGCCGGGCGCCCTTCAAAGTTGAGTGTCATAGGCTCAAGTCATTTGCCAGGAGACCGGTCCTCTGGCAAGCTTGCGTCAACCAAGCTCAACTTCTAGTTGCTAGGACGACTCATGGCACGTGCGGTAGGAATCGACCTCGGGACGACCAACTCTGTCGTCGCTGTCCTTGAAGGCGGTGAGCCCACGGTCATCGCCAACGCGGAGGGCTCGCGTACTACCCCCTCCGTCGTCGCTTTCGCCAAGAACGGGGAAGTGCTCGTCGGGGAGGTAGCCAAGCGGCAGGCGGTGACCAACGTCGATAGGACCATCCGGTCGGTAAAGCGGCAGATGGGCACTGGCTGGAACGTCACGATCGACGGCAAGAAGTTTACAGCCCAGCAGATGAGTGCCTTCATCCTGCAGAAGCTCAAGCGGGACGCCGAGTCTTACCTCGGTGAAACGATCACCGACGCGGTGATCACCGTCCCTGCCTACTTCAGCGACGCGCAGCGGCAGGCGACCAAGGAAGCCGGCCAGATCGCCGGGCTGAACGTGCTGCGGATCATCAACGAGCCCACGTCCGCGGCGCTTGCGTACCACCTGGAGAAGGAGAACGAGGCGACCATCCTCGTCTTCGACCTCGGTGGCGGCACCTTTGACGTGTCCTTGCTGGAAGTGGGCGAGGGCGTAGTCGAGGTCCGGGCCACCAGCGGCGACAATCACCTCGGTGGTGACGACTGGGACCAGCGGATCGTGGACTGGCTGGTCCAGGACTTCAAAAACTCGTACGGCATTGACCTGTCCAGGGACAAGATGGCGCTGCAGCGGCTGCGTGAGTCCGCGGAGAAGGCCAAGATCGAGCTGTCCAGCTCATCGGAAGCACAGCTCAACCTGCCTTACATCACCCACTCGGAGCAGGGCCCGCTGCACCTGGACACCAAGCTCACCCGGGCCGAGTTCCAGCGCATGACCGCTGACCTGCTCGACCGGTGCAAGGGACCGTTCCGGCAGGTGATCAAGGACGCCAGCGTCAAGCTCAGTGACATTCACCACGTCGTGCTGGTCGGAGGCTCGACCCGGATGCCCGCCGTGGTCGAAGTCGTCAAGGAACTCACCGGGGGCAAGGAGCCGAACAAGGGCGTCAACCCCGACGAGGTCGTGGCGGTCGGCGCCTGCCTGCAGGCAGGCGTGCTCAAGGGCGAAGTCAAGGACGTCCTGCTGCTGGACGTGACCCCGCTGTCGCTGGGCATCGAGACCAAGGGCGGGATCTTCACCAAGCTCATTGAGCGGAACACGACGATCCCGACCAAGCGGTCTGAGATTTTCACCACCGCGGATGACAACCAGCCGTCGGTCCAGATCCAGGTCTTTCAGGGCGAGCGCGAGATCGCCGCGTACAACAAGAAGCTCGGCATGTTCGAGCTGGCGGGCATCGCCCCGTCCCCACGCGGGGTCCCGCAGATCGAGGTCGAATTCGACATCGATGCCAACGGGATCGTCAATGTCTCGGCCAAGGACCTTGGCACGGGCAAGGCTCAGTCGGTGCAGATCACCGGCGGTTCCGCGCTGCCCAGGGAAGACATCGAGAAGATGGTCGCCGACGCGGAGAAGTACGCGGCCGAGGACGCGGCGCGGCGGGAGGAGGCGGAGACCCGCAACCGCGCGGACAGTCTCGCCTACCAGACGGAGAAGTTCCTCGCCGAGAACGCTGAGAAGATTCCCGACGACATCAAGTCCGAAGTGGAGTCGGCCGTGGCCGACCTCAAGAAGGCGCTTGAGGGGACAGACATCGAGGCGATCAAGGAGGCCACAGAAAAGGCCGCCCAGGTCAGCCAGAAGATGGGGACAGCCATCTACGCGCAGTCCCAGGCGAGTGCCGCTGGTGACAGCGCGGCTGGCAGCGAAGGCGGCGGCCAGGCATCCGATGATGAGGTCGTCGAGGCCGAAATCGTAGACGAGGAGAAGCCTCGCGAAGAAGGCGGCGCCGCCTGATGAGCTCGCCGGAAGAGAGCAGCACCGGACCGGTGATCCGGGATCTCAGGCGCATCGACCCGACAACTGGGCAAGTCAGGACCCCGGGCCAGGAAGGCGCGGCCCAGCCGGCCGCCGGGCCCCGGGGGCCCGGCAAGCCGTCAAGGCCGGGAAAGCATGCGGCCTCCAAACCGGGCCGGTCGGCTGGCAAGGGACTGCCAGGGGACTCCGGCCGGGGCGGTGGCGCGCCCAGCGGAGGCACCCCCGGGACGCCAGGCGCGCAGGGCACACCTGGCACCAGGCCGGCTGCTGGCACTCAGCCAGCGCCCGGACCGGGCGCTGTACCCAGTGAAGCGTCGGGGGCGTCAAGGGCTGCCACCCCCGGGCCGCAGGCGACGTCGCCCGGCCCGGGGGCAACGCCCTCAGCCGCGCCCGGGAATGGAAAGGACATTGCCGGGCGGCTGGCCGAGCGCACCGCCGACCTGCAGCGGGTAACTGCGGAGTACGCAAACTACCGCAAGCGCGTCGAGCGGGACCGGCTGGTGGTTCGCGAGCAGGCGCTGGCCAACGTCCTGAACGCCCTGCTGCCTGTGCTTGATGACATCGGCCGCGCCCGCGAACACGGTGAGTTGACCGGCGGTTTCAAGTCGGTCGCAGAATCGCTGGATGCCATCACGGGCAAGCTGGGTCTCATCAGCTTCGGTGCCGAGGGTGAACCATTCGACCCGAGGATCCACGAAGCGCTGGTGCACTCCTACTCTGCCGACGTGACCGAGCCAGCGTGCGTCAAGATCCTTCAGCCCGGTTACAAAGTCGGTGAGCGCATCCTGCGGCCGGCCAGGGTTGCCGTGGCTGAGCCTGCCGAGCCGTCTGGTGCTGGTGCCCTGGCGGGTGCTGGTGGCCCGGCGGGTGCTGCGGATCCTGGGATGCGCGGCGGAACGCCCGGGGCCGGCGAACCCGGCGGCCCCAGCCAGGGCGCGGCGCCAGCCGCGCCAGGCGGGGCAGGCGGGGCAGGCGGGGCAGGCGGGAACATTGCGGGCGGTGTTGGCTCTGGTGCTGGTCAGCAGAGTGACAGCAACGAAGCGGACAGCAACTCCGGGGGCCCAGCCGCACCTGCCGGGAGCGCACATGGCACTCCCGGCCAGCCGGGCACCCATGCTGATGGGGACTAATCGCGGAGAGGCCAGTGAGCACCAAGGACTTCCTTGAGAAGGACTACTACAAGGTTCTCGGCGTCTCCAAGACCGCGACGGCTGAGGAGATCAAGAAGTCATACCGGAAACTCGCACGTAAGTTTCACCCAGATGCCAACAAGGGTGACGCCAAGGCCGAGGAGCGGTTCAAGGAGATCTCGGAGGCGTACAACGTCCTGTCCGACTCCAAGCGCCGCAAGGAATATGACGACGCACGCACGCTCTTCGGCGGGGGCGGCTTCCGGACCCCGGGCCAGGGCGCTCCGGGCAGCGGCTTCCCCTTCGACCTGGGCGACCTGTTCGGCGGGCCCAGCGCGGAGCCAGGGGCTAGCGGCCGCCTGGGTGACCTGCTCGGCGGAATGTTCGGTGGCCGGGGAACCCAGACACGGCCACGTCGCGGTGCGGATGTGGAGACCGAAACATCGCTGTCCTTCAGCGACGCCATAGATGGCGTTACCGTGTCCCTGCGCCTGACCGGCGAGGGGGCGTGCCCGACCTGCCATGGCACCGGCGCCAAGTCCGGGACGGTGCCCAGGGTATGCCCGACCTGCCAGGGCACCGGGCAATCGAGCCGGAACCTGGGGAGCTTCGCGTTCTCCGAACCCTGCCGCGAGTGCCGGGGCAGGGGCCTGGTGGTGGATGATCCCTGCCCGGTCTGCGCAGGCAGTGGGCGGGCCATGAGCACCCGCAACGTCCAGGCACGCATCCCGGCCGGTGTTGCCGATGGCCAGCGGATCAGGCTCCGGGGCAAAGGCGCCCCGGGCGAGAGAGGCGGGCCAGCCGGTGACTTGTACGTGCGGGTGCATGTCACGCCGCACTCGGTGTTCGGGCGTTCGGCAGACAACCTCACGGTGACCGTACCGGTCAGCTTCGACGAGGCGGCGCTCGGCTCGGAAATCAAGGTTCCGTCCCACCGGGGTGCACCGGTAAGCGTTCGCATCCCGCCAGGTACCCCGAACGGGCGCACGTTCCGGGTTCGCGGGAAGGGGGTACGCCGGGCAGACGGCACGAACGGGGACCTCCTTGTCACCGTAGCGGTCCAGGTCCCGCAAAACCTGAGCGGGCCGGCCAGACACGCGCTGACCGCTTTCCGTGAGGCGACCGCTGGGGAGGACCCGAGGGAAGACCTGCTCCGCCGGGCGAGGCAGTCGTGACCCGGCGGCCGGCGGTGGAGGCAGTCGTGACCCGGCGGCCGGCGGTGGAGGCAGTCGTGACCCGGCGGCCGGCGGTGGAGGCAGTCGTGACCCGGCCGGCGGTGGAGGCCCGGCCGGCGGCGGGAGGCGGCCGGCACCGGATTTGCGGGGGCGTGACGCCATGAACAACCCGTTCCAGATCTCAGACGACACCCCGGTGTATGTGATCTCGGTCGCTGCCCAGCTGTCCGGCATGCACCCGCAGACACTGCGTGCCTACGACCGGCTGGGCCTGGTGTGCCCTGGCAGGTCCGCTGGGCGGGGACGGCGTTATTCGCTCCGCGACATCCTGGTGCTGCGCGAGGTACAGCGGCTGTCACAGGAGGACGGCGTCAACCTGTCGGGCATCAAGCGGATTCTGGAGCTCGAAAGCGAATTGCAGCAGTCCCGGCGCGTGCTCGCGGAGATGACCGCGGAAATGGCGCAACTCCGGGTGGAGCTGGAATCGACCAGGTCGGTCGCCGCCCGGCTCGCCGCACTCCTGCGCAGGCAGGGAGCAGGAGCTGAGCTGGTCCCCGTCCGGGAGCCGCCCGGCTCGGTTCATGGGCCGCCCCGCAGCGCTGGACCGGCCGCCGGCGTTGCCAGCGCCGGCCCGCCCGCTGATTCCCCCGTGATCGGTGTACAGGACATCCGAGAAGGCAGTTGATGGACGAAAAGCTCACCCGCAAGAGCCAGGAGGCACTGTCCGGCGCGGTCAGGCAGGCAGCGACGGAGGGTAACCCGCACGTCGACGCTCTGCACCTGCTTGCCGTCCTGATTGAGCAGGAGGGCGGAACGGCGGCGCCGCTGTTGCGTGCCATCGGCACCGACCCGGCGACGGTCCTGGCGGATACCCGGGACCAGATCGCGAAGCTGCCAAGTGCCGCCGGGGCAACTCTCAGTGCGCCCGATATGTCCAGGCCGTTGCTGGCCACCCTCGCCACCGCGGCCAAGCATGCCAGGGAACTGGGCGATGAGTACGTGTCAACGGAGCATCTTCTCGTTGGGCTGGCGGCGGATGGCGGTGCGGCCGCGAGTGTGCTGCGCAAGGCAGGCGCCCGGCCCGACGTCCTGCTCAAGGCGTTCGAGAAGGTCAGGGGCCATGCCCGGGTCACCTCGGAGGACCCAGAAAGCACGTACCAGGCACTGGAGAAGTACGGGGTTGATCTCACCCAGCGCGCCCGCGAGGGCGGGCTGGATCCCGTCATTGGCCGGGACTCCGAAATCCGCCGGGTCATCCAGGTCCTTTCCCGCCGCACCAAGAACAACCCGGTCCTGATCGGCGAGCCCGGTGTTGGCAAGACCGCTGTCGTCGAGGGCCTGGCGCAACGCATCGTCGCGGGCGACGTGCCGGAATCGCTGCGCGGCAAGCGCCTCGTTGCGCTGGATCTCAGCGCCATGGTCGCGGGCGCGAAGTACCGGGGTGAGTTCGAGGAACGCCTCAAGGCGGTGCTGGGCGAGATCAAGCAGAGCGAGGGCAAGATCGTCACGTTCATCGACGAGCTGCACACCGTCGTCGGCGCGGGCGCGGCCGAGGGCGCGATGGACGCGGGCAACATGCTCAAGCCAATGCTGGCCCGCGGTGAGCTTCGGATGGTGGGCGCGACCACCCTCGATGAGTACCGTGAGCGGATCGAGAAGGACCCGGCGCTGGAACGCCGGTTCCAGCAAGTCTTCGTCGGCGAGCCTTCCGTCGAGGACACGATCGCGATTCTGCGCGGTCTCAGGGGCCGTTACGAAGCACATCACCAGGTGCAGATCTCCGATGCCGCCCTGGTCGCCGCGGCGGCAATGTCCGATCGCTACATCACCGGCCGGTTTCTCCCGGACAAGGCCATCGATCTGGTCGATGAGGCGGCATCCCGGCTGCGGATGGAAATTGATTCCCGGCCGGTGGAGATCGACGAACTCCAGCGGGCCGTAGACCGGATGAAGATGCAGGAGCTGGCCCTGGCCCGGGAGGCCGATCCTGCCAGCAAGGAGCGGCTGGAGCGGCTCCGCGCGGATCTGGCCGACCGGCAGGAACAGCTCACCGCGCTCGTCGCCCGGTGGGAAAGAGAGAAGGCGGGCCTCAACAAGGTCGGTGAGCTGAAGAAGCGCCTCGACGATCTGCGCGGCCAGGCGGAACGGGCACAGCGGGATGCTGACTTCGAAACCGCATCCCGGCTGATGTACGGCGAGATCCCGGCGGCGGAGCGCGAACTCGCCGAGGCCGCCGCAGCCGCCGGCGGGTCGCCACCGAACACCGGGACGCCACCGAACGGCGGGACACCATCAGCCGGCGGGACGCCATCAGCCGGCGGCTCGCCCGCCAGCGGAAACCTTGCGAGCGCACCGATGGTGAAGGAGGAAGTCGGGCCCGATGACGTGGCGGACGTCGTTTCCTCCTGGACGGGCATCCCGGCCGGCCGCCTGCTTGAGGGGGAGACAGGCAAGCTGCTGCGCATGGAAGACGAACTGGGCACGCGCCTCGTGGGCCAGTCCAGAGCCGTGACCGCGGTTTCTGACGCGGTCCGCCGGTCGCGCGCGGGAGTGGCCGACCCCGACCGCCCCACCGGCTCGTTCTTGTTCCTGGGGCCCACCGGGGTGGGTAAGACGGAGCTGGCCAAAGCCCTGGCTGAGTTCCTTTTCGACGACGAGCGCGCCATGGTCCGCATCGACATGAGCGAGTACGGCGAGAAGCACTCGGTTGCCCGGCTGGTAGGCGCTCCACCCGGATACATCGGTTACGAAGAGGGCGGCCAGCTGACCGAGGCCATCCGGCGGCGGCCCTACTGCGTCGTGCTGCTCGATGAGGTGGAAAAGGCACACCAAGAGGTTTTCGACATCCTCCTGCAGGTTCTCGACGATGGCAGGCTCACCGACGGGCAAGGCCGGACCGTGGATTTCCGTAACACCATCCTGATCCTCACCTCCAACCTCGGCTCGCCCTACGTCGCGGATCCCACACTGGACGAAGAGGCCAAACGGAACGCGGTAATGGCCGTGGTCCGGGCAACGTTCAAGCCTGAGTTCCTTAACCGCCTTGATGATGTGATCATCTTCGATTCGCTGTCCACGGAGGAACTCACAAAGATCGTCGACCTTCAGGTGTCACTCCTGGCTCGGCGCTTGGCCGAGCGCCGGCTCACGCTCACCGTTACCCCTGCGGCTCGCGAATGGCTGGCACTGACCGGGTTCGACCCCGTCTACGGCGCGAGGCCTCTCCGGCGGCTGGTCCAGTCAGCCATTGGTGACCAGCTCGCGAGAGCCCTGCTTGCTGGGGACATTTCCGATGGTGACGGAGTGATCGTGGATCTCGACCCGGCATCCGACGCGCTCACCGTCCGCCCGGCCCAGCGGGTGACAGCGCGGTAGGCGGCTCAGCAGGCCAGGCCGCAATCCCTTAACGGCCCACCCAGCGTGAATGGCCGGGCGCTAATGGAAGACGGTCGAGCAGCCGGTCGTAGTCATCTTCCGGCATCCCAAGGTCATTGCGTATGCGGAACCGCAGGCTGAGCAGCAAGCGAAGCTCTGTCTCGTCTGCCTGCGCTGCCGATACCCGCTCACCGGCCGGCGGTGCCGACCCGGATCCGGCTGCCTCCGGCGCTGGCGCGGCCACTGCTTCCCTCGGTTGCCCGGACTCAGCGCTGGGTGGCGCGGGCCCTGCCGCGCCGGTGGCGATCGGGCCGGGTGACCGGCCAAGGCACATCTCGACGCCAGCCGTTGCCCAGGCCAGCGCCCCCACCAGGTCCGAGCGCTCGACCAGTAGTTCCGCCACCAGATCGCACATCCTCGCGTCCCGCGGTGCCGCCATGCCAAGCTGGCGGATGAGGGCGTTGGCATCATCCGTCCGGCCAAGCAGGTACAGCGCACGCGCCAATGGGACCCGCGGATCCACGGAGGAAGAACCACCGTCTGCCAGCGCACGCTCAAATCCATTGACCGCAGCAACCGGTTCATCGGCGAGCAGCCACTGCTCACCTGCCCTCACGTACGCCTCGGAACGAGGCATACCCGCCGTCTGTATTCCGGTGTCGGCGAGCAGCATCATTTCCCGCGCTGCCGCCCGGTGATCGCCGGTGTACGCTGCATCGAACTCGATCTCGTCAAAAGCCTCGCGATTTAGGAAAACCACGGTAAGGACGTACCCATCTGGAACTGCCCCCAACGCGGCAACTGGGATCTGTAACGGACGTATGCCGACACGGGCGACACGCTGGCCATCCCAGTATCTCTAGTGCCGGGATCTTTCGAGGGCATCCCAGAATCCCCGGCGCAAAGCATGGCGCACCTCATCATGAAGCAGAGAGTCGATCGGCAGGGCCGAATCCTGGAGAAGTCTCGCTTCGAGGTCAGACGGCATCCGCGGCTTACGGGCCAGAACGGCTTCGAGCCACAACGCTGGAGCGTCCCTCGCCACGGTCTGGCCAAAGCTGAAGCCTTCCCCGTGCGCGGCTTGGACTGCCTCAGCGAGGGATACCACGGGAGGCTGTACCGGGGCGTGCGGCGGCCGGCCCACCTGGGGCCCGCTGTGCGCTCCCTGCTGAGGTACATACCCGGGGCCAGGAATCCCCGTCTCGGGGTGGCCGGGAGGCATTCCCCCGAATTGCTGAGCAGCCGGCATCTGGTCCGGCGGCCTGCTCTGGTACTGACCGGGCGAATCGTACTGATGCGATTCCTCGAATTGCCGGCCAGGCGCAACAGGCGGCCAAGCGGGGACGGGCGATGGCCCCCCAGCGTGTGAGGAACCGGCCGGCGGACTTGGCATCACCTGCCGGAGCCCGCCCGGCACCTGACCTTGCGGCACCTGACCTTGCGGCACCTGACCGTGTGGCCCTTCCTGTCCGGGCCCGGGGAAGTCGGGGGAAAGAGGCGGCGCGGCCTGATACACCGGCTGAGTTGCCTGCATGCTGGGCACTGAGGGGGGGCCGTGCGACGCAGGCGCAGCCGGCTCTTCCTGGCCCGGCCCGCCGCTCGCCTGCGGAGGCTGCTGTGTCATGCGTGCCGCGCCTGGCTGGCCGGGCGCCGGAGCCAGCCGTTGCGGCAACCCACCCGGGCCAGGCATGCCGGCCGGCCCAGCCACCGGGACCTGCCTGTGCTGGCCGACCTGCTCCAGGTCGCTGCGGTCAGCCGACGGGGCCATCCGGCCGGGCTGCCCCTGCTCGACCCGGCCGGGCTGGCCGTGGTCGACCCGGCCGGGCTGGCCGTGGTCGACCCGGACGGGCTGGCCGTGGTCGACCCGGACGGGCTGGCCGTGGTCGACCCGGACGGGCTGGCCCGGCTCCTGCTGTCCCGAGCCTGGCGCCGGTGCTCCCTGCGCCTGGGCGGCCAGCTGAATATCCTGCGGGTCAGGGGTTCCGGGGAGTTGCTCGGCTTGATGCGGCGTCCGCGCTCCGCCGGGCTGGCCAGCCGGTGCAGTCAGCTGCTCTGGCAAACCAGCCGCCTCAGGCATGCTGTGCAGGCCATGCTGGCCGGCCTCCCGCCGCTGGCCCTGCTGGCTGGCCGATGAGGGCTGGCTGGCCGGCGGTGGAGGCGGCCCGAATCCGTGTTGGTGCTGCGCGTGCTGGCCGAGCATCGGTTCGCCATGCTCCTGCCCGCCAGGGGCGGGCCCACCCGGGGCGGGCTCAGGTGCTGCAGGGACCGGCGCGGCGTGCCCCGGCGGGGGCTGCAGTGGCGCGGGCATGCTCGGGTCTTGCTGGCCCGCCATTCCCAGAGGCTGCTGGGCGTGCTGTGGCGGCATGCCGGGCCCGGCCGGCCCGCCCTGGGAGGTTGAGCCGTGGGTGAATGACTGGCCCAGACCAGCCAGATGTTCCTGTGAAGCCGCCCCTGGCGTTTCCGCAACACCCGGCTCCGGCCCAGGCGGCCCCACTCCCACCCGCGACTGCTCGCCGGCTTCTGGGACAGCCGAGGCCGCCTGGACGGGCAACGGCTCGAGTTCGGGCGAAACTTGACGCCCGGGAACCGTCCCAGCAAGCGGCTCGGGGGCGCTGGCCGCTGGCTCAAAGCCCGGCCGGCCATTCGCCGTCGCGGGCTGCACCGACCGCTGGTACTCCGCGACCACTGGCGCGGTATAGATCGAGGGCGCGTTCGCCCTGGCGCCAACAGGCAGCGCCTGCTGATTCCCGAGGGCGCCAACCCGGCCGTGGCCGTTGGCTGGCGGCCTGCCGGAGTAAGCTCCGGCCTCACGGCGGTCATCGTCCGGAACAGGTTCAGCACCAACCACGAGTTCCACGTACGGGCGAAGGTGCGCCTCGCCGATCTCCACTATGTCGTCACATTCCTGCCGCAGCGACCGGGAGATCGTCCAGTTGCGGCCGACCAAGATGTGCACGATGGTCACGCGGATACCGAGATCCTGGACATCGGCGATCACCTGCGCGAGATCTTCTTCCGCGCTCACCACGAGAGCGTCGGTAACCGCACCATTGCGCGCAAGAACGGTGAGATCCCGGCGAATCTCGCCCTCGACCCCTTCCCGGCGGCCTGGCCGCATGGGACCGAGCCGGAGCTTCACCCCGGGCAGGTCGGCAAGGGTGTCATGTTCTGCCGTCCGGTGGCCTTCGACGGCGGCCTCGTACCAGTAACAGCGAAGCAACGGCAGGCCGGTCCTGTCCCTGGCCACGCTCCCCAGGAATTGGAGGACGCCCGCGTAATCCCAGGACACCGATTCCCGATTGCGGGTTCCGTGGACAGCCATCGCGCCATCTGCCAGCACGTAGCCCGCGTCCACGAACAGCGCGCACCGATCCACGGACACCGTCCTTCCGTCACGCGAGACGTTACCAGCGGACAGCCGCGCCCGTGATGGATCGCGCACAGATCACCGACACCCCGAGTGTGGCGGAAGTCCGCTAGCAGCGGAAGCCACAGCGACCATGGCCGGAGCGCGGCAAGATAACCTGTCATGCGAATTCTAGTGCTCGGGGGAACTCGCTTTCTCGGGCGTGCCCTCGTGGACGAGGCGGTTGGGCGTGGTTACGACGTTACGACCTTCTCAAGAGGCCGCAGCGGCCATCCCCGGCCAGGTGCCGAGGCATTGCATGGTGACCGGACCAGCGCCGGCGACCTTTGCCAGCTTGCGGGACGGGAATGGGACGCCGTCGTCGACACGTCCGTGCTTGCCCCCGTTCATGTGGCGGCGTCCGCGCGGCTGCTCGCCGGGAGTGTGGGCCATTACACCTACATCTCCAGTGCTTCGGTGTATGCGGACTGGCCACGGGACGCGGCAAGCGAGGAGTCGCCTGTCCTGGACTGCCCCGCTGATGCGGCAGGTACTGCCGAGACACTCGGATATGGGGAACTCAAGGCAGGTGCCGAACGAGCCGTCGGTGAGAGCTTCCCGGGCAGGCATCTGGTTGTCCGGCCCGGTTTGATAGTCGGACCACACGAGGACGTCGGGCGGCTCCCGTGGTGGCTGACACGATTCGCCAGGGGCGGGGCGATTCTTGCCCCAGGTGAGGCCGGCCGGCCACTCAGGGTGACCGATGTGCGGGATCTGGCGTCATGGGTCGTCGACAGCACCCGGCGGGCCATCCCAGGAATCATGAACGTGCCCGGCCCGGAAGGCGTCACCATCTCCGACCTGCTGACCACCTGTGAGCAGATCACTACGGCGGACCGGGCCACCCGGGCCACCGTCCGGTGGGTGCCCGACCCGATTCTGCTCGCGGCTGGAGTGGGGCCCTGGATGGAACTTCCCATGTGGGCACCGGACGTTCCAGATTTCGCCGGGATCTGGCAGATCTCGGGGGATCGTGCCGTACGGACAGGTATCAGATACCGGTCACTCGCCGAAACGGTTCACGACACCTGGCTGTGGCTCAAGCACCAGGCGGCTGACAGTGGCAGGCCGGTGACCGAGTTTGAGTTCGCGCGGCGGCCGGGCATCGGCCTGGAGCCGGGCCGCGAGCAGGAAATCCTGTCCAGCTTCTGACCGGCACCCTCACCCTCCTCACACCGCCCCAGCGGGCCCTGAGTAGGCTCGCGAGCCGTGAGCGACCGCGACGACCTCCTGCGCGTGATCAGGGACAAGGCGGTGGTGCGCGGTGATTTCGTGCTTTCCTCGGGGCAGTCCGCGACCTGGTACATCGACCTGCGGCGAGTGCTGCTCAGCGGGAGCGCCGCGCCCGTGGCAGGACGGGTGATGCTGGCGGCAACCGCCGACCTTGACTATGAGGCGGTGGGAGGCCTGACGCTGGGAGCGGACCCGGTCGCGACCGCGATGATGCACGCCGCCGCGAGCCAGGGCAAGGTCCTGGACGCGTTCGTGGTCCGCAAGTCGGGCAAGGAGCACGGGCTTCAGCGGCGCATAGAAGGCCCGGAAGTCACTGGGCGCCGCGTGCTGGCGGTGGAAGACACCTCGACGACCGGCGCCTCGGTTCTCACGGCAGTGGCGGCGCTGCGCGAGGCGGGCGCCCACGTCGCGGGCGTCGCCGTTTTGGTGGACAGGGGCGCGCGGGGATCTGTCTCCGGGGCCGGCCTGGAGTTTCGTGCCGCCTATGACATGGGTGACCTGGGGCTGGGCTGAGACTCGCGCGAACGTCTCTCGTTCGCCGCCTCAGCGGCCTCAGCGGCCTCGGCGCGGACCTCCCGCAGCCGGTAAACAATGAAAGCGCCCACGGCGAGGACCGCCGCGACCGCGATCCCGTACCCGGCAAGTGCGATCCCGTGCGCCACACTCTGCCACGCGCTGCCAACTCCATAGCCGATAAGGGAGATCGCGGTGACCCAGGCGGCAGTGCCCAGCAGGCTGAGGATTCCAAACAGCAGCGGGGGCATCTCGATGAAGCCCGCCACGATGGACACGAATGTGCGCACCACCGGCAGCGCACGGCCAAGCGGCACCGCCCATGCTCCCCGTCCGGCGAAGAACCGCTCAGCCCGGTCGATGTCCGCATGAGTGACGAGCAGGTACCGGCCAAACCTGTGAACCAGAGGCCGCCCGCCCGCCCGGCCAATGCCGTAGGAGACCAGCGAACCCGCAAGCTCCGCAACCGTCCCGACGATGATGACAGCCACAATATTGAGGTGACCCTGGTAGGCGAGCACGCCAGCGAAGCCGAAGGTGACCTCGGACGGAATCGGGACGCAGCACGCCTCAAGGAACCCGAAGAGGAAGACCGCTGCGTAGCCAGCTTGGGCGAGGAAACTCTCCATGCCTCACTGTTGTACCGCATCCGGGGGAATGCCCGAGCACAGATGCACGCAAGCACAGATGCCCGCAGCACGGATACCCGAGCCGCGGGGCCATTCCCAGCCGCTACGCTCCCTGCCAGCCCAGCCCGCTCTGCCCATGCCCAGGCACCCGGACCCGGGGGTGGCTGGCTCAAGGACCCGCCGCTGGCCCGGGCCAGTGGCGTCACCGATACTGGACCCAAGTACAAGACGGGAGCCATAGTCATGCCTATCGCGACGCCAGAGGTTTACGCCCAAATGCTTGACCGGGCCAAGGAACAAGGCTTCGCTTACCCGGCGATCAACGTGACCTCAAGCCAGACGCTCAATGCCGCACTTCGCGGTTTCGCCGACGCCGAGAGTGACGGGATTATCCAGGTTTCCACTGGCGGCGCCGAGTACCTGTCGGGTTCCGGGGTCAAGGACATGGTCACGGGATCGATCGCGCTGGCCCATTTCGCCCGCAGCGTGGCCGTGAAGTACCCGGTGAACATTGCCTTGCACACCGATCACTGTCCCAAGAACAAGCTCGACGGCTTCATGCGGCCACTGGTGGCGCTGTCGAAGGAGCGTGTAGCCAGGGGCGAGGAACCGCTCTTCCAGTCCCACATGTGGGACGGTTCGGCCGTGCTCCTGCCCGAGAACCTGGCCATCGCATCGGAAATGCTCGACGAGTGCGCCGCCGCCCGCACCGTCATGGAAGTGGAGATCGGCGTGGTCGGCGGTGAAGAGGACGGCGTCACGGGGGAGATCAACGAAAAGCTCTACAGCACACCCGAGGATGCTCTCGCCACGGCGGACGCACTTGGCCTGGGGGAGCGGGGCCGTTACATCCTGGCCGCCACGTTCGGCAACGTTCACGGCGTCTACAAACCGGGCCGTGTCCAGCTCCGGCCATCCATCCTCAAAGACATCCAGGATGCGGTCGGGAGCAAGCACGGCAAGGACAAGCCGTTCGACTTGGTTTTCCATGGAGGCTCGGGGTCCGCGCTGTCAGAGATCCGTGAGGCGATCACCTACGGCGTAGTCAAGATGAACGTAGATACCGATACTCAGTACGCATTCACCCGGCCGATCGCCGGGCACATGTTCACGCACTACGACGGTGTCCTCAAGATTGATGGCGACGTCGGTGACAAGAAGAGCTACGACCCGCGCTCCTACGGCAAGGCCGCCGAAGCGGCGATGGCAGCGCGCGTCACCCATGCGTGTGAGGACCTGCTCTCGGCCGGCAATCGCCTCACCTGACAGCTCCGCTAATCGTGTTCTGCCGCGGGCCAGGCTGATTCGCGTGGGGTGGAACGCGCGATTCGCGCTGCTATGAGGCCAGTGGTTAAGCTGTGACGGACCCATCCGTATATGTGACCATCTAGCCGTTTTGGTTGTGGTGCGGCTGTGCCGGACCGACAATAGTCCGTGTGTCTCAGCCTCCTTACGGTGAGTCCTCCTCTGGAAGACCGCCAGAGCTCCCCGATCCGGTAGATCCACTGGATTTGCACGAAGCTCTTCCCCCGCTGGGCTGGGACCAGGCGGCGAGTCCCAGCCCGCAGGCAGGCCAGCCTGACAGCGGACCGCGCCGGCAAGACAATTCGTCGGCATACCATCCCGCCCACGGGTGGAATCAACCCGGGCAACCAGCGGGGACGGCGGGCCACGATGACAGCGACGCACGGCGGGGCCCAGGAACGTCCGGCTCCCCGGCCACGCAAGGCTGGGATCATCTCACAGCACCCAGCAGTAACCAGCCCGCGCCCCAGGGATGGGACGACACCGGCAACCGGAGCCAGCCCACACCCGCGAGCAGGAACCAGCCTGCCTCACCTAGCTGGGATGACCCCCCCGCCGCCAGCAGGCACCAGCCGGCCCACCCTGGCTGGGACGACCACCCCTCAGGCCCTGGCGTGAACCAGCCCACCTCTCCCGGCTGGGACGACCCCCGCGCCCCAAGCAGGCACCAGCCGGCCCACCCTGGCTGGGACGACCACCCGTCAGGCCCTGGCGTGAACCAGTCTGGGCCCGATGGCTGGGACGGGCGCCCGTCCCTCAGCAGGAACCAGTCGACGCCCCCCGGCCGGGGTGAGCCCGCATCGCCGGACTGGGACGAGGACGCCACCGCCAACTGGAGCCAACCCTCAGCTCCGGCCCGGGACCAGCGCCCACCCCAGAGCTGGGACCAGCGCCCAGACCCAGCCCGGGACCAGCGCCCACCCCAGAGCTGGGACCAGCGCCCACCCCAGAGCTGGGACCAGCGCCCACCCCAGAGCTGGAACCAGCGCCCACCCCAGAGCTGGAACCAGCGCCCACCCCAGAGCTGGAACCAGCCCACGTCCCAAGAATGGAACCAGCCTGGCTACCCCGGCTCACCAGGCAGCCAGTACCAAAACGATCCGCGTGTCCACCCTGGGCCGCCTGGATATCCGCCCCAGCCGGGGTGGAACCAGCCCCCGTACCCAGGCCCGCGTTCTGGCGCCTACGGCAGCGACCAGCGCTGGCCCCCAGGGCCGCCGGGGGCCTCAGGCCCGCCCGGCCGGCCGCCCGCCCGGCGCAAGGGCAAACGCCGGCCAGTGCTGGCGGCTGTTGGCGGGTTCCTTGCGCTCGCGGTGGTCGCGGGTGCCCTCGCCGCCTATTTCCGGCTCGGGCACGGCTCAGGCAAGCCGTCCGCGGGCGGCGGCCCGGCGGTTGCCAGCGCGCTCACCCATCATGGGGACCTGCGCAGCTATCTCATACGCCCGCCACCAAAGTCTCACGCGTGGCCGAACCCGCTCGGTACCAACCGGAACCTCTCGATGAGCCAGGCAGCCGCGCTCAGCAACGATGCCAAGGCCCGCCGGGAAATGTTCACCCGGGATTCGTTCACCCACGGAGCGGTGCGGTGCTGGATCGGGGCCGACTCTTCCGTGGCCGATGTGCGGCTGTACCAGTTCAGCTCGGCGAGCAACGCGAAGGCATTCTTCCGGCAAGATGTCAGCGCGACATCGCACGGATACACCTCAGCCAATACGGCCAGCATCAGCGGTGTGCCGGGGGCCTGGGCCTACTCGGATCCCAGGCGGGACCGCCAGGGCTATGTGCACGTGATCACCCTCGCAGTCAAGGGCGATGTGGTGTTCGTGGTGTCCGTCGGGGAGCATTCCCGCACGGTCGACCTGACCTTGCCCGACTCTCTGGTGAAGCAGCAATACCGAAAGCTGTGACCGCACCGGGGCGGTGACCTGGGGAACAGGCCGCGTTGCGCCGAACGTGAACTTGTGTGCGAGCGCCCTGGGCTGGACGGTCATGCTGTCGTCATGATGACTTTCGCCCACTCGGTGGCTGTCTTGTCGGACATTCATGGGGTGCTGCCCGCGCTCGAAGCAGTCCTGGCCGAGCCGGACGTTCGGAGTGCCGACCGCATCGTGCTCACGGGAGACCTCGCAGCCGGGCCGCAGCCAGCGGAGACGCTTGACCTGCTCATCCACCTTGGCGAGCGGGCGGTCTGGATACGCGGCAACGCAGACCGGGAGTTGGTGGAGTTCGCACGGGGTGAGCGCACCGAGATGCCGGATGATGTGTCCGCGTGGGCGGCCACCCAGTTGCGCCCCGGTCTGGTGAAACTTCTGGCCGCGCTGCCGCTGACCGCGACGATCACCGTGTCCGGCCTCGGGCAGGTGCTCTTCTGCCACGCCACGCCGGCCGACGACGAAGAGGTGGTCGTGGTCGATTCCCGGCTCGCCCGCTGGGCTGAGATCTTCGCCGGCCTCCCCGCACAGGTCACAACAATTGTGTGCGGCCATACGCACATGCCGTTCACCCGCCTCGCGCACGGCCGGCTGGTGGTGAACCCGGGAAGCGTCGGCATGCCCTATGGCCGGGCAGGTGCCCACTGGGCGCTGCTCGGCCCGGGAGTGGCGCAGCGCCGCACCGAATACGGGCCCGACGCGGCCTGCGCACGCATTGCGGCCGAATCAGGCTTCCCCGGAGCAGCAGCCTGGGCGGATGACTACATCCGTTCCAACCCCACCGATGCCGACGCCCTGAACGTCATGGCCCCCCGCGACGGCCGCCCGGCCGCCGTCAGCCGATCCGTGACAGCGCGGCGAACTGCTCGTCGGTGAGCCCGATCTCGGCCGCCGCGACGTTTTCCTCCAGGTGCGGGACCGAGCCCGTGCCCGGGATGGGCAGCATGACCGGCGAGCGACGCAGCAGCCAGGCCAGCGCGACCTGCGCGGGCCTCGCCCGCGCCTGCCGCGCCATCGCACCGAGCGGCCCGCCGGGGCGGGCGAGGTTCCCGGTGGCGATGGGGAACCACGGGATGAAGGCAAGCTCTTCTCGCTCGCAGTACTCCAGCACGTCCTCTGATTTCCGGTTGATCAAATTGAACAGATTCTGAACGGAAGCGACGGGCGAAATCTCCACCGCCTCGCTGATCTGCTCCGTGGTCACCTCACAGAGCCCGACGTGGCGGATCTTCCCTTCGCCACGCATGTCCGCCAGGGCGCCGATCTGGTCTGCCAGCGGAACCTGCGGGTCAATCCGGTGCAGCTGGTAGAGGTCGATGGTTTCGACACCCAGCCGTCGCAGGCTCATCTCCACACACTGGCGCAGGTACTCCGGGCGCCCCACCGGATGCCACTCGCCGGGACCGGTCCGCACCAGCCCGCCCTTGGTGGCGACGGTGATGCCCGGGTAGGGATGGAGCGCTTCCCGGATCAGTTCCTCGCTGACATAAGGGCCGTAGGAATCGGCCGTGTCGATGAAGTCCACGCCAAGGTCGGCGGCGCGGCGCAACACCCGGCGTGCCTCGCCCCGGTCAGGTGGGTCGCCCCAGATTCCCTTGCCCGTGATCCGCATTGCACCGAATCCGAGCCTGGTGACCGGGGTGTCCCCGCCCACGCAGAATGTGCCACTGGCTGCCGCCAGAAGGGTCCTCACGCTCATTCCCGCCAACCTACCGGGCTCGTCCCCCACAAAACTGCCAGCCCATGCCGTTGCGAACGAGATCCGCCACGCCTTGTGAGCACGTGTCCCGGCCACGTGGTTGTGAGCACGTCAGGAGCGAGCGGCAAGATTGGGTGACATGGAACATCAGAATCTGTTTGGCGGCCCGGCCGCGACGTACCTGCCGGAGGACCCAGCGGCGGCGGAACTCGAATCCGGGACCGACCCGGCCGATGTCGCGGCATCACACCCAATGTGCCTGGCGGCCTGGGCGGCGCTGGCCGACCGCGCGATGAGCCAGGGCGAGGTGATCGTCTCGTACGCGTTCGCACGGACCGGTTACCACCGGGGCCTGGACCAGCTGCGGCGGGCAGGCTGGCGGGGACATGGCCCGGTCCCCTGGGAACACGCGCCCAACCGGGGATTCCTCCGGTCGCTGCATGCACTCGGCCGGGCGGCCGCGTCCATCGGCGAAGACGATGAGGCGAAGCGGTGCCGCGACTTCCTCCGCGAGTCCAGCGCCAGCGCCGCGTCCGCGCTCGAAACCTGATCACACCGGGCGGGACCGCGTGGAGTAACCTCAGGACCTCCCGGGCGGGTCCCAAGATCCGCGGCGGGTGAGCCGGGAAGGGGACTGGTCACATATGCCGGCCATTGTGGTGGTGGGCGCACAGTGGGGCGACGAGGGCAAGGGTAAGGCAACCGACCTGCTCGGTGACCTCGTCGACTACGTGGTCAGGTACCAGGGCGGCAACAACGCCGGCCACACGGTGGTCATCGGTGACGAAACCTACGCCCTGCACATGCTGCCCTCCGGGGTGCTCTCCCCTCATGTCACGCCGGTCATCGGCAACGGGGTGGTGATCGATCCCGAGGTCCTGCTCGCGGAGATGGAAGGCCTCACCAAACGTCGGGTCTCCTGTGAGCGGCTGCTCATCTCCGCCAACGCGCACCTGATCATGCCGCACCATCGCGCACTCGACAAAGTGACAGAACGCTATCTCGGCAAAGCCCGGATCGGCACCACCGGGCGTGGCATCGGTCCCGCCTACGCAGACAAGGCGGCGCGGACCGGCATCCGGGTGCAGGACTTGTTCGACCCCGGAATCCTGCGCCAGAAGCTGGACCTGGCACTGCGGGAGAAGAACCAGGTGCTGGCCAAGGTCTACAACCGGCGCGGGATCGACGCCGGCACCGTGACGGAAACCTATGTCGCCTACGGTGAGCGGCTGCGGCCGCATGTGACCGACACGGCGCTGATCCTCAACCAGGCTCTGGACGCCGGGGCATCGGTGCTGCTCGAAGGCGCCCAGGCAACGCTGCTCGACGTGGATCATGGCACCTACCCGTTCGTGACCTCGTCCTCGCCCACCGCCGGCGGTGCCTGCGCCGGCTCGGGCATCGGGCCAACCCGCATCACCACAGTTATCGGCATCGTCAAGGCCTACACCACCCGGGTGGGCTCAGGCCCGTTCCCCACCGAACTGCACGGCGCACCGGGCGAGTGGCTGCGCACGGCCGGCGGCGAGTTCGGCGTGACCACCGGGCGCCCCCGGCGGACCGGCTGGTTCGACGCGGTCATCGCGCGGTACGCGGCCAGGATCAACGGCGTTACCGACTTCTTCCTGACCAAGCTGGACGTGCTCTCCGGGCTGGAACGGGTCCCCGTCTGCGTGGCCTATGACGTGGAGGGGGCCAGGCACGACGACATCCCGATGACGCAGACCGAATTCCACCACGCGAAACCGGTCTTTGAGCACCTCGACGGCTGGCCGGAGGACCTTTCCGGCGCCCGCGAGTTCGCCGACCTGCCACGCAACGCGCAAAACTACGTGCGGGCGGTCGAGGAAATGATCGGCGCCCCGGTGGCAGCGGTAGGCATCGGCCCCCGGCGCGACCAGACCCTCCAGTTGCGCCCCCTGATCGGAAGCTAGCCGCGCCGCGGCCGCGAAAACGCCGCCTCCACCGCGCGCATCCCGGCTGCGGGCCGCGGCCCCGGTAAGCTCGCCGCGTGCGAGTCCTCCTCCTCGGATCGGGAGGCCGTGAGCACGCGCTGGCGCGTGCGCTGGCCGCCGACAGCAGTGTTACCGATCTGCACGCCGCACCGGGCAACCCCGGCATGGCAGCTCTCGCAACCGTGCACCGGCAGTCACTGGCCGACATCGGCGCGGTGACCAGCCTGGCCCGCTCCCTCGCGCCGAACCTGGCGGTGATCGGCCCGGAAACACCCCTGGTCGCCGGGCTCGCCGACGCGCTCGGCAGCGCTGGCATCGCCTGTTTCGGGCCGGGCCGCGAAGCGGCCATGATCGAGGGATCGAAGTCGTTCGCCAAACAGATCATGACCGAGGCGCGCATCCCCACGGCACAGGCACGTACCTGCACCAGCGTGGGTGAGGTTGAGTCGGCGCTGCTTGCGTTTGGTGTTCCATACGTTGTGAAAGCGGACGGGCTCGCGGCGGGAAAGGGAGTCGTGGTGACCGGCGACGCCACCGTCGCCCTGGCGCACGCGCGCGCGGTGGGGAAGGTGGTCGTCGAGGAGTTCCTGGACGGGCCGGAAGTGTCGCTGTTCGCGATCGCCGACGGCGTCACCGCTGTCCCGCTGCTGCCCGCGCAGGATTTCAAGCGGGCGCGGGACGGCGACCAGGGGCCGAACACGGGCGGCATGGGCGCCTACGTGCCGCTGCCGTGGGCGCCGCGCGGGCTGACGGACGAGGTCATGGGTACGGTGATCCAGCCCGCGATCGACGCCATGCGGCGGCGGGGCACCCCGTACCGCGGCCTGCTCTACGCCGGGCTCTGCCTGACCAAGCAGGGCGTGCGGGTGGTGGAGTTCAATGCCCGGTTCGGCGACCCGGAAACCCAGGTCGTGCTGGACCGGCTGGCAACCCCGCTGGCCGGCCTGCTCGACGAGGCCGCGAGCGGGTCGCTGGCCGCCACCGGCCCGCTGGAATGGGCGCCAGGCGCCGCCGTCACGGTGGTGATCGCTGCCGAGGGCTACCCGGCTGCACCGGTGACCGGCGATCCCATCATCGGCATAAATGACGCCGAACGCCTGCCGGATTCCTACGTTCTGCACGCAAGCACAGCCACCGGTCCTGACGGCTGTCTTGTTTCGGCTGGTGGCCGGGTACTCAACGTCGTCGGCACAGGCCCCAGCCTGGCCGCCGCGCGGGGCGCGGCGTACACGGCGGCGCAACGGATCCAGCTGCGGGGCGGCTGGCACCGCGGCGACATCGCCGCGGACGCGGCGAGGCAGGGCGGCCAGGTATGACGACGCAAGGCGCGGGGCAGGCAGGCGCGGGGCAGGCAGGCGCGGGGCAGGCAGGCACGGGGCAGGCAGGCACGGGGCAGGCGTGAGGGCCGCGGCCGACCAGGGCAGCCCTGGAAGCGCGCCCTTGCGAGTGAGCACCCTGGAACTGTTCTTTGACCTCGTGTTCGCATTCACCCTCACTCGCCTCACTGACCTGCTTGCCCACCATCTCTCCCTGGCCGGGACCGCGCAGGTTTTGCTGGTGTTCGGGGTGCTGTGGTGGATGTACGCGGGTTATGCCTGGCTGACGAACGCTCGCGCGCCGGACCGAACGCTGGAGCGGTTGCTGCTGCTGGTCGGTATGACGGGCTTCCTGCTGGTCGGCCTGGCCATCCCGACTGCCTTCGATGACACCGCGAGCGGGCTCGCCCTCGGCTTCGGGTACCTCATCGTGGTTGTGGTACACAGCGCCCTCTATTACCGGGTGAACCGGAACATTTTGCGGATCACGCCCTTCAACGCCACCTCGGCTCTGCTGGTGATTCTTGCCGGGCCCGCAGGTGGGGTGGCTGTCTACGCCCTGTGGTTCGGGGCGCTGGCCATCCAGGTGCTTTCGCCCCTGATCGCGCATCCGGGCGGGCGGTTCGAGATCAGCCCGGCGCATTTCGTGGAGCGACATGGGGCGCTGGTCATCGTGGCGCTCGGGGAGTCGGTCGCGGCCATCGGGATCGGGGCCACGCCGACCGGAGTGACCGCCGACGTGGTCGTGGCGGCTGTGCTTGGCCTGGCTCTGTCCGCCAGCCTGTGGTGGGCCTACTTCGGGGATGGCGACGACGAACGGGCGGAACGGGCCATGACCGCCGCCGAGCCGTCCCGGCGGCCACAACTGGCGCTGTCCGCATACTTCTACGCCCACATCCCGATGCTGCTCGGCGTGGTGGCCCTCGCGGCAGGGGTGAAGCTGACCCTCGGCAATGCAGCGCAGCCGCATCCAGTCGGGCAGGCCGTCGCTGTGGCCGGTGGCGCGGCGCTGTTCCTGGCTGGAAGCGCCGGGTTCCGCCGGGCGCTGGCGATCGGGCCGCTGCGCTTCCGCCTCGCGGCGGCGTTGTTCGCCCTGGCGACCACGGCGCTTGGCGTGATGGTCACGGCAGCCGCGCAACTGGCCGTGCTGCTGGCGGGCCTGGTGGCGATGCTGGCCGCGGAACGGGTGTTCACGCTCAGGTCCAGGCACCAGCATGCGGGAGAATGGCAGGCGTGATCGACCGCTACACGCTGCCGGAGATGGGCCGGATCTGGAACCAGGCCCACAAGTACGAGTTGTGGTGCCGGGTGGAGACCCTCGTCCTGGAAGCACATGCCGACGCCGGGACCGTGCCCGCCAGTGCGGTGGCACCCGTGCGCGCGGCTCCACCACCGACCCCGCAGGCCGTGGCGGCCGCGGAGGCGGTGACCGATCACGACGTGATCGCGTTCCTCACGGCCTGGGCGGATAACACCACCCCACGGGAGGCCGCGGCCTGGGTGCATTTCGGCATGACCTCATCCGACCTGCTCGACACGGCGCTGGCGGTGCAACTCACTGAGGCCACCGACGTGCTGACCAGCCGCGCCTCCGGCCTGGTCGCGGTGCTGCGCGAGCACGCGCTCGCTCACACTGGAACGCTCCGGGCCGGCCGGACCCACGGGATCCACGCCGAGCCCGACGTCTGGGGACACCGCGTGGCCGACTTCGCGTTCGCGGTGGCGCGCTGTCGCGACCGCTTGCGCCGTGCACGGGAGGCGGTCGCGGTCGGGAAGCTGTCCGGGCCGGTTGGGACCTACTCGAACATCGACCCGGCCATCGAGGCACAGGTGATGGCCAAGCTTGGTCTCCGCCCGGCGGCGGTCGCGACCCAGGTGGTGTTCCGTGACGGTATCGCCGAATGGGTGAGTGCCCTTGCGGCGCTGGCCAGCGCCTGCGAGGCCATCGCGCTGGAGGTCAGGCACGGGCAGCGGACCGAGGTGGCCGAACTTTCTGAGCCGTTCGGGGCGGGCCAGAAGGGCTCGTCCGCGATGCCGCACAAGAAGAACCCGATCCGCTCGGAACGGATCTGTGGCCTGGCCCGTCTTGTCCGGTCCTACATCACACCGGTCATGGAGGGAATGGCGCTCTGGCACGAACGTGACATCTCTCACTCCAGCGTGGAACGGGTCGCGCTCCCGGACGCTGCCATCGCTACGGACTACGTTTTGCACCTGACCACAGGAATTATCGAGGGCTTGGTCGTCAACAGCGCCCGGATGCGGGCGAACCTGGATTCCACGGGTGGGCTCATCTTCACCTCCAGCGTCTTGCTGGAACTGGTAGAAGCGGGCATGTCCAGGGAAGACGCCTACGGGCTCGTCCAGTCTGCCGCCATGACGACATGGGAGACTGGCACGCCCTTCCGTGAGGCGCTGCGCAAGGAAGCCGCCGCCAGCGGCCGTGCGCTCGACGAAAAGCGCTTGGACGAGGTGTCCCGCCCGGAGCGTTACGTGGAGCGGCTCGGGCCAGTTTTCGAACGCCTGCGGGCTCTCCGCTGATCTTAATGCCTTCCCGCCCGCTCACACCGGCGCCCGCCTCGCTCACATCGGTCCCCGCCCCGCCCGCTCACACCGGCGCCCGCCCCGCACACATCGGTCCCCGCCCCGCCC
>WNGR01003007.1_pt1 | contig 35303 bp, 34 predicted proteins | sample 5407581 | NCBI WGS metagenome assembly WNGR01 (sample SAMN13153383, study PRJNA577476) | soil metagenome | isolation source: 80 cm soil or saprolite under Garry oak tree replicate 2 | place: USA:California | collected 2016-06-15 | reverse complement strand
CCACGGTGATTTTCCGTGGGGTTGCCGACGCCGACGACTGGCGGCACGAAGCTTTCGCCGGCGTCGAGCCCGACGAGCGCGGGCAGCGTCTCGTAGCGCGGCGCCAGCAGCACCGCACCTTCCGTCGCCGCCTCAAGCGTCTCGGCGATCACGACGGCGATCGGCTGGTTGGCGTAGCGGACCTCGTCGCTCTGCAACACTTCCATCCGGAACACGAACGGATTGGTCTTGATTTCGGGGTCGATTGCGAGCGGCGGCTTGTGGCTCGAGGTCATGACATCGACGACGCCGGGATGGCGCTTGGCTGCGGCGACATCGAGCGAGGTCACGCGTCCCCGCGCGATACTGGAGACCGCCATCACAGCAAACAGCATGCCTGGCGCATGGTTGTCGGCGGCGTAGGTCGCCTGCCCCTTGACCTTGAGCACGCCGTCGCGGCGGGTCAGCGGCTGGCCAATGCTCGAGCCGTGCCGCAGATGAGCGGGAGCGCTGGTGAGATTAAGCTCAGACATGGATGGCTCCGGGCGTCGAGGCAAAGGGTGAGGCTGGCAGCGCCGGCAGGCGCGCGGGCGTGCCAGCGGCGGAAAGTGTCAGCGCGCGCACGACGATGCGGCGCGCGAGCTCGATCTTGAAGGCGTTGTCGCCGAACGGCTTTGCGTCCGAGAGCGCGCGCCAGGCGGCTTCCTGGAAGGCGTCCGCCGTCGGCGCGACACCCCTGAGAACATCTTCCGCAGCGCAGGCCCGCCAGGGCTTTGCGGCAACGCCACCGAGCGCCAGCCGCGCTTCGGTGATCTTGCCGTTCTCAATCTGCAAAGCGGCCGCAGCCGAGACGACGGCAAAGGCATAGGAGGTGCGCTCGCGAACCTTGAGGTAGCGTGCGTGTGCCGCGAAGCGGCGTGCGGTCGGTGGCAAACGAACTGCGACGATGAGGTCGCCGGGTTCGAGGGCGGAGTCGCGCTCGGGCGTGTTGCCCGGCAGGCGATGCAGTTCATCGAGCGCGATCTCGTGTCGGCCGTTCCTACCCTCGATCTCGACGATGGCGTCAAGCGCGACCAGCGGCACGCAGAAGTCGGAGGGATTCGTGGCGATGCAGCTTTCGCTCCAGCCGAGCACGGCGTGGGTCCGGTTCTCGCCGTTGCGGGCATCGCAGCCGCTGCCGGCCTCGCGCTTGTTGCAACTGCTGGCGGTGTCATAGAAATACGCGCAACGCGTGCGTTGCAAAAGGTTGCCGCCGACTGTCGCGGCGTTGCGCAGTTGCGCCGAGGCGCCCGAGAGAAGGGCTTCGGCGACGGCCGGATAGCGCCTTGCGAATTCGGCATCGTGCGCGAGATCGGCATTGCTCAAGAGCGCGCCGATGCGCACCGACCCGTCTGCCAAATGCTCGATCCGATCGAGCCCCTCGATATGCGTGACATCGACGAGGCGATCCGGACGGCTCACGCCGCCCTTCATCAGATCGAGCAGATTGGTCCCGGCGGCGAGATAGACCGCGCCCGGCTGGGCCGCGGCGGCAACGGCCTCTGCGACCGTTGCGGGCCTGACATAATCGAACGGTTTCATGCGGAGCGAGCACGGCATCGACGATGCCGGCATAGGCGCCGCAGCGGCAGAGATTGCCGCTCATGCATTCGCGGACGCGCTCGGGATCGTTGCCGGCCTGGGCTTCACTCATCATCCCGATCGCGCTCATGATCTGGCCTGGCGTGCAGAAGCCGCACTGAAATCCGTCATGGGCGATGAACGCGGCCTGGACAGGGTGAAGCTGGTCGCCGCGCGCCACGCCTTCGATGGTGAGGATGTCGGCGCCGTCATGGCTGATGGCGAGCGCGAGGCAGGAATTGATGCGCTTGCCGTCGACGAGAATGGTGCAGGCGCCGCATTGGCCGCGGTCGCATCCCTTCTTGGTTCCGGTCAGATGGAGGCGCTCACGCAGGAGATCGAGCAGCGTGACGCGCGGATCGTCGAGGGCGAAGTCGCGCCGCGCACCATTCACGGTGAGGCTGATGGAGTGGTTCATATAAGGCTCCGATCAGATATGGACATCAGTGATCGCGCGGCGCGCCACCTCCGTGGCCGCCGTCGATCCGCGTCGCCCGGACATAATCCAAGCCGACACCTCAGCGAAGATACGGAGGCACCCTCCGCTTAACAAGGGCTGGCGGGAAATATTTGGAATTCGTCAAAAGCCCGTGCGCAGACAACGCGATGCAGCCCTGCAAGGGTTCAATCTAACCAATTCGTGATCTACATTGCTGGCATGGACGACCACACCGACCAGACCCGCAAACCTCGCGCCGACGCCGTGCGCAATCGCGAGCGCGTGCTCGAGGCTGCGAAGGCCGTGTTCAACGCGGGCGGCCCGGAGGCGAGCCTGGAGGCCGTGGCAAAACGCGCAGGCGTCGGCATCGGCACGCTCTATCGGCACTTCCCGACCCGCGAGGATCTGTTCGAGGCGGTGTATCGGCGCGAGGTCGAGCAGCTCAGCGAGCTTGCCGAGCAATTGAGGAGCGCCAAGGATCCGGTCGATGCGTTGCGGCGCTGGCTGCGTTCCAATGTCGAATTCGTTGCTACAAAAAAGGGCATGTCGGCAGCGCTGGCGCTGACATTCCAGAGTTCGTCGGAACTCGCGGCGTTCTCGATGGACCGGCTGACCAAAGCGATCGGGTCGCTGCTCGATCGCGCGGTCGCGGCCGGCCAAATGCGCGGCGATGTCAGCCCGGAGGACCTGCTGCGGGCGCTCGTCGGCATGTGCTACATGCACGATCAGCCCGGCTGGCAGTCCTCGGTGCTGCGGATGCTCGACGTGTTCGTCGACGGCTTGCGCGTGCAGCCGGATACCAGGACGAAGGTGCGCGGGGCCAAGCCGGCGAAGACGGCTGCGAAGCGGAAACGATAGCGCGTCCAGCATTTTCCCAAAGTCGTGCTAGGATCGGGGCTGCCGGGACATCGACGCGGAGCCTCCCATGCGCATCGGAGCCTTGCTCGTCGCTCTCAGTTTTGCCATCAGTTCGCTCTCTGCACGCGCCGACGATGTCGCGACAGCACAGAGCGTGATCCGCGCCCAGGAACAGGCGTTCGGCCACGACGATGCGGCGGCCGCCTATTCCTACGCTGCACCGGCGGTCAAGCAGATCTTCCCGACGCCCGACATCTTCATGTCGATGGTGCAGAACGGCTACGCGCCGGTCTACCGGCACAAGAGCTTTGAGTTTGGCGACAGCAAGAGCGAAGGCAATTCGATCGCCCAGCGTGTCCACATCATCGACGCCAATGGCGAAGCCTGGGAAGCGCTATACACGCTCGAGCAGCAGAGCGACGGCAGCTACAAGATCACCGGCTGCTCGCTGTTGAAGGCAGAGCAGGCGGTCTGAAGGAACACTCGTCGCGTCAGCCGACCATCGCAGTCACAGCGCGCAGAACCTCTCCGTCGGCTTGCGCGATCCGGTCCAGCACCGAGAAATGATTGCTGCCGGGGATCTCGCAATAATCGGCCTCGCCGCCGTGTCTGCGCCAACCGGAGACGAGGTCCGCGGTCCAGTGCTTGAAGCCACCAGTCTCGTCGCCGCCAACGACACCAAGCAGCGGCACCAGCTTCGCGTCCGCCGGCAGGTTTTGCAGCCGCAACAGCGGACTGACATCCTCGGCCTCATCCGCCGACAGGGTGAGATCGCGGTTGATCGAAGTCTTGAGCAGCGGACGCAGATCGAAGGCGCCGCTGACGCCGACAAGGCCGACGATGCGCCCATGGCCGCGCACAGCCTGATCGAGCGCGAGCATCGCCGCCAACTGGCCGCCGGCGGAGTGACCGGAAACGACAACGCGGCCGGGCCTGAGATGGGCCAGCGTCCAGGCGAATGCGAGGCGGACCTGCTCGACGATTTCGTGGATGCGGACCGCCGGCACCAGATCGTAGCTCGGCATCACCACCGCCATGCCGGCGTCTCGATAGTGCTCGGCGATGAACGAAACGTAGGACTTGTCGAGGGCGCGCCAATAGCCGCCGTGAATGAAGAAGAACACCGGCGCGCAGTCACCCGCCGGGAAAATGTCGAGGACGCAGCGCGGCCCGGCGCCATAGCGATTGTCCAGCTGGCAATTGCCCGCCGCCCGCAGCGCGGCGCTGCGCTGCTGGTGATCGCGATAGATGTCCTCGCGCTCGGGATGGCGCTTGCGGAGCGCGAATTGCGCTTCGAGACCGTCATCGATGGCTTGCAGGGTTTTGTGCATGATCAAAGTCCGAGATAGGCGGTACGTACGATCGGGTCGCGCACGAGCGTGGTGCTTTCCGCCTCGCGCACGATCTCGCCTTCCGCGATGACGTAGCCCCAGGCGGCATTCTGCAGCGCCATGTTGGCGTTCTGCTCTGCGAGCAGGATCGAGATGCCCTGCTGGTTGAGTTTCCGGATGGTGGCGAAGATGTCCTGCACGACGCGCGGCGCCAGCCCCATCGACGGCTCATCGAGCAGCAACAGCCGCGGCCGCGACATCAGCGCCCGTCCGATCGCCAGCATCTGCTGCTCGCCGCCGGACAACAGCCCCGCCGGCTGGCTCTGCCGCTCGCCCAGCCGCGGAAACATCTCGAAGACCATATCCATGTCGGCCGGGACTTGACGGTCGCGACGCGGCCACAGGCGGCGGAAGGCGCCCATCTCCAGATTTTCGCGCACGGTCATCGGCGCGAAGACGCGGCGGCCTTCGGGCACCAGCGTCACGCCGAAATCGAGCCGCGTGGACGCCGAGCGGTGGGTGATGTCGTTGCCCTCGACCAGGATGCGCCCGCTGCTCGGGCGCAGCAGTCCGGCGAGGCAGCGCAGCAGCGTGGTCTTGCCGGCACCATTGGCGCCGATCAGGCAGACCGACTGGCCCTTCTCCACCCGCAGCGAGATCTTGTGCAGCACGGAGACGTGGCCGTATCCCGCCGAGAGCGTCTCGACCTCAAGCATGCTCGGCCTCCCCGAGATAGGCCGCCAGCACGTCGGGATGGCGGCGCACGCTGTCGGCGTCGCCTTCGGCGATCCGCATGCCGTTGTTGAGCACGAGGATGTCGTGCGAGAGCGACATCACCATGCGCATATTGTGCTCGACCAGCAGCACCGTCATGCCGTCGCGATTGAGGCCGGAGATGATCTTGCCGATATGTTCGGCTTCGGCCTGCGGCAGGCCGGCGGCCGGTTCATCGAGCAGCAGCAGCCGCGGCTCGCTTGCCAGCGAACGCGCGAGCTCCAGCACCTTCATCTGGCCGAAGCTGAGATCGCCGGCCAGCATGTCGGCCTTGCCGTCGAGCTCGAAGCGCGCCAGCAGCTCCAGCGCGACATCCGCCATCGCCCGGTTTTCCGCGCGCAGCGACGGGCCGTGCAGCAGCGCCCCGATCACGCCCGCGCGGCCGTGCATGTGGCGCCCGGTCATGACGTTCTCGAGCACGGTCATATCGCGAAAAATCTGGAGGTTCTGGAAGGTGCGGGCGATGCCGAGCCGGGCGCGACGAAAGGTCGGCATGGCGTCGATGCGGGTGCCGTCGAAGAAAATCTGGCCGGAGGTCGGACGGGTCACACCGGCGATCATGTTGAACAGCGTGCTCTTGCCGGCGCCATTCGGACCGATCACCGCCTTGATCTCACCGGGACGGACCTCGAAGCTGAGATCGGCAACGGCGCGCAAGCCGGCGAAATAGCAGTTCAGCGCGTCCGTGCGGAGCAGAGGCGTGGTCATGCGCGCCTCCTTGCGAAGCGACGGCGCAGGACCGCGGGCAATCCGGCAATCCCCGTCGGCGACGCGATCAGCACGACGAGCATCGCGAGGCCAAACAGCATCAGCTCAGCGTCTTCATAGTCGAGCAGGAGTTGCGGCACGGCAGTGTAGATCAGCGCCCCGAAGACCGGCCCCCAGAACAGGCCGCTGCCACCGATCGCAACCATCACCACCAGCAGGATCGAGTTGGAGACGCTGAACGTCTCCGGCGAAGCAAACTGGTTGACGTGGACGTAGAGGCTTCCGGCGATGCCCGCCATGCCAGCGGAGACAACGAAGACGAGCAGCTTGGTGCGGAAACTGTCGATACCAACCGCGTCCGCGCCAAGCTCATTGGTCGCAACCGCGCGCAAAGCCCGACCGATGCGCGACTGCAACAGATTGAGGATCGCGAGCATGACCAGCAGCGAGACGAACCAGACCAGCGGGAACTGCCGCACATCGTTGTCGAGCGCGAAGCGGCCGAACGCGAAGGGACGGACGCCCAGGAGACCATTGGGGCCGCCGGTCAGATCGATCAGCCGGTTGAACATCACGACGAGAATGGCGTTCCACCCGAGCGTCGCCATCGCCAGATAGAGCCCGCGGAGGCGCAGCGCCGGAATGCCGATGATCAGCGCTGCGAGCCCGGTGAACAGCGCCGCCGCCGGCAGGCCGATCCAGGCACTGACGCCGAGCTTTGCGCTGAGCACACCACTCGCATAGGCGCCGAGGCCGAAGAAGCCGGCATGGCCGAGCGAGATCTGCCCGCCATAACCCATCAGCAGGTTCAGGCTCGCGATCAGGATGAGATTGATCAGCAGCATGTTGGCGAGCGAGACGAAATAGGCGTTCGGCGCGACGAACGGCACCGCCGGCAGCACGAGCCACACGATCAGCAGGAGGCGGTGATCAGACAGGCGCGAGACGGTGCTGCGCACAGCCCCTGCGACCGGACGCGGCGCCACCTCGGCCGGCGCCGGCACGGGGCTTGCGGATTTTGCGCGCGCCATCGCCATCGGCTTCAGACCTTCACCACGTCGGCGCGGCCGAGCAGACCCGAGGGACGCACGAACAGGATCAGGAGCAGCACGGCGAAGGCAATTGCGTCCTTGAAATCGGAGGAGATGTAGAAGCTGCCGAACGCCTCCAGCAACCCGAGGGCGAGCCCGCCGACGACCGCGCCCGGCAGGCTGCCGACGCCGCCGAGCATCGCCGCGCTAAAACCCTTGAAGCCGAACATGGCGCCCTGATCATAGGAGGAGAGCGTCAGCGGCGTGATGATGGCACCGGCGAGCGCACCCGCGAGCGCCGCGATCGCGAACGACAGCATCACCGTGGTCTCGACCCGCACCCCGACGATGGCGGCCGCATCGCGATCAGCCGCCGCCGCGCGCAGCGCCTTGCCCAGCATGCTGCGTTCGAAGAAGAAATGCATGGCAATCAGGAAGGCGATCGTGAGGCCGATGATCCACAGCGTCTGGGTCTGCACCGCGACGCCGCCGAAGACCAGCGTCGACACCTGCGAGAAGCCGGGATAGCCGACCGGCTTCTTGCCGAGCACCAGCATGATCAGGCTACGTGTGCAGATCGCAAGCCCGATGCTGACGAGCGTAATCAACAGCGTATTCGGCCGTCGCAGCGGCCAGATCACCAGGCGCTCCGACACGATGCCGACGAGAACCGCAATCACCACCGCAGCGACGCAGGCGAGCCCGATATTGCTCGTCGCGGCGAACAGCAGCGCCGAGATCATGCCGCCCATCACCACCCATTCACCTTGCGCGAAATTCATCGCCCCGGTGCTCTTGAACACGACGTTGAAGCCGAGGGCGATCAGCGCGTAGATGCTGCCGGTCCCGATGCCGGCGACGAGCAGTTGAAGGGCGGCGGTCGTCATGGCTCAGAACGTCCGCATGCGGTTGGATTCGAACATCGGCAGCACGATCCCGAACTCGGCGAGCTTCTCCCGCGCGTTCGCGGCGTAGTTCACCAGCGTGTCCTCCTCCGCCGCGCGCGGCGCGCCGCCGAGCCCGGCGGATGCGGTCAGCGCATCGGCCTCGGCCTCGACCGCAGCATGCTCCGGCGCGAGCCAGGGGCAGTGATAGCCCTTCAGCTCAGTCTCGCGCACATGCGCGGCAAGCTCGTCGGCAATCAGCGCACGATCCTTCGCGCGCCAATGCGGCGCGCGCGAGGCGAGATAGAGCCAGCCGAAGGCGGCGTGACGCTCCTTGTCGGTGATGACACGGTCGAGCACGGCGATGATGGTCGGATCGGTGGTATGGGCGCGCCAGGTGCGACAGAGCTCGAGCTCGAGGCCATCCTCGAAGGCCGCAAAGGATGCGACGTAACTGTCGAGGTTCTGGCCCGCATCCATCGCGCGCCGGTGCAAATTGCGATTGAACGTCGCCTCATAGGCGCGGTCGGCCGGCGCCGCGATCCGCCCGCCGAAGGCCTCGGCGAGCCTGTCGAAGCATTCGACATGCCAGGCCTCTTCGGTGTTGCGGACCGTGAGATAGAATTTTGGATCGATCTCGCGGCCGATCTCCATGCAGAAGCGCATCAGCAGTGCCGGGGTCTCGGTGAGGCCGGTGGCCTCGACCCAGAGCCGGCGGCTCCAGGTGCGCCGCGCGGCCTGCCGCGCCGGCTCGTCATATTGCGCGGGATCGAGCCCTTTCCAGTCGACGTCGCGATGCGGATTCCAGCGGCCGGCCTTGCCGGTGTCGTAGAGCTCCCGGATATCCGGCAGCGTCACGTTCATCTCGAGCGGAAAGCGCCGCTCGACGAGCAGCCGCGACGGCGGCAGGGTCGGCTTGACCTGGTGCATCACCCTCTGCACGTCAGATCGTCCCTAGCTTGTCGTGATGGAACGGCGGCAGGTTGATGCCGAGCGGCTTCATCTGGTCGCGAATGCGCCGCACGGTCTCGACGAACACCGGCTTCTCGGCCTCTTCCACCGTCGAGCCGAGCCCGGCTTCGAAGGTGATGCGGTCGGCCTCGACCTCGGCGCGCGAGGCCGGATTCTCCGGCGCGAGCCAGCTCGAATGATAGCCGTTGAGCTCGACCTTCTCCATCATGGTGATGACCGAGTTCTCGATCATCTTCTTCTGCTCCGGCGTAAGCGTCCCGCAGATCGCTTCGAGGAAGTACCAGCCGAAGGCGCAGTGGCGCGATTCATCGCGCATGATGTAACGCACGATCTGCTTGGCGACGGGGTCGCGTGTCACGTCGTCGAGATGCTTGAACACGTCGAAGGCGATCTCCTCGGCGGTGCAGACCAGCGCGGCGATGATGCCTTCGAGCGGAACGTCGGCATTCAGTGTCGCGCGGCGTACGCCGTGAGTCGACACCGAGCCCTCGAACAATTGCTGCACCGGCTTCTCGATGTAGCCGCCGAGCTTCTCCGCCATGGTGTGACACACCTCGGCATGACGCGCCTCTTCCTGCGAACGGATGGTGAAGAAGAGCTGCATGTCGGAGGGACGGTTCTCGACACCGAAGCGGAGCTGGAGCGACGGGCTTTCCGAGATCGCGCCATACTCGCTCCAGGCGCGGCGGCTCCAGTAGAGCCGCGCGGCATAGCGCTGCTCTTCAGTGTAGCTCTCCGGCTTGAGCTGATCCCAGTCCACATCCGTTTTCGGATCCCACTGGTTGCGGGTCGCCGCATGAAACAGCTCGCGAATCCGCGGCAGGTCCGAATTGAAGGTCAGCGGAAAGCGGCTTTCGGGGGCATCGAGCAGGGTCTGCACCATCTCGAAAGCCTGATCTTGCGACATATCGCGCGAGAGAGCCATGGCAGTCTCCTTCCTGTTCAGTCCTATTCGTAATCGGCGAGATTGAAGCGGCCGTCGCGCCAGTTGATCAGCACGATGTCCTTCTTCGACAGGCCCGAATGGCGTTCCGGCGAGAAGTTGAAGACGCCGCTCATGCCCGCGAAATTCTTGATCTGCTCCATTCCCTGCGGCAGCTTGGTGACATCGCCGCCGACCTTGCTCAGCGCCTCCTTGGCCAGCATCGCCGCGTCGTAGGATTCCGCCGCGTAGAGGCTCGCCGCGCGGTTGAAGCGCGCCTGATAGGAGCGGAACAGGCGGAGAATGCCGGCCTTGAGCGGATCGCTGTCGGGAAGCTGCTCGCCGACCGGGAATTTCAGGCTCGCGAGCAGCACGGACTTGGCCGCATCGCCGGCCAAGGTCATGTAGTGCGAGGAGACAAAGCCGTAGCTGTGGACCAGCGTGCGGCTGTCGAGGCCGAGCTGCTGCGCCTGCTTCAGGAAGACCACGCCGGCGGGCGTCACGGTCCAGCAGATGATCGCGTCGGCGCCGCTGTCGCGAATGCGAGTAAGCTGCGGCATCATGTCGGTGTCGGCGGGATCGAACGACTCATAGGCGACGTCGAGATTGCGGCGCGGCCCGACCTTCTTCATCTGCGTGACGGCGCCCTGGCCGAAGCCGCTGGTATCGGCGACCAGCGCCACCTTCTTGATGTTCTTCTTGGCGAAATAGTCGGCGATGCGCTCCAGCACGTCCTCGTCGTCGACCGTGCTCTTGAACACGAATTTGCGTTCGGCGACCGGGGTGACGATCGCGAGCGCGCCTTCGCTCGATATGAAGGGGATGCTGGCGGATTCCGCCATCGGCGCCATTGCGAGCGCGATGCCGCTCATGTTGCCGCCGCTGAGGATGAGCTCGACCTTGTCCTGGCTGATCAGGCGCCGCGTCGCCGAGATCGCCTTCTGGCTCTGGCTTTCGGCATCGTAGAAGGTCCAGGCGATCTTGCGGCCGCCGAAGCCGCCGGCGGCGTTGATCTCGTCGACGGCGAGTTGCAGGCCGGCCTTCATGTCCTCGCCGAGAAACGCGGCGGGCCCGGTGACCGAGAGGATCGAGCCGACGCGCAGCGGCTCGTCCGCCGCCCAGCCCGTTCGCGCGCCCGTTGCGGCCAATGCGGTGCCGCCGATGAGTTGCAGGAAACTGCGCCGGTCAAAACTCACGATACCCCTCCACTCAAAGTGGGCGCCTCGCGGCCGCCCGTTGCCCGTCGTTCAATCGTCATGCACACCGCTCCTATCGACCTCGCCGGCGGGCACCTTGCCGTCACGCGACAGCGGCACATTCAGCGAGTAGCGCACGAGGTCGCCGCGATGGACGGTGTGCCCGGCCATCACGAGGCGGCCGCTCGCGTCGCGATAGCGAAGCGTGCGCGTCAGCACCGGCGCGCCGGCGGCAAGATGCAGGTATTCGACCTCCTCGGGACCGGCGATGCCGGCCTCGATGCCGAAGTCGCCGGTGCGCAGCTCGACGCGCTGCCACAAGAGATGAAGCGGCGAGGCGAGAGCTGCGCTTTGATCCCAGTCGGCGACGAGATCAGCGGGCAAATAGCGATAGTCGATGGCGACAGGCACGCGCGCGGCCGCGCGCGTCCGCTTGATGAAGAGAACCCGCGTACCGGCCTCGACTTCGAGCGCGGCCGCAATCTGCTCGTCGGCGCTGCATCGCTCGAAGACAAGAAGCGTGGGCTGAATCGGCGTGCCAGCGGCTTCCCACTGCCGCATAAAATCCATGCCCGGCCCGAACCGCTCTTCCAGCTTGCGGACGGAGACGAAGGTGCCGAGGCCGCGACTCCGGGTGAGCATGCCTTCGCGGACCAGCTCGGAGACCGCCTGGCGCACGGTGTCCCGGCTGACGCAGAACATCTCGCACAATTGCTCGTCCGAGAAGAAGCGTCGGTCGGGGTGCTGCCAGCGCAGGATTGTGCCGATAAGCCGTTGTTTTATCTGTGCATAAAGCGGGAGCGGCGAACTGCGATCGAGCGGTGGATTGGCCCAATCCGCCTCCAGCACCAGCAAGCTGTCGCTCACGTCCTGCATCGCACCAACCACATCGTCGGCCTCAGATTGGCTGATTGTCTGCCTAAGCATACAATTGCGCAAGCGTAAATTTGCGCGAACATCTGTCTGGCATGCGCCACTTTGAGGCGGGGAGCGGTTGGCAGCCCTATCCGGCCTGGAACATGTTGCCATTAGTCTGCGTTCGCGTATGCAACATGGGCACGCAGTGAGTCGTTCGGGCGGATGTCCTTGCAATTGAAAAGGTCGATGCGGATGCGGGTGGGGTGGCTGATGGCCCTCGCCTATCTGTTTTGCATCTTCGCGCCCGCCGCCGCACTCGCATGGGGCCATGGCCCCGCACCGTGTCTTGACGATGCGCTGCTCGCCGATCTCGTGCCGGTGCATCACCAGATGCCGGCGAGCCATATGCATGGCGACTCGCCGCACGACCACGCCGGCATGCACGCGCATCACCAGACCGCCGCGCAGGACACACCCGCTCCGCATCATCATGACGGCAAGGGCAAGGTGGGCCCGTGTTGCGCGATGATGTGCGTGAGCGCGCTGCCGGCCGATCTCCCCAGCGTCGCCAAGCCGCTCCAGCCGATCTCCGCCTGCGCGCCCGAGATCGTGGCCAGCCTGCACAGCGAGGCGCCGCCCCTGCTCTACCGCCCTCCCATCGCCTGACCTGACGTGACGATTTGAGGCCGCGCGCCTGCGCGCGTGCGCCTTTGGTCATCTGACAGATCAGGGATGAATCATGCTTACGCTTTCCGGGGCGAAGTTCGCCGCCGAATCTTCGGCGCGTGGACGACATTCTCTATTTAATTGGCCCTTTCTGGCTGCGGTTGCGCTGGCGCTGTCCGGCTGCATGCCGGCAACCACACCGATGGTCGGCGCCGATCCTGCCGATCCCGCGGCAAAGGTCGCGCGTGCCGGCTATCGCTCGACGATCGCGCCCTACACGGGCCTGCGGCCTGCAACACCAGCGCCATGGCGCGAGCGCAATGACGCCACCGCGCCGCAGCCCAAGCAAGACCAGTAGGAGCGCGCCATGGCACACCATTTTGCACGCAGCCTGCTTGTCGTTGCTGCGTTTAATCTCTCCGGCTGCGCCACCTTCTCGCCCGACAGCGGCATGAATGCGGTCTCGGAGCTGGCGAGCCAGACCATCAACAAGGATGTCGCCTTCGTGCGTACGGCCGACGGCGCGGAGGCGGTCAACGCGACTGTCCGCCGGCTACTGTCGCGCACGCTGAGCACAGAGGCGGCCGTGCAGATCGCGCTGCTCAACAACAAGGGGCTGCAAGCCGCCTATAACGAGTTGGCGCTGGCCGAGACCGATCTGGTCGAGCAGAACCTGCCGCCCAATCCAGTCTTCTCGGTCTCACGCATCAGCGGCAATGGGGCGAGCGAGATCGAGCGCCAGGTAGTCGGCGACATCCTGGCATTGGCCACGCTGCCGTTTCGCTCCGAGATCGCGCGCGACCGTTTTCGCCAGGCACAATTGCGCGCGGCACTGGCGACGCTGCGGCTCGCGGCTGAAGTGCGCCGCGCCTATGTCCGAGCGGTCGCAGCCAACGAGATGGCGGCGCTGCTGACGGACGCGAAATCGACGGCGGAGTCCACCGCGCAGCTCGCCGTCAAGCTCGGCGAGACCGGCTCGATCAACAAGCTCGACCAAGCCCGTGAGCAGGTGTTCTATGCCGAGACCACCGCCGATCTCGCCACCGCGCGGCAGACGGCGACGAGTGCGCGCGAAAAGCTGGCGCGGTTGATGGCGCTGTGGGACGACGGTCTCGACTTCCGTCTGCCCAACGCGTTGCCGTCGCTGCCACGCCGGCCGCAAAATCTGCCCTCGATCGAGGCCGACGCGGTCGCCCACCGCATCGATCTCCAGATCGCGCGGCTGGAACTGACGGCGCTGGCAAAGTCGTTGAACCTCACCGAGGCGACGCGCTTCGTCACCCTGCTCGATCTCGCCGGCATCTCCCGCCGCACCCAGGATCCCGAAGGCGCGCCATTCCGCGAACGCGGCTTTGACGTGCAGTTCCAGATCCCGATCTTCGACGGGGGCGAGGTGCGCGTGCGGCAGGCGGCAGAGATCTACAACCTCGCCTTCAATCGCCTGACCGAGCGGGCCGTCAATGTGCGCTCGGAAGCGCGCGATGCCTACCGCACCTACCGATCCACTTACGACATCGCCAGCCACTATCAGCGCGAGATCCTCCCCTTACGAAAAATCATCACCGAGGAGATGCAACTCCGCTTCTCCAGCATGCAGGTCGACATCTTCGCACTGCTCACCGAAGCGCGGCAGCGCCTGGCGTCGCTGCGCGGCGCGATCGATGCGAAGCAAAGCTACTTCCTCGCCCAGTCCGACCTACAGACCGCCGTCAATGGCGGCGGCACGCCTGCGGCTGGCAGCGACAATCCAACCACCATCGCCGCGGCAGCGCCTGCCGACGGCGGCCACTGATTTGGAGGCCAACATGTTTTCCCGCCGAGGATTTTTAGGCACCGCCGCGCTCGTAAGCGCAAGCGCGATTCAAGGCCGCGTCCAGGCCGCATCGATTCCGGAAGCTGCGCATATGGACAAGGCGGTGATGCAGCCGCCGCTGCATCCGAGCAGCGGGCCGGACTTTCGCCCCGTCGTCACGCTCAACGGCTGGACGCTGCCGTTCCGCATGAACGGCGACTGGAAGGAATTCCATCTCGTCGCCGAGCCCGTCGTGCGCGAATTCGCCGAGGGTATGAAGGTCAATCTCTGGGGCTACAACGGCCAGTCGCCGGGACCGACCATCGAGGCGGTCGAGGGCGACAAGGTCCGCATCTTCGTCACCAACCGCCTGCCCGAATACACCAGCGTGCACTGGCACGGCATGATCGTGCCGAGCGGCATGGACGGTGTCGGCGGATTGACCCAGCCGCACATCGAGCCCGGAAAAACATTCGTCTACGAGTTCGAGATGAAGAAGAGCGGGACCTTCATGTACCACCCGCATTCCGACGAGATGGTGCAGATGGCGATGGGCATGATGGGCATGGTCGTCGTGCATCCGCGCGACCCAAATTTCCGGCCCGTCGACCGCGACTTCGTCTTCGTGATGAGCACCTATCGCGTCGACCCCGGCACGTATTTGCCGCGGGTCAACGAGATGACGGACTTCAACATGTGGACCTGGAATGCGCGGGTGTTTCCCGGCATCGATCCGCTGCCGGTCCGGCTCGGCGACAAGGTGCGCGTGCGCATCGGCAATCTCAGCATGGACAACCATCCGATCCATTTACATGGCCACAGCTTTGCGGTGACCTGCACCGACGGCGGCTGGATTCCCGAGAGCGCGCAATATCCGGAAACGACCACCGACGTCCCCGTCGGCGCAGTGCGCGTGTTCGACGTTCTCGCCGACAATCCCGGCGACTGGGCGTTTCACTGCCATAAATCGCATCACACCATGAATGCGATGGGCCATGACATGCGCAACATGATCGGCGTGTCGCGCAAGGATCTCGCAAAGGCCGTCGGCAAGCTCGCGCCCGATGCCATGGCGATGGGCTCGGCCGGCATGGCGATGGGCAACATGGAGATGCCCGCGCCCGACAACACGCTGCCGATGATGTCCGGCACCGGCCAGTTCGGACCGATCGAGATGGGCGGCATGTTCACGGTGATGAAGATACGCGACGGGCTTGCGCGCGATGATTATCGCGATCCCGGCCCCTACCAATTCCCGAAAGGCACGGTTGCCTACGAGGTCGCATCGCCCGCGGCGGAGCCGGCGCGGCCGCCCGCCACGCCGATGCAGAAGATGAAGATGTGAACGTTTCGATGAACCACCAACTGGAGACCAAGATGAAGAAGACGATCAAACTCGCCATTGCGCTGGCCGCGCTCTCGATCGCGCCCGCCCTCGCGCACGAACATCACGGCCATGAATCCTTCTCGGCCGGCGAGCCTGGCGATCCCAAAAAGCCAGCGCGCACCATCGAGATCGCGTTGAGCGAGATGGCCTATGAGCCGTCGAGCATCACGGTCAAGCGCGGCGAGCAGATCCGCTTCGTGCTGCGCAATGTCGGCAAGGAGGACCACGAATTCCTGCTCGCCACCACAAAAGAGAACCTCGCGCATGCCGAAGTGATGAAGAAGCACCCGCATATGGAGCACGACGACCCGAACGGGGTGCGGCTTGCGCCGAGCAAGACAGCCGAGATCGTCTGGAAATTCACCAGAGCCGGCACCTTCGAATTTTCCTGCCTGATCCCCGACCATCGCGACTACGGCATGGTCGGCCACGTCACCGTGAAATGAAGGAGAGAACCATGAAACCGATCATCCGCATGACCGCGGCGCTCGCGCTGACGCTGGGCCTGTCCGCGGCCGCATTCGCGCAAACAGCTTCCATCAGCGGGGAGGTAAAGAAGATCGACGGGGCTGCGGGCAAGATCACACTCAAGCACGGCCCCGCCAAGAGCCTCGGCATGGATGAGCCGATGACCATGGTCTACCGCGTCAAGGACCCCGCCATGCTCAAGCAGGTGAAGGTCGGCGACAAGGTGACGTTTGAAGCCGAGGAGGCGGCGGCCGGGTATACGGTGACGAAGATGCAGAAGGCGAAGTAGGGTCGTCGGCATTCCGCCAGGGTCATTCCGGGGCGCGCCTCTTGGCGCGATCCCGGAATCCATGTCCCCACAACGCTTGCGGCACGATGGATTCCGGGCTCGCGCTTCGCGCGCCCCGGAATGACGGGCTGAAATGCCCCTGATTCGTGCACTCCCACCCCGCCGTTAACCCTTTGCTAACCATACACCGGGCAAAAATTGCCCAGTGGAGTCGAGTGTCGTCAGCCGGGTAGAACGGGAGTTCCCGTGGACGCCAGTGTGGTGCCTCACTTTCGGAACGGCGGCCCATCGGCCGCCGCGCAGACGTTTGGGGCGCGCGGACGGCAGTCGCGCGGGGGAGCAGCTACCATGGTCGATGTCACCGCGGGACAGGGTGTAGGCGGCGCGAAGCCCGGCCTCCCCTCCCTCACCGAAATCGTCAACATCCTCAAGCGCGGCGACATTGCGCTCGCTCTCGGCATCCTCACCATCCTGGTGGTGCTGATCCTGCCGCTGCCCGCTATCGTGCTGGACCTGTTCCTGGCGATCTCGATCACGCTCTCGATCCTGATCCTGATGACGTCGCTGTTCATCCAGGCACCGCTGGAGTTCTCCGCCTTCCCGACCATCCTGCTGATCTCGACCATGCTGCGGCTGTCGCTCAACATGGCCTCGACCCGCCTGATTCTGTCGCACGGGCACGAGGGCACGGATGCCGCCGGTCACGTCATCGAGGCCTTCGGCAGCTTCGTGATGGGCGGAAATTTCGTCATCGGCATCATCGTCTTCGCCATCCTGGTCATCGTCAACTTCGTGGTCATCACCAAGGGGTCGGGCCGCATCGCGGAAGTCGCCGCCCGCTTCCACCTCGACGCCATGCCCGGCAAGCAGATGGCGATCGACGCAGATCTCTCCGCCGGCCTGATCGATGAGAAGGTCGCCAAGGAGCGGCGCAAGGCGCTGGAGGACGAGAGCGGCTTCTTCGGCGCCATGGACGGTGCCTCGAAATTCGTCCGCGGCGACGCCATCGCAGGCCTTCTGATCGTCTTCATCAACGTCGTCGGCGGCATGATCATCGGCGTCGCCCAGCAGGGCCTGTCCTTTGCCGACGCCGGGCGCAGTTACACGCTGCTGACCGTCGGTGACGGCCTCGTCACGCAGGTGCCGGCGCTGATCGTCTCGACCGCGGCCGGCCTGCTCGTCTCCAAGGCCGGCGTCTCGGGTGCCGCAGACAAGGCGCTGATGAAGCAGTTCACCGGTTATCCGCAGGCGCTCGCGATGTCCTCGGCGGTCATGCTGGTGCTGGCGGCGCTTCCGGGCATTCCGACCCTTCCCTTCCTCGCACTCGGCGCCGGTGCCGGCGTGCTCGCCTGGCAAGCGCGCAACCGCAAGCGGACCGCCATCAAGGCCGAGGAAGCCGCCAAGGCCGCGCCTGCGCCGGGAACGCCTGGTGCGCCGGGCGCCGCTGCCGAGGAGCCGATCTCGGCGGCGCTGAAGATCGACGACCTCAAGATCGAGCTCGGCTATGCGCTGCTGCCGCTCGTCAACGGCCCCGACGGCACCGACCGCCTCACCGAGCAGATCAAGGCGCTGCGCCGCTCGCTCGCGATCGAGATGGGCTTCGTGATGCCGGCGGTGCGTATCCTCGACAACGTCCAGCTCGAGGCCAACACCTACATCATCAAGATCAAGGAGGTTGACGCCGGCACCGGCAAGATCTGGCCGAACCAGTTCATGGTCATGGACCCCGGCGGCAGCCAGGTGCAGGTGCCCGGCATCCACACCACCGAGCCGACCTTCGGACTGCCCGCGACCTGGGTCGATGCCAGCCTCAAGGAGGAGGCTTCGCTCAAGGGCTACACCGTCGTCGACGCCGCGACCGTGCTCTCAACCCACCTCACCGAGCTGCTCAAGGCCAACATGTCGGACCTGTTGTCCTATGGCGAGGTCCAGAAGCTGCTCAAGGAGCTGCCGAAGGAGCAGGGCGAGCTGGTCAAGGACATCGTGCCCGGACAGGTCACGGTCTCCGGCATCCAGCGCGTGCTGCAACTGCTGCTCGCCGAACGCATCTCGATCCGCGACCTCTCGACCATCCTCGAAGGCATCGCCGACTCGCTCGCCTTCTCGCGCAATCCCGCCACCATGGTCGAGCATGTCCGCGCCCGGCTGGCGCGGCAGATCTGCGCGCAGAACACCTCGTACAACGGCTATTTGCCGCTGATCGCGCTGTCGGCACGGTGGGAGCAGGCTTTTGCCGAATCCATCGTCGGCCAGGGCGAAGAGCGCAGCCTCGCCATGCAGCCCTCAAAACTGTCGGAGTTCATGACCGCCGTGCGCGAGGCCTTCGAGCGCGCCGCCCGCGAAGGCGAAGCGCCGGTGCTGGTCACCTCTGCGGCAATTCGTCCTTTCGTCCGCTCTCTCGTCGAACGGTTCCGCGCCCAGACCACCGTGTTGTCGCAGGCCGAAATCCACCCCAGGGCGAGGTTGAAAACGGTCGGAAGCATCTGATTTGCCTTAAGAAGCCGTATGTTTTTCGGCCACATGCAAATGGTTTTTGAGTTTCTGGTGCCCTGTCGACCAAATGCGTAGAGGGCACCTTACAAGCACATTATACCTTTGAAATAATTACAAAATCGCACGATCAAGGGCCGCTTTCGATCGCGGTCTTTCACGTCGCGTCACGCTCTTGTGATCGCCCCTTGGGAACGAATCCCCCCAATACTAGGTTGTTGGTCACCCGAAGCATAAACCCGCCTGAATTCGCTGGCGACTACTTCGGGTAGATGGCGGCAGGAGCCTTCCATGAACCACTCGATTTACAGCGCAGATCGCTCGACCCACCTGAAGATCGTGGTCGTGGCCCTCGTCGCAGGGATCGCGGTGGCAGGCTTCGGCATCACGGCGCGCTCGGGTTCGGACGACGGCCTGACCCAGACCGCCCGCGTCATCAAGGCCGGCAAGCCGGTTGTGATCACCAGCTCGAACGCATCGCTCGTTCGCTAAGGAGTTTTGACGAGTTTTTCGAATTCACGCGGCTCTTTATCAGCCCCCCAAAGTCGCCACGTGGATATGTAGACGACCCCAACCCCAAGTCGACTACAGAAAGCGCCCGCCCCCCACGGGCGCTTTCTCATGTCTGGGGTTGCGTTTGCTTGCGGATGCAGCGCGGGCAACCCTCTGCAAGTGACGCTGTCATTCCCCGCGAAGGCGGGGAATCCAGTACGCCGCAGCATCTCCGTATCCCCGCGCTGTCTCTGGAATACTGGATCGTCCGCCTTCGCGGACGATGACACCGAAACTGACGCGAGTGATTGCGACACAACAATCGAAGACGAGAGCACCTAGCGAGTCCGGTCCGCCCCATAAGTGACGGCATCGCTTCTCAATTCGGATCTCTGAAGACACACCTTCGCGGCCTCGCGGCTTGTTTCGCGCCCGAGCTTTGCTTCGTCGCCTTACCTTCGTCGCCTTGCCCTCGGTGAAAGAGGGCGCAGGGAAGACCGGGCGCCGGCTGGCACCCGCGGTCCACTGTGCGAAGTTGCAGTAAGAAATCTGCACAGCGGCATACAGGTGAAGCCAGGACATCCCGGCCTTCCCCGCGCAGTGGTTTTACGGCTTATGTCGCGCTCTCCCCGGGGAGCGATGCACTATTGCCCCCGTCGCCTCACGGCTGGCTGACGCGCGTACCCGGTCGGGCCGCCACATCACCGCAAGACTTGACGCACAGGCTCCGGGCGTCAGGACCACACGATTTTGCCGTACGCGAGCCACACCGGTCGCCCGCCCCGCGAAGCCCTTCGCGCCGATGTGGCTTACGTCCACCGCCGTCCGGCCCGCGTTCGTGACGATCGCGATGCGCCCCTCTTCCTTGGGCCGGAGTGAGGCGACACATACGCCGTTTCCGAATTTCGGTAAAGTGGAATATTTTTGGCCCTGCGCGTTGACCCACCGCTCGCGTGTTTTGCCCGACGGGCAACGCAAGAGCTTGTGGATGGGGATAACGGGCCGACCAACCAAGCCGCCCGGTTTGCTACGGCGCATGGTCTTACCAGCACCAAAAGTCGCCACGTGGATATGTAGACGCCATTAACCTCAAGACGACTTCAGAAATCGCTGCCCTACGGCGCTGTCTCATGTCTGGGTACAGCCCGCCACCCCGCCGAGAATAGCGACAACTACGCAGAATCAGCGCTCGTGAAATCTCACCCGAGTTGCTTCGCGATTGAAGCGAGATACGCAACGGATGAAGTTGATTTTCGTGTCAGCTTTCGACGACTCGCGTTCCATTGGAGCAATACTTTGGCTGGCGCCACAATTGCGGGGATCGACCCAATAAGCATTTGTGCGGGGGAAAGAATCGCGGATGCTCCAAACGTCGCGCCCAATCCAATCAATCCTGATTTAGATCCGACTGCGCTCAGCAAATTCGGCCATAGCTTATCTCGCAACCCCTCCATCTCGTTTTGATACTCCCGAGCCTGCTTGACGATGAGATCGGACGTAGTGATTGCCGCGACTTGCAGCTTGCGGCTTGTTGCACCAGCGATTTGCTTCTCGATCTGGCGGTGAGTTTCGGAGAAGAACTGCTGACGAAGCGTTCGCGAATTGTTGCGGAACGTTAGGATTTGCTCGATTGCCAGTTCGTCAAGTGCCTTCTCCGACAACCATTGCTGCATGACTCTTGTAATCGTCTGCCTCGTGAGAAGCTCCGCGATTTCATTCGTTACCGAAATTTTGCTCTTCGAGCCAGCAGTTGGTCGGCTCATTTTCTTCAGCAACAGTTGATGATGCAGCGAGCTGTCCGTGACTGGAGAAAGCCCATACTCGTGCGCTACTGCAAGATGCGTGTTAATTCCGATTGCGGATCCTGCAGCATACGAGAAATTCCAAGCGACCTCCTCTCCCCCATCAAAAATTATGTGAGAGTGCAGATCGCGATCTGCCGTCATCTTCTCAAGCAATCTTTCCGGAAGCTTTGGCTTGAAAACGTTCCATGTGGGCTTACCCGTCGTTATGTCGCGTTGAACGGGCAACCCAAATTTCTGAGGCTGGCTTGCATTAGCCATCCAATCTTTGTCATGAAGATCGGCTAGAATTGCGTCGGTTGTAACCCGATCATTAATCTTCTCGACTCCCTTCGGATCGATCGTCCGTACGATGCCTTCCGCAGATAGCGCCGGTAATGCAACACCCAAATCGCGATATCGACTGAAGCGTGGATCTTCCTTTTCTAGTCCCCTGAACAAATGATCGCGCCATTTGTTGTCGTCCACAGGATCGCAAAATGAGATGGTCTCGAACAGCAGCAGAAATTGCTTCAGAGTTGGAATATTGATGCACCGCGAAAATGGATAGTAGATTACATCCGACGAATCCGTGTTTCCCATCATCTCGACAAACCCCGATAAAGCCTCTCCCGTAAAGGTTGTATAATAGGGAGCAAACGAACTTAGCCAATGAGACCTTTTAGATAATCCGCGCGCGACACGTCTAATCGAAATCGAAAGAATGGGCGAAATACGAACCGACTTGAGTTCACTAGCGCCCCGAATATCCATAAGCGGCAGTATTCTGTGCTATAGTGAGTGGTCACCTAGCAGCACCTTTAGGCGGCGGCGCCTGCACTGTCGGGGCGGCGGCGGCGAAGAGCTCGTCCTTGCGCCCCGAGAGCGGCGGATAGATGCGCTTGCGGTTGATGATCTCCTTGGTCGCCTTTGCGGCTGCACCAGTGGCGCGGACTTCGCGATCCCACCCTTCCGTATAGAGCGCACCCCAATCACCGAGATCGAGCACGGTCACGTACCAGTCGATCCGCAGCGGCAGCATCGGCTGGCCCACGAGATCGGCCACCACATTGTGGCCGGCGAAGCGGCCCATGGGGCGGGCGAACTGGCAGGACATCACGGTCGGATGCAAGCCATCGACCACGCTGGAAGCAACGTCGCCGGCCGCGAACACGCCCGATACATCAGCAACCCGCATGAAGGGATCGACCAGCAGGCGCCCGAGGCGATCGCGCGCGCCCATAAAGCTTGTGGCGAGCCGGCTCGCGCGCATGCCCGCACACCAGATCACCGTCTGCGTCGGGATGAACTCGCCCGAACTCAGGCGCATGCCGGCGGCCTCGACGGATGCGACGCGCACGCCGAGCCGCGTCTCGACGTCGAGCGACGACAACGCTGTCTCGATGACGGGACGCGCGTGCGCGCCGATGGTGGCGGCGACCGCCGGATTGGAATCGACCAGGAGGATGCGGCGGCTGCCGGTGATGCCGGCGCGTGCCAGCCTGTCCGGCATCTCGGCCGCAACCTCGATGCCGGTAAAGCCGGCGCCGACCACCACGGCCGTCGAACGCCCCGGCGAGGGCGCGCTGCGTCCAAGCGAGGCGAGATGGTCTTCGAGACGAAGCGCAGCGGCATAGGTATCGACGTCGAAGCCGTGATCGGCAAGGCCCGGAATGTCGGGACGCATGACTTCGCTGCCAAGCGCCAGCACGAGCCGGTCGTAGGACAGCGTCTCCTCGCCGCTGCGCGTGACCAGCGAGATCGCGCGCCGCGCTGGATCGATCGCCTCGACCTCGCCGATCCCATGGCTGACGCCGATCGGATCGAGCAATTGCGCAAGCGGAAGCGCGACCTCGCTGAGATCGACCTCGTAATTGCGCACACGGATGTTGTGATAGGGATTGCGGTCGACGACGCGGATCTCGATGTCGCTGTTTGCGCCGATCTCGTCGCGCTTGCGTGCGGCGCCGATGGCCGCCCACAGACCTGCAAACCCGGCGCCGAGCACGACGATACGCGCCATGTCCGTTGACTGCCCTGTCCCAAGGAATCCAGCGGTCTGCCCCGCGCAGGCAGATATAGCTCATTCGTCCGGATCGACCAACTGCGGCGGCGTGCCGCCGCACAAAATCGCGGCTCAGGCCTCGCGCAGTTCCGACGGCGTCGTGCCAAAGCGCTTGCGGAAGGCGCGGTTGAAATAGGACAGATCGGAGAAACCCGACGAATGCGCGATGTCGCTGATCTTGCGCGCCCTCGCGCGGGGATCGCCAAGCAGCTTTCGTGCGAGCAGCAAGCGCTGCTCGAGCACGAATTCGGTGAAGGTCGTGCCGGCCTGCTCGAACAGCCGCTGTGCCTGGCGCGGGCTCAGGTTCGAGCGCGTGGCGACCTCTGACAGGCAGAGATCGTTGCGGCCGAGCGCAGCCATCACGTCGGCGCGCATGAGATCGAGCCGAGCCGCCGCCTGTCCCCGGCCGCGCGCGAGCGCGGCATGCTCGGCATCGGTGCCGAGCAGGAGACCGACGAGATCGACCATGTGCTGCGCGGTCAGGCGCTGGCCGACGGCGTCGAGATGCGGCGCGTGATTGGCGGCGAGTGCGTGGTAGCGGAAGATCGTCTCGGCGACCGCGCCGTCGCAGAGCACTTGCGACAGCTTGTCTTCAGCGCGCGGATTGATGTCGAGCAGCGCGCGGCGCGGCATCCGGATAGTGGTGAAGCGGTCTTCGTCGGTGTGACCGACGCTGCCGGTAATGCTCATGTCGGCGAGCACCATCTGCGCCGGCGCGAGCTCGACGCTATGACCGTTCTGGCCGACGCGGACGAGGCCCGCATGCGCAGCGATCAGCACGAGATCGTCGCTGCCGTCGGCGAGCCTGCTCTGCGTGCGTGAGTATTGCGCGGAAGCACCTTCCGGAATGGCGAGAGCGATATTATCGACCACGCTGATCTGGAGCCGGCAATCGATGCTGTCGCCATGGCTCGGCCCGATATCGAGGCCACAGGGCCCGCAGGCCCTGTCGCGCCAATGCTCGAACGCCGGGCCTTGCGGCAGCCCCGCATATTGGTGAATGAAGATGCCCTGCGGCTTTGCTGCATCCATCTGATTTCTAGCCCCTCTCCGGCACCCTGATCGGCGGCGCCGACTTTAAATTCCGGGCATTTGACGCCGCAAATTGCGCGGAGGTTCAAATCGGGGGACGGATTTGGCCGGGCTTGTCGGATTGCGACGGCGAGATGGACGGCGGCGACACCGCGGAACTTCGTACCAAAATCATCGCGGTCATACCCCGCGCAGGCGGGGTATCCAGTACGCCGCAGCCCATCAGTTCATCACAGCCGTCACGGAATACTGGATCGCCCGCCCCAGTGCGCAAATGCGCACAAGGCGGGCGATGACGGCGAGCGCTTGGACGCATCCTACTTCTTCGCGGGCACCTGCGGCTGCGTGGGCGGCACCGTCTCGATCAGCTTGCCGGAAAACACCGGCGCTGAGGTCGGCTGGCCGTTGGGCGAGCCACCCGACTGCTCGACGGTGACAGCGTAGGTCGCACCGTTGACGACGTCGGCATCGTAGCCGCCGAGCACCGGACGCGCGGTGAAGTCGCCGCCGCCGATCACACCGAGCGAACGCGGGCGCGGCAGCTTGTCGGAGATCAGCCACAGCTCAAAGCTCTTGCCCGGCTCCGGCGTTGCGCCGACCTTGCGCACCGTGAAATTCTTGGTCGCACCATCGATGGTGAGAATGAAAGCAGGTCCGCCGCTCTGGCCCTGCAACAGCGCAACATATTGCGCAGGCGCAGACAACGGCGCGGCCGGCGTCTTCACCTCGACCGTCTGCACGCGCTGTGCGGGACGCAGCGCGCCGGGCAGCGCATCGGGCGAGAAGATCTGAAGCGACAGCGTCACCAGCAGTGCGGCCGCGAGCGCGCCCACGACGGAGGCGACGTTGCGCCAACGCTTTACGCGGCTCTCGAGATAGACCACGTTGGTGTCGTCGACGATTGGCACCTGCGTCACGGGCAGGACGCGCGGGTCGGGCGCATGGGTCTGCGGCACGAATTGCGGCGGGAAAATCGGAATGGCATCGGAGTCGGGTTGGGGCCGCGCCGGCGGCGGCACGTCCAGCGATGGAGGCTCTGGCGATGAAGGCTCCGGTGTATAAAACTCGGGCAGGGGCGGCGGCGGCGCGTCCGACAAAACCGGCGGCTCCGGAGACGAGTCTTGCGATGGCGAGTCCTGCGACGATGCCGTCCGCGCGATCTCGCGCCTGATGTTCTCCCACACGATCGGCCGCGGCTCGATCGTGCCGACCATCTGGTTGAGGACGCCGAGCCGGAATTCCCAGGCCTGCACGATCGCGGCGAACTCCGAGTCCACCGCCATCATGGTCACGACCTGCGCGCGCTCGTCGGCATCGAGTGTGCCGAGCGCATATTCCGCGGCGAGCGCGATATGGTCCTCGCTGTAGGCCATCAATTGCAGTCCAAACCCATCCCAGCTAGTCCGATCCTCATAGTCCGAGGCACTCGCGGATATCCAACATGCTGCGCCGGAGCCACGTCTTCACCGTGTTGACGGGCGCGGCGAATTTCTCCGCCAGCTGCTCGCGGCTCCAGCCGTTGTAATAGGCGAGAAGCACGAGCCTCTGACGGTCCGGCTCGAGCCGGCCAATACATTCCAGGAGCCGCTTCAAGTCCTCAGACATCTCCCGGCGCGCCAGGGGATCGGGACTATCGGCGGCGACTTCCATCGCCTGGGGCTCCTCCTCAATGGAGGCTTCCGTCTTCTTGCGCACGATGTCGATGGCGCGGTTGCGCGCGATCGACGCCATCCACGTGATCGGCGACGACAGCGCCGGATTGAACTGGCCGGCGCTGTTCCAGATCTTGACGTAGGTCTCCTGAATGACCTCCTCTGCGAGATCCTGTCGGCGCAAGATACGGATCACGACGCCATAGAGTTTCGCGCGCGTGGCGCCGTAGAGGCGCTCGAACGCGGCCTGATCGCGCTTCGCCACCGCCTCAATCAGCCCGACCAGCTCTGCTGGCGTCAGCATTCAGCCCCCCAATGGGCGGCCCCGTCGCATCCCGCGCGGACCCCGGCACCCCTGCTACCATAGCGCGCGGCCAAGCCCGTCACCAAGGGGGCGGCGCGCCACACTGTGGACAGCAAATGCAAAAACCCGGACCTTGCGGGTCCGGGCTCGCAAATTCTTGGCGGCAGATCCTTGGCGATTTGACCGCTGGCTGCCTTTAGGCGATGGCGCCCATGCGGGCGCGCATCAGGCCGATGCTGTCGAGATCGGCCTGCTCGCGGGCGTTTTCCTCGGCGCGCTCGCGGGCCTGGTCGCGCTCGTCCAGCAGCTCGACCTTCTTCAGCTCCTCGAAGGCCTCGCCAAGGGCGGCCTTGGCTTCCTCGAGCTGTCCCTTCAGCTCGTCGGCCGAGCGGGTCAGGTTCTCGCGGCGCTGGATGGCGGCCTTGGCATAGGTCGGATAGGCGAAATGCGAGGGATCATTGATCCCGGCGCGGTCCTGCTCGGTCTGGATCTCGCGTTCGAGATCGGTCGACATCCGCTGGAAGTCGGCGATCATGGACTCGATCTGGGCGACCCGGCGGCGCTTCTCGTCGACCTGAAATTTCTTCAGGCGGATGAGGGTATCACGTGACTTCATCGACTCGTACTCCCCAGAAGTCCCTTAGCTGCACGTGGGACGACACCGGTCTCCCCACAGGCCCCGATTGGGACCAAGACCGGCTCTGCTACTCTGTGGGATGGGATGATGACGGGACAAAGTTAGCGTTCCGTTTCCAAATTACCGAGGATTTGCGCCAACTGGCGGTAGCCGTCGGCAAGCGAGGCATTTTCGTCCTTGCGCTGGCGCAGGAAGGCCTCCAGCGGCTCATGCAGGCGGATCGCCTCGTCGACCTCGGGGCTGGAGCCGGCCCGGTAGGCACCCAGCCGGATCAATTCCTCCATATCGGCATAGGTCGCCATCACCTGGCGCGCCCGCTGGATGGTCGGCCAGAACTGCGGGTCGGCCGATTTCGGCATGGTGCGCGAGACGGATTTGAGGATATTGATGGCGGGGTAGCGGCCGCGCTCGGCGATCGAGCGCTGCATCACGATGTGGCCGTCGAGGATGCCGCGGACGGCGTCGGCGATCGGCTCATTATGATCGTCGCCGTCGACCAGCACCGTGAAGATCGCGGTGATGGCGCCCTCGCCGAGGCCGGGGCCGGCACGCTCCAACAGCTTCGGCAACTCGGTGAAGACGGTCGGCGTGTAGCCCTTGGCGGTCGGGGGTTCGCCGGCGGACAGCCCGATCTCGCGCTGGGCCATGGCGAAGCGCGTCACCGAATCCATCAGGCAAAGGACGTCCTGGTCCTCGTCGCGAAAATATTCTGCGACCGCGAGCGTGAGATACGCGGCCTGCCGTCGCATCAAGGCCGGCTCGTCGGAGGTTGCGACCACCACGACGGAGCGTGCCAGCCCCTCCTCGCCGAGGTCGTCCTGCAAGAATTCCTGTACTTCGCGACCGCGTTCGCCGATCAGGCCGATCACGCTGATATCGGCATCCACGTTGCGCGCGAGCATCGAGAGCAGCACCGACTTGCCGACGCCGGAACCTGCGAAAATGCCCATGCGCTGGCCGCGGCAGCAGGTGAGGAAGGTGTTCATCGCGCGTACGCCGAGATCGAGCGGGGCGCCGACACGCTTGCGCGAATGTGCCGGCGGCGGCGAATTGCGGAACGGCATTGGCGAGGCGCCTTGCGGCAACGGCCCCTTGCCGTCGATCGGCTCGCCCAGCGCGTTGACGACGCGGCCGAGCCAGGCCGACGACGGACGCACTTGATTGGCCGCATTGGCGATAACCGCCTTGCAGCCGCGGCGCACACCGTCGAGGCCGGCGAACGGCATCACGACGGCATTGTTCCCGGAGAAGCCGATCACCTCGCAGGGGATCGAACGGTTCGCGCCGGTCTCGATCACGAGCCGTGCGCCGACCGACATCGCGTGTATAGGGCCGGCCACTTCGACCATCAGGCCGCGAACGCCGACCACACGGCCATAAATATTGACGCCGTCGATGTCGCCGATCTGTTCGGCAAGAGCCTTCATAATAAGAGGGCCTTCATAAGGGGCGTGCCTTCATCAATGGGGCCTTCATGGCGAAATCCTTAAGTTTCGCCATATTTCTGAACGGCGCTTAACTTCGTGTTTACCCGCATCGTTAATCATTGCGTCACTGTCTTTGTGACTGAGCGTGCCTCCCTTCAGAAGAAGGCTGAGTCGCGGGAGTCGGTTAGGCCCGTCTCTTAAAGTGGGACTTGAACAGAATCGGGTAACGAAAGCTGCTTCCTGCACAAGACCTTAGGGCGATTCGACAAAAATTGCACCCACAGGGCTTGCGTTCCAGAATCAGATTTTGTTAACCATCTGTCGTCAGGATCCGAATCAGTTGTTCAAAGGCGTTTGTTGAGTGCCGCGAATGCGGCCGACCTGACGCCCGGAGCGGCGAGGATGGGGAACTGGCATGCGCGTTTTGCTGATTGAAGATGACAGCGCCGTCGCGCAGTCGATCGAGCTGATGCTGAAGTCTGAAAGCTTCAACGTCTACACGACCGATTTGGGGGAAGAAGGCGTCGATCTCGGTAAATTATACGATTACGACATTATCCTTCTCGACCTCAACCTGCCCGACATGTCCGGCTACGACGTGCTCAAGCAGCTTCGGGTCTCCAAGATCAAGACACCGATCCTGATCCTCTCCGGCCTTGCCGGCATCGAGGACAAGGTCAAGGGTCTCGGCGTCGGCGCCGACGACTACATGACAAAACCCTTCCACAAGGACGAGCTGGTCGCCCGCATCCATGCGATCGTGCGCCGCTCCAAGGGCCATGCCCAGTCGGTCATCCAGACCGGCGACCTCGTCGTCAACCTCGACACCAAGACGGTCGAAGTCGGCGGCCAGCGCGTGCATCTGACGGGTAAAGAATACCAGATGCTGGAGCTGCTCTCGCTCCGCAAGGGCACCACCCTCACCAAGGAAATGTTCCTCAACCACCTCTATGGCGGCATGGACGAGCCCGAGCTGAAGATCATCGACGTCTTCATCTGCAAGCTCCGCAAGAAGCTCGCCAACGCCTCCGAAGGCCGCAACTTCATCGAGACCGTGTGGGGCCGTGGCTACGTGCTGCGCGAGCCGCACGAGGTCGAGGAGCGCATTCCCGCCTGATCAGTCTACGTCGCGAGCCCTTCGGGGCTTGCTCCTCCCAGCCTGGACCCCGCCGCAAATGGCGGGGTTTTGTTTTTTGGGCCTTCGCCAAAACATCCGATCAGGCGCTCGCGAGCGCAGCGGTGGCGAGAGCCGGACTCCGGACCGGGCAGCGCGCGGCCGCCTCACGCAGCCAGGCGATCAACCCGTAACCGATGATGAACCCGAACGCGAAGGTCGGGAGCACGAAGGACCAGAAGAACGCCCATCCGGAGACCTGATCGACAACTTCCATCACCGGCATGGGAATGACCTTGTGGATGGCCATCAGCACCCAGAGCATCACCGTCATGCCGCCGCCAAAGACGAGGCCATCTCGCATCCGCCTTGTCTTCCGCGACCGCCTGCCCCAGGTCGAATCCTGCACCAGCAGGGCCGCCATCGCCGCGATCCCCCAGGGAAAGATCAGCACCGGCAGTTCGTGCAAGACCACGTCGAGATAAGGTCTTTGCGGGAACTGGTAGAAGTCAAACGCCGCCTGAACCGGAAAAAAGATCAGGGCACTCCAGAGACCGATCGTCAGGATGAATCCGACCGGCAGCCGGCCGAAAATGGTCTCGTTCGCGAACGCGTATTGCCGCTTGAAATAGTAGACCAGCCAGAAGTTCACGATGAGGTACAGCGGCGTCACCAGCAGCGTCCGCAGCATGCCGACATATTGATCTCCAGGCATATGGACGACCTTCCCGGACCCGATCAGCCACGCCAGCGACCAGACAAAGGCGAAGCCTGCCACGACCGCCACGAACTTCACGATGCCGGGCGGGGACGGCTCCAGCGTGAAGCCGATCGCGCCCAGCCTTCGCTTGCTGCGGGCGAGCGACCATTCGCCGGCGAACGCAGCGCGCGCAGCGAACAGCAGGAGATTATTGAGCAGCGAATCCATGTCCTTGCGAAGGTCTTCCAGCATGCATCCCGCCGCCGTCTGGGCGGCCAGCTGAAGCTGGCTGACCGCGCTATGGCGGGTCGAGAGCTGGTCGAGCGCCTGCCAGTCGTCCGGCTCGACCTGGCTGTCTTCCATGATCGCGCCGTAGATCTCGGCGCTGCTCTTGAGCACGCGGACGGTGCGGAAGCACAGGGAATCGTAGACCGCGAGCAGCTCCGCATAGAGATCGGAATTGCGCTCAACGAAGGCCTCGTGGCCGGCGGCCCAGCGCTCGAGATGAAGCATGAGCGCCGAAATCTTGAGGAAACGCGACTGTATCGCGGTCGATTGCACGGCCCGGAAGTCGTCGACCTGGTAACCGATCCTGGACAGCTTGCGCTGGAGACTCGGCATGTCGTCAGGGTTGACCTGGAACGGCGATGCGGCCAGCGCGTCACGCAGCGCGAGCGCGCTGACGGGAATGCCGGCCAGCTGCTGGCAGAATTTTCGCCACGCCTTCGGCGCGACGGGAATGAGCCAGACGAACATCAGGAGCCAGATCGCGGCGAGCGGCGACAGCTTGTCGGGAAGAATGGCATAGACAACCAGGAACGGCGTGATGAAGACGGCGACGCCGAACACAAACAAGGGCTTTGTCGTGAACGAGCGCGTGCCCTTGAGTGTATGGAACCTGAACCAGTAGAACAGGACGACGAGTAGCGGTCCGCCGAAGGACTGGAAGATCGCATTCAGGGAGTCTACGACATTATCGAGCGTCACGGTGAACTCCTATTGCTAGGGTTCGCTGATGAAGACGCACCGGATGCCGCAGCATCCGGCGGTCGTGCGAGAATTATGCAGCCTGGGCGACCATCTTGGCCTTCTGGACCAGGAGATCGATGTTGTCAGGTGCAAGCGCAATCGCGCTGTCCATATCGTTCTGGGCCTTCGCCACGTCCTTGATCTGGGCATAGGCATTGGCCCGCGACACCAAATATTTCGGCTCGTTCTCATTCGTCGCGATCGCCGTGCCGAAGGCCTTGATCGCCTCCTCGAGATAGCCGCGCTTGTCGTCGATGCCCGCGGCCGTCATGCTGACGATGCCCTTGATCCAGTAGAATTCCGGGTTCTTCGGCTTGAGCTTGATCGCTTCGGCGATGTCGTTGAGCGCATTCTCGTAGAGACCGACCGTCACGTTGAAATTGGCTCTGCGCACGAAATACTCGGGCTTCGCCGGATCAAGCTTGAGCATGTAGGCGAAGCTCGCGGCGGCCTTTGGAATCTGCTTCTGCTTGTGCTGGAGCGTGCCGAGGTCGAAATAGACCTTTGCGAGCCGGACCGAGAGTTCGCCGTCATCGGCAAGCAGGCCGTGGAGCTCCTGCCCGCGCCTGGTCAGTTCCTCCAGCGCCTCGATGGTGGCCGCGCCGGCCGCGAGTGCCTCCATGAATTCGTCGCGCCGCTGCCGCAGCATTTCCTTCGAGGGGCGCGCCGCCTCGGACGGGCTCTCCCGGGCTCTCCGGCGGCTTCGCAGTTTCGACATCGAAGATCCGTCCGTCGGACGAGCGCATGTAGAGAACCGGAATTCCCCATTCGACCCGCGATTTCTCCTGGATGAACTTGCGGGCCAGCATCAACGCATCGTCGATCGGACGGTTTCCGGCCAAGGCAGCGTAAAACCCTTCCGACATTGAGATCGCGGCATTGTCGGTGATGGGAAACTGCATCGCCACCACGGCGGGCAGCCATCCGGTCTTCATCAGACCGATCGCCGGATTGCCGAAGCGATCGCCGACATTGATCCGCGCGCTCTCGCAGCAATTGAGCACGATCAGGCGCAGGCTGCGCTTTGCCCCCGTCAGCATCATGGCAAGGTCGGACGCAAACTTCTTCACCGGCTTGCCGTCCTCGTCGACCATGACGACGAAGCCGCTCGCGCCGGCCCCGGGCAACGCTTCCTCGATGCCGCCATGCCCGATGAAATGGAAGATGTGCCAGTCGCCTTCCAGCAGCTTTTTCATCAGGTCTCTTCCGCTGCCGCCCGGGACCCACTGGAAATCGACCTTGCCTTCGTGCTGGAGCGCATCGATGCCCTTGTTGATGCGATCGCGCTCCTTGACGACGTTGAGCTTCGGCCATTCGCTGGTCGAGGGATCGGCGATCATGCCGAGGATGCGCAGCGGTCCCTTGACGCCCATCCGGCCGACCCCGCCCGCCGTCTCGAGATAGCGCACGATGGGGCGCGTGAGACTGACGAAGCCGGGCATGTCGTCTTCGTCGTAGAGATATTCCCAGGGCAGTCCGGCAAGATCGGCCGCCTCGATCCGCAGCTTGATCCTCAGGTCCTGGGCCGCGCCCTTGCTGCGTTCGTAGATCCGCTGGATCGACGGAACGTCGGTGAAGACGCTGCGGAACACCCCGCGCCCGAAATCCCGCAACACCTGCTCGCCGCGCGTCGTCGGGCCCTGGCGGTTTTTATCGTCGATTTCCAGAACGGCGTTTTCCAGCTCGCCCCTGAGCTTGGCCAGTTCGCCGGGCGCAGAGAACCAGAATTTTACTTGGCTCTTCGGCGCCTCGCCCGCCGGTGACTTGATGACCCGGCCGTAATATTGCTGAGGGCCGCCACCCACGGGCAGATCGGAGCCAATCTCGAGCTCGAAATCTTCGTATTCGGCAACAGGCATTTTGAGCCCTCACTCAACAAGATTTCTATCTGAACGAAGAATCCCTCGAATTAGCGTGGCTTGCGGCAACATACGCCAGACTATCACACACAACCTCGAGACGCATTTGTGAAGCATGTCTCACACGGCCCGAATATTTGTGCAGTGCCCGGCGTTCGCCGGCGAGCCGGTTCGTTTCTGGGGATCGAACCTATCCGCCCGGTGCGGTGACTAAGCGATCGTGCCAGACTTCGCGCCGTCAACGTCGGACCTCCCCCATGATCCTGCAATCGCTCGCCGGCCTGCCCGCTTTCCTGGTCTATTTCTGCACCGGGCTGATCGCGATAGTAGCGTATCTCTTCGTCTACACGCGGATCACGCCGCATAATGAGTTCCAGCTCATCCGCGACAACGACCCGGCTGCGGCGATTGCGCTCGGTCTCAGCCTGCTCGGCTTCGTGGCGCCGTTGTTCAGCGCCATCGCACATTCGGCCAATGTGCTGGACTGCCTGATCTGGGCCTTCATCGCGCTGATCGTGCAGGTCATCGTGTTCTATATCGTGAGGATTCCGGTGCCGAACCTGTCGGGTCGGATCGCCGCCGGCGAGCTTGCACCGGCGATCTGGCTCGGCCTGTCCTCGCTCGCCGCGGGCCTCTTGAACGCCGCCTGCATGATCTACTGACATGACAGAGAAGCCGTCCACCAAGGAGTTCGGCAAGCGCAGGCCGGCGCCCGTGTCGCCGGCACCGCGCGAGCCCGTGAAGCGCTCCGGCCATGTCGCGCTGCTGGTGATGGGTACGATCGCGGTCGGCACCACCGCCTTCACGCTGATGCCGCGGCCGAATTGCGATCCCGCTCCTCCCGGGGCGTCAGTCCCCGGCGCGGTGGCGCCGGCACAGACGAGCACCAATTGCAGCAGCAGCGGCTCGTCAGGCAGCGGCAGCTCGCACTGGTCGTCGCGGTCGAGCTTCTTCAGCAGCGACTCCTCGAGCCATTACTCGTCAGGGACCTCGTCCGATTCAGGCTCCGGCGGCGTCACGCGCGGCGGCTTCGGCTCGTTTGCGCATGGCTTCTCGGGCGGCGGTTGAGGCGCGGGTTTGTGAATTCAACGCCGCGCGCCGCTCTGCTTAGGTGACGTCGCGGGAGGAAGCGATATGAAACGTTCGCGAAGGGTTGTGCTCACCCTGATGGGCACCGCCGCAGTCAGTGCGGTCTCGATGGGATTTGTGAAGCGCGAGCGCCCCTGCGGCTCCGGGCTCGAAGCCGTTCCCGGCATCGACGGCAGGCCTTACTGTCGTCCGGCCTATGCCGGCTTCGGCGCCACGCTGCATCACATGAACGGGCACGGGCATTCTGGTCAAGGTCATGGTGGTCACGGTCACGGCGGCCACGGCGGCGGCTGACACATGCAACGCATCGTCTGTCCCGAACGCGACGACTGGCAACAGACCGCCGAACAATGCGGCTTTGCGTTCCACACCATCGACGGGGAGCGCTATTGGGACGAGCGCGCCTATTACGCCTTCACACTCGACGAGATCGAACGCGGCATCGAGACGCCGACTGGCGAAATTGACGCGATGTGCGTGGAGCTCGCCGGCCGCGTGATCGGCGACGAGCGCCACTTACGGCGTTTGAAGATTCCGGAAGCGTTCTGGAACTTCATCGCAGAGAGCTGGGAGCGCGACGACCGCAGCCTGTACGGCCGGCTCGACCTGAAGTTCGATGGCGAGGGCCCGGCAAAATTGCTCGAATACAATGCGGATACGCCAACCTCGATCTTCGAGGCCGCGGTGTTTCAATGGACCTGGCTCGAGCAGGCGATCGAGCGGCGCATCATCCCCGCACGCGCCGACCAGTTCAACTCCATCCATGAGCGGCTGATCGAGGCGTGGAAGACGATTGCTGCGGGCTGTCATCTGCATCTCACCGGCACCACCGGCAACGAGGAAGACGCCGGCACGCTCGCCTATCTCGAGGACACTGCGCGCCAGGCGGGCCTATCGACCACGCTGCTCGACATCGAGGAGATCGGCTGGCGTGATGAGGCCGGCGGCTTCGTCGATCTCGACGACCGCGACATCTCCCTCGCCTTCAAGCTCTACCCCTGGGAATGGATGTTCCACGACGCCTTCGGCGCAAAGCTCGCGGACGTACCGACGCGCTGGATCGAGCCGCCGTGGAAAGCCGTGCTCTCCAACAAGGGAATCCTGCCGCTGCTCTGGGAGATGTTTCCGAACCATCCCAATTTGCTGCCGGCTTTTTTCGAGGATGATCCGCGCGCCGCCGAGCTTGGCACCTCCTATGTGCGCAAGCCGCTGCTGTCGCGCGAAGGCGCCAATGTCACGCTGGTCTCGGCTGGTGTGCCGCTGGACGCGCACGCAGGCCCCTACGGCGCGGAAGGCTTCGTGCGCCAGGCATTGTCGCCGCTGCCGAACTTTTCAGGCTTCTATCCGGTGGTGGGAAGCTGGCTGGTGAACCACGAACCGTGCGGCCTGTCGATCCGCGAAGACGAGAGCCCGATCACCGGCAACAGCTCGCGGTTTCTGCCGCACGCGATTTTGTGA
>WNGR01000795.1_pt1 | contig 35327 bp, 33 predicted proteins | sample 5407581 | NCBI WGS metagenome assembly WNGR01 (sample SAMN13153383, study PRJNA577476) | soil metagenome | isolation source: 80 cm soil or saprolite under Garry oak tree replicate 2 | place: USA:California | collected 2016-06-15 | reverse complement strand
AGCCCTATAGTCAGGATCGCGGTCAACGCCAGGGCCTCATATATGGCGAGGGCAGCTCCTGCCGCAACAAAGGCTGCGATGATGATGCTGACGGTCATGCCACTGATGAATGTGAACAGGTAGAGCAAGCTCAAGTTGATTGCGGATGCGTGCGGCAGCTTGTGCGCTGTAATCATGAGAGCAATCAGCACGACGAACTCGCCAATGATCGCTGGTAAAAGGAACGCACTAATCCCTGCATCGAGCAACTGCAATCCTGCTAACAGGCCAAAGCCTGCTGCCACCAGTGAGAAACTCAGGAGCATGAGTACTTTGCTGAGAAGCGATTGATAGGTAGCACTCCCAGGAACAGCGCCGTAGCTCTCATATGGGGGCTGCTGGTACGGGTTATACTCCTGGCTTTGATTACTATAGTTATATGGATTGTACGGATAATTGTTCATCTTCGTGTTCTCCTTTGAGCTGAATCTTTTGCAGTCGCTTGATGAAACTTCTTCATCTGACCAAAATCGCTACCAGTCGCCGCCACCACCTGCTTTTCTCCTTCTGGGAGGATAAATGCACCCTGCACTCACATGTGTATTCCTGGCTTCGTAGTTGGAGTGGTGCATGTGCTTCGCGCTGAACCAACCGTTTGAAGCTCTCTGTACGTGCCACCTGTTAGAAAGCGAGGCTTCTAGCGTCTACTCACGTTCGCTCAGCTGCTCGCTACTATTCTAGCAGGCAAGGCTGTGAGCACGCTGAGGTGATCCTGAGTCCAGACTGAGGATCATTGTTACAACAGAGTAACGGAGGCATACGATGCACATTCTCAGCCTCGACTCAGCATACGCACAGCGCCATTTCACGCGGGCACAATATGCTTACCAGCGAGACTGATAGCACGTATTCGCATACAGCTAAAAAGATACGAAATTTCATAGAGGAGGACTGCAATGCCTGGTTCACTTCGCCTTGGGGGAATCGCTGAAATCGATATCTACGCCCATCTGAGTTGGTTCATTATTCTGGTCTTACTGACCTGGTCTCTTGCTAGTGATTGGTTTGCTCAGCTGTTTCCTGGCTGGGCCCCGACGACCTATTGGATTGCAGCATGCATCTCGGCCCTGCTCCCTATCGACTGGTTTCCCTCTTTTCCTGGACATCGCACGTATGGATGTTCCACTCGACCTCGGGTCTCGCTATAAGGAACGTGAGATTCGTGCGAAGGCAGGGAGTACGGTGTTGGCGATACGCAGGGTCTTACTCTTTGAAGACATAGCCAACGCCGCGAACGGTATGGATCAAGCGTGGCTCACCCCCTGCCTCGAGCTTGGTGCGCAAGTAGCTGACGTAAACTTCCAGTACATTCGAGGAACCCTCGAAATCAATCCCCCAGACACGATCCAGGATGATGTCACGGGTGAGCACCTGGCGTGGACGCTTCATAAAGAGCAGGAGCAGTTCATACTCGGTGGGTGACAGTTCGATCTCGCGCGCGCCGCGATGGGCTATGCGTGTGCCCGTATCCAGCTCGACATCAACATAGCGCAGCACCTCGTGGCGCTCTTCCTGGTTGCGTCGCAGTAGCGCCTTCACCCGGGCCAGCAACTCTTCGGGAGCAAACGGCTTGACGAGATAGTCATCGGCCCCGGTCTCCAATCCTTCGACCCGATCCGTAACGGCATCGCGAGCGGTCAGCATGAGGATCGGCACGTTGTCGCCTGCGGCACGGAGCCGCCGCGCCACTTCCAGCCCATCAAGCCCTGGGAGCATGATATCGAGGACGATGAGGTCGGGCGGGTGCTCCAGTGTACGAGTGAGGGCGTCGTTGCCACTAGAGGCAATAGCGACGCTATACCCTTCGTAGGCGAGGATGCGCCGCACCAGGTCGGTGATACGTGGGTCGTCGTCCACAACGAGAATGTGCGCCTTCATTACTGTTCCTCCGGTCTCTGCAGGCGTCTCATTTCCCGTCGGGATGTCCCTTGTGGGAAACGTGCTGTTGTACCTGCTCGTGTGTGCTTCAGCTCTAGGGAGAGTATAGCATGGGGACATGAAGCCATGCTGAGATGGACCTGAGTTGAAGCTGAGAGTGAGGATCATCCAATGACGACCATGCCAGCAGGGGCTGGCGTGAGCCCACAAGAGAAGCTGAAGGACGACTGCACTTCCAGCTACACTGGTTGTCCCCCAACGCGTCCTGGCTGGATCAGATCGAAATTTGGTTGAGTCTGCTGCAGCGCAAACATTTGCAGCCCAATCACTTTCCCAGCACGGATGCTCACGCAAGTTGATATCTATTCAGGATTAAATTATAATGGAGTAGCAGAAAAAGATTGAGAAGTTATACAGGTATATGTAGCACTTGAGAGGGGGTGAGACCCTGGCTACCCTCCCAACAGGGACGGTCACCTTGCTCTTCACTGATACCGAGGGATCCACGCGACTCCTTCAGCAATTAGGTGATCGCTACCCCTACGTACTAACAACATGTCGTCACCTCCTGCGCACGGCGTTTCGGCAGTGGCATGGCCACGAGGTGGACACACAGGGAGATTCCTTTTTCGTGGTCTTCGCTAACGCCACCAACGCCATCTCAGCAGCAGTGGCTGCCCAGCGCAGCATAGCTGCTCACCCCTGGCCCGATGAACTGGAGGTACGAGTTCGTATGGGCCTGCATACAGGCGAACCGGAACGCTCCTCGGAAGGCTACGTCGGACTGGACGTGCACCTTGCGGCACGGCTCATGAGCGCCGCGCATGGAGGCCAGGTGCTCCTCTCCAGCACAATCAGAACGCTCGTAGAACATAACCTGCCAGAGGGCGTGAGCCTGCGGGATTTGGGGCAGTACCATCTCAGAGATCTCCCTGGTCCAAAACATCTCTTCCAATTGGTCATCTCAGGGCTGCCTGCCGACTTCCCGCCCCTGAGAAACTCTAACAATCAGTTTCATAACCTGCCTGTACAACTCACATCGCTCATCGGGCGCGAGCAAGAGATAGCAGCGGTGCGCACCCTCCTGCGGCGCGCTGATATGCACCTCCTAACGCTCACCGGCCCGGGCGGTATTGGCAAAACACGACTGAGTTTACAAGTCGCGTCCGAGTTGCTCGACGTATTCGTTGACGGGATCTGCTTCGTCCCCCTGGCTACCATCACCGATCCTGGAGCAGCCATCCACGCGCTCGCACATGCTCTTGGGCTGGAACATCAATTTGTGAGACAACGAACGTTCGAGGAACATATGGACTATGTGAAAGCCTTCCTCCGCGACAAACATTTCTTATTGCTGATGGATAACTTCGAGCAGGTGGTGTCGGCAGCCCCATATCTCACTGAATTGTTGAGTGTCTGTCCGCACCTGAAGATTCTGGTATCTAGCCGAGCAGCGCTGCATGTTCATGGTGAGCAGGAATTCCCGGTACCTCCGCTAGCCTGTCCCAGGCGGACACAACTTCCAGCCATTGAGGATCTCTCGCAGTATTCAGCAATCACCCTTTTCCTGCAGCGCGCCAAGGCCGTCAAACCTGACTTTGCCCTCACCAGGACAAACGTGCCCACGGTCGCCGCTATTTGCCGCCACCTGGACGGCCTACCGCTGGCGATAGAACTGGCAGCAGCACGTATCAAGTTGCTGCCGCCACAAGCGCTTCTCCAGCGCCTGACACATCGCCTGTCCGTGTTGACGAGCGGCGCACAAAGTGCCCCTGCACGACAACAAACGCTGCGCAACACAATCACCTGGAGCTATAACCTGTTAGACACGGTTGAACAACGGCTCTTCCAACAAATCTCTGTCTTCGTCGGCGGCGGCGCTTTAGAGGCGGTTGAGTCGATCTTTGGCGCACCTGGAGACGAAGCAGGGCAGATCCTCGATGGAGTAGCGTCACTTATCGATAAGAGCCTGCTGCAACAAATCGAGCAGGAAGACGAAGAGCCACGCCTCGTGATGCTGGAGACGATTCGTGAATTTGGCCTGGAGGCTCTCGCTACCAGTGGGGAGGAAGAGATTACCCGGCAGGCTCATGCCGCCTACTACCTGGCGCTGGCAGAAAAAGCGGAGCCGAAAATCGGTGGCCCACAGCAGGCCGCATGGTTAGAACGCTTAGAGAGGGAACATGACAACCTGAGGGTGGCTTTACAGTGGTTAATAGATCAGGGTAGCAGGGAGCTAGCTTTGCGCCTGGCGGGAGCGCTACGTCCATTCTGGGCCGTGCATGGTCCATTCAGTGAGGGACGCAGTTTCCTGGGGCGGGCACTGGCACTGAACAAAGAAGTTGCGACACCCGTGCGGGCAAAGGCGCTCTTTGCCGCAGCAAATCTCGCCTTCATTCAGAGCGACTATGACCACGCGGAAGAATTGTGCCAGGAAAGCTTGAAACTGTTCCGCGAACTCGGAGAACGACCTGGCATTGCATTCTCCCTCTATCTCCTGGCATGGGTACGCAGGGATAACGCCAGCCTTGACGTGGTACTGGTAGAGGAAGCTCTGGAGATCTTCAAAGAGATAGGTTACAGGGAGCTCATTGCGTGGTGCATCTACACTCTGTCGTTTTTGGAAGGCGCTCGAGGGGAGTATGCCAGGGCTTGCTCCTTGGTCGAGGAAAGCCTGGCGCTGCATCGAGAGCTAGGAAACAAGAGGGGCATTGCTCACACGCTCACAAACCTGGCGCGCATACGCCTGGTTTCCCTCGACGACAAGGCAGGTGAGGCTACTGTGCATTCATTGCTCGATGAAAGTCTCACTCTCTTCAGAGAGTTGGATGATAAGGATGGCCTTGCCTACTCAAGCTCTCTGCGGGGACAGCTAGCCCTCCGCCAGGGGGACGCTGTCACAGCACGTTCGCTAATCGAGGAGAGTTTGTCGCTCTACAGGGTGATGGGATCCAGGCAGGGCATTGCCGAGTCCCTTTGCCAACTAGCACGAGTAGCTATCGTTCAGGAAGACGACGTTATTGCATATACCCTCTATAAAGAGGGACTTGCCATCGCCATGGAAATGAAACGCAAAGCGCTGATCGCCTCCTGCCTGGAAGGCGTAGCAAGAGTGAGCACATCTCAAGGCAAGTTCGTATGGGCCACACAGCTCTGGGGCTTGGCGGAAACTCTACGCACAGCGGTCGGTGTGCCTATCCCGCCCATTGACCGCGCTGACTATGAACGCTCGGTCGCTAATGCATGCGCTCAATTAGGTGAAAAAGTCTTTACTACCGCGTGGGCGCAGGGACAATCGATGACACCTGAGCAAGCCCTCGCTGCGCAAGAGCAGGCAATGGTGCTCTCACCTGCCACAAAGATGACGGCACTGGCCGCTACTCCATCACGAACATATCCCGCCGGACTGACAGCGCGCGAAGTACAGGTGTTGCGCTTTGTGGCTAATGGATTAACTAACGCCGAAATCGCCGAGGAGTTGAGGCTGAGCGAAAAAACTATTGCCCATCACCTCACCCACATCTTCAACAAAACCACCAGCGAGAACCGGGCTGCAGCCGCTGCCTTTGCCATTCGTCACGGCCTGGCCTGAAATCCGCACAGTACCCTCCGACTTTTCAGGCCGTCCTACACAGACCATATGGGCATTTCTTCGCATAGCGGGCAATCCCTGTCTTCCTCAGAGACTTCTCAAATTCGGAGGTTCTTCCGATGTCAAAGGAGGCTCATGAAGTTTACACTTCACCTGACGATGAAAGACGAGACGAGGTCACTTCAATGTCCGGCTGGAAACACCAGATGGCATGCAGTTGACCCTGTTCCAGGTTCTGCCTAAAGCAGGCATTTCTTCGAATAACAGGCAATCTCTGCCATGCTAATAATTCCGCACATTGAGAATTCTTCCCAATGTTGTACATGGTTTCTATCAGTAACACTTTTATCAAAAATATTAAGTTTGGCGAAGTTTTTTTATGGAAGAAAAGTCTATGCAAGAATACTCACCAGATCAACTTGCTACTTTGGACAGGCAGGCGTTTCAGTCGTTTTATCGAGAGAACCTTGGCCCAATCTATCGTTACGTGTACAGGAAGGTCGGGAACCGAGAAGAAGCTGAGGATCTGACGTCACAAATTTTTATAAAAGCCGTTCGTAGCATCGATCATGCGCAAAACCCACGCAGTATACGAAACTGGCTGTTTCAAGTCGCGCGTACTACGATCGCTGATTACTGGCGAGCCTACTATCGTACAGCAACAAGTTCATTGGATGCGCTGGTAGAAGCTGGTTGGGAGGGTCCGGCTGAAAACGAAGACAAGCTTTTTGAGTTAAGCAGTAGCTCAGCAGACCACGCACAGCGTCTCCTCAATGCGCTACCCGAGCGTGATCGAGAGGTCCTGACCTGCCGTTTTCTGCTTGGTCTTTCGATTCGAGAGACTGCTGTACGGATGGGGGTGACAGAGGGAAACGCCAAAGTATTACAGTTCCGTGCGCTCAAGCGTGCTGCTGATCTTGAATATATTGTCAGTAATAAGTGATTTTCTCATCCAGTCTCCTGAATCCGCATGTCTACCTCGACACCGTCGTCCTCGTCGGCAGCGTCGGAGCGCATTACCAGGCGAAGGAGCGCGTTTCTTTTGCCCTCGGTGCCATGCTTGCCTCATGTGCGTGGTTCTTCGGCCTCGCCTATGGGGCGGCCTGGCTCGCGCCACTCTTCCAGCGCCCGCTGGCCTGGCGAATACTCGACAGTATCGTAGGCTGCATTATGTGGACGATCGCCGCTTCGCTGATCTGGACAGCGTTGAAATAGTTCTCAGGCGAGAGAGGCGTGGCGACCGCCGAAATGCATCCCTTCCACATCTCGATCTTGCGCCTGCCGGAGGTCTAGAACTCCTCTCCCCCCACTGGTGAAGAGGCACATTTGTTGCTATACACCTGAATCTCAAATATAATGGAATAACTGAAAAGGCTGAGGGACCGCTCATATAAATGCAGCACCTGTAAGGAGGTGCGACTCTGGCCGACCACATGGACCATGCAACTGAAGTAGGGAAGATGTCCACACCTGCTCTGCCGACCGGGACGATTACGTTGCTCTTTACCGACATCGAGCGGTCCACACACCTGCTCCAGCAGTTGGGCAGCCGCTACGCGAGTGTGCTAGCAGCCTATCGAGACCTGCTGCGTACGGCGTTACAGCAGTGGAATGGCTACGAAGTTGACATGCAGGGGGACAGCTTCTTCGCCGCCTTTGCTCGCGCGACCGATGCCGTCTCGGCGGCGGTAGCGGCCCAACGAAGCCTTACCACCCACTCCTGGCCCGAAGGTGTAGCGGTACGTGTCCGCATGAGTCTGCACACCGGGGAGCCGGAACGTTCCTCGGTGGGCTACACCGGACTGGACGTGCATTATGCAGCGCGGCTCATGAATGCCGCCCATGGCGGGCAGGTGATACTCTCCCGGACAACCCAGGAACTTGTAGCACATGACCTGCCAGATGGCGTGAGCCTGCGAGATGTGGGAGAGTATCACCTCAAGGATTTTCGTGGCCCCAAACGTCTCTTCCAGGTGGTCATGGCGGGCCTGCTTGCGGATTTTCCGCCCCTGAGGACGCTTGATGCCCGGTTTAACAACCTGCCTGTGCAACTCACCTCACTGATTGGCCGCGAGCAGGAGGTGGCGGCGGTATGTTCCCTGTTGCAACGGACAGATGTGCGTCTCGTCACACTCATGGGCACAGGTGGCATCGGCAAAACTCGCCTGGGTCTCGCGGTCGCGACCGAGCTACTCGATACGTTTGTTGCTGGCGTCTGTTTCGTCCCACTGGCACCGGTCAGTGACCCGGCCCTGGTCGTTCCCACCATTGCCCGCCTGCTCGGCCTGGCACCTACCCATACTGGACCGCAGCCAGCCACGATACATATGGAGTACCTGAAAGCGTTTCTGCAAGACAAACACTTCTTGCTGGTGCTCGACAACTTCGAGCAGGTCGTGCCTGCGGCTCTCGATCTCGTGGAGCTGCTGTCTGCCTGTCCGCACTTGAAAATGCTGGTGACCAGCCGTGCTGTGCTCCACATTCAGGGAGAACATGAGTTCGCCGTACCCCCGCTGGCATTCCCCAAACGCACACAGCTTCCGGCTCTCGAGGAACTCCCGCAGTACGCGGCGATTGCTCTCTTCCTGGAACGTACGTTGGCCATCAAGCCAGACTTTGCCCTGACCAGAGCGAACGCCCAGGCGATTGCTGCCATCTGTGTCTACCTGGATGGATTACCGTTGGCAATTGAATTGGCAGCAGCGCGTATTAAGCTGCTGCCACCACGGGCGCTACTGGAACGGCTCACACATCCCTTAGCTGTGTTGACGAGTGGAGCCCGCAATGCGCCTCTTCGGCAGCAGACCCTGCGCAACACGCTGGCCTGGAGCTACAACCTGTTAGATGCAGAGGAACAGCGACTCTTCCGGCATCTTTCCGTCTTCGTAGGTGGTTGTACCCTGGAGGCTATCGAGTCCATTAGTGATGCTTTTGGGAATCCAGCGGTGGACGTGTTGGATGGGGTAGCCTCACTCATCGACAAAAGCTTGTTGCACCAGATCGAGCAGGAGGAAGAGGAGCCACAGCTCATGATGCTGGAGACGATACGTGAATATGGTCTGGAATGCCTGGCCGCCAGTGGGGAGATGGAGGCGACCCAATATGCTCATGCTGCGTACTATCTCGCATTAGTGGAGGAGACAGAGCCGGAACGGGCAGGTACACAACAGACCGTGTGGTTGCAACGATTGGAGCGAGAGCACGACAACCTGCGTGCAGCACTTAGATGGATGCTAGAACGAGCCGAGACGAGGAGGTGGGTTGGGGGAGAGAAAAAGCAGGTAGAGCAAGCATTGCGCTTGTGTGGAGCATTGTTCTGGTTCTGGTACCTGCGTGGGTATTTCAGAGAGGGGCGAACGTTCCTGGAGCGAGCCCTGGCTATACGTGAAGGCGTTGTGGCACCGGTACGTGCAAAGGCACTTCAGGCACAAGCAGAACTGGGTTTCCTCTTGGGCGACATTGAGGAGATCGAGGCACTGTGTGAGGAGAGTCTGGCGCTCTTTCGAGAACTCGGAGACCAACACGGTATGGCAACTGCCCTCCATATGCTGGGCGCTGTAGCCCTGGCGAGATCTCACTATACCAAAGCGCGCCAGCTTTTCGAGGAAGCCATGGTGCTCTTCCAGGAAGTAGGCGACACCTGGAGGAAGGCTCGCGCCCTCGCCCAATGGGGCCGCATCTTTACCCATCAAGGGAAATATGCACACGCCCGTTCGTTGCTTGAGGAAAGTCTCGTCCACTTTAGAGCCTTGGGCGACAAGAATCGCATCGGCTACTCACTGTACCTATTGGCCCGTGTACTCTTTCTTGCACAAGATGATCCAGCGAGAGCCCGTACTCTGGCAGAAGAAAGCCTCTCCTTCTTCAGACAGGTAGGAGCCGACTGGCTCGTGAGCTTCGCACTCAGCCTCATGGGACAGCTGGCTTTGCAAGAGGGCGACGTTGCCCAAGCTCGCGAGCTTGCCGAGGAGAGTTTGATGCTCTTCAGGAAGATAGGGCATAGGCAAGGAACCAGCGAATCACTCTCCCTGCTGGCGCAGGTCGTCGCTGCCCAAGGTGACTATATGGCAGCCCAGGCCTTCTACGAGCAGAGCCTGGCGCAAGCAATGGAGGGAGAGGACACGGCACGCATTGCCTCCAGTCTGGAAGGTCTGGCAAGTGTGGTTACGGTCCAGCGAGAGTCGGCATGGGCGGCACAACTGTGGGGTGCGGCAGAGTATCTACGCGAAACGATCGATGTGCCCTTGCCACCTGTTGAGCGCGCAGAATATGAACGCCAGGTGATGACTGGACGTGCGCAACTTGGGGAGTCGGTCTTCGCAGCCGCCTGGGCTCAAGGACGGACAATGACCCCTGAGCAGGTGCTCGCCGTGCAAGGACAAGAGATGGCCTCAGCACCAATCACAACAGTAGGCCTCCCTCACCAACCTATCCCGCCGGGCTGACAGCACGCGAGATTGGGGTGCTACGCCTGGTGGCGAAAGGGCTGACGAACAGCGAGATCGCCGAGGAACTGGGGCTCAGCGAGAAAACGATTGCGCATCACCTCACCCACATCTTCAACAAAACCACGAGCGAGAACCGGGCCGCAGCTGCGGCCTTTGCTATCCGCCACGGCCTGGCCTGACATCCGCACTGCATCCGCCGATCTTTCAGGTCATCCTCAGGCTGAATGGGCATTTCTTCGCATACGCGGCACTCCTTCCATTTCACAAGTCCCAGCATATTCGGAGGTTCTTCCGATGTTCCTGAGAGCTTCCAACAGTTACACTTCCATCAGTGATGCTCTATCAGAGTCTTTGGCATGTACAATTTCTGTACAGCAAGAATGAGACGCAGTTCACACTCAAATCTCTCCTGTATATGAGCATTCAGAAAGAATGCACCATGCAAATGATCTTTTCTCGACACTTGATCAATCCTGAGTATACAAGGTAGCGCACGTATCCCTCTCGCGTATGTAATGGCAGCAATCGTGCTTCTTATTCTGGCGTTAGTTGGAAGGCAGCGGCAACTCCAGATGTAAAAAGCGGAATGATAAATAAAAGGAGCAATAATAGCAATCTCTGAATGAAATATTTGAATCAGCCTTTATTAGATGAACAGAGAGAGGAAGCCATTGTCACAGAAGCCCAATAAGAGGAAACAAAAACAAACAATGCCACTGCGACCGAATGTAGGAGTATGTGTGCTCATCACAAAGGACGACAAGATACTGCTCATGAAGCACAAGAACTCATTAGGTGTTGAAACATGGTATACCCCTGGCGGACACCTGGAGTATGGAGAGTTTCCTGAGGAGTATGTCATCCGCGAAATGCTCGAAGAGATGGGCCTAATTATCACTGATGTCGCGTTTCTCGCGATCACTAACGATGTATTTGAGTCACGGAAGAAGCATTATGTCACTATCTGGTTGGCAGCTAGATATGCTTCTGGTGAACTAAGTATGAATACGGCTTATGAAATTTCAGCAGTGGACTGGTTCTCCTGGGATGCCTTGCCTGAGCCACTTTTCTTGCCGTTAGAGCACCTTCTTACAGGACAGTGTTACCCCGCCCTCTGGGATTTCAGTGACAGACATGGATAGAAGGAGTAGCCACAACTTTTAGAAAACCTCCCAATCGGACCAGCCGCCATCGTACCACTTGTACACTAACGTATTGTCCGTATTGCGCGCGAATACATCGATACGATTGCTCCCCCAGGAGACCGCGGCAGGACTGGAGGTGAGCGTCCCTCCCAGCGACTCCCAATCATGCCAGTCGCCATCATACCACGTATGCTGCAACGTGTTATCGTTTCCACGCACAAACACATCGAGCCGTCCTGGCCCCCAGGATGTCACTGTAGGATCGGACACGAAGGCGCCTCCCAACGGCGTCCAATCATTCCAACCGCCGTCGAACCACCTGTACCACAATGCGCTGTCGCTTCCACGCACGAACACATCAACGCGTCCTGGATTTGAAGAGGCCACAGCAGGAGCCGACAAGGAGACACCCCCCAGCCATTGCCAGTCATGTATACTTCCGTCGAAATGGTTGTACCATATGCTATTGGCAATACCTCGTGCCAGTATATCGATTTGTCCAGGCGTTGAGGAGGTCACAGCGGGATCCGAGGTGAGTGCACCACCAAGCGCCTCCCAGTCATGCCAGGTGCCGTCGAACCATTTATGCAGCAAAGCGCTGGTGGTGCCGCGTACAAAAAGGTCGAGCCGTCCTGGTCCCCAGGAAGCGCCAGCAGGATCGCCCTGGCTGCTTCCCAGCGCTTCCCAACCATGCCAGGCGCCGTCGTAACGTTTATGCCATAGAGCATTAACTCCATCGCGTATGAAGAGATCTAAGCTGTTCATACCCAGGGAGGTAACCGCCGGCCTTGTTTCAGCCGCGTTGATCAGCGCCATGGCGGTTGCAGAAATGTTTGGTGTGGCTATCGCCTCAGCTTTCGGTTTTTTGGGGAGAATACTTGTTCTCGGTTGAAAGAGTGGATTCAACAGCCTTTCAGCGCCAAGCACCGTTACCAGCCCCACTCCTGTTAGCCCAACCAGGCCAGCAATAACTTTGCGCCTTGACACATGCCGCACACTCGGCAGCGGTTCAGCTATCTGTGAAGGGAGAGTACCCGAACCCAGAGCAACGTGCGTACCTGGATAAGGTACGGCGATAGTATGAGAGATATAGCCGTCCTCTGGGAAATCCGCCGACCTCAGGCGAAGGGAGGTATCGGCATGGGTACGCGGTAGAGATGGTACGGAGAGGCTCCCTGGGCCGAGAAAGAGAGGTGAGGCTGACACATCGGCGGCCTTCAACGCACTTGCAAAGTCTCGTATAGATGCAAAGCGCACCTGGGGGTCTTTTGCAAGTGCCCGCATCACCACGTGTTCGACATTTATAGGCAGTGAGGGAACCTTTTCCCGCAGTGGCGGCACAGGCATATGCAGGTGTTGAGTTGCTATCTCCATGGCAGAACCGCGAAAAGGGGGCGTTCCGCATAACCATTCGTAAACCACGGTGGCGAGTGCATACTGGTCGCTGGCTATAGTTGGTCTCCCGTACAATTGCTCCGGTGCCATATAGGTGAACGTTCCAATAATGCTGGAAGTATTTGGTGAGTCATCAGATGGGACACCGTGTATCTTCTGCAAACTGATGGCGATGCCAAAATCGCTCAACATCAGCACTTCGTTCTGCCCAAGCAACATATTTTCTGGCTTGATATCACAATGAATAACCTGGCGGTCATGCGCATACTGCAATGCTGTCGCCACCTGTTCCACGTATGAAACAATCATCGCGGCTGGCAATAGGCTTCCACGAGGATGACGTTCGCGCAGCGATCCATACGGGGCATAGCTCATCACCAGGAATGGCGTAGCGTTTTCGATGCCGAATTCCAGCACCGACACAATATTGGGATGGCTGAAACGCGCAATAGTCCTTGCCTCGGCGAGGAATTTCCCCAGTGCCTCATCCGTCAACCGCAACTGTAACACTTTAATGGCGGCAGGCGTTTGCAGGTAGATGTGTTCGCCCAGGTACACATCGGCAAAGCCACCTCGTCCGAGCAGCTTAACCAGCCGATAATTCCCCAGTTTTTGCCCCACATACTCGACCATCTAAACGACTCCTCCAACGCTTTCGCCCTGAATATCCAGATACATTTTCGAATTCTTTAGTAGTATACGTGAGGCCGAAACGTTCTTAACGCCAATCAAGGTAAAAAGTACTACGTTTCCCCACTTATAATTATATCCGCAATCACCTGTGCCAGGAGTAGTCAACACATTTCCGCTTTCCTAAGCTACTGGTGTATGTCATAGATGAAGCTACAAATAGCTTCCTACTACTTTAGTGAAGGATGTGGCAAGAAGAGCTTCTCACCTATGATTGAAACTTGTCAAGACAATAAGGTATACTGTCTATTAGTCAGGTTGGGTGGGATAGGGCCTCTTGTCCAATATTGGACTATGCCGAAAAAGATTCGCGAACTTAAAGCGATGTTACTCAAGGCAGGTTTCTACTCGCAGCCGGGCAAAGGAAGTCACACTGTTTGGTGGCATCCAGCACTATCTACCAAACTTACCTTATCTGGTGGAAATGGCGATGATGCTGAACCATACCAGGAGAGACAGGTACAAAAGATTCTCAGACAAGTACAAGATGTTCTTAAGAAGAGAAAAGAGGTGCAAGAGTGAGCAATAAGTATGATCACTACACTATGGTTATTAAGTGGAGTGAGGAAGACAACGCTTACATCGTTACTGTACCTGAACTTCCTGGTTGTATTACCCATGGCGATACTTACGAAGAGGCAGTTCAGCAAGGCCGAGACGCGATTGAAAGCTGGATTGATGCGAGTATAGCGTGGGGACATCCGATCCCTTCTCCTGGATCTAAGGAATTAGTTGTCCAGTAGTATTGCCCATTATTCAGCAGATTCTGCGAGAAGAACAACGTCGACGCACCAGGAAAATGGTGTGTCGATGTTGTTCTTCTCGCTTTTGAACATGCAAAATGATGTTCAGATTAGAAAGCATCAATTGGCGCAAAATAGTCATAATTCCCTGGACCTGCAGTCTTATCTAGTTGTTTGAGGATACGCGCAGCATTATCATACGGTCCTGCAACAAAAAAGGGCCTTCCATTTTTTCCAAACGTCAAGTGATAAGGTTCCTCCAGTTCGCCGCGTGGCGCCAGCACATATTGCGAGAGCGCAAAGTCCTTTTCAGGCTGGAAGCCAAATTGTGCTGCATAGTCAATAGATGCATAAATCATCTGGTGCGCCAACTCGACCGGACACTCCATCGGCTCTACATCGCGGAAAATTTTGCTACGGACTTCGTCCTCATAACGAGTCCGGGAAAAACCCGCATTGGCATACGTATTTTTAAGCCCCAGGCAGTACTTATCTACAAGGTAGACCCCAAAACAGATATCATCATCAGGCTGCTTGCGGGCCAAAAGGATCTGTACAAGTCCCGGGTCATCCTGTTGCCAGCTGGCACTGATCCAGCATTCTAAGATGGGAAGGGTGCGAGCACGGCGAATAATGGACTGCGGGGATAATAACGTGAACTCCTGTTGATGTGATTTGTGTTGTGAAGCGGCTTTTTGCTTGCTTCGCTTTTTCATGAGCGCTTTCTGGTGTTTTCGTTCATCTCGTGGCATGTCTCTTTCCTTCTCTTGATTTTTACAAACTACTCAGTTCGCTTTCAGTTGAGCTATCTGTTCTTCTACTCTCATAGCGCTATTTTATCAGTTCCTGCAATCCCCCTACCTGAGTAGTTCCGGTTATAATAAAGAGCCATCACCCGATAATGTTGCATAATAGGGAGTAACAGCAGACTATGCTGGATAACTGAAAGGAAAAATAGATCATGGTCGCAGTATCATTGATGCTCGAGGGCCAATATGGCGTGACATGGCCCCACTGGAAAAACCTCGTAGCCGAAGCCGAAAACCTGGGATTTGCCGGTATGTTTCGCTCAGACCACTTCACTAATGCCAGTCCACCGGACATGGACTCCTTGGAGATGATCGTCTCGCTGACCTACCTGGCAGATCACACGCAGCGTATCCACTTTGGGCCTCTGGTGGCACCATTTTCGTTCCGCAATCCCATGTTACTGGTGCGACAGGCGGCTGCGTTGGATGACCTGAGCAATGGGCGAATGATTCTAGGTTTGGGCGCTGGATGGCAGGAGCGCGAACACCACCTCTTCGGCTTCGAGCTTGGCGATATTCCTACGCGCATAGCGCGTTTCGAGGAAGGGCTTGAGGTAGTGACGCGTCTGCTCAAGAGCGATGAACCCGTCACCTACGAAGGCCACTTCTTTCAATTGCGCGGGGCGTCTTTACTGCCGCGCCCACAGCGTCCTGGAGGGCCGCGTATCTTGATAGGTGGCATTGGGCCTAAACGCACCCTGCCGTTGGTAGCGCGCTATGCCGATATCTGGAACGCTTCCTTCCTCTCGCCCGATGAATTTCGCAAACACTGTGCTATACTCGACGGTCTACTCGGTGAAGCCGGGCGCAAGCCGGGCGATGTTAAGCGCACCTTGATGAGAGGCCTTTTCTTCGGACGTGACATGGCGGAACTCGACCGGCGGCTGCGCTGGCGCTCTGAAGACTCCGACTACATGGAAAAATCGTTGCAAGAAGTAATTGATATTTTAGCCACGCGAAATCACGATATCGTTGGCACCGCTGACATGGTTATCGAGCAGATAAAAAAATACGAGGCAGCGGGTGTGGAAGAGCTGATGCTGCAATGGTTTGACCTGGATGATATCGATGGATTGCGAGCCTTCGCCAAAAGCGTGTTGCCGCATGTCCAAAAGTAATGGGGAAGCAAAGGTCTCTATGTGCTCTCCTTTAATAAGCGAGCAATCAGGGCCTACGAGAAGGCTGGTTTCCAGTGCGTGCGAACGTTTATGCAGTACACTATCTACGGAGACAACGAGTTCGTGGAGATGATGCGGATGGCATAGCTCAACTTGAAAAAGCAGGAAGTGGAAGCCCGATGATGCTTCCGCTTCTTGCTTTTTCGTTCTATTGATAGAATGCTGTGAATGCTGTTGTCTTAGGTCTCTACACGTTCTCAAAAATGCCTGTAATCGAAGAAGTAAAATCTCCTCCTACTTTTATCAAGCCTTACCCTCATCCGGTTTGGGGGAATACAGTATATATATTCAAGGGTCATCAAGATACTGTGAACGCGGTGGCCTGGTCCCCTGATAGTATGCGCATTGCTTCGGCGAGCGACGACCAGACCGTACAGGTCTGGGATGCCTTCACCGGCGGCAACAAGGTGGTCTATGGCGGACATACAGCGAAGGTGACCACCGTAGCCTGGTCGCCTGACGGGACAAGCATTGCTTCCGGAGATTTAAATGGCACTGTGCAGATCTGGAACCCCTCGAATGGCAATCTCTACCTGACCTATCGTTTCCAGGCTGCTGCTACTGTCGACTCGCACATTGGAGCTTTGCAGGCGACTTCTGGCGGCGGGGACCCGGGAGTACATACCGTCGTATGGTCGCCCAATGGCAAGAGCATCGCCACCGCTATGGGAAGTGGTCTTGTACGCGTGTTTGACGCAAGAACGGGAAGAACAGGACTCACGTACGCTCTTCCCTCTGGCAAGGTAAATGCCCTTGCCTGGTCACCCGATGGCAGGTATATTGTGGTTGCAGGTAGCAGCATTCCAACGACAGTCTGGAATGCAGGAAATGGTCAGAATGTTTTCACCTACCCTGAGAATGACCAGGACGCGGAATTTTCGCTGGCGTGGTCACCCGATAGCAAAAACATTGCTCTCGGGAACATCGACGGCACAGTTCGGGTGTGGGAACCCTCGACGAACAAGGTACTCGCTTATAAAGGCCAATCGATGAATGTGTACTCCCTGGCGTGGTCACCCGACGGCACTCGCATTGCCTCTGGCAGTATCGATGATACCGTACAGATATGGGATGCCAGTACGCTGACTACACTGTTTACTTATCGTGGCCATACAAATGAAATTCGCGCTGTCTCCTGGTCACCTGATAGCGAATATGTCGCTTCAGGCTCTTCGGATCAAACCGTGCAGGTATGGCAGGCACAAAAATGGTGACAACCAGGGGAAGTGCTCAAACTCGTTTGACCTGCTTTTCAGAGGCACAGAGTTGGTGACAGGCGGGCAACGCCTGCACCTCTACAGCGACTACATAGCAGCACTGGAGAAGGCAGACCTGCCCATCGAGCCATTTGAGGCGTACCTGGAGGCATTCAAGTACGGCATGCCGCCGCACGGTGGCTTCGCGATCGGGCTAGAGCGCCTGCTTATGCAACTGACGGGTTTGAACAATGTCAGGCTGACGACAACGTTCCCGCGCGACTTGACGCGGCTGACGCCGTAGGAGATTTGTGACCACTATGGTACGTCAAAGCCTATAATGGGAAGGCCAGGCGAAAATCCTCTGGCTCGCTTAGAAAAAATACATATGGTATACTGTAGATAAGTAAACTTAGTACACGTACTCACTACAGCAGTCCTTATTCGTTCGGAGTATCCAAATAAGATCAATAATTGCTGCTTCCAGTCATCATTGCTTGTACCGCTTCGCGTGCAATTATTGAGGCAATGCTTACTCTCTCTCATTTTGGCTGGATGTGAGCATGCAAAGTGGAGTTGGAGCAAATAGTCTCCTGAATGAAAGGAGCTTGAGCCTTGCTTCATTCTCAAGTGATAATCCACCTCCGTGACGCCATTATCGCTGGATCGACTGGCAGAATGGCTATGCTCCTCCTCATCTATGGAGGGCCCATAATAGGCCTGCCACGAATAGATGTAGTCAGTACTTTAGGCTCGCTTGCCGCTCCAAACAAGCAAGACGCTGTTACGCTGGGCGGTGCTATGCACTTCACCATGGGCATCCTCTTTGCCATTATCTATGCTGCTTTATGGAGTGTGGGGATCGGCAGCCCCACCTGGTGGTGGGGGCTCATCTTTGGTGCCATTCATGGCATACTGGTCATATTGCTGCTGCTAGTGGTTACGCGCAAGTTTCCTCAGCAGCCCGAATTATTCAACGGATTACCGATGATGGTCGCCATCATGCTGAATCACATGGTCTTTGGATTAGTCGTCGCACTCGTCTACTCAACCTAGCATTAGCAGCGTATGAACCCACATTCTGCATTATAACCCATTCCTTCTCAGTTATGATCCATCTCAGGGTTGAGAACATGCACGCGCGAATATCAACCCTGAGTCAACCCTGGAGCGGATGGAATCTGGCCTGTTATCCGCTATACTTCACTCCAGAAGAGACGAGCCGCTGAGAAACAAGAGACTTAAGGCAATGCTCGTTTAGAGCAGAGTTTAATCATTCTGAGGTCCTTTTGAACCGAAAGGAGAACACCTATGTCTAGAAAAAAGCTTTCTGGTGACTCAACTGGAATTGGTGGCAATTACCCCTGGTGGATATCCATAGTGGTGATTTTGGGCGCTATATTGCTCGCATCCGGCGCTGTGATCAGTAAGGTGGATCCCTCCCTTCTAGCGAACGGTGACCACATAACAGCTGCAACGAGAGTGTTAGGGGACTATACGTTTGCGCGTGACTTAGCGTTGGCTTTACTGTTGCTTCTTCTACTAGCGATAAAGGCTCGTCGGATATTAGCAGGAGTTATGGTTTTGATCGTGCTGATTCAGATTCTTGACATGATAAACGACCTGGTTCGCGGAGACTTTCTGCTCGTTCCGGTCGTGCTCGCGTTCGCCATCGTGTTCTTAGTTGGAGCATCTAAGGTGTTCGGCCAGCCAGTCTGGCATGTTGATGCCTGGCGTGAGCTGGATAGTCACTCGCCTGAGTCCCGCTGACAGGAAAGAGTGATGTCGAAAATTTTTCTCGTCTGCATCTTCTGCACGCCAAGGCGCGAGAAATATCAAAAGGGAGTTCATGTAGAGTCTTCACAATGATGAGCAGGTGGGGTACCCAATTCTTGAATACCCCACCTGCTCATCATTGTGAAGAGAGGTACTACGCTACTTCCAAGTCAGACACTGGAACTCATCGCAGGTCATCTCTTCTGTCAAAGCCCCTGACACCTGCACCTCATGTCCTTCAAACACATCTTGCGCCAGAGTCACAGCCTTGTTGATGTGTTCTAACGTACGTTGGGACGCCTGAAAGGCTTCACTCCATGCGGCTAAGGAGAGATCGGCACCATTTTGCAAGCCGCGTAAAATCTTCTGCAAGAACTCAGTCTGCGTCACGGCCACGTCGAGATACTCTCTCATTCCAGCCCCTGCCGCATCAGTAGCCCCTGCCTGCACCATCGGTGTTTCCTGCATGACATTGCCCTTCTTTCGGAAACGAGCGAGTTGCGCTCCTAAGTGTTCAATCTACAAATAACGGAAACTAAGAGCTTGCTCTACCTATATAGTATAGGGCATACATTGGGCGTACTACTACAGGACACCAGAGGGAGCTTTGCAGAGAGACCACCACAAGTATATTATAGTATATTGATCTCATGATGCTATCACAAAACTGTCACAGTTTCGCACCACCAACTAAAAAGGCGATGAGCGCAAAATGTATTTCACGAGGAATGAAGAGCTAGCGGAAGAGTTCTGTTACCGAGCGCCCGTCGTGAATACGGCTGATTGCGCCCGCGAAGAGTTCGGCCACCGAAAGAATGGTCATGTTGGGGAGGCGTTTCTGCTCAGAAAGCGGGATGGAGTCTGTGATGACGATTTCTTTGATGGGGGCATTGCTCAGACGTTCGATCGCGGGTCCGGACAAGACACCATGCGTGGCGCAACAATAGATGTCGCGCGCCCCGTGGTTATATACTACGCGTACTGCCTGTGTCAGTGAGCCGGCGGTGTCGATCTCGTCATCCACAATTAAGGCGTGCCTGCCTTCGACGCTGCCGATGATGCCCATTGCTTCTATGTGACCGTTGTTGCCGATGCGCCGCTTCTCGACGATTGCCAGAGGTGCATCGAGACGGTCAGCCAGCTTGCGAGCCTTTTTGGCAAAGCCCTCGTCCGCCGCGACAACCGTAAAGTCATCCAGTTCTTTTTCTGCAAAGTAACGAGCCTGGAGTATCTGTGCGGTCAGTTCATCGACGGGAATATTGAAAAAGCCCTGGATTTGCCCAGCGTGCATATCCATAGTGAGGACGCGCTGAGCTCCGGCAACGGTGATGCAATCAGCGATGAGGCGAGCTGTGATGGGAACGCGCGGCTGATCTTTCTTGTCGGTACGGCCATAGGCATAAAAAGGAATGACGGCGGTGATGCGAGCAGCAGAGGCGCGTTTCAGTGCGTCGATCATGATCAGGAGTTCCATGATCGAGCGGTTGACGGGGGAGCTGAAAGGCTGAATGATAAAGACATCGCGGCCACGTACATTGTCGTTGATTTTGACGAAGATGTTTTCGTTACTAAACTGAAAAACATCTGCATCGCCAAGCGGAATATGCAGATGTCGGCAGATTGAGGCCGCAAGTGGGCGGTTTGCATTACCTGTAAAGATACACAGCTCTTCCATTAGCTCCTCCTCGATGTATTGAGTATATCATATGGGCAATGTTTATGTAAACCAGGAGGGATTGCTACAATCGAAGGCCAACACTGCTCTTTTCTGGGTGCGATGATGTATCGCTAGCATTGCCATAGGCATCTACCAGCCTTTTCCAGGCTTCTTTGCCTCCAATAGGATAGATGGATAGACCTGCTAAACGGGCTGGTGAAGGATTGTCGCCGACAAACAGAATGGTTACCGCGTGACCTGCTTGCTTGAGGCGCACCAGTGTGTCGAGCAGATGGTCGGTGACGGTTCTGGTGATAACGACGATAGTGGCTCCGGCGGGAAGATGCGATCGTTCAGCATGTATCACTTCCTCCAGCGTGCTTCCGAAGTAGGGTTGGATACGGGCAAGTACATCCATAATGCGCCTGCGCTGCTCCTCACTAGTGGCAGGGGGGAGATGGATGCGGCGGCGCTTTAATTGCGCGGCAACGGTCGCGTCTACCTCCTGTTTCTCTTCATCCTCGGACGTAGCGTTGCTATGTACCTGTTCTTCCGGCATAAACATAAGGGTATTGGCGTAGAGGCCAACGGCATAACCTTCATTGAGCGCCCAGTCGGAGGCGGATGCCGCAGCGCAAATAGCCAGTTCCAGTAGTTCTGGCTGGAGACCATGTAAAGTATCAAATTGTGTATTGACGTTGAGAAAGATGACCATGGTGTAGGTCGTAGTAGGCTCATAGACCTTACTTTGCAATTGCATCACGCGCGCTGTAGCTTTCCAGTGGATGCGGCGAAGGCTATCACCATAGGCATAGTCCCTCACGCCGATGACGCGAGATGGGTCCTCCACCAGGCGGCGCGGGGCGCGGCGGTCGCCAAAGGGATGGCGGGCTGGCAGGCTGAAGCGGGTTAAAGGTACTACTAATGGATAAACTAGCAGATACTGCCAGTTAGGCAGAGTTTCCTCGTTACTGATAAAACCGAAAACATCACCACTGCGCACGACGGTTGGGCCAAATTTATGCACGCCGCGCGCAGCACAATGCAAGGTATAGCGGCGTGTTACCCGTTCGTACCAGCGCGTACTGAAAAGGTTTTCTAACACAGCGGTATCACCTACGACACTGACGCTTATGTGCTGTCCCGTCATAGTGAGAGCTCGCGGAACTGTATCTTCGATTTCTAACCAGGGTAGTGGTAAAAGCTTGCCGTTTTCGACTGAGACCGACAGGGTAACCTGCTCACCAAACAATACACGCTGCTCGCTGAACTGCCGTTGATAGCGCAGCTGGCGCAGGCAAAAAGTTGCCCACATATCCGTCGTGCCGATGATTACGAGTACCAGTAACCCGGTGATGAATAGCAGCGGTTGATGAAATAGAATACTCGCAATTACAATTGCCAGGGCAATGTAGTATAAGCGTCTATTCATAACTCCACCGGCACAGGGACAGTATGCAGGACATCCTCTACAATTTGCTCCATGACTCGTCCATGCAGGCGGGCCTGGCTGGTAGCGATCATGCGATGAGAAAGGACAGGACGTGCCATATGTTTGACGTCATCAGGGATGGTGTAGTTTCGTCCAGAAATAGCGGCGTAGGCCTGGCTGGCACGGTAGAGAGCAAGTGTACCACGGGGACTGACACCCAATTCAATGGCGTTATGGTTGCGGGTGGCGCGCACCAGCTCAACAATATAGCTTTCAATGCTGGGATCAACGCGCACGCGCCGAATGAGCTTCTGCAGGCCCTGTAGGCGCTCAGCGCTCAGGACAGAGGACAAATCCTGTAATGGCTGATCCTCTCTAAAACGTTGCAGGATGAGGCGTTCTTCCGATTGACTGGGATAGTCAATGTGAACGCGCATGAGGAAGCGGTCGAGTTGCGCTTCGGGTAACGGGAAGGTTCCCTCCAACTCGATGGGATTCTGGGTGGCGATGACAATAAATGGGCGCGGTAATGCTATAGTCTCACGGTCGATGCTGACCTGCCGCTCATCCATTGCCTCCAGGAGAGCCGACTGTGTACGCGGCGTGGCGCGGTTAATTTCGTCAGCAAGCACTACCTGTGAGAGCAGCGGGCCTGGCCGGAATTCAAAATCACCCTTTTTCTGGTTGAAGAATGTGATGCCGGTGATATCCGAGGGAAGGAGGTCTGGGGTAAACTGGATGCGCTGAAAGGTACAGCCAAGGGATTTTGCGAGCGCTTTTGCCATGGTTGTTTTACCGATGCCCGGCACATCTTCAAAGAGGAGATGTCCTTCGCAGAGGAGAGCGACCATCAGCAGGTCTATGATTTTTTCTTTACCGACTATGACGCGGCCAGTGTTCTGGCGAATGGAGCGAGCGGCCTCTTGCACCTGGCGAATTTCATCTGTTTGTGTCATGCGTGGTGTAATCCTTGAGTCTCAGGAACCTGTAATAGTGGGTGGGAACCTACCTGGCTTTTGACACGAAATTTGGATACATGTACTTTGAAATGATACGCACAAAGAAATTATACGCACAAAAGGCAATAAATTTCACGTGCTCGCGACAAGTCGCTCGCCAAGAAGTATGATGTGTCGAGTGGGCGGGTCGCGGCTGCACCGCGACCCGCCCACTCGACACAGAGAGGATGGTGTTATTAGTTGCCGCGGGCTGCTATTTGGACAGTTACCGCCTGGGATTGGGCTTTTTGGCCGTTCTGGTTCTGGGCTACTGCGAAGACGAAGGCCCGGGTATGGCGACCATACATAATGACTGCCACTGACCAGGATAGGACGGCATTGCCATTGCCATCGGTAGTTACAGGGGGAGAGACATACCTGAAGGGAGCAACGGTATAATAGACCCCCAATGTGACAGTGATGTTCGGTAGGCTTGTGTTGACACTCACACTGACTACACTGTAATTCACTACTTGAGTAGGAATATTGGTAACGGTGATAGTTAATGGACCTCCTCCACCGGGATTGGGGGTTGGACTGGGATTAGCGTCGGGGGTTGATTGCAGCGCAGGAGTCCCTTGCGTCGGAGGCTGACTGCTGGAAGTGCTGCCGTTGCCACCACTGGGTGGTGGGAATGCCGGGCGGAGATCAACCGTTCCGGTAGGCACCACCGGTGTGGGAGGATTCGGCGAAAAGTTATTGCCTGTAGTCAAGAAATTTGGGCTGCGTACCAGTGCGTTTCCAATCAGTGAGACAAATAATACGCTTGAGATTAAGATCAGAACCACCGCGATCATCAGTACTTTGTATGCGGGATCTTTTTTCCAGAAATAGAGTAACCTGGCAAGAAGGTTTTGGGGAGGGGGCGTTGTCGTGCGACGAATAAGCTGATCAGGGCGAATCGGTTGGTAAGGCAAGGTACCAGTGTTATTACTTGCTACATGATTTTCAGGGTCAGGGTAGACTGGCGGCATTTGCCGGGGATAAGCCGGCAGTACTAAGTTTCCCTGTTCAGGTTGCTTTCCCTGTGTTTCAGGCTGATTAATCATCCGGGTGACATGCTCCTCCTCTTCTCCATTGTTTCGCTGATCTGTTCCAATACTGTTCAGTGTACACTTTCTTTTACGGTGTGTACAGTCATGTATACCAGAAGGGCTATATTTGCTTTTGCATTACTGTGTTATAACGTGACATTCCCTTCTGTCCATTACGGAAAACGGAGCAAGATGTAGTTCAGGACGGTTTGTACGGATAAGTTCTTCAATTGGTACTCCTGGATGATGGTTACAGCAGGTCCAACTGGCCTCCACATGTTGGGGTCGGTTGGCCCAAAGAGGGCGACGGTAGGTACATTGAGCATGGCCGCCAGGTGCGTGATGCCGGAGTCATTGCCGATGTAACACCAACACTGTAGCAAATGCTGTGCAACATCTATCAACGGCATATCTATCAAAGTGGAGAGCAGACCCGGCTGCGGTTGAGGTGAGAGCAGGCGCTGAATATCTTTGACGCGCTGGTGATCAGCAGGGCCTGCGAGTAGAAGAACAGGGTGATTACGCTGCCAGAGCTGTTCGATGAGGGCGGCGAAGTAGGGAACGGGCCAACATTTCTGGACGCTCCCACTCCCAGGATGAATGACTATGCGCCGGTTATCAGTCTCTGCTGTGGTTTGTTCAGCAGGTTTGAGGGAGAGCGTATAGGGCATCTCAACATGTTGTAGTTCGATGGTTTGCGCCAGGTATTGAACAATGTGTATTGCCTCGCCTTCTGGTGGGCGGCCAGCGGCGATAATTACTTTTTTGGCACCGGCCAGGCGCAGGTTTCGCTCTACCACGCCTTCGGGGTCGCGCAGCCAGCAGATGACAAGATCGGTATGTTGGAGCTGACTGAGCATGGCGGGTGAGAACGTGTTATTTGTTGAGAAGAGGCCGCTCCACTGGAGTTGTCCGTAATCGGAGGTTTTGTCCACGAGGTCAGAGGCCAGGGCGAGAGGCAGGACGGCGGGATTGCCAACCAGGGTGATATGAGGGTTGCTATATTGGTTTCTTATAGCCTGTATAATGGGAAATGTGAGCAGGGTGTCGCCGATGGTTCCGGGACGGATAATGAGAATGTGCATGAAATTTTCCCATACGATTACAGAGGCTGGATTCGAATGAGCGTATCACCCCTCTGCACCACCTCACCATTGGTGGCGACAAGCGCGCTGACATGGCCTGATACTTCTGCTTGAATCTCATTGAATACCTTCATTGCCTCTACCAGTGCGATTACCTGGCCGATCTGCACCGTGTCACCAATAGAGACAAAGGGTGGGGAGGAGGGCGAAGGAGAGGAATAGTAGACGCCCGTGAGCGGGGCAATGATAGCGACGCTGGTATCAGTTTTCACGGTGTGGGCAGGAGTGCCAGGAGGAAGTTGCGTGCCCCCCTGGCCCGGATTGCTCAATTGAGCAGGAGTTGAAACCATCACCATCCGGGGTTGCCGGCGGATGATGATCTCGGTGCCTCCCTCGGTCAGTTCTAGTTCGCCAATGGTACTCCCTTCGAGCATGTTTATCAAGTCTTCAACTCGCTTGATCCATGACGACACCTTCTGCTCGTGTGTATCCATCTTTTTTACTCTTCGTAGCGCTTAAAAATCAAACAGGCATTGTGGCCACCGAAACCCATCGAGTTGGACATAGCGACGTTGACCGTGCTTTGACGCGCCTTATTTGGTACATAGTCCAGATCGCAGTCGGGATCAGGGTGGTGCAGGTTAATGGTGGGAGGAATGATACCTGTTTGAATAGCCATGATGGAAACGACCGCTTCCACACCGCCAGCCGCTCCCAGGGTGTGGCCGGTCATCGACTTAGTGGAGCTGATCGCCAGGCGATAGGCATGATCGCCGAAACAGGTCTTGATGGCCTGCGTTTCAGTCCGATCATTGAACTGGGTTGATGTGCCATGAGCATTGATATAGTCCACCTGGTCGGGACGCAAGTTCGCTTTTTCCAGGGCGCGGCGCATCGCGCGTACCAGGCCTGTGCCGCCAGGGGCAGGTTCGGTGATGTGATGCGCATCACCCGTTGAAGCATAGCCCACCAATTCCGCCAGGATAGTAGCTCCTCTAGCTTTGGCGAAATCCAGGTCTTCCAGGATCAAAATGCCGGAGCCTTCTCCCATCACAAAGCCGTCGCGTGTAGCATCGAAGGGACGACTGGCTCCCTGGGGGTCGTCATTGCGGCGCGAGAGGGCGTGCATATTGTCGAAGGCGGCCATGGCAATAGGGGTAATGCCGCGCTCCGCACCACCAGCAATCATGGCTTTTGCATCACCGCGACGGATGGTTTCCCAGGCTTCTCCAATGGTATTGGCGCTAGTGGCGCAAGCGGAGACGGCGGCCCAGTTTGGACCTCTGGCCCCGGTCATGATGGAAACAATGCCGGGGGCGCCATCGATGATCATCATATTGATGAAGAATGGGCTAATACGTTCGGGGCCTTTTTCAAAGAGAACCTGGAATTGATCATGTAGTGTCACCAGCCCACCAATACCGCTGCCGATATATACGCCAATATCATCGGCATTCTCATCGCTGATTTGTAAGCCTGAGTGGGCAATCGCCTGTTTCGCAGTGGCGATGGCAATTTGCTCATAGGGGTCATTGCGACGTACTTCTTTGCGATCCATATAAAGGAGAGGATCAAAATCTTTGACCTGAGCGCCGAAGCGAACACGGAACCGGCTGTTATCATAGCCTGTGGTCTCTGCAACGCCGGATTTTCCCTGGCAGAGAGCTTCCCACGACGAAGCCAGATCATTACCCATCGAGGTAACTAATCCTAAGCCAGTTACAACTACACGAGACATGTTGTTCCCTCCTATGAAAGAGTGTTATCCCTTGATCATAAACCTAACGCGACGGCTTCTTCCTGGATGAAGCGGGTGTATGTTTCTCCACGGATGAAGCCTTCATGTTTAAGGAGCCTTTTATGAAATGGTATCGTTGTGACGATACCTTCAATGACGTACTCGTCAAGTGCTCGTAGCATACGAGCAATGGCTGCTTCGCGGGTTTCGGCCCAGACGATCAGCTTTGCCAGCAGCGAGTCGTAGTGCGGCGGTACGTGGTAGCCAGCATAGAGGTGGCTGTCGACACGCACGCCGGGACCGCCCGGCGGTAAGTAGCGTTCTATCGTGCCCGTTTGTGGACGGAAATCTGACTCGGCATCTTCGGCGGTGATACGGCATTCGATGGCATGACCGTGGAAGCGAATATCTTCCTGTTGAAGATGGAGCGGCAAGCCAGCCGCGATGCGGATCTGTTCCTTGACGAGATCGGTACTGGTGACCAGTTCTGTCACCGGGTGTTCAACTTGCAAGCGGGTGTTCATCTCCATGAAATAATAGCGGTTATCTTCGTCCAGCAGAAGTTCGAGCGTACCGGCGTTGCGATAGCCTATGGCCTGCACGGCGCGAAGAGCCTTCATGCCGATTTCCTGGCGCAGTTCTGGCGGCAAAGCCGGGCTGGGCGACTCTTCAAGGACTTTTTGATTGCGTCGCTGGCATGAACAGTTGCGTTCACCGAGGTGCACGCCGTGCCCGAAATTATCGACCAGGACCTGGATTTCCAGGTGGCGGGTGCGTTCCAGGTAGCGTTCGAGGTACAGCCCATCATCTCGGAAGGCTTCGCGCACTTCCATCTGCGCTACGGTAAAGACACGCTCAAATTCATCTGGACGTTTTACCAGGCGAATACCACGCCCACCGCCGCCAGCAGCGGCCTTGAGCATTAAGGGAAAGCCGATCTCACGCGCGGCGTCCAATCCTTCGGAGAGTGTGCGCAGGACGGGGGTGCCAGGAAGTATTGGTAATCCTAACTCGGCCATGGTTGTGCGCGCATCAACCTTGTCTCCCATAAGTGACATGACGGAGGCAGGAGGGCCAATGAAGGTGATCTGGACATCTGAGCAAATTTCGGCGAAACTGGTATTCTCTGAGAGAAAGCCATAGCCGGGATGAATGGCGTCGGCACCGGAGATGAGCGCAGCGCTGATGATGTTGGGAATATTGAGATAACTTTTGCTGCTTGCGCCTGGCCCAATACAGATATGTTCATCGGCCAGGCGTACAGGAAGAGAATCACGATCAACTTCCGAGTGGGCGATGATGCTTGGAATGCCCATTTCACGGCAGGCGCGGATGACTCGCAAGGCGATTTCACCACGATTAGCTATCAATATTTTACGAAACATCGACACACCTGTGCGGCTACACCTGCTGCGCAGGGTACCCATCCTTCCATTAGAGCGGTTAGAGTATTATATCATGCTGGTCTAGCAGGGTGCCAGATTTGGAAGGTGAGTTGATGCAACAAGCAGCCCATGCTATAATCACGCTTGAAGGGAGACCTGAGGTAAAAAAAGAATAACTGACAGAAAGATATTCCATTCCATGACGATACCAAACGAACTTCAAACCGTCCTTTCTCAACGTCCCCTTGGCCTTGTCTTCGATATCGATGGCACGCTCAGCCCGATGGCGCCGACTTCTGACGAGGCGCGGCTCTTTCCTGGGGTTGTGCCCCTGTTGGAACGCGCTCGGGAGCGCGCCCACGTGGCGATTATGACGGGGCGAGCGATTGACGATGGGGCAAGGATGGTCAATGTGGATGGGTTGACATATATAGGCACGCACGGCCTGGAATGGTGCGATGGTTTGCCCTCGCTACATCCCGTGGAGATTGTGCCTGAGGCGTTGCAGTATATTGAACCTGGTACCTATCTGCTTGACCTGGTTGAAAGGGAGTTGCCTCAACTGGCGGGAGTCTATGTGCAGCGAAAGCGCGTGGGGGGAACGCTGCATTACCGGCTCTCACGTGATCCTGAGCGGTCAAGGCAGGGCATATTGTCGATTTTAGAAGTGCCTGCGCGGCGGCTGAATATGCGGTTGAGGGAGGGGAGAATGATGGTGGAGGTGCTGGCTCCGTTGGCGGTGGATAAGGGGAAGGCCCTGCGGCACTTTGTGGAGCATTTTCAGGTGCAGGGGGTTGTTTTTGCGGGCGATGATCTTACCGACCTGGATGCGGTGTTGGAGGTAGAGCGGCTGCGAGTTGAGAAGAAGGTGTTGGCGGGGGTGTCGGTTGTTGTGCAGCACGCGGATTCGTTACCTGCGATGTTGGAACACGCAGATGTAGTGGTACAGGAGGTTGAGGGAATGGTGAATTTGTTGCGTGAAATGGTGGGTATGCTCTTTTCCCAATAAAATAGACTCTTGCGGTGGGGCCTCTAATGGTGTATTATATGGGAGGTTCGCACTCTTGTTATGAGAGTGCTAACATTTGAAGGGACGAGGTATAGCTCGTCTGAAATTCACATAGTGAAAAATCAGGGAGAAAAAGGTATGTCAACAGTGAGCCTAAAAATTCAGCCGCTGGGTGACCGTGTGGTAGTCAAAGCATCAACGCGTGAAACCGTCACAAAGAGCGGCATTGTGCTACCGGATACCGCGAAAGAGAAGCCCCAGGAGGGCGAGGTTCTGGCAGTTGGTCCTGGCAAGATTCTGGACAATGGCAAGCGCACCACTTTGGAGGTCAAGGTGGGAGAGAAGGTGTTGTTTGCAAAGTATGCTGGCACCGAAGTCAAGATGGATGGCGAAGAGTATTTGATCCTACGCGAAAGCGACATTATGGGTATTGTGGAGTAATCAAATCACCCAATACAACTGTACCTTCCATTAAATCTTTTAGGAGAATGTTTCGTGGCAAAGAGACTACAATTTGATGAAGATGCGCGCCATTCCCTCAAAAAGGGCATCGACGCGTTGGCAGAAGCTGTCAAAGTCACACTTGGGCCAAAGGGCCGCAATGTCGTGCTGGACAAAAAGTTTGGCGCACCAACTATTACCAATGATGGTGTAACTATTGCTCGCGATATCGAACTGCCCGACCCATTTGAGAATATGGGCGCGCAGTTGCTTAAAGAAGTTGCGACCAAAACCAACGATGTGGCCGGTGACGGTACCACTACTGCAACCGTGCTGTCACAGGCCATCATTACCGAGGGCCTCAGGAATCTCGCCGCTGGCGCAAACCCCATGATTTTGCGCCGTGGCCTGGAGAAGGGTGTCGAGGCCGTCATCGATGAAATCAAGACGATGAGCAAACCGGTTGAGACACGCGAAGAGATCGCGCAGGTTGCCTCGATCTCTGCTGCCGATGCCGAAATTGGCGAACTTATCGCCGATGTGATGGACAAGGTTGGCAAAGACGGCGTCATCACCGTTGAAGAGGGCCGAGGCCTGGCGATGGAAAAAGAGTATACCGAGGGTATGCAGTTTGATCGCGGCTTCGTCTCTGCCTACATGACGACTAACAATGAGCATACTATTGCCGAACTGTCGAACCCATATATTCTTATTACCGATAAGAAGGTCAGTGCTATCGCGGACATCCTGCCCCTATTAGAGCGGGTTCTGCAGTCGGGCACCAAAGACATGGTGATTATTGCAGAGGATGTCGACGGCGAGGCTCTGGCGACACTGGTCGTGAATAAGCTGCGCGGTGCTTTTAACGTGGTGGCTGTCAAGGCCCCTGGCTTTGGTGACCGCCGCGAGGCTATGCTGGAGGATATCGCTATTCTCACCGGTGGTAAAGTCATCACTGAGAAGACTGGCCTCAAACTTGAGAATGCCACTCTGCGTGACCTGGGTCGCGCGCGTTCAGTGACGGCGAACAAAGACAACACCACGATTGTCGAAGGTGCAGGTACAAACGAGCATATCCAGGCTCGCGTGCGCCAGATCCGCGCACTGATTGAAGAGACAACCAGCGACTACGACCGCGAGAAGCTGCAGGAGCGCCTGGCAAAGCTGGCCGGCGGCGTAGGCGTGATTAAAGTCGGTGCTGCCACCGAGGTAGAACTGAAGGAGAAGAAGCACCGTGTTGAGGATGCTCTTTCCGCTACCCGTGCCGCTATTGAAGAAGGTATTGTGCCCGGTGGTGGCGCTGTCCTGATCGCCGCCATCCCTGTACTGGACAAAGTGCAGGTTGCCGCGGGTGATGAGCAGACGGGCGTTAACATTCTGCGCCGCGCACTTGAAGAGCCGCTGCGCCAGATTGCTATGAATGCTGGCCGCGATGGTGCCGTCACGGTTGCCGCTGTGCGCGCTCTTGCACATGGTTATGGCTTCGACGTGATGACCTTTGAGTACGTAGACATGTTCAAGGCTGGTATCGTTGACCCGGTGAAGGTGACACGCTCTGCCCTGCAGAACGCCGCCAGTATCGCCGGTATGGTCCTTTCGACCGATACACTGATAACAGATGCTCCAGAGGAGCAGTCCGCTGGCGGCATGCCTGCGGGCATGGGCGGAATGGGTGGTATGGGCGGAATGGGCGGCATGATGTAGCCCTGTATCGCGATAAAGGCTGAAAGAAAAGCGCTGAGAGCGAGTTACCTCCTCTCAGCGTTTTTCTTTCAGTTAGGCAGCACATCCTTCAGCATAGGCCACACATCTCCTGGCTCCCAGGTTGCGCGGTACCAGACGGCAATTTGTAGATGGCTGTGATCAAATTGCGGCACCTGCTCTATCATCTTGCGGAAGTTCGAAATAATGTAGTAGAGGTTTTTGGCGGTGTGATACCAGAGGGAATGCTCAACGCCAGCCGTGTCTGTATAGACCAGGTGGGCGCAGGTGAGATCGTTCAGATTGCTCGCGGCAGAATCAATTTGTGCGGCGGGTATCTTTTGCACAAGAGCAACTCCATCGGAGTAGTTGACCCCGCCGTCAAAGACCCACTTACCGCCTGAGAGGCGCCAGGTGGCGCCATAGAGCGGGAGTTCCCAGATGATGCGTGGGTGCATACTGGGCATTGTGCGCAGCGTGTAGGCCAGGAGTTGTTTTAGCCAGGGAATACTGACGGTTGGGCCTGGCGAGAAGTAGGACTGGTCAACTGCCATGATAACGATGAAGTCGGAGACATGAGCCAGCAGCGACCAGTTCTCAAAGGCATTGAGATTGTAATAATCGTCGTGGTCACTGAGTTTATGAATGAGGGCGATGCCATACCACTTGTGCAGGGGCTTGAGAGCAGCCCACATATGCTGGTTGAAGGTGGCAAAGAGCTGCTGGATGTTGGGATATGTGGCCAGACCAGCCTCTAAATCCATGATGACCCCATCATAGTGGGCGCGTTCAACCTCGTGCACAATGTTGTCGATATAGCTCTGGTCAGTCGTGGCTCTACGAATGTAGTCCGACTGCTGTTGTGAGGTCCATGCCTGCGACGAGCCGTCGGTCATCATGGTCACCGTGAAATAGGCCATGCCACCTTTGCTATGCACCAGTTGCACCACATTATCCATACTGAGGCTGCCGGGCATACAGTTATTGCTTTGACCGTTAATGAACTTGCCGGTGGTGGGGTCAAGCCAGCCGGTACCGACGAGGGCTGCGTCGGGATTCGTGTCGGCGGTTTGCAGGTAGGCGCGCATACCTCGCTGGCAATCGTGTCCAACAATCCAACCCAGCGAAGCAAGTTTTCCGTTTAAAAATCGAGGGGTTGACGTGTCAGTATTGAGGGTGAGAGCTTGTTGCGACTGCAGTGAGATGGCCTGCAGCCAGGCCCCACCCTGCCTTGGAGCAGCGACAAGGAGCCAACCGGTCAAGAACACCGCGAACAAGGCGAGTAGAAGGGGAAGGAGGAATCTTGTTCTGCTGAATATTCTTTCGAACATGCGCACACCCTTTATTTTGCATTACGCCATTTATCATATATTATTCTCACCAGTACAGAGTATCACATCTTTAGACAGGATGAAACAGGATAACCCGAATGGGTACAGCCAGGTATAATACCAGCTAGGGGCATACATCGCTTCGGCGGTGGCATTAGTGCATGCTGCCTCTAGATGATAAGACCACCGAGGTCTCTCTAGGGGTGGCTGTAGAAACCGAATGTGTTTGCCTATATCTAGGAAGCCAGCTCATCAACGTGTAACGAAATCGTGTTGAACAAGTCAGTATGATATGGAGTTGTCCCAACAATGCTATCCACCCACATAGACCGGGAGAAGGAGAAACGACAATGGCAAAGTCCATCCAAGAAAGTCCGCTTAGCACCCAATCCGCTTCCAAAGAGTATTTCGTAGAGCAGTACCAGAGCGTTCGCCGCTTTACTGAGCACTTGTGCGAACCGCTGGTCACCGAAGATTATGTCATCCAGTCCATGCCAGATGTCAGCCCAACCAAATGGCATCTCGCCCACGTCAGCTGGTTTTTCGAGACCTTCCTGCTCTTTCCGGCAGTTCCTGATTACCAGTCGCTTCATCCACAGTACGCGTACCTCTTTAACTCGTACTACAATACGCTGGGAGAACGGCATTGCCGACCCAAACGTGGGCTGATCTCCCGGCCTACCGTCGAGGAGACGTATGCCTACCGGAGGTACGTCGATGAGGGTGTCCTTGAGCTGCTGGAGAAGATCGATGAGAGGCGGCTGGCAGCGTTCGCGCCCATCATTACGCTTGGCTTGCATCACGAACAGCAACACCAGGAACTGATGGTCACCGACATCAAGCATGTGCTCTCTTGCAATCCCCTCTACCCGACCTATCGAGCACAAGAACCTGCGAGTGTTTCGAGCATCCCACCAGTGGACTGGGTGTCCTTTCCTGAGGGGATCCACTGGATTGGACATGAGGGCGATGGGTTTGCCTTTGACAACGAGGGACCCCGGCACCGGCAGTTCGTGGAGCCCTTCCAACTGGCCTCGCGCCTGGTCACGAATGGTGAATACCTGGAGTTCATGGAAGATGCAGGCTATGAAAATCCCCTCCTGTGGCTCTCAGAAGGCTGGAACACGGTGCGTGCGGAAGAGTGGAAGGCCCCCCTGTACTGGGAAAAGCGCGATGGTCGGTGGTGGATGATGACCCTCTCCGGGTTGCGTGAGGTAGACAAAGCTGAGCCTGTCTGTCACGTCAGCTACTTTGAAGCCGATGCCTATGCGCGCTGGTCAGATGCGCGCCTGCCGACTGAAGCCGAGTGGGAGGCGGCAGCGCAAGACGTTCCCGTCGAAGGGAATTTCGTTGAGAGTGGTCTGTACCACCCGGCTTCACTCAACGTTTCCACCACCGGTGGGAAACTCGCGCAGATGTATGGCGACGTGTGGGAATGGACTCAAAGCTCCTACGCGCCCTATCCGAACTTCAAGCCAGGTCCGGGGGCGATCGGGGAATACAATGGGAAGTTCATGTGCAATCAGTACGTCCTGCGCGGTGGCTCGTGCGCCACCTCCCTGTCGCATATTCGGTCCACCTACCGCAACTTCTTTCCTGCCAACGCCCAATGGCAATTCATGGGTATCCGACTGGCAAGGGAGGTGTGACATCCAACAGCAGAGAAAAAGCTCACTCGGGCCCTATGACTTTGAGCCGCAGCGGAAGACCTTTCGCGACGAGGTGCTTCAGGGGTTGCAAGATGCGCGAAAAGAACTGCCTAGTAAGTACTTTTACGATGACTTCGGCTCGCACCTGTTCGAGCAAATCTGTGCATTGGACGAGTACTACCTCACACGTACCGAGCACAGCATCATGCAGGAGCGGATGGCCGAGGTGGTCACGCTGCTTGGGCCCAATTGCTTACTCATCGAGTATGGCAGCGGCAACAGTACGAAGATCCGCATGCTGCTGGATGCCCTGCAAGACCCGGCTGGCTACGTGCCGATCGACATTGCAAAAGAACAGCTGCTCCGCTCAGTGGCATCACTTGCCACCGCCTATCCAGCGTTGGAAGTGCTTCCGGTGTGTGCTGATTACACGAGTGACTTCGCACTGCCCTTGTCTTCAAAGCCCGTCTCACGGAGAATCGCCTACTTTCCCGGATCGACCATTGGCAACTTTGACCGTGAGCCAGCCAAACGCTTTCTGCAACAGATTGCGAAGGCATGCACAGGGGGCGGCCTGCTGATTGGGGTGGATTTGAAGAAGGACTTCAACATCCTGCATCGTGCCTATAACGATGCGCAAGGGGTGACGGCTCAGTTCAACTTGCACCTGCTTGAGCGTATCAACGAGGAGTTGGACGCCAACTTCCATCTGGACCAATTTGGGCACTATGCTTTCTATAATCCGGGGCAGAGTCGGATCGAGATGCACCTGGTCAGCCTTACCAACCAGACGGTTCGCATTGGGGAGGTCGAGATCGCCTTCAAGCTGGGCGAGAGCATCTGGACAGAGAGTTCGTACAAGTACACGTTGGAGGAGTTTGCACGACTGGCAAGAGCAGCGGGATTTATCGTTGAAGGCGTGTGGACAGACCCACAGCAGTTGTTCAGTGTGCAGTATCTCAGGGTAGTGTAACTTCA